>Ga0302232_10000554_pt1 | contig 27714 bp, 25 predicted proteins | sample II_Palsa_N2_3_FD_193575 | JGI IMG/M metagenome (GOLD analysis project Ga0302232, IMG submission 193575) | Peat permafrost microbial communities from Stordalen Mire near Abisko, Sweden - II_Palsa_N2_3 | ecosystem: Environmental > Terrestrial > Soil > Palsa > Peat permafrost | place: Sweden...
CTACGCCGTCTGAAGTTCGTCGATGCACCGCTGCAGACACGCGAGGAAACCTCTCGATACACGAGCCTGATGGCAAATGGAACCGCCCGTCAGTTCGCGTTCGAAATGGATGCAAAGTCTGTGATTACCCGGCCTTCGCCTGGGCATCGCCTAAGCACGCAAGGCTATTACCCGATCACTGGCCTCGCGTGGTCGGGGCGCGGTGCGATTCGCAAGGTCGAGGTATCGACGGATGCGGGCGCAACGTGGCAACTCGCACGCCTCGACGGGAGCCCGCGCGATCGCGCGCTGTCGCGCTTTCAACTGGACTGGCTATGGCAGGGTACGCCCGCGGTGATCCTGTCGCGCGCCACTGATTCGACCGGCTACGTGCAGCCCACGCGGGAAGCGCTAGTGGCTGCACGTGGGTTGAACTCGCAGTATCACTACAACGCGATTCAGCAATGGCGTATTGAGGCTAATGGCGAGGTGCGCAATGCGTAATGTGTTGAGACGCACGCTTGCGCCTAGCGTTTTTGTCGTTGCGAGTGTGCTGGCGTCGAGCGCATACGCGGGCTACGGTGTCGGCACACCGTTATCGGACCAGGACCTCGCGGCATGGAATATCGACATCGCGCCCGACGGCCGCGGCCTGCCCGCAGGTAGCGGCGATGTCGCCACGGGTGCACGCGTGTTTGCGGCGCAATGCGCCGCATGCCATGGCGCGCAGGGCCAAGGGTTGCTCGGCGATGCGTTAGTGGGTGGGCGCGGCACGTTGGCGAGCGCGAAGCCGAAACGCACGGTAGGCAGCTACTGGCCTTACGCGACCACGCTGTTCGACTACATTCGCCGTGCGATGCCCTTTACTGCGCCCGAGTCGCTTTCCGCCGATGACGTCTATGCGGTTTGCGCATTCGTGCTCAACCAGAACGGCATCGTGCCGCCGGACACCCGTCTGGACGCACGGTCTTTGCCGGCTGTGAAAATGCCGAACCGCGATGGCTTCGTGGTCGATCCACGACCGGGGCGACTCTGAACTGAGTCGAGGCGGAAGAGGCCGTTTCTCCTTGTTGCCAATGCGGTTTTTGCTGCGTTCTCCGAAAACCAATCCACAAAAACTTGTTTGCGCTTGCTTGAGCGGCACACTAGATTTGACTGGATGGCATTGAATCGACGGAGGTCGTATGGCCACACATTCAGCGACGCTTTTTTGGGGCGGACTCCGCCATCCTGTGCGAAGCCTGCAAAAGCAATTGTCAAAGCGCGTCCCGGTGAATCCGGATCGGTCCCCTGACGAGACATCGGCGGCGGCCCACAGCTGCCAATCGTCCGAGCGGTTGGAACGCATTGCCGCGTACGCGCGCAGCGGCTATTTTCATATGGAATACACTGCCGGCATGTTTGTCGTGCCGCTCGACATTCCGCCGGGATGATGCTCACGACCAGAACACAAAGGAGGGCGCAATGACCGACGCTGTCGGGCAAGGCGAGGCGCGCAAGCGTGTCGCGTGGATTGCCGGTGTGGGAGCGAGCGCTGGACTTGGCGCGGCGCTCGCGCGCCGCTTTGCTCGCGAGGGCTTCAGCGTTGCCGTGACGGGCCGCTCGCGCGAACGGCTCGATGCGGTCGTCGATGAGATTCGCGGCACGGGTGGCCATGCTCTGGCATTTCCCGGCGACGTCACAAGCGAAAGCGACCTGGTCGCAATCGCGAGGCAACTCGCTGAGGCGGGTAAGCTCGAAGCGGCAATTTTCAATGCCGCTAGCGGGATACGTGTGCCGACGCTTGAGTTGACTGCTGAGCAGTTCGAAGCGGCGTGGCGCGTCTCGACGCTCGGCGGCTTCCTGTTCGCCCGGGCGGCGCTGCCGGCACTCGTGGCCGCGGGCCAAGGTTCGCTGCTGTTCACAGGCGCGACCGCTTCGTTGCGCGGCCGTCCGCCATTTGCGGCATTTGCCTCTGCCAAGGCCGCTTTGCGCTCTCTTGCGCAGAGTCTCGCGCGTGAGTTCGGGCCAAAGAATATTCATGTTGCGCATGTGGTGATCGATGGAGGCATCGACGGCGAGCGGCTGCGTACGTCTGCACCGCAGCGTGTTGCCGAAAGCGGACCGGATGGTCTACTCAATCCCGACGATATCGCCGAGGCCTATTGGCATCTCCATCAGCAGCGGCGCAGCGCGTGGTCGCAGGAAATCGATTTGCGACCGTTCAGCGAATCGTTTTAGGGGGAAGGGGGCAAGAACATGAGCGATATTGTCATCGACACGCCGGCGTCGGTTACGACGATCGAGGCGGAGCTGAACTATCTCGAGTCCAATGGCGAGAGGCCGGTGTCGTACCAATACGAACCACCGCCCGGCGTCCCCAAACGCAGCGGCGTGTACCGGGCGCATCGTGTGACGATCTCGAATGCGCGCATCGCGCCGCCGCCAGGTGCGTTGTCGCTCGATCGCAATGGTTTCGAACTGCATCGCTGCGCGAGCGCGCTCAGCGATTTCTCCGACCCGGCGAAGATCGAGTCCGTCTATTACCGGGAAGCAGACGCGCTGCTCAAAGAAGCCACTGGGGCGAAGCGGGTGGTCGTGTTCGATCACACGCTGCGTGACGGCAGGGTTGATCGACATGATGGCGTGAGGGAACCGGTCAAATACATCCATAACGACCAGACATTCGTGTCGGGGCCTCGCCGGGTGCGTGACCATTTACCGCGAGATGAAGCTGAGCAATTGCTGAAGGGCCGCGTAGCGATCGTCAACCTGTGGCGACCAATCGGCGAAACCGTGCAATCGTCGCCGCTTGCGCTGTGCGATTCACGCAGTATTGCGCTCAACGATCTGGTGGCTTCGGACCTCGTCTATCCCGACAAGGTGGGCGAGACGTATGCGCTGGTTTTCAATCCGCGACACCGTTGGTATTACTTCCCCAACATGACGCCCGATGAATACCTGCTGCTGAAGATCTACGATTCGGCGGGTGACGGAATTGCGCGTCTGACTGCGCATACGGCCTTTGACGATCCTACGTCGCCGGCCGATGCGCCGTTGCGCCGCAGCATTGAACTGCGAGCGCTGCTCTTCTTTTGACTAACCGGCCGCTTGGGAGCGGCCGGTGTCCACCCACTTAGAAGCGATGGGTGATGCCGACGATAGCGGCGAGCTGGTGGTTGTCAGCCGAATAGGCGCTGCCGCTCAGATCTGCAACTGCCTTCTTGCCCGTCGAGTCGATACCCGAAGCCGTCTCGAAGAAGCCGATCGCGTAGAACGAAGTGCGCTTCGACACCGAGTAGATCGCGCCCAGGTTGAACTGGTTGTACTTCGCGCTGCCCAGGTTGTCTGCGCCGCTGTTGTGCGTGTAGATATAAGCGGCTGCCAGCAGCAGAGCCGGGTTCACCTGGTACTTCAGGTTGGCTTCGCCCGAGTTGAACGTTGCATTGCCCGTGTACTTCGGAGCCGTGATCTGACCCACTGCGGTGACCGAACCCAGGTTGCCGAATTGCGTGTTCGAATACAGCAGGCCGACGGTTGCCGGTCCGATTGCATACGAACCACCCGCCACGATGATCTGCTGCGAACCCGCCGTAGCGTAGCCGCCGTAGATCTTGTTGTTCATGTTGTCGTTCGCACCCGTGGCCGAAGACGTCGGCGACGACGAATTGCCCTGGTTGCCGTAGGTCGCGTAGTACGGATCCTTCACGAACGTGTAGCCTGCGCCGAGGTGGATCGGACCGTTCGCATACGAGACCGCTCCGTCGATCACCGAGTTCCTGGTGAAGTCGCCAGCCTGACCGCCCAGGCTGTACAGCGCGCCTGCCTGCAGACCGTTGTAGTTCGGGCTCGTATACTTGAGCGAGTTCTGGACGCGGTTCGACGTATCGACGTTGTCGACGTCGCTGGCGCGCGTGCCGTAGCTGAGGCCCGAGGCGGCCCAGTCGGCACCGGAGGCGAACACAGAGGTCAGGTCGTTGCTGATCGAATATTGACGGCCAACCGTCAACGTACCGAACGTGGTGCTGCTCAAACCGACGAAAGCTTTACGGCCGAATTCCAGGCCGCCTTGGGACAGTGCACCCGTGCCCGTGGTGTAGCCGTTTTCAAGGGTGAAGATCGCCGACAGGCCGCCACCCAGGTCTTCCGTGCCCTTCAGGCCCCAGCGTGACGAGTTTGCCTGCGAGACTGCGTATTCGTGCAAGCCTTTGACGTTGTTATTGAACAGAATACCCGCGTCGACGATACCGTACAGAGTCACGCTGCTTTGTGCATGTGCGGCGCCGGCAAACGCGCCAAGAGCGAGTAGTGCCACCGAGGTCTTTTTCATTTTCATCTGATTTCACTTTGTGTGAGTGGGGCTGTCACTCGCAAGGCGAGCAAGTCCCATTTATGTCAGCTGTTCGTTGCGCGAATCGTATGGACTACGATATAAACCCCGCGCTCGGACAACCGGCTGATAGCGAGAACGGACGACAGCAAAACTGTTCCCGCTTTTTCCTGCTCCGCCAAGACCTCCCCGTCTCCAATTCGGGGTACCGCCGTCAGTGGCCAGTAAGAATGCCGTGAATATATCGAAAACATAATTGTTTAGGGCTGGAAAATTTTGCTCTGTCTCGTTCTCACAACGTGCATAAGCGGGTCATCTATTACTTTGTTATGTGCATATATTGCGGGTGCACGAAAGGGCAGGCATCGGCACCTGGCTATGGTTTCAAAATGCTTTCAATACAAGGGGCGGCAAGTTTTAACCGGTCGATTGTCACGGGAATGCCCTGGATTGATGTCAGCAGCACGCGCGCTCGCTCCTTATGCTGGCCGCGCAAACGTTAAAACGGCGAGCTTCGGCGTCAACACATAAGCAAAGCGAAATTTGTTGGTTGGGGCGTGCGAGGACCGCCGCGATACTTGGCTTCTCAGTGCCTGGAGGGCGCAGGTTATCGCGGGTTGACGTTGGGCCACGCTTCGCACTAGCGCACCGTTTCTTCGGACAAAACTCTCCACCAGCCAGGCGTTTTAACAGCGCAGCGCTCGCGGCTTGCCTGCGAAACCATGCGGGAGATTGGAATCATCATGTCCACCCAGCTCGATTCGGTTACGACGCGCGATGCGGCCGACGTGAAACCGGCCACGGCCACGACGACGCGCGCAACGCTTTCACGCGGCGCGTCCATCACATGGCTTGCCGCGCTGGCCTGGCTCGGCAGTGCAGCGCTGACCCAATGGTGGCCAGCCGCCGACGACTGGCCTTACACGCGGCAATACCTCGTCATCAAGCTGGTGCTCGCGGCATTGGCCGTTGCTGTCGGCGTGGCCGGGTGGCGCAGCCGGGCGGGCGAAGACGGCAAGGCGGGCGATGCGCGTGCAGCGCAACATAATGTCAAACCGCAGGCGCGCGTCGATGCCTGGGTTCACGCGATGCCCTGGCTGCTCGCGTTGGCCGTTGGCATCACGGCGTGGGAAGTGCTGACCGCGCAACTCGAATGGCTGCCGCGGCCTTTCTTCGCGCCGCCGCAGGCGCTGATCGGGGTATACGCGGAGGACTATTCGCGACTCGGTTCGAGTGTCGCGCACTCGTTTGGCCTGCTTGCCTACGGCTACGTGCTGGGTGCTGCGACGGGTTTTATCGTGGGCGTCAGTATTGGCTGGTCGAAGGCGGTGGGCTACTGGGTGCATCCGGTGCTGCGCCTCATCGGCCCGCTACCGGCGACGGCCTGGCTACCTCTTGCTTTCTTCTTCTTTCCTTCGAGTTTTAGCGCCAGCGTGTTCCTGATTGCGCTAGCCACTGCGTTTCCGGTGGCCGTGTTGACGTGGTCGGGCGTCGCCAGCGTCAACACGGCCTATTACGACATCGCGCGCACGCTGGGCGCCAGACCCGGGTTTCTGATCCTCAGGGTGGCGATTCCCGCGGCGTTGCCTTCGGTTTTCGTGGGTCTTTTCATGGGCCTCGGCGCATCGTTTTCAGTACTGATCGTCGCCGAGATGATGGGCGTGAAGGCAGGGCTTGGCTGGTATCTGCAGTGGGCGCAAGGCTGGGCGGCGTACGCGAACATGTATGCGGCGCTATTCGTGATGGCGCTGATGTGCTCGGGCCTCATCACGCTGCTGTTCCGCGTTCGCGACCGGCTGCTCGGATGGCAGAAAGGATTGCTCAAATGGTAGCCGTACCCGAAGTGCTTGCGCGGTCCGATAGCGGGCGTGCGTTGCGTGGCGGCGCGCGTATCGATGTGCGTCGTGTGTGCCATCAGTTCGCACTGCGTGGCGCGACCTTGCCGGTGTTACAGGACATCCACTTCGCCGTGGAACCCGGCGAGTTCGTTGCCTTGCTGGGACCGAGCGGTTGCGGCAAGTCGACGCTGCTGCGGCTCGTCGCCGGCCTCGACAAGCCGACGCAAGGCACGCTGCACGCCGATGGCGCCGAGATCACCGGCCCCGATCCGTCGCGGGTCGTCGTCTTCCAGGATCCCACGCTGTATCCGTGGCGTACGGTGCGCGGCAATGTCGGGGTTGGCCCGGAGGCGCAGCGCCGTCGGCGCGGCTGGCGGCGCGACGCGCTTCACGACCAGACGCAGGATCGCATCGACGCCGTCCTGCAACTGGTCGGTCTCAGCGAATTCGCCGACGCGTTTCCGCATCAGCTCTCAGGTGGCATGGCGCAGCGCGTGGCGCTGGCGCGCGCGCTGGTCAACGATCCCGCGCTGCTGGTGCTCGACGAGCCGTTCGGCAAGCTCGATTCGCTGACGCGCATTCGTATGCAGGGCGAACTGGCGCGTCTGTGGCAGGGCGCAGGTTTCTCGGTCCTCCTCGTGACCCACGACGTCGAAGAGGCATTGCTGCTTGCCGACCGCGTCATCGTCTTGAGCGAACGGCCGGCACGCATCGTCGCGGAAGTTCGCAACGACGCGCCGTATCCGCGGCATCGCGACGATCCGAAGCTGGTTGCGCTGCGCCGCGAAGTGCTTGCGCAACTGGGGCTCGACACCTGAGCACGCATTCGTACAACATTGACCACACGACGAAAACACAAAATGACATTCAGCAACGACACTTCTCCCGCGAGCCTCGCGCGTCGCGCGTGGCTTCGCAAGACGGCATGGGCAGCGGGGGCGGCCGCATTTGGCGGTACTTCGCTAGGTCTGGCTGTGCCGCTCGCCTCCGCGCAAACGCCGCTCAAGCCACTGAATCTTTCCTGGAACGCAGGGGCGATCTGCACGGCGCCAGTTGCGGTTGCGGACAAGCTGGGTTTTTTCACCCGTCATGGCTTGCAGGTGGAACTGGTGAATTTCGCCGGTTCGACTGATCAACTCCTGGAGGCGATTGCGACGGGTAAGTCCGACGCGGGCGTCGGCATGGCGCTGCGCTGGCTGAAGCCTCTGGAGCAGGGCTTCGACGTGAAGCTGACTGCAGGCATACACGGCGGCTGCATGCGTCTGCTGGCGACACGCAGTTCGGGCATCGTCGATGTGGCGGGGCTGAAAGGGCACACTGTCGGCGTGAGCGACATGGCAAGCCCAACCAAGAACTTCTTCGCGATCGTGCTGAAGAAGCAGGGCATCGATCCCGATACGGAGGTCACCTGGCGGCAGTACCCGGCCAACCTGCTTGGCGAAGCGTTGAAGAAAGGCGAGGTCCACGCAATCGCGGACGGCGATCCGACCATCTGGAACATTCGCGAATCGGACCACCTGTATGAAGTGTCGAACAACCTGTGCGGCGAGTATCAGACGCGCTCGTGCTGTGTGTTAGGTGTGCGTGGTTCGCTGATCCGCAAGGACCGGGCGACCGCTCAGGCGTTGACCCAGGCGTTGCTGGAAGCAACCGAATGGACTGCTAACAATCCGGAGAAGGCAGCGCAGATCTTCTCGGTGCACGCGCCATCCGCGGACGTCAACCAGTTGACTGCGATGCTGAAGAGTCACACCGATCATCATCACCCCACGGGCGATGTGTTCAGGAAAGAAATCGCGCTTTACGCCGACGATCTGAAAGCGGTCAATGTGCTCAACAGCGGCACTGATTCGAACCGGCTTGCTTCGCGGGTGTTTTCGGACGTGTTGACGACGTAAGGCCGGGCGTTTGCCGTCTCTTGCCTGCCTGCTGCTATGGCCGGGCAGGCTGGAGCCGGGCCTCGCGTGGCTCTCAGTGCTGTATGCCCCAGCGGCGCACGGTAATCCGCTCGAGCGTATCGAACACCAGATGCTCGATCAGCAGACCTATGACGATGACGGCCGCAAGCCCGGCGAAGACCCGATCCGTATACAGTTCATTGCGGTTCTCGAAGATGTACCAGCCGAGTCCACCACTGCCCGAACTGGTGCCGAATACCAGTTCCGCTGCTATCAGCGTGCGCCACGCAAAGGCCCAGCCTACCCGCAACCCGGCGAGTATCGACGGCAACGCGGCGGGCACCAGAATCGACACGACGTGACGCAAGCCCGTCAGACCGTAATTGCGGCCCGTCATGCGCAGCGTCGCGGGCACCGCCTGAAAGCCTGAATACGTATTCAGCGCAAGCGGCCACAACACGGCGTGAACCAGCACGAACAGCAGGCTTCCCGTGCCGAGGCCAAACCACAGCAACGCTAGCGGCAACAGGGCGATCGACGGCAGCGGATTGAACATCGCGGTCAGCATGGTGAGCAGGTCACGGCCGATGCGGGTCGACACGGCCAGCGAAGTCAGCGCGAACGCGAACGCGACACCAAGCAGATAGCCGCGCAGCAGCACCGACATCGACACGGCGGTCTTCTGCAGCAACTCGCCGGACCAGATTCCCTGCACGAATGCGCTGAGCGTAGCGCTGAACGTCGGCAGCAAGAGATCGTTGTTGACGGCACGCGCCGCGAATTCCCAAATGATCACGAGGACCAGCGCGATCAGCGTCTTGCGCAGCCATGTATACGCGAAAACGCGTTTGCCGATCGGCAACGGCGCTTCGACCACGATATCGCCGAGCGGCTCCAGCGGACGTTCGTATTCTTCGCGAACGGGTGGCAGCAAGATGGGAGGTGTGCTCATTGCGCAGACTCCGTCTGTTCGAACAGCAGGTGATGAATGCGCTCGGCGGTGCGCTGAAAGTCGCTGCGGCCGGTACTGTCCTGCGTGTATTGATGGCTATTGAGCTCAGCGCGCACACGGCCCGGATGCGGAGACAGCAACAGAATCCGGTTGCCGACAATCAACGCTTCCTCGATCGAATGTGTCACGAACAGCAGCGTGAAATTGACCTCTTCCCATAGACGCAACAGCTCTTCCTGCATCTTGCGACGCGTCAAGGCGTCGAGTGCGGCGAACGGCTCATCCATCAGCAGAACGCGTGGCTGCATGGCGAGCGCGCGTGCGATCGCCACGCGTTGTTTCATGCCGCCCGACAAGGTGTGCGGATACGCCTTTGCAAACGACGCAAGCCCCACCTTGTCGAGGTAGTGCAGTGCCCGTTCATTTGCTTCGGCACGCGAGAGCTTCCTGGCCACGCGCAACGGAAACACGACGTTTTGCAGCACCGTCTTCCACGGCGGCAACTGGTCGAATTCCTGAAACACCACGATACGGTCGGGACCTGGCCCGTGCACGGGTTGAGCGTCAAGCGAGATACTGCCGGAGGTGGGTTGGATGAAACCCGCTACGGCCTTGAGCAGCGTTGATTTACCGCAGCCGGACGGCCCGAGCAGCACGAAACGATCGCCGCCGTAGACGTCGAAACTCACCTGGTGGGTCGCGCGAACGATCCGCTCGCGCGTGCGGTATTCGAGGTTCACGCGGTCCACTACCAGAAGTTTTTCACTGGTTTGCGGACGCGTGATGACCGGTGCGGTGTCGGCAATCGTAGCCATCAGCTTCCCGCCGCCGTCGCAGGGTCGTCGAAGAAGTAGTCCTTCCACGACTTCGGCTCGTTTTTGATCGCGCCCACCCGGTACATGAACTGCGCCAGTGCGAAGGTATTCTGCGGGGCGACCTTGAACTGCACCTGCGGATTCTTGATGATCTTCAACAACAGGTTACGGTCGATTTTCGACTGGTTCACGCGGATATAGATGTCGGCTGCGGCATCCGGGTTGGCGGAGACGAAGCGCGCCGCATCGGCAATCGCATCGACAAACGCCCGATACGTCTTCGGGTTCGAGTCGCGGAATTTTTCGGTCGCGTACAGAACCGTGGCCGAGCTCGGCCCACCGAGCACGTCGTACGAATTCAGCACGATGTGCGCCTTGGGATTGCCGGCGAGTTCCTGCTCCTGAAACGGCGGATTGCCAAAATGCCCGGTAATTTCAGTGCCGCCGGCGATAATTGCAGCGGCCGCATCGGGATGCGGAATTGCCTGGGTGTACTTGTCGAGGCGGTTGTAATCCTTGTCGCCCCATTGCTTGGCGGCGGCGAACTGCAACACCCGCGATTGAACCGATACGTTGACCGCCGGCACTGCGATCCGGTCCTTCTCGGTGAAATCGGCAATCGTTTTCACATTTGGATTGTTCGACACGAGGTAGTAGGGCAGATTGCCGAGCGAGGCGACGCCCTTGACGTTCTGCCTGCCATGCGTGCGGTCCCAGATCGTCAGCAGAGGGCCGACGCCGGCCCCGGCGATATCCACCGCGCCGGAGAGCAGCGCGTCGTTGACCGCTGCGCCACCTGAGAGCCTGAGCCAGTCCACCTTGATGTCGAGGCCTTGCTTGTGTCCTTCCTTTTCGATGAATTGCTGGTCGCGCGCCACATTCAGAAGCAGATAGACGACACCGAACTGCTCGGCGACGCGAATCTGCCCTTCGGCATGCGCTAGCGCCGGAGCGGTGAGGCTTGCGGCACCGATCGAGATCGTGAGCATGCTCGTTGCAAAACGGCGAGCGAAAGACGGCCCGACGGCCGTCGTGCGAAAAGTGGACTGCATTGAAACTCCGGTCAGCGTGTGGGCGTGCGCAAGCGGGCGCAGACGGAAGAATAGGGCCGTTAGAACGGCACGTCGCCTTCAATTGTTGTGCGATACATTTTGCGGCGCAGATGGTCCGGCGTACCGGCGGCGAGATGCATCAACGAGCGGTTGTCCCAGAACACCATGTCGTGCTCAGCCCACTCGTGTGTGTACAGATGCTCGGGGCGCACGCTATGCGCGAACAGTTCTTCCAGCAGTTGCTGGCTCTCGTCTTCAGGCAGCCCGATGATGCGGGTGGTGAAATGCTCGCTGACGAAGAGCGCCTTGCGCCCCGTCTCCGGATGCGTGCGGACGACCGGATGCACAACGGGTTTGACCTGGGCAATCTGCTCGGCGGACAGATTCGGCCGCCACGGACTGCGTTTCTGCAATTCCGCGTATTTCGCGAGATACGTATGCTCCGCCGAGCGTCCTTTTACGGCACTGCGCAGATGAGCGGGCAAGGTGTCCCACGCGAGGTGCATGTTGGCGAACAGGGTATCGCCACCTTCGGACGGCAGCTCCTGCGCATGCAGCATCGAGCCAAGGCTCGGTGTTTCCTTGTACGACAGGTCGGAGTGCCAGAAATGGCCGGCGTCGCCCAGACCGATCGGTTTGCCGTCCTCGACGATGTTCGAGACGATCAGCACTTCCGGATGCCCTGCGAGCTGAAACTGGTGCAGCACGTGGATCTGCAGCGGCCCGAAGCGGCGGCTGAAGGCAATCTGCTCATCAGGCGTGATGCGCTGGTCGCGAAACACCAGCACGTGATGGTCGAGGTGCGCGCGATGAATGCGCGCAAAATCTTCGGCGGCCAGCGGCTGGCTCAGATCGAGCCCAAGTACTTCGGCGCCCACAGGGCCATCGAAGGCCCGTATTTCAATGGCTTGGGGAACGGTGTGGTGCGCGGACACCGCGCGGTCGGTAGCAATCGTCACACTAAACTCTTCGGTCGGTCGCAGCGTAGGCGCCGGTGGTGGCGCGATGCCCCCAATTTACCGGCCCGTACAGCCAAGAGCAACGAAGCAAATGCTATGTGTTTATCTGCTGGAGTGATAAACCCGATGCTGTACCGGAGGCGGTGGGCATTGAGCTTGAATTGACGAAATATCTAATAATAGATAATATGTCTTTTATAGATGTCCGGTGAGCCGTTCCTATGACTAAACAAACCCTTGAGCAGCGCGCGCTGCTGGAGCAGGTCGGCCAGATCGCGGCAGGATTGGCCGAGACGTTCGCGCCGTTCTGCGAAGTGGTCGTGCACGATCTGCTCGACCCCAAACATGCCGTTCTGGCGATCCACAACAATCTTTCGGGCCGGGAAGTCGGCCATCCGGCAACCGAACTCGGGCTGGCGCGCATCGCCGACCCGGAATATCCCCAGGTGATTGCGAACTACGCCAATCAGTTTGCGGATGGCCGTCCGGCAAAAAGCACCTCGATCGGCATCAAGGATTCATCCGGCCAATACGTCGCCGCGTTGTGCATGAATATCGACCTGACGCTGTTCCGCGGCTTGCAGAGCGCCGTCGGTCAATTTGTCCGGATCGATGCGGACGCGGCCATGAAAGAGTCGCTGGACCCGGCGGGGGCGGACCTGATCCGCACGCGTATCGACCAGTTTGCGGCCAGACTCGCCACCACGCCGCGCGCCCTCAAGACGGAAGACCGTCGCATGCTCCTGCGTGAACTTAAGGACTCCGGTGTAATGGAAATCCGCAGGGCGATGGAGGTGACGGCGCAGTATCTGGGTGTCTCACGCGCGACGGTGTACAGCGATGCGAAGTGATGCACGCCGCCGGAGTGTCTTCGGAGCCGGCGCCTGAGTCGGCAACACGTCACATCGCCACATCATTAACGTCAGGAACGAACATGTCGACAGCTCAGTACATCGACCCGCTCACGGGAGCGTTCTATCCGTTCGAGCAACCGCGCTGGTGCTCGGATAACCAGACACCGCTTCTCATCACGCCGCAGCCAGGCATCGGACGTGAGGACATCGACCGGAGCAATCGTTCGCTATGGCGCTACCGCGCTGCGCTGCCGGTCGATATTGCTCAGCCGGTTTCGATGGGGGAGGGATGTACGCCGCTGGTGCAGAAGGATTGGAACGAGCACCGCCCGTTTTTCAAGCTGGAGTGGTTCAATCCGACGTGCAGCTTCAAGGATCGCGGCACTGCGGTCATGCTGTCGTTCTTGCGCCAGATTGGCGTGAACGCTGTGCTCGAAGACAGCTCGGGCAACGGTGGCGCATCAGTTGCCGCATTCGGCGCAGCCGCGGGAATGCGCGTGAAGATCCTTGCGCCAGCCTATACGTCTCCAGCGAAGGTGGCTCAGGTTCGGGCATACGGCGCAGAGATCCAACTGGTTGAGGGACCGCGTGAAGAGTCGCAAGCGGAGGCGATTCGACAATCTGCCGAGATTTTCTACTCCAGCCATAACTGGCAGCCGTTCTTTCTGCAGGGCACCAAGTCCATCGCATACGAGCTGTGGGAAGACCTCAACTTCGAGGCGCCGGACAACATCATCATTCCGGTGGGAGCGGGAAGCAACCTGCTGGGGTGTGACATTGGTTTCAAAGAGCTTCTTGCTGCAGGACAGATCAAAAAGCTGCCACGCCTCTTTGCTTCGCAGCCGCTGAACTGCTCGCCGCTCGATGCGTCGTTCCAGGCGGGCGTCGATACGCCTGTAGCCCGGCCGGTCCTGAAGACCGTCGCGGAAGGCACGGCAATTGCGCACCCGCTTCGCCTGCGAGAAATGATTACCGCGCTACGGGACAGCGGTGGCTCGACGGTAGCCGTTTCCGAAGACGACATTGTCGCGGCGCTTAAAAAGCTGGCGCGACAGGGCGTCTTTGTTGAACCGACCTGCGCGCACGCCGCCGCCGCACTCGACGAGTTGAGCCGGCGCGGCACGATCAAGGCAAACGAGCGCACGGTCGTCCTGTTGACGGGGACGGGCATCAAGGCTGCGGGCTATATCGCGGAGCTGTTTGCGCAACCTGCTGCGTAGTTACCACACTCGCTCGAATACTTGTACAGGTAAGATTTGGCGCAGAGATAATACGGTATATACTGTTTTTGAAACACGTCAACGGCCCCCATTGGCTGAGGAGCATATATGCCGGATAAACATCTCTCGAGCCAGTTTGACGCCGATCTCACACTGCTCTCCACACGTCTGCTCGCCATGGGCGGGTTGGTGGAGTCGCAGATCGCGCTTGCGATGCAGGCCCTGGATACCTTCGAGCTCGACTTTGTCGATCTCGTCCTCGAAGGCGAGCGCCGTCTGAATACGATGGAAATCGAACTCGACGAAGAAATCTGCAATGTCATCGCTCGTCGACAACCGGCCGCTCGCGATCTGCGTCTGCTGATGGCGGCTTCGAAATGCGTCACCAATCTCGAGCGTGCGGGCGACGAGGCGCGCAAGATCGCCAAGCGAATCCGCCGCATTGCGCCGCGAGTCAGTGCGCAGGATGTCAATATCGCTGAGATCAAGGTCTCGGGCGCCATGGCTGCGGACGTGCTGCGCCGCGCGCTGGACGCGTTTGCGCGCATGGATACGGCTGCCGCGGAACAGATCATCCTGGATGACGAGGCGATCGATAACGAGTTCAGGGCCTTTGTGCGCAAGCTCGTGACATCGATGACGGAAAACCCCCGGACTATCACGACGGCGTTGGACTATTTGTCTATCGCAAAGGCGATCGAACGGATTGGCGACCATGCCACCAACATCGCTGAATCCGTCGTGTATGTGGTTCGCGGCACCGATATTCGTCACGAACATAGAAAACGGCAAGAGCCCGAAGCGGTGCGTACTTAAAGAGAAGACGGCGGACCGGACCCTCGCGGCGCGGCCCCCGCCGTCACCTCACGTAGACACCTTAACCGCCCACGGCGCCCTGGGTGTTCACGTGGACCGCGTAAATGGACTGTGACGAAGCCATGAACAGGCGGTTGCGGGCGCGGCCGCCAAAACACAGGTTCGCACAACGCTCGGGCAGCGCGATGCGGCCAATCGGCTTGCCGGCTGGCGAGATGATCACCACGCCGTCCAGTTCGTCGCTGCCCATGCCCCAGCCGCACCAAAGGTTGCCGTCGATATCGGCGCGCATGCCGTCGATCGTACCTGGCCCCGCATTGAAGAACACGCGTCCCTTACCAATCCTTCGCCCATCAGGCTCCATCTCGTAGACGTGGATCAGGCGTTCAGGCACGGCGCGCGATTCGATGATGTACAGCAACCGTTCGTCCGGTGAAAAACACAAACCGTTAGGCCCCTTCAGATCACGCGTCACAACGGAAGCTTCTCCCGTGACACCGTCGATCCGGTACACCGAGTGCGGTAATTCCTGCTCGGCCTTGATACCCTCATAGTGACCCGCGATACCCATTGGCGGGTCCGTGAACCAGATCGAGCCGTCCGACTTGACCACCAGGTCATTCGGCGAGTTCAGGCGTTTTCCCTCGAACGAATCCATCAGCACGGTAATGCTGCCGTCATATTCGGTGCGTGTCACACGGCGGCCATGTTCGCAGGTGACGAGGCGACCCTGCCGGTCGCGCGTATTGCCGTTGGCGAAGTTCGACGGCTTGCGAAACACGCTGACTACGCCGGTCTCTTCCTCCCATTTCAGCATCTGATTGTTCGGGATGTCGCTCCATAACAGATAGCGTCCATCGCCGAACCACACCGGACCCTCGGTCCAGCGGTAGCCGGTAGCGAGGCGCTCGACCGCGGAGAACGCGACGCGGTATTGATCAAAGGACGGATCGAGCGAAATGACGCGTGGATCGGGATAGCGCTCAGCCTGCTGCCACATGGGTTTGTCTCCGTGTTGAGGGTAGGTGGATACCCGACGAAGGCACAGTATACGGTAAAACGAGTAAGCGCTTTCTCTTGTCTTCCACTCTCGCTTCTACTAAAGTGCCTGCATATTCAATGCTTTCGATTGACTGCTGGCGCGATTCGTACGTCAAAAGAAAGCGATTACATGATTGGAGACATATGGACACGGGAAAGTATCGGTATGTGGTCGCCGGGCTGCTCTTCATGGCCGGTGCGATCAACTACATGGATCGCGCGGCACTCGGCATCGTCGCGCCGATAGTCAGCAAGACGCTTGTGCTCTCGCCGTCGCAACTTGGCGTCATCTTCAGCAGCTTCTTCGTCGGCTATTCGATCTTCTCGTTCCTGGGCGGCTATTTCGCGGACAAGTTCGGCACGCTGCGCGTCTTCACGTGGGCCATGGGATTCTGGTCGCTGTTTTGCGGACTGACCGCGAGCGCGACCGGCTTTGTCTCGCTGCTGGTGTATCGGGTGTTCTTCGGCATCGGCGAAGGGCCCATGAGCTCCAACACCAACCGCACGATCTCGAACTGGTTTCCCCGTCATGAAACCGCGACGATGATCGGCTTCACTTTCTCCGGTCAGACGCTCGGCAACGCGATCGCAGGACCGGTGGTGGGACTGATCGCCATTGGCTTCGGTTGGCGTGCGTCGTTTATCGTGATCGCGGTATTGGGCTTCCTTTGGCTGGTGTTATGGCGTCTGTTCGTCACCAACAAACCCAGCGAGAGCCGCCGCGTCGGCGAGGGCGAAGCGAAACTGATCAACGATAGCCGTGCGATTGCGGAAGCGCGTAATGTCGAAGACGACGGCATGACGCTCGGCGCGTATCTGCGCCGTTCGAGCACGCTGGCTCTGGGCGCGGGTCTCTTCGCAGTGAACTACACGCAGTACGTTTTCATCTCGTGGCTGCCGAGCTATCTGACCAACGTGATGCATCTCGATCTGAAGTCGATGAGCATCATCACGTCGATTCCGTGGATCTGCGGAGCGATTGGCTATTTCGGCGGCGGCGTGATTGGCGACATCGTCTATAAGCGCATGGACGACCCGATCAAGGCGCGCAAGCTGGTCGCCACGATTCCGCTGGCGTTATCGGGCGTCGCGGTGCTGAGCATTACCTCGGCCGGGTCGTTGACGGCGGCGGTCGCGCTGATTGCGGCCGCCTTGCTGTTCCTGACCGGATCGTGCCAGTCGATCTGGGCGATCCAGCACGAGATTTTGCCGCTGCATCGCCAGGGCGGCGTGGGCGGCTTCATCCACTTTTTGAGCAACCTGTCGGGGATCATCGGGCCGGCGTTGACGGGAATGTTGATCCAGTACTTTGGTGGCTATCACAGCGCGTTTATGTTCGGAGCACTGATCGACTTTGCGGGTGTGCTTGCGATGCTGGTTTTCATTCGCAGTCGGCCGCAGGTCAGTGCGGCTGTGGCCGCTCATTCGCCGAATTGAGCCGGCGAGGTGAGTGCGTGTTTCCTTTGCGCGCTTCGGCTGTGAGCGAAGCGTGCCGCTTGCTGACGAAGATGAACCTCGCAACGTGGCCGCCCTGCGGCGGCTCGTCAGTCCCCCGGCGTATGCAGCAGAGTACGGGCATCGACTGCAGACGGATTGACACACGTCGCCGTGAGGCGTCCTTCGAGCGCTTCGGCCAGATTCTGCGCAGCGCGGCGCGCCATGGCTTCGCGTGTCTGGGCTGTGGCCGAGCCGATATGCGGCACGAGCACCACATTCGGCAGCGCGCATAGCGGCGAATCGGCGGGCAGCGGCTCGCGTTCGAACACATCGAGCCCCGCGCCGAGAATGCGGCCCTCGCGCAGCGCGTCGGTCAGCGCCGCTTCGTCGACCACCTGGCCACGCGCGCAGTTGACGAGAATCGCGCTCGACTTCATCAAACGCAATTCGGCCGCGCCGATCAGCTTCTCGGTCGCGGTGGAAAGCGGCACCAGCACGCACACGAAGTCCGCTTCGGCGAGCAGCGTGGGCAACGGACACCATTTCGCACCGAACGCTTCCTCCGCGGCCACATTGCGCGAGCGGTTCGCATAGAGCACGTTCATCCCGAAGCCGTGCGCCGCGCGCCGGGCCACCGCGGCGCCAATGCGGCCGAGGCCGATGATGCCGAGCGTCTTGTGGTGCACGTCGACGCCGAATTGCGCAGGCCCCGACGAGTTCTGCCATTCACCGCGGCGGGTCGAGGCATCAAGCTCGGCGATGCGGCGCGCAGTGGCGAGGATCAACGCGAACATCAGATCGGCCGTCGTCTCGGTGACTTCGTCCGGGGTGTTGCACAGAACGATGCCGCGGCGCGTGAGGTCCGCAACGTCGAAGTCGTCGTAGCCGGCAGAGACGGTCGACACCACTTCAAGTTTGGGCGCAGCGTCGAGAAATTCGGCGGTCAGCTTGAGCTTGTTGCCGATCGTGCCGTGTGCGTTCGCGAGCGCTGCGAGGAACGCGTCGCGCTGGGTATCGGCGTCGGCGCAGGTCACGTCGTATTGAGCTTCGAGGATGCGCAGGGCTGCGGCAGGCAGCTTGCGGTAGGCAACGACACTTTTTTTCATCGGGACATCCGGTTTAAAAAGAGAAAGGAGCGCGCAGCCCAAAAAATGTTCAACTTTGAGAAAGCGCTTACTTGCGGATCACTATAAGTCTCGTTAGAATCATCGTCAAGATTATCGATAATTTGATTGAGGGACATGGTGATGGCAGACAAGCTCGATGAAGACCAGCCGCGCGACGAATCGCCGGGAGACGATACGCCGGGAGACGATACGCCGGGCGACGATTCGCCGCGTGGTTTGCGCAAGGGGCTGACCAATTACGGGGACGCGGGCTTTTCGCTGTTCCTGCGCAAGGCGTTCATCAAGGGCGCGGGCTACACCGACGACGCGTTGGCGCGGCCCATCGTCGCCATTGCTAACACCGGCAGCGCCTACAACCCGTGTCACGGCAACGCGCCGCAACTGGTCGAGGCCATCAAGCGGGGCGTGATGCTGGCGGGGGGCTTGCCGGTCGAATTCCCCACTATTTCGATCGCGGAAAGCTTCTCGCATCCGACTAGCATGTATCTGCGCAACCTCATGTCCATGGACACCGAGGAGATGATCCGCGCGCAGCCGATGGATGCGGTCGTGCTGATCGGCGGCTGCGACAAGACGGTGCCCGCGCAACTGATGGGCGCCGCTGTCGCCGGTGTTCCCGCCATCCAGCTCGTAACAGGCGCGATGCTGACTGGCTCGCACCGTGGCGAGCGAGTGGGTGCCTGTACCGACTGTCGCCGCTTCTGGGCGAGCTTCCGCGGCGACCAGATCGACGCGGACGAAATCGATGCGGTCAACAACCAGCTGGTGGCGACGGTTGGCACCTGCTCGGTGATGGGTACCGCCAGCACGATGGCCTGCATTGCGGAGGCGATGGGCATCATGTTGCCGGGCGGCGCCTCGCCGCCGGCGGTCAGCGCCGACCGCATCCGCATTGCGGAGCGCACCGGCGCTCAGGCTGTCGCGATGATCGGCGCGAATCTCACGCCTGCGAAAATCCTCACGCCGAAAGCAATCGAAAACGCGTTGCGCGTGTTGCTGGCCATCGGCGGTTCGACCAACGGCATCATCCACCTGACCGCGATCGCCGGGCGTCTGGGCATCAAGATCGATCTCGACGCGCTCGACCTGATGGCACGCGAGACCCCGGTACTGGTCGATCTGAAACCGTCGGGGCAGCACTATATGGAGGACCTGCATCGCGCGGGCGGACTCACTACCGTCATGCGCGAAATGAAGGACCTGCTGCATCTCGACGCCTTGACCGTCACGGGCCGCACACTCGGCGAAGAGCTCGACGCGGCGCCTGCCAGCTTCGCGCAGGACGTCGTGCGGCCGTTTAGCAAGCCGATCTTTCCGCAAGGCGGCATCGCCGTATTGCACGGCAATCTGGCGCCGGGCGGCGCGATTATCAAGCAGTCCGCAGCGAATCCGGACTTGATGGAACACGAAGGCCGCGCCGTGGTGTTCGAGAATGCCGAGGACCTCGCGTTGCGCATCGACGATCCCGAACTGGACGTAGAAGCGCACGACGTGCTCGTGCTCAAGCAGATCGGGCCGGTCGGGGCACCCGGCATGCCGGAAGCGGGCTACATCCCGATTCCGCGCAAGCTCGGAAGGCTTGGTGTGAAAGACATGGTGCGCATCTCCGATGGCCGCATGAGCGGCACCGCGGCGGGCACCATCGTGCTGCACGTGACGCCGGAGTCGGCGATTGGCGGTCCGCTCGCGATCGTGCGTACGGGTGACCGGATTCGCCTGAGCGTGGCGCAGCGCTCGGTTGAACTGCTGGTGAGCGACGAGGAAATCGCCACACGTCTGGCGGCGCTGCCGCCGCGCGTAGCCGAACCGAACATGCGCGGTTATCGAAAGCTGTTTCTGACCACGATCACGCAGGCCGACGAGGGGTGCGACTTCGACTTTCTGAAGGCGCCGCAGACCGTGGCCACGGTGCCTGGAAACAAGCTGTGACTTCAGGCGGCCCGATCGGCAACGGAGCAGCGCAACGGCGCCCCAGTGCAATCGCACCGGTGCTGCGCGACCGTAACACCGACGAAACGATACGCCGTGTCGCGGACCAGCTCGAAGAGGAGATCGTGCTCGGCCTGCTGCATCCGCGCGAACGTCTCGTTGAAGACGACCTGTGCGAGCGCTTCAATCTGAAGCGCCATGTGGCGCGCCAGGTGCTGGGCGAAGTGGAGCGCCGTGGCCTGATCGAACGTCGCAGGCATGTCGGCGCGCTGGTCAAGTCGTTCACTGCAAGCGAAGTGACGCAGTTGTATGCGTTGCGTGAGCTGCTGGAGACCGACGCGGCGAGCCGCATTGTTTTCCCCGTCGACGCCGCGAAGCTCGCCGAACTGGAAACGTTGCAGGCGCAACATGACGCCGCCGCGCAGGCAGGCGATCTGCGCCGCGTGTTCCGCGTCAACATGGCGTTCCATCGGGCGTTTTTCGCGTTATCGGGCAACCAGGTGCTTGTCGATGCGATTCATGAATATGAGCGGCGCACGCACGCGATCCGCTCCGTATCGATCGTATTTCCGCTCTTCCTGGAGAAGGCGCGCGCCGAACATCACCAGATGATCGACGCTTTGCGGCGCGGCGATCGCGATGGGCTGATCGCGCTGTGCCGCGCGCATCTCGTGCCGTCTCGCGACGCCTACCTCAACGCGTATCACCAGCGCTCGGCGGCGGCCGCGGCGTTTGACTTATCGACACCGAATGGAGACATCGAATGAAACGGGTTTTGATTACCGGCGCGGCGGGCCATATTGGCCGGGTTTTGCGTGCCGGCTTGCGTAGCCAATATCAGTTGCGTCTCGCGGACATCGCCCCGCAAGCTGAGGCAGGCGAGGGTGAAGAAATCGTCACGGCCGACATCACACGGCTAGAGGATCTGTTGCCGGTGATGCAGGGTGTTGACGTGGTCGTGCATCTGGCCGGCATTCCCGACGAGGACCGTTGGGAAAAGATCCGCGACATGAACATCGAAGGTTGCTACAACGTCTTCGAGGCCGCGCGGCAGGCTGGCGTCAAGCGCGTGGTGTTCGCGAGCTCGAATCATGCAGTGGGCTTTCACCGGCGCGACCGGATGATCGACGATGCGGTCGCGCCGCGGCCGGACAGCCGCTATGGCGTATCGAAGGTGTTCGGCGAAGCGCTCGGACGCATGTACGCGGACAAGCACGGCATGTCGGTTGCATGCATGCGGATCGGCTCGTTTCGCCCGGACAACACGCCGACGGCACCGCGTCACCTCTTCACGTGGGTCAGCCATCGCGACATGGTGCAACTGACGAAGCGCTGTATCGATTACGCCGACTACCACTTCGTGATCGTGTACGGCGTATCGGGCAATGCGCGTAACCGCTGGGACAACGCGAACGTGCGCAAGCTCGGCTATGCACCTGAGGACGACGCCGAACTGCAGGCCGCCCGGATCGCGGCAACAGGGCAAACCGAAGACGCGCGCGAGGCGCTCTTTCACGGCGGCTTTGGCTGTCTCGTCGAGTTCGACGGCGATCCGGAGCGGATCGACTAGCCCGGTACTCTGACCCGGTTATCGTCATTGCTGGCTGCTGCACGTTATAGAATGCGGCACAGGGATGGCGCGATGTGCGCCTCGACTCCGGGCAGGGTGCAAGTTGACCACAGACACTAAGAAAAGAGCGCCGCGTCGCAAATCGAATGCGGTTTCCGTCATGGATGTGGCTCGCGCAGCGGGCGTTTCGACAGCGACGGTTTCGCGCGTACTGAACGGCAACGCAACGGTTGCCGCCGCGCTGCAGACCCGCGTGCGCGACATCGCGCGCGATCTTGGCTATACGCCGCATGCGGCGGCGCGTGCGTTGGCATCGCAGAAGTCGAAGACGATTGGCGCGGTGATTCCATCGCTGGAAAACCAGAACTTCGCGATCGGCGTGTTCGCGCTGCAAAAGCGCATCGGCGAAGCCGGCTATACGCTGCTGCTTGGATGCTCGTATTACGATCAGGAAGACGAACTCAAGCAGGTGCGCGCCCTGATCGCGGACGGCATCGCCGGCTTGATGCTCGTCGGCCGCAGCCACTCGCCCGCGCTCTACGAACTGATCGAAAAGGAGCAGATTCCGCTCGTCAACGGCTGGACAGTCGATCACGACCATCCGTATGTCGGTTTCGACAACGTTGCGGTCGGACGGCGCCTCGCAGAATATCTGCTCGAGCTCGGGCACACCCGCTTCGGCATGATTACGCAAATGACGCAGCACAGCGATCGTGCGGCTGATCGCATCATCGGCGTGCGCGCGGCGCTACAGTCGCGCGGGCTGCAGTTGCGCCACGAGCATCTGATCGAGATGCCACACAAGATCATTGAAGGCCAGATGGCGATGAAGGCGCTGATGAACGGCTCCGAGCGTCCGACGGCCGTGATCTGCGGCACCGATCTGTTGGCAATCGGCGCGCTGGCGGAAGCGCGCGAGGCGGGTATCGACGTGCCGGGCGAGCTGTCGATCGCGGGCATCAACGACATTGAATTCTCCAGCTTTACTTCACCACCCCTCACCACCATGCGGCTCGCCGCCGATGAAATCGGCGCGCGCAGCGCCGAGTATCTGCTCGCGCGGATCGAAGGACGGCCCGTGAGTTCGCAGTACATCGTGCCGACCGACCTGATCGTGCGCGGTACGACCGCGCGTCCTCGCAACAGCTAGAGGCGCGTAGCGCACCGTATTGCGCAACACACTGTCTCAAAGTACGGGCATAAATTTGCCCGTCAAAGTAAGCGCTTTCTATTGAACTCACAAACGAAGTGCCATAAGATGCTTGATACCCAAGGAGATCAAGCAGCGAAGCGTCGTTTGTAGCGGCCCTTAAAGAAAGCGATTACTCATATCGCTCTTTCTGACCGCTGAGTGCAATTTTTTAGAAGGCAGTGTCTGATGACTGAGGCGATGAGCAAAAACGTGAGCGGGCCAGTGATCCGCTTGCATCCCGCCGACAACGTGGTAATTGCGCGCATTGACGTGGCAATCGGTACGCCGGTTCCAGCGGAAGATTTTGTTTGCCGCAGCCAGGTGACCGCGGGCTACAAGATCGCAGCGAAGCCCATCCGCAAAGGCGAGCCGGTTCGCAAATACAACGTGGTGATCGGTTTCGCTGCGACAGATATTGTGCCAGGCACGATGGTGCATAGCCATAACGTCGAGTTCCGCGAGTTCGACCGGGACTACGCATTCGGCGCGGACTACCAGCCCGTGGAGATGTTGCCCGAAGCGCAGCGCGCCACGTTCCAGGGCATCGTGCGGGAAAACGGCGAGGTTGCCACCCGCAACTACATCGGCGTGCTGTCGACAGTCAATTGTTCGGCTACGGTCGCACACAGAATCGCCGAATGGTTCACGCCGGAACGGCTGGCGGACTACCCCAACGTAGACGGCGTGGTCGCGTTCACTCACTCGATTGGTTGCGGCATGGAGATGAGCGGCGAGCCGATGGCGCTGCTGCGCCGAACGATGGCGGGTTACGCGCGCCATCCCAATCTCGCCGCGGCGTTGATCGTCGGACTGGGATGCGAGCGCAATCAACTGGCCGGACTGATGGATCAGGAAGACCTGAAGGTTGATTCGCGGCTGCACACATTCATCATGCAGGAGAATGGCGGCACCCGCCGGACCATTGAGGCCGGCGTGGCTGCGGTCCAGGCCCTGCTGCCCGAGGCGAATCGCGTGAAGCGCACGGCGGTTTCCGCGAGCCACCTGAAGATCGGCCTGCAGTGCGGCGGCTCGGACGGCTTTTCGTCGATCACGGCAAATCCTTCGCTCGGCGCAGCGATGGACCTGCTGGTCCGTCATGGCGGCACGGCCATCCTCTCCGAAACACCTGAAATCTACGGCGTGGAACATACGCTTACGCGGCGCGCGGTCAGCCGCGAAGTCGGCGAAAAGCTGGTTGCGCGGATCCGCTGGTGGAAAGACGAGTATTCGGTCGGTCGAGACGTTCAGATCAACGGCCAGGTCAGCCCTGGCAATCAGGTGGGCGGACTCGCGAACATCTTCGAAAAGTCGATTGGATCCGCGATGAAAGGCGGCACTGGCCCGCTGATGGAAGTGTATCGATACGCCGAGCGGGTGAAGCAGGCTGGACTCGTTTTCATGGACACGCCTGGTTTCGACCCCGTCTCGGCGACTGGTCAGATCGCCGGCGGCGCGAATCTGATTGCCTTCACCACAGGGCGTGGTTCGATGTTCGGCGCCAAGCCGGTGCCGTCGCTGAAGCTCGCCACCAACACGCCGATGTACGACCGTCTCACTGAAGACATGGATCTGAACTGCGGCGGGATTCTGGATGGCGTTGCGTCAATCCACAGCACGGGCCAGAAAATCTTCGACGCTATTCTTGCAGCCGCGTCGGGCGAGCACACGAAGAGCGAAATGCTCGGGCTAGGCGACCACGAATTCGTGCCGTGGCAGATCGGCATCATGAGTTGAGTTCTTCATGCCGCTTCCTGCCAGGCCTGTCAACAAGTCGTACCTCCATGACACTCGTTAGAAGTGCCAGATAACAAAATCCGTCGCCCCTACTTACACGGAATAGAGACAACATGAAGACTGGGAAGTATCGCTACGTTGTCGCCTTGCTGCTGTTTATTGCAGGTGCGATCAATTACATGGACCGCGCAGCGCTCGGTGTGGTCGCACCTATCATCAACAAGCAGCTGGGTCTTTCCCCGTCGCAACTCGGCGTGGTGTTTAGCAGTTTCTTCTTCGGCTATTCCATCTTTGCATTCGTCGGCGGCCAGCTCGCCGACAAGTACGGACCGCGGCGGGTTTTCTCCTGGGCGATGGGGACGTGGTCGATTCTCTGCGGGCTGACCGCGGCCGCGACCGGATTCGGCACGCTGCTCATTTCCCGGGCGCTGTTCGGCTTCGGCGAAGGTCCAATGAATTCGACGACCAACCGGACCATCACCAACTGGTTTCCCCGGCATGAGACTGCAACCATGGTCGGCTTTACGTTTTCGGGCCAGACGGTAGGCAGTGCGATCGCCGGGCCGGTGGTCGGGCTGATTGCCATCGCTTACGGTTGGCGCACGTCGTTTGTGATCATCGCGGCGCTCGGGCTGACGTGGATCGTCGCATGGCGCATATTCGCGACCGACAAGCCGGCGCAAAGCGCGCGGGTCGGCGCGGCCGAACGCGAGATGGTCGAAGCGAGCCGCAGCGCGGCGCATCCGGCAGAGGGCGGCGATGAGAGCACACCGTTGCGCAGCTACCTGTTTCGTCCGAGCACGCTTGCACTTGGCGTTGGCCTGTTCGCAGTGAACTACACGCTGTTCGTGTTCATCTCGTGGATGCCGAGCTATTTCACCAACGCGCTGCATCTGGACATGAAGCACATGAGTATCCTGAGCGCGGTGCCATGGGCATGCGGCGGGATTGGCTACTTCGGCGGCGGCCTGCTTGCCGATGCGTGTTTCAAGCGCATGAGCAACAAGCTGCTGGCGCGCAAGCTCTCAGCGACTGTGCCGCTCGCGCTATCGGGTCTCGCTCTGCTCGGTGTTAGCGTGGTCGATTCCGTGATACCCGCAGTACTGCTCGTAGCGTCCGCCGTGCTGTTCCTGACGGCTTCGTCGCAAGCGTGCTGGGCCACCATGCACGAGCTTGTGCCAGGCAGGCATCTGGGCGGGGTAAGCGGCTTTGTTCACCTGATAAGCAATATTTCGGGCATCGTCGGTCCGACCATGATGGGTCTGGCGGTCCAGTACTTCGGCGGTTACAGCAGCGGCTTCGTGCTCGGCGCGGCGGTCGATCTGGTCGGCGTGCTGGCAATGCTGCTGGTCATCGGCCGGCGAGGGGCCGCCACCGCAGACAAGACGCAGACTACCGCTGCATAAGCGGCTAGGGTAGCTGCCGCTTGCCATCACCTACCGCCGCTGCCGACTAACTGTGAGGTCCGGTCCAGGCTAATACACGTTGGTCGGGCGCGAGCGCTCCGGCCGACTTTCCCCGCGGTCGAATTGCCCTTTCGCGAATTCCATTTCAGTCATATGGAGTTCTACCCAATCCCAGATTCCGCAGATCTTGTCCAGCAGGCTGCGTCTCAAAGGCGTCAGCTGATAATCGACGCGCGGTTTTCCGGAATTCGTGGCGCCGCCCCAGCGCGCACTCGCGGCATGAACTAACCCACATCCGATGCGCTGCCTCATTTCTGCAAATGTCATTTGCGAATGCGGGCATTTTGCCGCTGATCACCTCATGGCAAGATTCAAATATCGATAATTTGTACAACGAATCTACGAGCCGGGAACATCGCAATGGACGAGCAGAAAACAGATTTTGGCAGTGAACCGGCCAGACATGATCCGTCCTGGCGCATGTTTCGCCCGCTGCCTGTCTCTACCCTAATCTGGAGTGCAAATTGTTTAAATTCTTTGACCTTCAAAAAGTTATCAGCCAATTCCCTGACGAGGCAGATAGCACAATCGTCGACACCTACCTCACCGACGAACCGTCCGCGAGCTCAAGACTTTTTCGTGTTTATTATCCGATACCTCGCCATTACCACGAAACGTGCGAGGAGCATCTGTACCTCCTGACCGGGAAGGTCACCTTTGCGATTGAGGACGAGGCGCCTCGCGTCCTTACCGCGGGCCAGCTGGTCACCTTTGAGCGGAACACCGTACATGCAATAACGGAAATACTGGAGTCGCCAGCGGTCTTTTTTACAGTGGACGCTCCGCGTCGTGTACCGACTGATGTTGTGTATGTGAATCCCGATGACGCAACTATTCGACCTTTTGTGACTCATCTTGAAGATATCTGAAGATCAGTAAGGAACAGAGATCCAATGCAAAATTTTACGTTTCATAACCCCACCCGCATTATTTTCGGCGAAGGCCAGATTGCTGCGATTGACGCTCACGTCCCGCGCGGAGCGCGCGTGCTGATCACCTCTGGCGGCGGCAGCATCAAGAGCAACGGTGTGCTCGCGCAAGTACAGGCGGCGCTCGGGGAGCGTGCCTCGTTCGTATTCGAAGGTATCGAACCCAATCCCACCTACGAAACCTTGATGCAAGCGGTTGCCGTCGCACGCGAACGGAACATCGACTTTCTGCTGGCTGTCGGCGGCGGCTCCGTGATTGATGGCACGAAATTCATCGCAGCCGCACTGAAGTTCAATGGTGAGCCGTGGGACATCCTGGCCCGGCAGGTCGAAGTGCATGACGCGATGCCGTTCGGTAGTGTTCTGACGCTGCCCGCTACGGGCTCTGAAATGAACAATGGCGGTGTCATCAGCCACCGTGCGAAAGGCGACAAGTTGCCGTTCCGCAGTGAAGCGACGTATCCGGTCTTCTCGGTGCTCGATCCGACGACGACCTATTCGCTGCCAGCCCGGCAAATTGCCAACGGTGTGGTCGACGCGTTCGTGCATATCGTCGAGCAATACCTGACCTATCCTGTCGAAGCAAAGGTGCAGGAC
>Ga0302232_10000556_pt1 | contig 27664 bp, 21 predicted proteins | sample II_Palsa_N2_3_FD_193575 | JGI IMG/M metagenome (GOLD analysis project Ga0302232, IMG submission 193575) | Peat permafrost microbial communities from Stordalen Mire near Abisko, Sweden - II_Palsa_N2_3 | ecosystem: Environmental > Terrestrial > Soil > Palsa > Peat permafrost | place: Sweden...
CGCCGACGACGACGCCGGGGGGGACCATCGGGCTGGTCGCGCCGCGTTCAGCGCCCTGCGGTCCAGCATCGAGGCCGCGATCGGCCGCCCCGGCGCATCGTCGCTGCTCGCCGCCGCAGCCGGGACTGGCGGCCTGAGCACGGACGAGGTGGTGTCGAATGCCGCGGTCCTGATGTTCGGCGGGATCGAAACCACCGAGGGGATGATCTGCAACGCGATCTGGCATCTGCTCAGCCATCCCGACCAACTCAGCATGGTCGTTGCCGAGCGGAACCTGCTGTCCGGCGCAGTCGAGGAGTCGCTGCGGCTGGAGCCATCGGCTGCGGTGGTCGATCGCTATGCCACGGCCGACGCGTCGCTCGGTGCTGCCCGGGTACGGCGCGGCGACCTGGTCGTCGTGTCCATCGCGGCCGCAAACCGGGATGCGGAAGTGTTCGCCGATCCCGACCGGTTCGACATCCGGCGGTCGAACGCCCGGCAGAACCTCGGTTTCGCGCGCGGCCCGCATTTCTGCCCGGGGGCGCAGCTAGCTCGCATCGAGACGCAGGCCGCCATCGAGGCGATTCTGAACCAGTTGCCCGGGCTGCGGCTGGACCCCGGCCAGCCAACTGCGCCCCGCGGGCTGGTCTTCCGCAAACCGCCCGCGCTGCACGTCTGCTGGACGGTCCAGCCCGGCAACGGCGCGGGTGGGCTTGCGCGGGCCTGACCGCGCGAATGGTGCCGCCCGCGCTGATGGTGCCGCCCGCGCCGTCATGCCACCTGGATAGACCGCTTGGCAAGACCGAGCCAGTAGCCGGTGATGGTGGTGACGGGCGGGGCCGGGTCGTCGGCAGCGCCAAGCGTCACGAACAATGGGGCGAAATGCTCCGTCGTGGGATGGGCGTAACGCGCTCCCGGCGCGCTGCTGAACCCGGCAAGCGCGTCGATGTCGTCGCTATCCAGCGCCTCTCCCGCCCAGTGATCAAATTCAGTCGACCACCCGGGCGGCGGCGCATCGAAGCGGAAGTCCCGAAGAAATGGCAGCCCGTGCGTGAGGAAGCCACTGCCGATGATGAGCACGCCCTCGTCCCGCAACGGCCGCAGCTTCTCGCCGATGCTCAGCAGCCGCGCGGGGTCCAGAGTCGGCATGGAGATCTGCAGCACCGGGATGTCCGCGTCCGGGTACATGACGGTCAGCGGCACGTAGGCGCCGTGGTCGAGTCCGCGGTCCGGCTGGTCCGTGATCGGCTCACTGCCCGACAGCAGGCCGCGGACCTTCGCTGCCAGGTCAGGGCTGCCCGGGGCCGGATACCTGGCCCGGTAGTAGCGCTCGGGAAAGCCGCCGAAATCGTAAATGAGCGGCACGTCATCCCTGGTCGCCCCGATGGTCAGCGGCGCGGATTCCCAGTGCGCGGACACCATGAGAATCGCCCGGGGGCGTGGCAGCCCCCGTGCCCAGCCCTCAAGCTGGACCACCCAGAGCGGATCGTCGACCAGCGGCGGGGCGCCGTGACCCAGGTAGAGCGCCGGCATCCGGCCGGGGACGACAGCTGCGGCAGCTTTCTCGGTGACCTGTTGCGCCGCGTCGGGCGGTACTGGCTCGTGCTCGGGCTCCTGCGCGCGGAGTTCCTCGTCCATGGGTGCTCCTTTGTCCGGCATCCAAACGGTGCCTGGCACGGTCGTATCGCGCTCGTTTCCGATCTGTTTGTACCAGCGATGCCCAGTGCACTCGTCGCTGCCTGGCCCGCTCGTGCCGTAGCATCTCCCGCGTGCCGGATGAATGGCAATGGGACGAGACCCTCTATGCGGGCAGCGCCGCATTTTATCCGGTGGGGCGGATGCCGTACCCGGCTGAGGTGGCTGACGCCTTCGCGGCCGAGCTTGGCCTGGACGGGTCGGGGCGGCTGCTCGATGCCGGCTGCGGCCCTGGATCCCTGACCCTGCTGCTGGCCCCGCTTTTCGAGCACGTAGTGGCCATTGACGCTGACCGCGGGATGATCGCGCAAGCACGCGAGGAAGCGCAGCGGGCCGGGCGAGACGCGATCAGCTGGCAGCAGCTGCGCGCGGAGGAACTCCCGGCCGGCCTTGGCCTGTTCCGGCTGGTCACCTTCGCGCAGTCGTTCCACTGGATGGACCGCCTCCGGGTAGCGTGCGCCGTCCGCCAGATGATCGAGCCGGGCGGCGCGTGCGTCCTCATCCACGCGACCACGCATGAGGGCGTTGCCAGCACCGACGGCCTGCCAAGCCCGCGCCCGCCGCGGGAGGCCATCGCCCGGCTTGTCGCCCGGTATCTCGGCCCGGACCGCCGGGCCGGGCAGGGCACGCTGCCGTCGGGTCCCCCGTACGGTGAGGACATCGTGATGCGCGACGCGGGCTTTACCAGGTCGGCCCTGGTCGAGACCGGCGGCGGCACGGTCGCGGAACGGACCGAGGATGAGGTGGTTGCCTCCATTTTCTCACTCTCCAGCGCCGCGCCGCACCTGTTCGGCGATCGCCTGCCCGAGTTCGAGCGGGACCTGCGGAACCTGCTCCGGGCGGTTTCCCCGTACGGTCATTTCTCGGAACGGACCTATGCGGTCGCCCTGGACGTCTGGCGCCCGTAACCGCGGCAGGCCAGCCCGGGCAGTTGCCCGGCCACGCCGGAGGTGACGGCGCCAGCCGCATTCTTCAGGGACCCGCGCCGGGGCGGACGAGACCATGCTCGTAGGCGTACACGACCGCCTGGACGCGATCGCGCAGGTGGAGCTTGCTGAGCATCCGGCCGACGTGGGTTTTCACGGTGGCCTCGGCCAGCACGAGCCGGGCGGCGATCTCGGCGTTGGACAGGCCGGCCGCGACCTCGGTAAGGATCTCGCGTTCCCTGGACGCCAGCGTCTTTGCCTCGGGCGGCGCGCCGGTGCCCGGCCCGCTGCCCGGGTCGGGCAGGTACCGCAGGAATGCGCCGAGCAGCCTGCGGGTGACGCTGGGAGCGACGACGGCATCGCCGCTGGCGACGGCACGGATCGAGCTCGACCTCGCCGGGCAGGTAGGTGAGGCGTACCTGCGCCGACGCGGCGGCTGCGTGCTTGAGGACATTCGTCAGGGCTCCTGGATCATGCGGTAGAGCGCGAGCCGCGCGCACGACCGCCGGAGGAACTCACTTTGGCCGCCACCGCATGCGACCTCAGGTGCGCCAGCTACGCCGCAAGTCGCAGCTGAGAAGGTTCTGGTCCCGGTAACCGCTACCGGGAAGGCAGGCCGCGCAGGAATCCGATGAGGCCGGCGAAATAGGTTTCCTGGTCGTCGTACATGGCCAGATGGCTGCCGTCCGGGCAGTGCAGGTACTGGCCGGCGGGCAGGCGGGCGGCCATGGCCTCCAGGTGGGCCGGGTCCATGGTGTCGTGGGCGGCCCCGATGACCAGCGTCGGCACCTCGATCGACGGGAGGTCGGCGGTCCGGTCCCAGTGCGCGAGGCTGGCGTCGGCGCTGATGCCGAGCTCGCTGGGGCCCTGCATCGACACGTAAATCGCCGGGTTGATGTGGGCGAACCCGCGCTGCACCGGGTCTGGCCAGTCCTCTACGGGCAGGCGCAGCACGTGATGGATGTAATGCTGCTCGTTCAGCAGCTCCATGTACCGCGGGTCCCCGGTCTCGCCGCTCGCCTCAAGGGACTTGATCTCGGCCAGTGCCGTCTGGTCCATCTCCGGCATCAGCACCTGCTCGGCGTAGGCGTTGTAGGCCGGCACGCTGAACATCATGTTGGAGATGACGAGCCCGCGCAGGTGCTGCTGGTAGCGCAGCGCGTATTCGGTGGCGAGGATGCCGCCCCAGGACTGGCCGTAGAGGACGAAATTGCCGGAGTCCAGCCCGAGTGCCCGGCGGACCTGCTCGACCTCGTCGACGAAGCGGCCGAGGTCCCACAATGACGGCTCGTCGGGCTGATCGCTGAAACCCGAGCCGAGCTGATCGTAGTAGTAGTACTCCACTCCGGCGGCCGGCAGGTAGCTGTCGCAGGCCTCCAGGTACTCGTGGGTTGCGCCGGGCCCGCCGTGCAGCAGCAGCACCTTCAGGTCTGGGTTGTTGCCGGTCCGCTTGACCCAGACCCGGTACCTACCCGCCGGGGTGCTCACCGGGATCATCCGGGCGCCGCCGCTCAGCACGTCGTCCCGGCCGGAGTAGTCCAGGTAACTGCTCATCGGACCCACCAGATTCCTCCCTTTCCCAGGCGCAGTGACTGCCCCGGGGTCCTCAGGAGCTTAGGCCGGCCGGTTGCGCGACACACCGCGAGCCCGCCGCGTGGGCTTCCGCGATCATGGAAACAGGGATGATGGCGGGGTGAAGGTCGTGGTGCTGTCGGACACGCACGCGCCCCGGCGCTGGCGGTCCTGTCCGCCGCGGGTCGCCGGGCAGCTGCGGGGCGCCGATCTCATCCTGCACGCCGGGGACGTCTGCGAAGCCTGGGTACTCGACGAGCTGGCGGCCTACGCCCCGGTCCGGGCGGTACTCGGCAACAACGACGGGCCCGACGTTGCCGCCTGGGGCGCCCCGCCGGACCTGGAGATCGACGTCGGCGGCCTGCGGGTGGCAATGATCCACGACAGCGGCCCCGCCGCGCGCCGCACCGCCCGGATGCGCCGCCGGTTCCCCAGCGCCGACCTGGTGGTGTTCGGGCACTCGCACATGCCGCTTGACCAGTCAGGCGACGGGGTCCGGATCTTCAACCCCGGCTCGCCCACCGACCGCCGCCGCCAGCCCAACGGCACCATCGGCATCCTCAGCATCGAGAATGGGATCCTGATCAAGGCAAGCATCGTCCCCGTCACCTGACGCGCGGCACATTTTCATGATCCCGAAGGCTTTGGCGCGTCAGGAGACGCGGATCCTTCGGGATCATGGAAACCAGATCAGGCTGCTCCGTGAGCCTGTGACGGGTGTGGCTATTGCAGCGAGTGTGGTGGGCGTGATACTGGACTTCGGCCAGGTAATCCCTACCCGGCCGCCCCGGGAGCTCAGGGAAGCTCAGGGGCCAGCCAGAGGACGCCAAGCGGCGGGACGGCCAGCACCGCGGATGCCGGCAGCCCGTGAAACGGCTCGGCAACGGCCTCGATGACCCCGAGGTTGCCTACGCCGCTGCCGCCGTAGATCACCGCATCGGTGTTGATCACCTCGCGCCACCGCCCGGCGGACGGCAGCCCGATCTGGTACGAAAGGTGCGGCTCCCCGGCGAAGTTCGCCACGCAGGCGAGCACGCCACGACCGCCACGACCGCCGCGGCCAGAGCTGCCGGAGTCCGCTGCGCCGCCATCCGTGCCGCCGCCGTCCGCAGCCCCGGCCCCCGCAGCCCCGGCCCCCGCAGCCCCGGCTCCCGCAGCCACGCCGCCGGCAGTAACGCCGCCGGCAGTAACGCGGCCGGCAGCCACGCCAGCCACTGCGGCATCGGAGAATCGCAGGAACGACACCACGTTGCCAGCCGAGTCGTTCGCGTCGATCCAGCTGAAACCATCCGGCGAGAAGTCAGCTGCCCACATCGCGGGATTGGCGCGGTAGGCCCCGTTCAGGTCGATGACCAGTCGCTGCAAGCCGGCTTCCAGCGATCCGCCGAGCGCCTGCCAGTCCAGGCCGGCTTCCTGCGACCACTCCGAGGCCTGCCCGAACTCCGAGCCCATGAACAGCAGCTGCTTGCCCGGGTGCGCCCACATGTAGGCAAGCAGCGCGCGCAGCCCGGCGAACCGCTGCCATCGGTCGCCCGGCATCTTGCCGAGCAGCGATCCCTTGCCGTGCACGACCTCGTCGTGCGAGAGCGGCAGGACGAAGTTCTCGGTGAAGGCGTACATCATCGAGAACGTCAGCTCGTTGTGGTGGTAGTGCCGGAACACCGGATCATGCGCCAGGTAGGCCAGCGTGTCGTGCATCCAGCCGAGGTTCCATTTCAGGCCGAATCCGAGCCCGCCCAGATGCACCGGCCGGGTAACCCCCGGCCATGCGGTGGACTCCTCGGCGATCATCACGATGCCGGGCACCCGCCGGTAGCAGGTCGCGTTCACCTCGCGGAGGAGGGCAACGGCGTCCAGGTTCTCCCTGCCGCCAGCGGCGTTCGGCGTCCACTCGCCGTCCTTCCGCGAGTAGTCCAGGTACAGCATGGAGGCGACGGCGTCCACCCGGAGGCCGTCGATGTGGAACTCCTCCAGCCAGTAGACGGCATTGGCGACGAGGAAGTTGCGTACCTCGGGGCGGCCGTAGTCGAAGATCAGCGTGCCCCAGTCCGGGTGCTCGCCGCGCTGCGGGTCGGCGTTCTCGTACAGTGGCGTGCCGTCGAACCGAGCCAGCGCCCATTCGTCGCGCGGGAAGTGCGCGGGCACCCAGTCGACCAGGACGCCGATGCCGGCCTGATGCAGCCGGTCCACCAGCAGGCGGAACTCATCCGGCGTGCCGAACCGGGACGTCGGCGCGTAATACGACGTCACCTGGTATCCCCAGGAGCCGCCGTACGGATGCTCGGCGGCCGGCAGGAACTCCACGTGGGTGAAGCCGAGTTCGGTCACATACCGGGTGAGCTGGTCGGCAAGCTCGGCGTAGGAAAGTCCTGGCCGCCACGAGCCGAGGTGCACCTCGTACACGCTCATCGGGCGGCGCAGCGCGTCCCGGCCGGCCCGCTCGGCCAGCCAGCCGGCGTCGTCCCACTGGTAGCGCGAGCGGTAAACGACGGACGCGGTGTCCGGCGACCGTTCGGCGAGTTCCGCCAATGGATCGGCCTTGCGGTGCCACGAGCCGTCCGGCCCGCAGATGTCGAACTTGTACCTGGTGCCCTCGCCGGCCCCGGGAATGAAGATCTCCCAGACGCCCGACCCGCCGAGTGAGCGCATCGGGTGCGCATGCCCGTCCCAGAAATTGAAGTCCCCGATCACCCGCACGCCGCGCGCATTCGGCGCCCAGACAGCGAATGAAGTGCCGGTGACACGATCAAAATCTTTCCTGAACGGATTTTTGCCGGCCGTTCCCTTCGCCCTCGCAGCTGCCTTGACCGGGGGATCAGGGACGTCGTCCCCGAACTCCCGCAGATGCGCGCCGAGGACCTGCCACAGCTGCTCGTGCCTGCCCTCGCCGATCAGGTGCAGGTCCATCTCGCCAAGGGTGGGCAGATGCCGGTAGGGGTCATCGATGAGTATCTCGGCTGCCCCGGCGCCCTTCGCGTCCTCGGCGCCCGGATAGGTGACGGCCAGCCGGTAGTCGGGGATCTCGGTCAGCGGCAGCGTCGCGGCGAAGACGCCCTGATGCACATGCCCGGCCGGGAACCTGCGCCCGTCGGCGAGCACGACGGTCACCGACGTGGCGAGCGGCCGCAGTGCGCGGACGGCAATCCCGCCGGTCACCGGGTGCGCGCCGAGGATGGAGTGCGGGTCGTGATGCAGGCCGGCCACGACCTTGTCGATCTCGGCCAGGCTGAGCTGGGTCACGCTGTCATCCGTAGTGGCCACGGTCACATCCCGGCGATCGCGTCGAGCGGAATGGACGCCCAGGAGGGCCGGTACCTGGCCTCGTAGGTCACCTCGTACACCGCCTTGTCGAGCATCAGCGCGCGCAGCGCCGCGGCCTGGGCCCGCGGATCGGTCCCGTTGGCCTCCGCGTACCCCGCGCAGAACGCAGACTGGTTACGAGCCACCCACTCCCGGGCCGCTTCGGAAAGGCGTGCCTCGCCGGGACGGCCCATGAGCTGGTGGCGCGCTGCATAGTCGAACGACCTCAGCATGCCAGCAACGTCCTGCAGCGCGGGCGAGCGGGACCGGCGGCGCGCCAGCGAGGTCGCAGGCTCGCCTTCGAAATCGAGTACCACCCACCCCGCCTGGGTGCGCAGCACCTGCGCGAGATGGTAGTCGCCGTGCACCCGCTGGGTGGGCAGTGCCGCGCCGAGGTCCGCCAGCCGGGCATATGCGGCAGCGATCTTGCCTGCGTGCGCGGCAAGCTCCGGCACCTCGGCGCTGGCCGCCTCGAACCTGCTGAGCATCTGGGCCGCGAGCTCGGCCACGGCCACGGGCTCGAGCAGGCTGGTGCCGAAGGCCGTGGCCAGGTCCGCGTGCACGCTCGCGGTGGCGGCGCCGAGCCGGCTGGCCTCGCCGGCGAAATCGCCGCCGGCCTCGGCCGCCCGGCTGGTGTCGGCGTACAGGTCGCGCACGCTGGTCGCGGCGAGCGTCCAGCCGTCGCAGGCGCCGCGCAGGTACTCGGAAAGGATGGCGAGCAGGGCAGGCTCGCCGTCGTCCAGCCTGGCCTCAATCCAGCCGAACGGCCGGGCGACATGAGCCGAGCCGAGCCGGGCCAGTGCGCGCGTCACCTCAAGGTCCGGGTTCTGGCCGGCGAACACCCGGCGGAACACCTTGAGTATGGTCGACTCGCCGAAGACCAGGCTGGTGTTGCTCTGCTCGGCGGAGAGCACATAGCTGTCGGCGGTGTCCTCGATCGGCGCGGCTTGCTCCCTGGCGAAGCGCAGCGTGCCTGCATCGGCCCGCTCGGCGCAGATGCCGCGCAGCAGCACGCGGGTGAGCTCGGGGTCGTGCAGCGCGTCGTAGGCAGTCCTGCCGCTCCCGTCTGGCCCGATGACCGCGTGGCTCAGCTCGTCCGGTACCACGGCGCGGACGCCCGCAAGGACCTGATACCGGGCGGCCGCACCGCCCCTGGACGCCGTGATGATCAGGTGCCGCAGCTCGGGATCGCCGACGGCGAGCAGCGTGTCGGCGACAACCGCCAGGTCATCGGCGATGCCGCCCGGGTACCAGCGCTGGGCAGGCAGCCACGTCGCGAGCGAGTGCTCCAATGTCATGATTGCGGGCAATGCGTCCCTTCCTGTCGGCTAGTACCACCGTACGGGCGGAGAGGCCGGCCGGACGGCACGGGGTGGGACTGGGGACGCTGAGTGAGGCTGGAGTTACGAAATGTCGCTGGTCCGGCGCGGAGCCGAGAGTTCAGGGAACGGGACTCAAAGCCGCCGGAACAGGCACGGCAGCCCTCAGCACCGGAAATCCTGAAACGGCTCCGGGCGGGTCCGGATCTGCGGGATGGCGCGACTGAGAGAGCCTCGGGAACGGGCACGGCAGCCTCGGCACCCGGAAGTCCTGGGCCCCAAAGCCCCGGGAGTGCGAGCCCCGGGAGTGCCCGCGAGCCCCGGGAGCGGGACTGAGAGCCGGGCCACAGGGGGAGGGTGCCCGGCTCTCAGTCCCCGCTGGCAAGCCGTCCGGCCGGTGCCCGGCGGACGGCTGTCGTCGTTGCGGCGGCGTACTGCCTGCCGCAGTAGGACGGGGGGCGGGCGCGCAGCGCAACCCGGAAAGCGGATAGCGCGGCGGCGTTCGCCGATGAGTGCCCGACGATGAGCATCCCGGTCATGAAGTGGTGCACCTGGCAGTAGAACGGGTACGCGCCCGGCTGCTTCGGCGCGACGAAGAACTTGACGTGCCCCGGCTGGACCAGGCCGGTGTTGAAGAACTTGGTGAACTTGGCGGCCGGGCCCGACGACATGGTGTGCGCGACCGCGTCCTCGTTCTTCACCTCGACCCGCTCGCCCGGGCTGACATGCGGGGTAGCCGGGGAGAACTGGAAGTTCTTGATGATGACGGTGAGCACGGTCCCTGAGCCCGGCGGCGCGCTCTGGCTGGCCGCCGGCGATCCGGTGCCGCCGCCCGCGCCGGCTACGGAGACGCCGAGCACGATCAGCGCGACGGCGGCCAGTCCGGCCACCGCCCGGCCTGCCAGCACCCGCCGGGCGGGGCTGAGTGCCCGCGGCCGGCGCAGCGCCGCGCCAACGGCCGCCGGCCGGCCGGCGGCTCGGTCTTCCCGGCGTGCCCGCTGACCGCCGGCGTGCGCCTGCCCGGCTTGCGCCTGCCCGGCCGACAGCGCGAGGACAGCAAGCACGGCGAACGCCGCGACCTCGATCACGCCGGCCACGATGCCCGCGGTCGTGCGGACCTCCTGGAAGCCGAACAGGCTGATCCACAGCGCGAGGAGATAGCCGCCGAGAGTCGAGACGACAAAGCCGGCGCCAGCCGCGGCGACCAGCGGGCCGCGGCTCAGCAGCGTCCCGGCGGCGAGGATGAAGGCGGAGATGACCTGGAGCAGGAAGAGCCAGCCGATCGTCGGGATGTGCCGGTATCCGGTGAGGTAAAGGTCAAGGTGTATCGCGCCTGTCGCGGCCAGCAGCGCCGCGCCCGCGAGCCGCAGGGCGAACTGCTGCCGCGAGTTCCCCCGCGCCGGATTGCTCTCCATGACCTATTCCACGCGTCCATCCCCGGGCTGGTTCACCGGCCTATCCGCCGGCTGGTCCATGCCTATAGCCGCTGGCTGGTTCAATCGCCGGTGGCAGCGGCGGGAGCTGGCGGCAGCGGCGGGAGCTGGAACCAGTAGAAGCCATGCCCCGGCAGCGTCAGCAGGTAGCTGAATTCGCCGATGGGCGGGAAGGTGACACCGCCCATGCACTCTACCGGGGTGATTCCCTTGAACCTGCGCAGGTCAAGTTCCACTGGCTGCGGGAACCTGGATAGGTTGTTCACGCAGAGGATCTGGTCGCGGCCCTCGGTGCCTGCGCCGGGCTCGGCGTACTCGCGGACGAACGCCAGCACGCTCGGATTGGACGAGCTCAGTTCCTCGAACCGGCCGAGCCCGAAGACGGGGTGCCGCTTCCTGATCTCGATCATGCGCTTGGTCCAGTGCAGCAGCGAGCCGGAGTTCTTCTGCTGCGCCTCCACGTTGAGCGCCTGGTAGCCGTAGATCGGGTCCATGATCAGCGGCAGGTAGAGCCGGGCCGGGTCGCAGCCGGAGAATCCGGCGTTGCGGTCGGGCGTCCACTGCATCGGGGTGCGGACGCCATCCCTGTCACCGAGCCAGATGTTGTCGCCCATCCCGATCTCGTCGCCGTAGTACAGCACCGGCGAGCCGGGCAGCGACAGCAGCAGCGCGGTGAATAGCTGCAGCTGGTCGCGGTTGTTGTCGAGCAGCGGCGCGAGCCGGCGCCTGATCCCGATGTTGGCCTTCATCCGGGGGTCCTTGGCGTACTCCGAGTACATGTAGTCGCGCTCGTCGTCGGCGACCATCTCCAGCGTCAGCTCGTCGTGATTGCGCAGGAAGATGCCCCACTGGCAGCCGGCCGGGATGGGCGGGGTCTGGGCCAGGATCTCCGAGATCGGGTAGCGCTGCTCGCGGCGCACCGCCATGAAGATGCGCGGCATCAGCGGGAAGTGGAAGGCCATGTGGCACTCGTCACCGCCGACGGCGGGGTCGCCGAAGTACTCCACCACGTCGGCCGGCCACTGATTCGCCTCGGCGAGCAGCACCCGGTCCGGGTAGAGCCGGTCCACCTCGGCCCGGATGCGGCGCATGTACTCGTGCGTTTCCTTGAGGTTCTCGCAGTTGGTGCCCTCCCGCTCGTACAGGTAGGGCACCGCATCCAGCCGGAATCCGTCGATGCCGAGGTCAAGCCAGAACCGCAGCACCTCGAGCATGGCGTCCTGGACATGCGGGTTGTCGTAGTTCAGGTCGGGCTGGTGGCCGAAGAAGCGGTGCCAGTAGTACTGCCCGCGTACCTGGTCGTAGGTCCAGTTCGAATGCTCGGTGTCGACGAAGATGACGCGCGCGTCGCGGTAGCACTCGTCGGTGTCCGACCAGACGTAGAAGTCCCCGTACGGGCCGTCCGGGTCCGTGCGGGAGGCCTGGAACCAGGGATGGGCATCGCTGGTGTGATTCATGACCAGGTCGGCGATGACCCGGATCCCGCGCTTGTGCGCGGCATCTACCAGCTCGACGAAATCGCCGATGTTACCGAAGTCCGGCAATATCGAGGTGAAGTCAGCGATGTCATACCCGCCGTCCCTGAGCGGCGACGCGTAGATGGGCAGCAGCCACAGGCAGTCGATCCCGAGCCATTCCAGGTAGTCCAGCCTGGAGATAAGGCCGCGGATGTCCCCGGTGCCGTCGCCGTTCGAATCATCGTAACCGCGGACGAGCACCTCATAGAAAACTGCCCGTTTGTACCATTCCGGGTCCCGCGGCGTGTCGAAGGAGAACGAGTCGGGCACCGGCTCGCTCACTGCAGCGGGGAATTCTGCCCTCGCTGCGCGCTCCGGCAGCACTGGGCCGCTGGCAGGCACCGGCTTACTTGGCACTGCATTCTCCTGGCGTGCGCTGGATCTTGCCTGGTTTGCTAGGTGCTAACCGTGAAAATGTGCGCTGGCGCCACCGCTGGGTCGAGCCGCACGTAGTTTGCCTGCCGCCATAGGTACGACTCGCCGGAAAGCTCATCGGTGACGACGAACTCCGCATCCCAGTCCAGCCCGAGCGCAGGCATATCGAGCCAGATGGTGGCAGCGCGCGGCTCGCGCCAGTTGGTGTTGACAACGACAAGGACGATATCCCTGCCGGGCGGCCCCCCCGGCGTTCCGCCGGAACTCTTCGAGAAACAGAGTAGCTCCGGCTGGTCGGCCGCGTGGAAGCTGAGGTCACGAAGCCTGTGCAAAGCGGGATGGAATTTCCTGATCATGTTAAGCCGGGTGAGGAAAGGGCCGATGCTCGCGGCCGATACCTGCGGAGCGCCCCAGTTGCGCGGGCGGTACTGGTATTTTTCCGAATCCAGGTACTCCTCGCTGACGCCGGGCGCGGCAGGCAGGTTCTCGCAGAGCTCGTAGCCCGAGTAAACGCCCCAGGACGGGGACAGCATCGCGGCAAGCACGGCACGCATCCTGAAGGCGGCCGGGCCTGCGAACTGCAGGTACTCGCAGAGAATGTCCGGCGTGTTAACGAAGAAATTCGGCCGCATGTAGGCGGCGGCAGGGCCGGTCAGCTCGCGAAGGTACCCGGCGATCTCGGCGGCGGTGTTGCGCCAGGTGAAGTAGGTGTACGACTGGTGGAAGCCGATTTTGGCCAGCGTGTGCATCATGGCCGGGCGGGTGAATGCCTCGGCCAGGAACAGCACGTCCGGGTCGGTGCGCGCCACCTCGGCGAGCAGCCGCTCCCAGAATCGGAGCGGCTTGGTGTGCGGATTGTCCACCCGGAAGATCCTGATCCCGTGGCTCATCCAGTGCCGGAGAATCCTGAGCGCCTCCGCGTAGATGCCGTCCGGGTCGTTGTCGAAGTTGAGCGGATAGATGTCCTGGTAACGCTTGGGCGGGTTCTCGGCGTAGGCGATCGTGCCGTCGGCCCGGGTGATGAACCACTCCGGATGGGAGCGAACCCACGGATGGTCGGGCGATGCCTGCAGCGCGAAGTCGAGGGCGACCTCCATGCCGAGCTCGCCAGCGCGAGCCACGAAGGCGTCGAAGTCGTCCAGCGTGCCGAGGTCGGGATGGATGGCGTCATGGCCGCCGGCCGGCGAGCCGATGGCCCAGGGCGAGCCCGGGTCGCCGGGGCGGGCGTTCAGCGTGTTGTTGGCGCCCTTCCTCGCCGTCGTCCCGATCGGATGGACCGGCGGCAGATACACGACGTCGAAGCCCATCGCCGCTACCGCGTCCAGGCGGCAGGCCGCCGTGCGCAGCGTTCCTGATCTCGGGTGCTTGCTGTCCGGGCTGATCCTGGCGCCCTCCGAGCGCGGGAAGAACTCGTACCAGGAGCCGTAGAGCGCGCGTTCCCTGTCCACCATGACGGGGTACCAGGCGGACCGGCTGAGCGGATCGCGCAGCGGGCGGGCGGCCAGGATCGCGGTGATCTCCGGGTTGAGAGCCGCGGCGAGCCGGTCCTCGGCCGGGATCGCGGTGTCGCTCAGCAGGGTGGCCACCGCATCGAGCGCGGCCCGCGCCGCCGCGGCGGCGCGCGTCCCCAGGGCCGCCCGCGCGGCCGCCGGATCACCCTTGCCCGACGGCTTGATGTTCCGCGCGGCGCGCCTGAAGAGCAGCGCGCCGGTGGCGAGCATGAGGTCCACGTCCTGGCCGAGCGGGATCTTGATGGCCGCGTCGTGCCGCCAGCCGGCCACGGGATCACCCCATGCCTCCACCCGGAAGTGCCAGAGGCCGGCCGCGGTGACCAGGACCGTTGCGCCGTAGCGATCGGTGCCCGGAGCCAGCTCGCGGATGGCCGTCAGCGGCTCACGGTGGCCGTCAGGCCGGCGCAGCAGCACGCCGGCGCCCAGCATCTCGTGTCCCTCGCGGAACACGGTAGCGCTGACGTCGAAGGCCTCTCCGCTGACAGCCTTGGCGGGGCGCGCCCCGGACTCCACGACCGGCTGCGCGTCGAGGATCGGTATGCGGTCTATCACCCTGCAACGTTACCCATCGGCCCGCGGGTGCAAGCGCCCCGGTTACCGCGAACGTCCGGCACGCATTAGGGTCGCTCTGCGTGAGAGCGATCCGTCGGTTCACCATCCACCCGGTCCTGCCAGAGCCGCTTGCGCCGCTGCGCGAGCTGATGCTGAATCTGCGCTGGTCATGGCATTCAGATACGCTAGACCTTTTTGCCGCGATTGATCCGGGCGGCTGGCAGCGGGCCGGGCAGGACCCGGTAGCGCTGCTGGCCGAGGTGTCGCCGGAGCGCCTCGTCAGCCTCGCGGCTGACCGGCGCTTCCTGCGCCGGCTCGGGGATGCCGGTGACGATCTGCGCGAGTACCTGGCAGGCCCGCGGTGGTACCAGGCCAGCCCTGAGCTTGCCGGGGCGCCGGCCGCGGTGGCTTACTTCTCGCCGGAGTACGGCATCACCGCCGCGCTCCCGCAGTACTCCGGCGGCCTGGGCATACTCGCCGGGGATCACCTCAAGGCGAGCAGCGACCTCGGCGTGCCGCTGATCGGCGTCGGCCTGCTGTACCGGCACGGGTATTTCACCCAGTCGCTGTCCGCGCCCGGCTGGCAGGCGGAGCGCTACCCGGCTGGTGATCCGAATGGCCAGCCGCTCGCTTTGCTGCGTGATGGCCAGGGCTTCCCGGTTCAGGTCACGGTTGCCCTCCCGGAGGGAGCGCAGCTTGCCGCGCAGATCTGGCTGGCACAGGTCGGCCGGGTCCCGCTGCTGCTGCTCGATTCCTACGTGGAGGGAAACGATCCGGCCCTGCGCGAGGTCACTGACCGGCTGTACGGCGGGGGCAGCGATCACCGGCTTCGCCAGGAGCTGCTGCTGGGGATCGGCGGCGTGCGGGCGGTCAGGGAGTTCTGCGCGATCACCGGGCACCCCCGGCCGGAGGTCTTCCACACCAACGAGGGCCATGCCGGCTTCCTCGGCCTCGAGCGCATCCGCGAGTACGTCCAGGAGGGCCTCAGCTTCTCCGAGGCGCTCGTCGCGTGCCGGGCGGGCACGGTGTTCACCACCCACACCCCGGTGTCGGCAGGGATCGACCGGTTCCCCAGGGAACTGATCGAGAAGCAGTTCGGCGGAGCGGCGGAGGACCCCGCCCTGCCGTGCGACCGGGTCCTTGCCCTGGGTGCCGAGACCTTCCCAGGCGGCGATCCTGGCGTGTTCAACATGGCGGTGATGGGCATGCGGCTGGCTCAGCGGGCGAACGGGGTGAGCAGGCTGCACGGCGAGGTGAGCAGGCAGATGTTCACCGGCCTGTGGCCGGGCTTCGACGCCGCGGAAGTGCCGATCACCTCGGTGACGAACGGGGTGCACGCGCCCGCCTGGGTGGCAGCCGAGATCCTTGAGCTGGCCGGTGGCAAGCATGAGCCGGGCGGCGCGGCCAGGCCGGAGAGTGACCCGCCGGAAGGCAGCCTCCCGGCGGACGGCCTGGCCTGGGAACTCATCGCGGCTGCGGGCCCGGAGCGGATCTGGGCGATCCGCCGCCTGCTCCGCGCCCGGCTGGTAACGGAAGCCCGCCGGCGGCTGCGGGCATCCTGGCAGCAGCGTGGTGCCTCCGAGGCCGAGCTGACCTGGATCGACGAGGCACTCGACGAGAACGTGCTGACTGTCGGCTTCGCCCGGCGGGTGCCGTCTTACAAGCGGCTGACGCTGATGCTGAGCGATCCGGCCAGGCTCACCGCGCTGCTGCTTGACCCCGAGCGGCCGGTCCAGATCGTGATCGCCGGCAAGGCGCACCCGGCGGATGACGGCGGGAAGCTGCTCATCCAGCAGATGGTGCGATTCACCGATGATCCCCGGGTGCGGCACCGCATCGTCTTCCTGCCGGACTACGACATGGCGCTCGCGCGGGCACTCGTGCAGGGCTGCGACGTCTGGCTGAACAACCCGCTGCGACCGCTTGAGGCATGCGGCACCTCCGGCATGAAGTCAGCGTTGAACGGCGGCCTCAATCTCTCCGTGCGGGATGGCTGGTGGGATGAGTGGTACGACGGCGCCAACGGCTGGGCGATCCCCTCTGCCGACGGCCTTGCCGACCCCGGCCGCAGGGACGAGGTCGAGGCCGCTGCCCTCTACGACCTGATCGGCCAGTCGGTCACGCCGCTGTTCTACGAGTCTGCGGCGGCCGGCGGCCCGCCGCGCCGGTGGCTTGAGATGGTGGCGCATACCCTGCGGACCCTGGGCCCCAAGGCCGAGGCCACCCGGATGGTGCGCGATTACGTCACCGGCCTGTACCTGCCCGCGGCACGGTCGTCCCGGGCGCTCGCCGGTGATGGCGGGGCAGCCGACGGAGCGGCCGGCACCGCGCGCATCCCGGGCACGGCGGCCGCCGCTGGCCCCGATTTCACCGGCGCCCGCGAACTCGCCGCCTGGCAGGAACGGGTAACCAAGGCCTGGCCGACGATCCGGATCGAGCACGTCGAGGCCGAGGAGGGCGAACAGCGTCCCGGTGCGCGGCTGGTGGTGCGCGCCATGGTCGCGCTCGGCGAGCTGGCTCCGGCGGACCTCACTGTCCAGGTGGTCTACGGCTCGGCATCCAATGAGGACGAGATCACCGATCCGGCGTGCGCCGACCTCGTGCTCGAGGGGCTTCCTGGCAGCAATCCGGTCGCCAGGTATGCCGGCGAGGTGGAGCTGGGCGGTCCCGGCCCGTTCGGTTACACCGTCCGGGTCCTGCCGCGGCACCCGCTGCTGGCCACGCCGGCCGAACTCGGCCTCGTCGCGGTTCCTGACGCCCCGGCCGGGATGACCAACGGGGATCTGCGCTGAAGCCCTGGTGACAGGGCATGCGATATTAGTGCGACATATCGTGCGGGCCTCGTCACCACACGCGAGTAAACCGTCGGAGTGATCGTGACGTCCTCCTTAGCAGGACAACAGGGCAGGCGCGGGAAATTTATCCCCGTGCCAGGCAGAACGCCTGCAAAAGCCAGGGGGGCATGACATCCTGTGATAGAGCGCTCTCGGTGAGTAACGCTATTATGTAGTTACTTTCTGTTACTGGCCAACTACCCCCCAAGCGTGAGAGGACCAGCCCAGTGAGAACCAAGATCAAGCCGGAGAACCGCTTGCTCACCCCGGCCGAGGTCGCAGCGATGCTTCGAGTGGACCCGAAGACCGTGACCCGGTGGGCACGCGGCGGCAAGCTGTCGTCGATCCGTACCCCGGGCGGGCATCGCCGCTACAGCGAGAGCGAAGTTCGCAGTTTCCTGAACGGCTGGCAGCGGGTTTCGCTGCCCCGCGCGTCCGGCGAGTGACCGCCCGGCGCCTGTCCCGGCCCGAGCGCCGGTACAGGCGCCGGACCGGGACAGGGCAGTGCCCGGGCCAACGGCGGCAAGCCGGGGTTTATCGCAGCTGTGACCCTGCTAGGGAGGTGAAGCGCCGTTTTCCCCGTTAACCCGGCATCGGGTGCCCCGACGTCGCCGGCCCGGTGACCGCCGTGGACCGGGATCAGGCCCGTGCGCGCATGCCGCGCTTAGCGGCCCCCGCAGGCTCTGCGCGTTCAGCGGACCTTGCGCGCTTAGCGGCCCCCGCAGGCCCTGCGCGTTCAGCGGCGCTTGCGCGCTTACCGCGCTTAGCGGCCCCCGCGGGCCCGCCCGATGGGGCGATCCTGATCGTCACGGATGCCGCAGCGGACGCCGAAGTCCCGCCCGCCTGCCGCGGTCGGGCGGGGGACTTTCCGGCTGGTCAGGCCGAGCGCGACCATCGTGCCCTGGCATTGCTCCTGGACCTGTCCGCTCCGGTCGAAGTGGCGGCCGGCGCGCCGGCCGCCACGGCGGGCGGATCCCTGGCGCGGAAAGACGCGACAGGGAACGGCCAGCCGTTACGCCAAGGCCGTCCCCGCAAGCCCCGCGTCACGCTGCCCGTTATTCTCGCCGTTCAGGCGGTCCTGTCGGCGCGGCTCGTCATCGCCAACACCGCTTTCCAGGATGAGGCACTCTACCTGTGGGCCGGCCGGGCGGAACTGGCGCACTGGACGGGCGGCTCGCTGCTGCCGCCCTACCCGGTGTATTTCTCCGGCGCGCCGGTCATCTACCCGCCGCTCGGCGCCGCCGTGGCGAGCATCGGCGGCCTGGCCGCTGCCCGCTGCTTGTCGCTGGCGTTCATGCTCGCCGCCACGGTCATGCTGCACGGGGTCACCCGCCGGATCTTTGACCGCCGCTCCGCCCTGTTTGCCGCCGCGCTGTTCGCCGGGACGGGCTCCGCGCAGTTCCTTGGCGCGCTGGCCACCTACGATGCGATGGCGCTGGCTCTGCTCGCGGCGGCGATGTGGCTCGGCGTCCGGGCCGCCGGAAGCAAGCCACGCACGCGGCTGGCCCTGCTCGCCGGGGCTGGCCTGCTGCTCGCTTTGGCCAACGCGACCAAATACGCGTCCGCGCTGTTCGACCCCGCGGTGCTCGCGACCGTCATGCTGTACGCGTGGATGACCGGCGGCCGGAAGGCCGGGCTCCGCGCCGCGGCGATCCCGTTCGCTGCGCTGGCGGCTGCCCTGGGCGCGGCGATCGTCGCGGGCGGTCATGCGTACTGGTACGGGATCACCAGCTCTACGCTGACCCGGGCGTCCGGGCCTTCCCCGCCCGCCGGAATCCTGTATCTCAGCGGCGAATGGATCGGCGTGATCGTCGTCCTGGCTATCGTCGGCGCGGTCACGGTTACTGTCACGTCGCGGAGCCTGGCGGCGAAGGTCCTGGCCTGGGTGCTCGCCGCGACATCGCTGCTCGCCCCGCTGGAGCAGGCCCGCATCCACACTCTGACCAGCTTGTTCAAGCACGTCGGTTACGGGGCGCTGTTCGCGTCGATCGTGGCCGGGTTCGCGCTGGCGGCGTTGCCCCTGGTCGTGCCGAGGGCGAAGGCACGACGGGCGGCCCGGCTGGCCGGCGCTGCAACGATCCTGGCCGGCCTGCTCGGCTGCACCACCTCGAGCGCGGCTTATGACGGCTGGCCGAACACCACGCGGGTCACTGCCGCGTTGAGCCGGCTGCTGCGGCCGCATGGGCGTTACCTCGCCGAGGACGACGACATCCTGGCCTATTACCTCCAGGGCCGGGTGCCGTGGGTGCAGTGGACAAGCACCTGGTTCTTCCGCTATACCGACCCGTCGGACGGCAAGGTACTGCTGGGCATACCGGCCTACGCGGCGGCAATCCGGGAGGGGTACTTCACGGTCATCGTGCTGTCCTTCGGGGATACGCTCACGACCGACAAGGCGATCGAACGCGACATCGCCGAAGACGGCAATTACCAGCTCGTCAGCAGCCAGCCCTACCGCACCTCCAGTTTCCGCGGAGACTACCGAATCTGGGTGCACCGGACGCAGGCCAAGCGATGACCGTCCTGGCCCAGGTCCCCGGCCGGCACCGCAGGTCCATCGTCTTGCCCGAGCCGCCCGATGACGCGGAAAAGTACGCCTACGACTGGCGGTCCCTGCCCTACCTGGCGACGATCCTTACGGTCGCGTTCTTTTCCGCGATGGGCGGCCAGGTCTGGTTCGAGATCCATGCCGGAGTGTGGCCGCTCGCCGGGTTCACCCTGCTCGGCGTCAGCGCGTTCGCGTTCTCCATGCCGCTGTGCTTCACCGGCCGCGGCTACGACACCGAGGCGCACGTCCTGCGCGTGCGCGGGTGGCGGCCGATCCGCTGGCCGGAGGTGGACATCTACCTGCCGGTCTGCGGGGAGCCGATCGAGGTACTCCGCAACACCTGGATCGGCGTGTTCGAGCTGGTGCAGGCATATCCAGGCGTCGCCAGGCCCTATGTGCTTGACGATGCCGCCGACCCCGCTGCCGAGCGGCTGGCAGCTGACTTCGGATTCAGCTACGTCGTCCGCCCCAACCGGGGCGAGCACAAGAAATCCGGGAACCTCCGGTATACGTTTGCCCGCACCAAGGGCCAGTATTTCGTGATCCTCGACGCCGATTTCCGGCCCCGCGCGGACTTCCTGGCCGAGACGCTGCCCTACATGGACGACCCCAGGGTGGCGATAGTCCAGACCCCGCAGTATTTCCGCAGCCACCCGGCCCAGACGTGGGTGGAAAGATCCGCCGGCGCGATCCAGGAAGTGTTCTACCGCTCTATCCAGACGGCACGCGACCGGCTCGGCGCGTCGATCTGCGTCGGTTCCTGCGCCGTCTACCGGCGGGCCGCGCTGGAAGCGCAGGGCGGCACTACGCTCATCGATTACGCCGAGGACGTCCACACCGGCCTGGACGTGCGCCGCGCCGGACTGACACTGCGGTATGTGCCGGTCGTGCTCTGCACCGGGATCTGCCCGGACTCGCTGGATGCTTTTATCCGGCAGCAGTACCGCTGGTGCACTGGGTCAACGAGCACCATACTGACAGGCCGGCTATGGACCGTCCCCATGTCGCGCCGTGCCCGGCTTACTTACGTGTCCGGTTTCTGCTACTACCTGTTCACCGGCGTTTCGGTGTTCGTGATCCCGGCAATTCCCATCGGCCTGCTCGCCTTCATGTCCCGGACCATTGAGCCGCGTAATTTCCTGATCCTCCTGCCGGCCGTTATCGTCGGCATGTACCTCTACCCGATCTGGCATTACAGCGAATACCAGCTGTCCGGGATCCTGCCGTTGTCGCTCGCCCGCGGCTGGGCACACGCCCTGGCCCTCTGGGACTATGCGCGCGGTAAGACGATGAGCTGGCAGGCATCCGGCGCCGGAGTCAGCAGCGTCCGCCGGTTCCGATGGGGCATCCTCGGCTGGAACGGCACCGCCGCCCTCGTCTGGCTGGCCCTGGTCTGCTGGCGGACCGTCGAGTATGCGTCACCGCGATTCGCCGTCCTGGGGTGCTTCGGCCTGATTAACCTCGCCGTGGTGGGACGCGCCGCGTTTTCGGGAAGGGGCGCCGCGTGACTCTGCCGCCTCCGCAGCCCGCCGCGCCCCGGCGTGGCAGGCATGCCGGCGCGGCGCAGGCGCGATTACTCGGGATCACCCGGATCACGCAGACCAGTGACCTGCCGCCGGGGATTAATGCGCTGGCTTCGGCGGACGGTAAGACGATCATCGTCCGGGCGGGGCTCGATAAGGTCTCCCGCAGGCGGGCGGTACGCGAGGTGCTTGCCGCGACGCACCGGTTCCCTGGCCTGGTCCTGTGGCCGGCGCTGGCCGACATCCGGATCCGCCGCATGCTCGCCGACGCAGCCGATCTGTGGTCGGGGATCGTGCAGCACCTAGCCGGGTACATCACCCCGGACAGCCCCATCGTCGCTATGGTGGCTTCCGCGGCCGTCGTAGCCGCTGGAGCCGGCATCTCTGTCGGGGTAACGACCGGCGCTATCCCGACGTCGCCGTTCCGCGCCGCGCCGTCCAGCGGGCCTTCTCCGGGGGCCTCGCACCGGCCCATCTACCGGCACCTCGAGCAGTTGCCCGGCTCCTACCTAGGCGTCTACGAGGCGAGCCACCCGCCCAGCTACGGGCCGGTGGGCGGCTTCGCCCAGACGATCGGGCACAAGGTAAACCTCGCGCTCTACTACAGCGGCTGGGGCGAGCCTTTCCAGGCGGCATTCGCCGATGACGCGCTGGCTGACGGCGCGACCCCCGTCATCCAGATCAACCCGGACAAGCCAACCAGCCTGGCCGGAATCGTCGCCGGACGCTACGACGCCTACCTCCGCAAGTTCGCGGCGGCGGTCTACGCCTACGGGCAAAATGTGGTCATCGGCTTCGGTCACGAGATGAACGCCGAGTGGTCTCATTGGGGGTACGGGCACGTCATGCCGGCCACGTTCGTGGCGGCATGGCGATACATCGTCAACCTCTTCCGGGCCGAAGGCGACCACAACGTCACCTGGATGTGGACGGTGAACGTGGACACCCCCGGCATGACAAGCCCGCTCAGCGCCTGGTACCCGGGCAACGGCTATGTCACCTGGGTCGGTATCGACGGCTACTACTCCTCGGCGGCAGGCACGTTCAGCACCGTCTTCGGCCAGACCATCGACCAGGTGGAAGACCTCACCGGGGGGTTGCCGATCCTGATCTCCGAGACTGCGGCCGACTCGCCGGAGGCCGCTGAATCCCGGCAGATCATGGGCCTGTTCCGGGGCATCCAGCAGCGGCAGATCCTCGGGTTCATCTGGTTCGATGAGCCGGGCGCACTCGACTGGCGGCTGGAAGGCAACCGGCCCGCGATCGCCGCGTTCAAGCGGGCCGCGAAAGGCTATAGCTGAGCGGCTCCGGCCGGCTGTTGCCGACTGGCCACGGCGATGTGCACCGCCGCCTGCATCGCGTTCCGGCATCCGCACCGGACAGGGAAGGCCGGGCCAGCTCAGCATGGGCCAGGACAGCCGCCTGGCCAGTTAGCGATCCGAGCCCGGCGGAGGCCGTGGGCTATCCCTGCCCGCCGCCTCGTGGTCGGCGGCCTTCGTGACGCGTTCGAGCGCCGCCCAGGCACTGGCCGGGTCGGCGGGTCGCTCGTCCTGGCTGATCGCCGCGACCCATTCCTTGCCGTCAATACTCAGGCGCACGCTCTGGTGGCCAGTACCGCCCGGCGCGGCGAGTGCCCGGGTGAACTCCGCGGGAGGCGAGGCGGCGTCCGCGACGCTGACGCCGGCCGTCTCCACTACCGCGGCGATCAGGCGCCACAGGTCGTCCATTCGCCCGGCCATGTCAGCGAGCGCATCCGCGAGCGCACAGGCAAGCTCGCTCGCCGGGCCGGGGTCGCTCTCCGCCAGGGCGCGCGCTAACTCGCTCAGGCGCGCCAGGTCGGCGGCCGCTGGCTTGCCGTCCAGTTGAAGCCCCCTCTCCGCTCACCTGAAGCCCATCCGCTGGCCGCGGAGCGCAGGGCCGGACGGGCGAACTCGGCTAGGTACCGTAGCGGCGCTACTAGGTACCGTAGCGGCGCTCTGGAGCCGCCCGGTCCTGGCCGGCCAGCGTGACGCCAAGCTGGACGGCGATCGCCGCAAGGAGCTCGCGCGCCTGATCGGAGTTCATTTCCCTGACGCGCTGCAGGATGGCGTCACCAGCGCTGGCCGCCGGCGCCGCGGCCAGTACGGCCGCCGCGTCTGCCCGGCCTGCCTGCTCCAGCTGGCCCGGCGTAACGCCGGCCACGGACGCCATCCGGGCCAGCGTGGCGGCCGGCCCCCGGACGGGCGCGTAGACGCCGGCGCTGACGACCTGGTAGCCGCTGGTGATCTGCCGCCAGCGGCCCTCGCTGATGCCGGCCCGGCGCGCCGCTTCCCGCGCCGACAGCCCGGCCTGCCGGAGCGCTGCGGTAATCAGGGCACCCCAGGGCGGCGGTGCTGGACGGGTAGGCATGTCATCACCTTCGCATAGACTTCGCAGCCGTGCCGTGCCTTGCACGCAGCTTCTCCCTACTGTTTGCAAGGGTTCTGGGTCAAGCTATCCGATGTGCGACCCACCATGTCAACTTCGCGCGAAGTTCTTGACCCTTCGCATTTCTTCGCACTAGGTTTGGCGGCTGGGAGCCCGCGCGCTTTGCGTCCGGGCACCACCCGGCGCGACAGCTCCGGGCTTACCCGAGGGGGGTAACAGGACATGGGAGTGATGCTTTCTCTTGACCGGCCAGGGCCTGCCCGGAGCCGCCGTCAGGGCCAGCACGTCCGTAATTCCGATGATCAGGCCTGCATGGATGCTTTCGCGGCCATGCTGCGCTACGACGCCACCGGCGCAGGCCGGTATCTCAGCCGGCTGGCGAAGACCGTGCTGGCCGGCCGATTACTGCCTGCGGCGGTCGCGCTCGCCGAGGCGGCGGACACGGCGCTCACGAAGAAGCAGCGGGCCAGTCAGGCGGAGCTCACGTTCACCGTCTCCGTGCCGTGCCTGCTTGGCCAGTGCCGTGTCGCCGGCGACGGGCGGGGGTGCGAGGCCAGCACCTGCGAGCACGAATGCCATCACCGTGAGCGCTCATCCGGCGGTGCGCAGGCCGCGGCAGGTGCCGGCGCCGCAAGGCTCGTTTCTCGCCCGCGCCAGCCCGATCCCCGGCGGCACCACCGGGCCGGGCCGCGAACCGGCAGAATGCCCGCATAGGATCGTGGCCCGGCATGGAGGTGCGGCATGGGAGAGTTCGTCCGGCTCGAGATCGATCAGGCGGTGGCAGTGATCCGGCTGGACCGCCCGCCGATGAACGCGCTGAACGCCCAGGTTCAGGACGAGATCGCGGCCGCCGCCGCACAGATCACGGCCGATCACGACATCCGTGCCGCCATCATCTACGGCGGTGAGAAGGTGTTCGCGGCCGGGGCTGACATCAACGAAATGGCGGAGGCGAGCTACGCCAAGATGGCCGCCGACACCAAGCGGCTGCAGGACTCGTTCACCGCGGTCGCAAAGATCCCCAAGCCGGTGGTGGCGGCCATCACCGGATATGCGCTCGGCGGCGGCCTCGAGCTCGCGCTGTGCGCTGACTTCAGGGTGGCAGGCGAGAGCGCCCGGGTCGGGCAGCCCGAGATCCTGCTTGGCGTCATCCCCGGTGCAGGCGGCACCCAGCGGCTGCCCCGGCTGGTCGGGCCGGCCAGGGCCAAGGACATCGTCTACACCGGGCGGTTCGTGACCGCGCCGGAGGCGCTCGCCATCGGCCTGGTGGACAAGGTCGTCCCTGACGCGGAGGTGTACCAGGCGGCGCGGGAGATGGTGGATCGCTATGCCGGCGGTCCTGCCGTCGCGCTGCGCGCCGCGAAGCAGGCCATTGACGAGGGTCTTGACGTAGATCTCGACTCCGGGCTCGAGATCGAGCGGCTGAACTTCGCCGGGTTGTTCGCCACCGAGGACCAGCGGACAGGGATGCGCAGTTTCATCGAGAATGGGCCGGGGAAGGCCACGTTCGCCGGGCGGTGAGCGCGGCTGTCCCGGGCGGGCGCCCGCGGCCTTCGCCAAGCCACCCCGCCCACCGTGCCACCCCACTACGCCAGCAACCCGCCGAGGAGCAGCCAGCTAATGCGCCGAGCAGATGCGCCGAGCGAATCAGGATGACCGCGAGACCGGCCGCGGTCGCCGAACCAGGCCTGCGGCGATGATGGCGATGATACGGAGCAGCCGACCGTTGCCCTTCCCATGGACAGAGCCGCAGCTAAGGACGGTGCCGGATGACCGATCCTGACGACAGCCTCTCGCTCGACATGGTCACCGCGGCGCTTCGCGCGGACAGCGCCGACGTGGCCATCTACGCCCGCGTGCTGACCGAGTCGCTCGGCGATGCGCTGCCGGCGGGATGGGTCACGATCGACAGGGAACGGACCGTATCGGACCGGATGCGCGGCCGCCCCGGCCAGGTTTCCAAGATCACCGTCCGGATGGGCGAGCGCGTCATGACGCTCGGCGTCGAGCGCGGCGCCCCGGTGGCCGAGATCTGCCGCGAGGTCCGCGGCGTGGTGCTGTCCCGCCAGCCCGTTCCGGTGGGCACCTGGGCGGAAGAGCTGGCCAGGGCGCTGGTGGCGCATGCCGAGCAGAACGCGGACGCGGCCAGGGCGCTGCGCAAGCTGGTGGCCGGAGACTGATTGATGCACCAGATATACCGCGCCGCGCTCGTGACCGGGGCATCCAGCGGCATCGGGGAGCGCCTGGCCAGGCTGCTCGCGGCGGACGGCTGTGACCTGGTCGTCGTCGCCCGCCGGGCCGGGCGGCTGGAGGAGCTCGCGGCGACCCTGCGTGCTGCGCACCATGTCCGCGTCGAGGTGCTTCCCGCCGACCTGACCACGCCGGCCGGCCTGCTGGCGGCCGAGAGCCGGCTGGCCGACGCCAGCAGGCCCGTCGAGCTGCTGGTCAACAACGCCGGCTTCAGCCTTTCCGGGCATCTCGCCGACGTGCAGGCCGATGGCGCGGAAGCACAGATCAGGCTTAACGTGCTCGCGCTGGTGCGGCTGACGCACGCCATCCTGCCCGGCATGCTGGAGCGTCGCCACGGCGGCGTACTCAATGTCTCCTCGGTCGCTGGCTTCCTCATCTCGCCCGGCTCGGCGGTATACGCGGCGACTAAGGCGTTCGTGACCTCATTCAGCGAGAGCCTGGCCGGGGAAGTGTCCGGCCGCGGCGTGCACGTCACGGCCCTGTGCCCGGGCCTGACCCGGACCGAGTTCCACGCCGACGGCCACGAGGGCACATCCTCGGCCCCGGCCTTCGCCTGGCTGGACGCGGACCGGGTGGCGCGGGCCGGCCTTGACGCCGTGGCGGCCGGCCGCCCGGTCTCGGTGCCGGGGGCTCAGTACAAGGCAATCGCTGGCCTAGCCCGGATTGTCCCGCGCCGGATACTGCGTACTGCTGGAAAGGCATCGCGACGGGACTGACGGCCGTTATTGCTGAGGCGCGCTTGACAGCGGAACGGACGTGGAATACGTAGGCTGGTGCGGTAATGACTGTGCAGGACCGGACGCCGGGCAAGTTCGGGCCCTATCGCGTGCTTAAGCGCATCGGCGAGGGCGGGATGGGCGTTGTCTACCTGGCCGCGGATACGGAGCAGCGCCCGGTCGCCGTCAAGGTACTCCGGCCGGCGGTGGCCGGGGATCCGGATGGCCGCCGCCGTCTTGCCCGTGAGGTCGAGACGATGCGCCGCGTGCGCAGCCCGTTCGTCGCGGCGGTCATCGACGCGGACGTGGCCTGCGATCCGCCCTACATCGTCACCAGGTACGTTCAGGGCCGGACGCTCGACCAGGTCGTGACCACTAGCGGGCCACTGCAGGGGGCGGAGCTGGCGATGCTGGCGCGCGGGGCGGCATCCGCCCTCACCGCCGTGCACGCGGCGGGCGTGGTGCACCGGGACCTCAAGCCGGGCAACATCATGCTCTGCGACGGAGAGCCCGTCGTTATCGATTTCGGTATCGCGCACTCGCCGGACTCGACCAGGATCACCCAGACCGGAATGTTCATGGGCACTCCCGGCTACCTCGCGCCCGAGGTCATCGAGGGAAAGCAGAGCGGCCCGGCGTCGGACGTGCATTCCTGGGGCGCCACGGTGGCGTTCGCGGCAACCGGCAGGCCGCCGTTCGGCACCGGCTCCTTTGAGACGATCTTCTACCGGATCGTGCACGGCCAGCCGGACCTGGACGGCTGCCCGCGGCCGCTGCTGCCGCTGGTGGCGGCTGCGCTGGCCCGCGATCCGGCCCGCAGGCCCGCCGCCGCGGAGCTGACCGAATGGGCCGCGGCGCTTACTCCCGCCGCGCTGGCGGCTGGGCGCGTGCTGGCGGGCGCGGTGCCCGCCATTGCGCCGGAGGCGGCTGGGCACGCGGCTGCGGTGCCGCGGACAATGGCCGAGCGGGCTGCCCCGGGCGGCCCGGGCGGCGCTGCGGGCGTGCCGTTGGCCGCTGCGTCGGCCGGCCTCGCCGCAGGATCGGCTACGGCCCTGCCGGGAACTGCCCTGCCGGGAACTGCTCTGCCGGGAACCGGCGCCGCCTGGCCGCACGTGACGCAGCCGCTGGCCGCGGGGAACCCCGCGGGCCCCTATGTCGGCGACCTTCTTCCTGCGGTGCAGTATGGCCAGCCCGGAACAGGCACGGCC
>Ga0302232_10000563_pt1 | contig 27524 bp, 22 predicted proteins | sample II_Palsa_N2_3_FD_193575 | JGI IMG/M metagenome (GOLD analysis project Ga0302232, IMG submission 193575) | Peat permafrost microbial communities from Stordalen Mire near Abisko, Sweden - II_Palsa_N2_3 | ecosystem: Environmental > Terrestrial > Soil > Palsa > Peat permafrost | place: Sweden...
AAGCCGAAGTACCTAAAGCGTCCGGCCCTTCCGCGTCAGCGCCGCACGGGCCCCACCAGCCCCACCAGCCCGCTGCAGCCCGCGCGCCCCGCGCGGCCCGCGCGGCCCGCGCGGCCCGCGCGGCCCGCTCCTATCCGCTACCCCGGCAGCAGAATGGCCAGGTTGATGGCGTTGGCCATGGCCTGGTAGCCGGCGTCATTGGGGTGCAGGTGATCGCCGGAGTCATAGCTAGGGTTCAGCCTCAGCGGATCGGTCGGATCGCTCATCACCTTGTCGAAGTCGATGACGCCGTCAAAGGCGCCGCTGGTGCGGATCCAGGTGTTCACCGCCTCGCGGGTGGCTTCGCCCGCCGCGCTGTAGTACCCCGCTCCTTGGAACGGCAGCAAGGTCGCACCGAAAATCCTCAGCCCCCGGGCGTGCGCCGCCGCGATCAGCTGCCGGTACCCAGCGATGATCTGAGCCGCGCTGACCCCGGTGCCCGGTCCCGCAAGGCCCAAGGTAACTGCGCGCGGGCCCGCGCTGAACCCGATGTCGTTGATTCCCTCAAGCACGATGACGTCACGGACCCCAGGCTGGTCCAGGACGTCCCGCTCGAACCGAGCCTCGGCGCTGGCGCCATACAACGGCGAGTCATTCAGCACCCGGTTCCCGCCGATCCCCTCGTCGGCTACCGCCAGCGTGGGACCGCTCACCGCGTCCAGCCGGCGGGCCAGGTCGTTGGGCCAGCGGGCGTTGGCACCGACGTCCGAACCCACGCCGTCGGTGATCGAGTCGCCGATCGCCACCACGGTCCCGTCCGCCTCGGCGGAACGCACGATGAGGCCGCTGAGGAAGTACCACGACGTGGTCGGGACGATGAACGCGCTCGTACCGGAGTCAGCGGTGTGGTCACCGGGCACCGACACCCAGTTGACCTGGTAGGCGTCCAAATGGTACGTCGCCGGGCCCGTCTGGTCCGGCAGGTACACGCTCACCGCGAGCTCCTCCAGCGGCCACACCCGCATGGCCACCGGGTCGCTGAGGACCTGCGCGCCCGCCGGGATCTGGAACGATGCGCGGCCGCCATAGGTCACCGGGTGGATCGTGCCCGGCGCCACCGCGCCGTCCGGGCCCGCCACCGCGACCGTCACCCGGCCGATCTGGAGCGGCGAGGCCCCGTAGGCGTTCGTCAGCTCCAGCTGGATGGGATCACCGCCGACGCTGGTGAAGATGACGTCGCGGACCGTCTGGTCGTCGAAGCCGACGGCGGCGAGCGTATCGCGCCCGGCGGCCTGCGGGCTGGCGCCCCAGCTCGTCACCCAGCTGACCGCGTCGGGCTTGCGCCCGGCCGCGGCGGCCGGGCGGGAGCCCGCGAAGACGGCAATCGTGGCCGCCAGGGCTAGCAGCAGGGTGGTACCGAGCAGCCAGAGGCGGATCAGCCGGGTGACCTTCCGGCGTCCGGCCCAGCTGGCTCCGATCACGGTGTTCCCCTCACTGTCCCCGTCAGCGCAGAAGAGCCCTCCCCGCCCTCATTCCCTGTCTGGTGTTATTCCAAGTTTCTGCTGCTTATAACGTTAACGATAGGTGATGGCCGGAAGGTTTCACCACGGCCGGACAGCACGTCCTTGAGCTCGGCGCTGGTGATCACGTGTGCCTGCCGGGGGAAGATTTTCTCGGTGAGGAATTCGTGCACGCCGGGCACGGGGTCGGCGCAGGCGTCGGCGAGGACGAGGACCTCGTAGTCGCGGTCGGCGGCGTCGCGGACGGTGGACAAGACCACGCCGCTGGTGCTGATCCCGGCGAGGATGAGGGTGGTGATGCCGCGATCGCGCAGCTGCTGGTCGAGGTCGGTGGTGGAGAAGGCGCCGACGCGCGTCTTGCGCACGGTAATATCGCCCGGCTCGGGTGCCACCGCGTCGTGGACGGCGGTCGCGGGGGAGTCATTGTGCATCGCCTCGCGGCCTGTCGCCAGCAACGACGCGAACCTGCTGTGCGGGGGAACCGCGTCGTAGTCCGCGTCATCGAAGGCGACCCGGACATAGCCGATCTGCCCGCCGCGGCCGCGGACGACGGCGATGGCGTCCGCCGCGCACGAAAGCAGCGGCTCGGCTTCGTCGAGACGGCCGAGGATACCGGCCTGATAGTCCATCACGAGCAGCGCGGTACGCCGGGGATCGATGGCCGGGAGCGTCGGGGTCATGGGTTCTCCTCTGTCGTCGGGTGGCCTGTGGTCGGGTGGCCTGTGGTCGGGTGCCCTGTGGTCGGGTGCCCTGTGGTCGGGTGGCTGTTCATCTCGGCCGGCTGGCTGCTGACCGCCGCGGCGGCCGGGGCCTTGGTCCGGAGCCGGCGGTCTGCCACGGTGACGAGGAGCGTCACGGCGCTGGCGGCGATCATGATCACGGCGATGACGTGCAGGCCATGATCGCCGACGTTCTTGTGGAAGACGATGCTGATGATGGCCGATGACGCGATGGAGCCGACGTAGCCGAAGGTCCGGAACAGGCCCGAGGCGGTGCCGAGCTGACCGGCAGCCACCTGCGTGTACAGCGCGGTCTGGTTCCCGCTGGCGGCGGCGCCCAGGGCCACCCCGAACGCCAGCGTGACGACCAGGATCCAGCCGATCGGCGTGCTCGTGGTCAGGAACAGGACCCCGGCCGCCCCGGCCAGGCAGGCCACGGCCCCTGCGATCAGCGGGCCGCGGATCAGGTTGCGCTTGGAGATCGGCCCCATCATGATCGCCGAAACGGCGGTCATGGGCAGCAGGAGCAGCCCGGCTTCGCTGGCGGACAGGCCCCGGCCGGCCTGGATCCACTGGGTGATGCCGTAGAGCACGGTGTAGATGCACACCGACATCAGTGCCCACCGCAGGTAGGTGCGCGTGAGCGCCAGGTTCGAGGCGAGCAGCCGCACGTCGATGAACGGGTGGCCGGCCCGCAGTTCCCACCACAGGAGGCCGGCGGCCAGCACGACAGCCAGGCCCAGGGCGACCCAGTCCGGTCGCGGCACCGACATCAGGAATATCAGCAGAGCCGTCATCGTCCCGCCGAATCCGGCGATGCCGGCCACGTCGATGCGGGCCGCTACGTCCCTGGCTCGCCGTGATCCGGTGACCGGAGCGTCCCGGGGGATCCCTAGCAGGGCCATCACCAGTGTGGCCAGTGCGACGGGGACGTTGACGAGGAACGTCGCCCGCCACCCCCACGCACCCACCAGCACGCCGCCGAGAGGCAGCCCGAGGGCGGCCGTCGCCGCTCCGGCGATCTGCAGCCCGCCCAGCACCCCGCCCGGCGGCTTGTCCAGCCCGGCCTGCCCGGCGCGGCGGCGGATCAGCAGCATCGCCGACGGGTACCCGGCCGAGGTGCCGACACCGATCAGGACCCGGGCCACGATCAGCGTCGTCAGGTTCTGGCTCACCCCGCCCACCACCCCGCCGATGAGCACGGTGGTGATCCCGGCCAGGAACACCCGGCGCGGCCCGAACTCCTCGGACAGCTTCCCGGCCGTCGGCTGGGCGATCGAGCTCGCCAGGTAAAGCGCCGAGACCAGCACCGCGATCCGGCCGATCGACACGTGCATCGCCGCCGCGATCGGCACCAGTGCGGTCGCGATCAGCGAGCTGTTGACCGGATTGAGCGCGGACCCCATGAACAACGGCGTAGTGAACCGCCACGAGAAAGCGTTCCCACCGTCGGCCGGGGTGCCCGGCTCTGTGGTACTGACCGCCGGAGCCGACGTCACCGGCTTCGCCGGTCGACCCGAAGGTCGACCTGGCCGAGCCGCTCCAGCAGCTTGATCGCCTGGTCCAGGCTGGCCCGTTCGTCCGGGTTTACGGCTGACTCGATCGCCCGGATCAGCCAGTCGTCGCGTGAGGCCAGGATCGTCTCGTACAGCGCGCGGCCGGCTGCGGTCACCTCGAGCAGGCTCTTGCGGCCGTCCGCCGGGTCCGGCTTCACGCTGACCAGGCCGCCGGCCTTCAGCCCGGCCAGGCTCTGCGCGATGGCCTGCTGGCTGACATGCTCGGCCACGGCCAGGGACGCGGCTGTGACCGGTCCCTCGTGCAGCAGCCGGCTGAAGATCGACACCTGCGCGACCGACAGGCCGGTTGACGTCACGCCGGCCTCCTCCCGGATCCGCGCCTGAAGCCGCTTGACCGCCACCGCCAGCCTGACTGCCGTCTCGGCCGTGTCCTGGCGATCTCCGCTCGTGCCCATATCGTCAGTCTAGGCTGATCAATTAAATTGCACAAGTTACTTGCGTAATTACCCACGGAACGGCGCTCTCATCCCGCGTCCGGATCGGCTAAAGCTTGCTGCGGACGGCGATCTGGTAAAGCTCGGGCAGCCGCCGCTCGGCCGCGCGGGCGGCGAGGCGCCCGCCGATCCAGGCCAGCACGAGGCCATATCCGGCGGCGCAGACCACGAGCACCGGCATCCGGACCGTCGCCGGATCCGAGCGGGTGAACACGACACCGAGCACGACCGGGATGACCGCCACCACCGTGCCGACGAGACTGCCGAGGGAGCCCGCGAGCCTGTCACCTATGAATCCGTCGGCGGGCCTGGGCACGGGACTGCCGGCCCGCTTCTCCATCGGGTAGGGCAAGGTGACGCTGAAGATGTCGCCCAGCCCCAGGCCCGCGCCGATCCCGGCGAGAGCCACCGCCATGCCGAGGAACCCGTCCACCGGATGCTTGGCCAGCGCCGCGAGGCCGAAGGAGATCACCGTGAGCAGCGGCACCGCGACCATGCCGAGCGCGATGTTCTGGCCGGAGACATAGGCGCGCAGCGCGCGGCGTCCGGTCAGTGTCATCGCCTCCAGGCCGAAGCCCGGTCCGCTCAGCCCGATCGAGTTGGAGTGCAGCACGCCCAGGAAGGCGGACCCAAGGACGGCGCTGGTGACCAAACCGACGAGATATCCCGAGGTCAAGATGGTGCGGATGGACACGGCGATCATGACGACCGCGGTGATGCCCCAGTAGATGAGCGAGCTGGGTTCGCGGCGCTGATAGATCCAGAACCGGGCGGCCACCGTGCCGCGCAGCCCGTACCGGCCGAACGGCAGCGCCACCCCGCGCACCGCCGATGACTGCGTGCTGGTATCGGTCGTCACCAGGCCGCGGCCAAGCGACCTGATCCACAGTGCGCCCAGAACGACGACGACGGCGGCGAGCAGTGCCAGCCGCAGCAGCGCGGTGCCTGGGTGCCCGGTGGAGGCGTCCTGGATCGCGTGCGCGGCCAGGCCCGGTGGGATCCAGCGCATCCACACGTCGACCCCGGCGAACCTGGCCGGGGTCAGCTTGCCCTCCTCGGTCAGCTTCGGCACCAGCTGGGCGAAAAGCTCGTACAGGGCGAAGATCGGGATGATCAGCAGGGCGGCGAAGTCCTTGCCGCGCCGTGAGCGCAGCAGCCCGGCCAGGCTCGCGGTCACGAACCGGGCCAGCGTGATGCTGAACAGCACCTCAAGCACCACCGCGAGCAGGGCGATGAGCAAGCCGAGCGCGCCGCGGGCCAGCCCGACGGTCACCCCGAGCAGGCCGACCAGGTTGGCCAGCGGCCAGGCCCCGGCGGCCGAGGCGGCCAGCAGCCCCACCGCGAGCGGGCGCATCCGCAGCGGGTAGAGGGCCAGCGTGGCGGGGTCCAGGGTGCCGTCGAGGCCGAAGGCCATGAGCGGCAGGATCAGCCAGCCGAACGCGAACAACGTGAAGATGACCGTGGTCAGGTCCACCGAGGCGCTGTTGCCCCGCAGCGCGGCCAGCCCGGCGAAGGTGCCCGCCGCGACCAGGACCGCGGCGATCACGCTGATAATGAAGCCGGCCTTGGCCTGCGAGGACGAGCGCAGCGCGTTGCGCAGCAGGCGCAGTTTCAGCTGGACGAGGAGCCGAGCCACGACAGTCCCTCCCCGCCGTCGGCCCGCGAGCCGACCAGGTCGATGAACGCCTGCTGCAGGGTCTTTCCGCCGCGCACCTGTTCGGTGGTGCCGGTGGCCACGATCCGGCCCTTGTCGATGACTGAGACGTGGTCGCAGACCTGTTCGACCAGCTCCATCACGTGGCTGGAGAACAGCACGGTCGAGCCGGAGCCGACGTAGCGGGTCAGCAGCCGCCGGATGACGTCGGCGGAGACCGGATCGACGCCTTCGAGCGGTTCGTCAAGGAACAGCGCCGAGGGGTTGTGGATCAGGGCGCAGCCGAGCGAGGCCTTCTTGCGCATGCCGGTGGAGTAGTCGGCGACCAGGCGCTTGGCGTCCGCGGTCAGGTCCAGCACCTCGAGCAGCTGCGCGGCCCGGGAGCGCGCCTCACCGGCGGACAGGCCGCGCAGCCGCCCGGCGTATTCCAGCAGTTCCTCACCGCTGAGCCGCTCGAACAGCCGCGCCTCGGCCGGAACCACCCCGATGATCGCCTTGGCGGCGGGCGGGTCGGCCCACACTTCCAGCCCGTTGATCACCACCTGGCCGCCGTCCGGCCGCAGCAGGCCGGTCATCATCGACAGGGACGTGGTCTTCCCCGCCCCGTTCGGCCCGACCAGTCCGGCGAAAGAACCCGCCGCGATCTCCAGGTCGATCCCGGCTACTGCCTCCTTCGCACCGAAACTCTTGCGCAGCCCGTGCACCGCGATGGCTGGCTCGCCCACGTCCGCCTCCTCGCCCCCAAGTCGGTCCCAGCTCGGTCCCAGCTCGGTCCCAGCTCGGTCCCAGCTCGGTCCCAGCTCGGTCCCCAGCTCGGTCCCCAGCCAAAGCCTACGGCTCCAGTCGGGCCTCGATCAGGGCGTTGCCGGTGCCAGGCCCGCAGGCATCCCGGCCTTGGCGGCCGACATGCTTGTCCCTGGGGCCGGCCTGGGTGGAGTGGTGCACTGGCAAGGTGGTCGTGCCCATGAGGAGCCGGAGGCTGGAGCTGTAGCTCGGGCAGCTGGGATTCCCACGCTAGCCGCCCATCCGTCCCCACATCCTCCCGTGCGGACCATTTTCCCCAGCCCCTCCAGCCCCCCAGGAACAGCCCCCAGGAACAGCCGCCCCCACCCGCCCCCACCCACTCCGGCCCGGCCGCCGTGGGTCGCACCGCCGCCGCACCTATGGAACATTGGGCCGCACCGGACCGGACCGATGGAACATAGGGCCGGTCCGATCACGGGGCGGTAGCACTCGGAAGCGCAACTTTTAGGCGTATTAATGACAATTTGACCCGTTTCCCGGGGGGCCAGCAGTGGTGACGGTCTCTATTACGCGCAGAACTTGGCACGGGTACACCGCCGCCGCTCTCGGTCAGCGGCAAAATGACGGCGCTTGGTGGCAGGCTGGTCGGGTGGCTGATTTCACCAACGAGACCCCAGCCTTTGTTGACACGGTGGCCTGGGTGCATCTGGAAAACGGCAAGATCCTCTGCGCCCGGCCACGCGGGAAAGACATCTTCTACATCCCCGGCGGCAAGCGGGAAGGCGCGGAAACCGACCTGCAGACCCTGCTGCGCGAAATCGCCGAGGAACTGACGGTGGCCCTGCTGCCCGAGACGGTAACGCACGTGGGCACCTATAAGGCCTACCAGCCGCACGGCCACCCCAGCGGCGCCGTCGTGCGCATGAGCTGCTACGCAGCGCGCTATTCCGGCACCCTGGCGGCCAGCGGCGAGATCGACGAACTGGCCTGGTTCTGCTACGCCGACCGGCCCCAGGTGCCCCCTGTCGACCAGTTGCTCTTTGACGATCTCAAGGCAACTGGTGAACTGCGCTGACGACTATTGACAAGCCCGCCGCCAGGCGGAAGATGGCCGCTAAGCGGTCCCATGCTGGCCGCGATCGACCCGGTCCTGAAGGCTCTTTTTAGGGAGGGATCATGACCGCGGTAAGTACCGACCGGAATCGCGCGGAATTCAGGCCCGTTCAGGCGGATCTGGGCCAGATCTTGGCCCGCACGGCGCAGCGCTTCGGATCCAAGGCGGCCCTTATCGCCGGCGGGCGGACATTCACCTACCAGGTGCTTGATGACATGTGCGACCGGGTAGCCGCGGGCCTGCACGAGCTCGGCGTCCGGCCTGGCGACCGCGTGTCGCTGTGCTCGCCCAACCGGTGGGAGTGGGTGGTCGCCTACCATGGCGCGCTGCGGGCCGGGGCGGTGGTCAACCGGATCAACGTGATGCTCACTCCGGAAGAAGTGGCCTTCGTTCTCAACGACTGCGGCGCAGCGGCGATCTTCACCGGCGGTGAGAAGGCCGAGGTGATCCTCAGCCTGACCCGGCCGCGCCCACGTTGCGCCGGGTCGCGATATGATGCTCAACGCCCTGCCCCTGCCGCACGTCTACGGCAACGTCGTGATGAACGGTACCTTCATGGCCGGCGCGACGCTGGTGATGATGGAGCGCTTCGACGCGGCCGCGGCTCTGGCCGAGATCCAGCGCCATCGCGCGACGGTATTCGACGGCGTGCCGACCATGTACGCCATGATGCTCGCCGACCCATCCTTACCCGGAACCGATCTGTCGTCGCTGCGGATTTGCGCGGTGGGCGGCCAGACCATGCCGGCGGCGAAGATGCAAAAGTGGGAGAGCTGGTCCCAGGCGCCCTTGCTGGAGCTGTGGGGCATGACCGAGCTAGGCGGAGCCGGCACCAGCAACGTCAGCTACATGCCCAACGTCCACGGGTCGATCGGCTTCGCGCTCCCCGGCGTGGAGGCCCGGGTGGCCGCGCTCGACGATCCGGCCGTCACCGGTCCCGACGGCGAGCCCGGCGAACTGATGATCCGCGGTCCGCTGGTCATGCTCGGCTATTACGGCAACGAGGACGCGACCCGCGCCGCGATCGAGCCGGACGGCTGGCTGCACACCGGCGACATCGCCAGCCGGGATGACGAAGGCCATTACTTCATCGTCGATCGCAGGAAAGACCTGATCATCACCGGCGGGTTCAACGTTTACCCGGCGGAGATCGAACGGGTGGCCGCCTCCCAACCCGCGGTGGCCATGGTCGCCGTCGGCTCAGTGCCAGATGAGGCCCTCGGTGAACTGGCCCGCGCCTATGTGGTCCTCCGTCCTGGCACGTCAGCAACTCAGGCCCAGATCATCGAGCACTGCCGACCGCACCTGGCCGCCTACAAGCTGCCCCGCTCGGTCCGGTTCGTCCCCGACCTACCCCAGACATCGACAGGCAAGGTAATGCGCCGGGAGCTAAAAACCATCGACCACTAACAGGGCAGCTGCCTTACTTGATGGCGACGGCGTTGGCGGGCGAGCCGATCCCGCCGGGCGCGTTCATCGGCGCACTGACTGCGAACATCTCATAGACCCCGTCGGCGGCGCAGTCGGCGGCCAGGTCGCTGAGCCACCACAACTCGCCCAGGGCCATGCCGAACTGGCCGATGAGCATGTTATGCAGGAACCCGAACGGGTGCCCCTCCTGGCTCCGGTCGGCCGGGAAGGCCTCGACGCCGAAGGTGTCGCAGGCGATGGCCGCCGCGTGGCTGTCCCATAGGTACTCGCAGACCGCCTCGGTGTGCGCGACGCCGGGCGCGGCGACGTTGCCGTGCAGCCGGTTCTTCACCTGGTGGGGCTGCTTGAGGTACCAGGCGGCGAAGCCGGTGTGCAGCAAGATGATGTCACCCGGGGCGAACTCGACCCCGGCCTGGCGCCGGGCCAGTTCCAGGTCGCCGACGTCGAGCGCGACGGGCTCGCCGGGATCATACGGCCGCCCGCCCTCCCGCAGCGCCCGCTCGGTATCCAGCAGGACCGCGCGGCCCGCCATTCCGTGCCGGGCCCAGTGTTCCACGGTGTTTCTGGTGCCCGCCAGCACTTCCTGCTCGGTGGCGCCGTTGTACATCTGGTCCGGCGCGTACCCGATGTGGGCCAGGGAATCCCACTGGCTGGAGGCCTGCGGGTAGAAGTTGTCGTAGACGTCGTCGAAGCTGGCGCTGCCCGGCTGGTGCAGCACCTGATGCCGCGGCACCCCGCGGAACGTCGCCAGCGCCGGAGAGATACTGCCAAGCGGCAGGTCCAGGCAGAAGATCTGTCCCCGCCGGATCAGCCGGGCCGCCGCCGCGATCCGCTCGGGTGTCATCAAGTTGACCAGCCCGAGATTGTCGCCGTCGCCGAACAGGCCCCATCCGGAGCGGCCACCGCGCGGGGCGGCCGGAAGGTCAGCGTAGCTCGGCAGCTCAGTCATCGGCACCCCTCCCCAGCCGCACAGCCCTTCCGGCGCGTGCTGGGCATCGTCGAGTAGTCCGTCCATGATCATCGCCAAGGCCGCCGCCGCGCAACAGCGCCCGGGGCTACGGTCAGCTATGTGATTTCCTCGGCGTCACTTCGGCCGCGCTACAGGGTGCCTTTCACAAAATCCTTGCCGGCCTGTAATTCAGCGACCTGCGCCCGGCGATCCCAGCGTGTAGCGATTACCGTAAAGGAAACCACATAGGAGAATATGGCCAGTCTGGGGCCTGGCCTATTGCCTGAGCGGCAGTTCCGCTTCACAATAAGACGGTTGACGCCAACCACCAGGTTATTTGTTCCGGGGGGAAAACAACCGGTGTCATCAAATCGGGGAGGGAAAAGGCATGTTCGGGAAAAATTTCGTGAAAGAGATGATTGACCGAAGTGCGGAGAATCCAGCGGATCGGCGACGATTCCTTAAGGGCGCCACTGCCGCGGGCCTGGGGGCAGTAGGCCTAGGACTGCTCGGTTCTGCGGCCGCGCCTGCGGCGCTGGCGCAGGACGCGAAGCCGGAAACGGAGTCGGACCTGGACGCCGCGATCTCTGACAGCGCGATCTTGAACTTCGCGCTGAACCTGGAGTACCTGGAGGCGGAGTTCTACTCCTACGCCGTGTACGGGTGGGGCCTGCCGTCCAGCCTGACCTACGGCAAGGGACGGCGCGGGGGCGTCGAAGGCGGCCATAAGGTCCCGTTCAAGAGCAAGTCCGTCCGGCAGTTCGCCACCGAGATCGCCCGGGACGAGTACGAGCACGTGCGGTTCCTGCGGGAGGCGCTAGGGAGCGCGGCGGTATCCCGGCCAACGATCAACATCAACACCAGCTTCACCGCCGCCGCGACCGCGGCCGGGCTGATCAGGCCCGGGGAGACCTTCAACGTCTACGCGAACGAGGACGTGTTCCTGCTCGGCGCGTTCATCTTCGAGGACGTCGGCGTGACCGCCTACAAGGGCGCCGCGCCGCTGATCAGCAACAAGACCTACCTCGGCGCGGCCGCGGGCATCCTCGCGGTCGAGGCCTACCACGCGGCCAACATCCGCACGGTGCTGTATGACCGCGGCTTTGCCTGGGACGCGAACGCGATCTCCCGCGCCCGCGACAGCCTCGACGGGCCGAGCCACGACGACCAGGGCGTCACCGTGAACGACCAGGCCAACATCGTCCCCACGGACGCCAACGGGCTCGCCTTCGGCCGCACTCCCGGGCAGGTGCTGAACATCGTCTACCTGACGCCCAAGGTGGCCACCTCAGGCGGGTTCTACCCGAACGGTGTCAACGGCCAGCTCAACACGAGCGGCTGACCGTAGCTGTACCTATCGCCGCGACTCGCCGGGATGGATCAGATGACCACGACCATCCCGGCGGTCAGCGGCTATCCCGGCGGGCGCTACCCGCCCGGCTCCGCGCCCAGCGCCCGCGGCTCCCCGGTCACGATGGCACCGTCTTCCGCCCGCACCACCACGAAACCGCCGAACCCGGCCGCCTCCAACCGCTTGAGCTGCGCCCCGAATTTCCCGCTGCGCCGCACGACCTCAACCACCCGGGCCGGCCCGGCCGCCCTCCGCATCTCCCGCGCCACCGCGAGCGCGTCCGCCATCGGCACTTCGCCCTCGACCAGGACGGCGACCGCGTCCCGTGACAGCTGCCGCGACAGCAGGTCCACGATCCGCTCGAACCCGATGGAGAAGCCGCAGGCCGGCACGTCGTGCCCCAGCGACCGGCCGATCAGCTTGTCGTACCGCCCGCCGCCGGCCACCGACCCGTTCATGTCCGGGTGGGTGATCTCGAAGACCTGCCCGGTGTAGTACCCCATCCCGCGCACCAGCGTCGGATCGAACTGCCAGCTCAACGGCCGCTCGAAAGCCAGCCGGTCGAGCGCGGAAGCAGTTGAGGACAAGTCCTCGGCGACCTCGGAAGGCAGGTCAGGCAGACTTTCCGCCAGCACCCCCGCCAGCTTGCCGGCCGGCACGTCCACCAGCCCCTGGATCTTCTCCACCGCGGCCGACAGCAGGACAGGCGAGAACCCGAGCTCGGCCAGCTCGGCCCGCACCCCGTCCCAGCCGATCCTGTCCAGTTTGTCCAGGGTGATGAAGAACGCGTCCCGTGACGGCTCAGGCACCCCCGCGTCCGCCGCCAGCGCGGCCAGGAACCGCCGGTCCGACACCCGGATCGTGGTGCCCTCAAGCCCGATAGAAGCCAGCGCCTCGCTGGTCGCCTCGATCAGCTCCGCCTCGGCCAGCACAGAAGGCTCGCCGATCATGTCGATGTCGCACTGGTAGAACTGCCGGTACCGGCCCCGCTGCGGCCGGTCCGCCCGCCACACCGGCCCCACCTGCAGCGACCGGAACGGCACCGGCAGCACCGCGTGATTGTTCCCGTAGAACCGGGTCAGCGGCACCGTCAGGTCGTACCGCAGCCCGAGGTCCACCAGCTCCCGCAGCGAGGTGCCTGCCGCCACCTCAGGCGGCAGCCCGCGTCGCAGCACCTGGAAGATGAGCTTCTCGTTGTCCCCGCCCTCGCCGCTTTGCAGCCGGTCGATATTCTCAAGCGCCGGGGTCTCGATCCGCTGGTACCCGAACCGCCGGTACACCGCGGAGATCGTCTCGAGCACATGGTCACGGACCGCGACGTCAGCGGGCAGCAGGTCCCGCATTCCCCTGGCCGGACTGTTGTCGATCTTCATGGTGCCTTCCTGCCCGCGGTGCCAGACGCTGCACGTGCCTCATCCTGAGCGGCCCGTCGGCGGCACGTGCACCGGCCAGACAGCACATGTAATGGTAAGGGCCGCTAGCCGGCGCGTCGCGTCTATTAACGGGCCGCCAGCTATCGGGCCCGCCGATCCGGGCAAATTTGCCATAGGCTGCAACGGGCGGCGGCCGGGCCTGAGTCACTCGCTCGCGAGACGACAAGAGCCGAAAATGCATCCAGCTGAGCTTCCCGTCAGGAAGCGCTGGCTGGCCCTGGCCGTCCTGTGCGTGACGGTGCTGGTCGCGAACCTGGACAGCGCGGTCCTGAACGTCGCGCTCCCCACCCTGGTCCGCGATCTGAACGCTACGGCGAGCGACCTGCAGTGGATCGTCGACTCCTACATCGTCGTGTTCGCCGGCTCGCTGCTGGCCGCGGGCAGCCTGGCGGACCGGATCGGCCGTAAGAGGACGCTGCTGACCGGCCTGGCCGTCTTCGCCGGCGGCTCGGCCTGGGCCGCTTTCTCCGGCGACATCGGCGCCCTGATCGCCGCCCGGGCGGGCATGGGCATCGGCGGCGCGCTGATGATCCCCTCGACGCTGTCGATCATCAGCGACATGTTCCGCGACCCCGCCGAACGCCAGCGTGCCATCGGCCGCTGGGGTGGTACCGGCGGCATCGGCGTGGCCCTCGGCCCGATCATCGGCGGCTTCCTGCTGGCCCGCTTCTGGTGGGGCTCGGTCTTCCTGATCAACGTGCCCATCGCCATGGCCGGCCTGCTGGCCGCCTACTGGCTGGTGCCGGACTCCAAGAACCCGGCCGCCAAGGCGCCCGACCTGGCCGGGGCCGGCCTGTCGATGGCGGGGATCGGCGTGGTCCTGTGGTCGATCATCGAGGCGCCCACCCGCGGCTGGTCGTCGCCCCTGGTGATCGGCGCGGGCGCGGGCGGCCTGGCCGTCCTGGCCCTGTTCGCCAGCTGGGAAAGGATCACCGATCATCCGATGCTCAACCTGAGCTTCTTCCGGCAGCGCCCGTTCTCGGCCGCGATCCCGGCGGTCATCACGCTGACCTTCGGGCTATTCGGGGCGCTGTTCGTGCTGACCCAGTTCCTGCAGCTCTCTCTCGGTTTAACCGCGCTGCAGGCAGGCATCCGCCTGCTCCCGGTCGCGGCCGCCGTCATCGTCGTCGCGTCGGCCTCCGCCGTGGCCGTGCGGGCCATCGGGCCGAAGTTCACCGTCGCGGCCGGGCTGGCGCTGGTCGCCGCCGGGCTCTGGCTGATTTCCGGTGCCGCCGTCAGCACCGCCTTCGCCGGTCTGGCGGCGGGTATGGTCCTGCTCGGCACCGGGGCCGGGCTGGCGCTGCCGACGGCGACCGGCTCCGTGGTCGGCTCGGTGCCTCCGACCGACAGCGGCGTAGCCTCCGCCGCTGACACCGCGGCCATCCATCTCGGCGGCGCGCTCGGCGTGGCGGTTGTCGGCAGCCTGCTGGCTACCCGCTACCAGGACCGGATGACTGGCGCCCTGTCCGGTCGGCCGCTCCCCGCCACCGTCAAGAACTCCCTCGGCGGCGCGCTCGCCGCCGCCCGGGCCCTCGGCCCCACCGGGGCGCCGCTCATCCACCTGGCCAAGACCGCGTTCATCAGCGGCATGGACCTGGGCTTGCTCACCGGCGCGGTGGTCGCCGTGGCCGGCTGCCTGGTCACCCTGATCTGCATGCCGGCCCGCTCCGGCCGCAAAGTTCAATCAATCGGAACGGGCCGTGGTTTCCCTCTCCGGCCTCGTCCCAGCACCCCCGGCCGCCGCCACGCCGGGTCCCCGCCCAGCCAAAACCAGCGCGCCGACCTGGAAGCCGAACACCACGACGAGCACCGCGGGGACCAGTACGTCCCGCACTCCGGGCACCCAGCCGGCCGCCAGCCTGCTCTTGATGATCCCGCCAAGCACCGCGAATAGCACCGCGCCCAGCGCGGGCCAGATGATCAGTCCGGCCCGCTTGGACACGAAGAAGCAGTGCTCTACCGAGCCGCAGTGGATACCGATACGCGCGTCCGGCGCAAGCCCGGCCGCGCCCCGCGCCGACGCCGCGATCATCGCCAGCACCAGCACCCCACCCACCGCCAGCGACGCCATCATCCCGTCAGCGTACCGAGGTTGTGCCGCGCTCCCAGCCAGACCGGCCCCCAGCACTCGCCGCCTGACCCCACGTCCCCTCGCCCGCACCTATCATGGCGATCTGGCATCCAAGAGGTAGACGAGCGGGAGGGAACGTGGCGGGCGGCCATCAGCTGCGGCTGTATAACTCGCTGGGCCGGCGGGTGCAGGACTTCACTCCGTCGGGCGACGTGACCGGCATGTACAGCTGCGGGCCGACCGTGTACGCGTTCCCGCACCTGGGCAACATGCGGCCGTACGTGTTCGCGGACACGCTGCGCCGTGCGTTCCGCTGGCGACAGATCCCAGTGCGGCACGTGGTCAACATCACCGACGTGGGGCACGCGGTCGCCGACACCGATACCGGCGAGGACAAGCTCGAGGTGGCCGCGGCCCGCGAGCACCGTTCGGTGCTGGACATCGCCGCGTTCTACACCGATGTCTTCTTCGTCGACACCGCCGCGCTGAACATCCTGCCCGCCGACGAGTACCCCCGGGCCAGCGCCTACGTGCCGCAGATGATCGAGTTCGCGGCCGAGCTGGAAAGAAAGGGCTTCACCTACCGGCTGCCTTCCGGCCTGTACTTCGACACCGCCAAGGACCCCGGTTACGGGGCGCTGGCCCAGATGGACGCCAAGGGGCAGCTGGAAGCGGCCCGGGTCGAGCACGTCGAGGGCCGCCGCCGCAAGACCGACTTCGCGCTGTGGCGGGCCGAAGAGCCCGGCCAGCGCCGGGTGATGCGCTGGGACTCCCCGTGGGGCTGGGGGGCGCCTGGCTGGCATTTGGAATGCTCGGTGATGAGCATGGCCCTGCTCGGTCCGCACTTCGACATCCACACCGGCGGGGTGGATCACCGCGAGCTGCACCACGTCAACGAGATCGCGCAGAGCGAGGCCTACCTCGGCGACGGCCAGCCGTGGGTCCGGTACTGGCTGCACAACGAGTTCTTGCAGCTGGGCGCCGAGAAGATGGCCAAGTCGGCGGGCGGGGCACCGCGGCTGGCCGACCTGACCGAGGCCGGCTACCATCCGATGGCCTACCGGCTGTTCCTGCTCGGCGGCCACTACCGCAGCCAGCTCGATTTCACCACCGCGGCGGTGGAAGCGGCCCAGGCCACGCTGCGTCGGCTGGTGGCGCGAATCCAGCCGCTGCGCCCGCTGCCCGCCATCGAAACGCTCGCCGACGCCGAAGAACGCGTCAAAGACGACCCGGCCGCCGAATACCTCCTGGACACGATCGACGCCGCGATCGCGGCCGACCTGAGCACCCCCAGGATCCTCGCGGCTCTCCAGGACACCCTGCGCGATCCCGCGATCACGCCGGACGGCCAGCGCACCGTCGTCGCCGCCGCCGACGTCCTGCTCGGCCTGGGCCTGGCCACCCTCGACCCGGAAGAACTGGAACAGCGCCGCGCGGTCTCCGACCTCTCGCCCGAAGAACGCCATGCCATCGAGCAGCTGGTCGCCGACCGCACCCAGGCCCGCCAGGCGCGCGACTGGCCGCGCGCCGACCAGATCCGCGCCGAACTAGACGAGCTCGGCGTCACCCTCACCGACACCCCCACCGGCCCCACCTGGCACCTCCGCTGAGCCGTGGCCAGTGATCGTGTGTCTTTACCCCCCGGATCGCGGGGGGTAACTACACACGATGATGGGTGCTCCAACCTACGAAGCGACGCGACCACGTCTCCCCGGCCGCCGCCCCCTGAGCCCCGTTCGCAGAGGGCTCAACGCGGACGGCCCCCCGGACCCCGCCTCCTGGGGACAATGGAAACCCAGGAGGCGCAAGACAAATGACTGAAAGCGACAACGGCCGGGAATCCGGGACGTCCGGTCGCGGGCGGCTCGCGCAGGTGATCGCCACCCGCGGCGGCCTGGCTCCGCCCGAGGCCCCGTTCGTAATCGAGCACCGCGAAGCCCTGATCTACATGCTCTGCGAGGCGGCCGAGCTCGAGCACGGCATCATGTGCCAGTACCTCTACGCCGCGTTCAGCCTGAAGCAATCAGAAGAGGAAGGACTCACCCCAGCAGAACAAGCCGCCACCCAAAGATGGCGCGCCAAGATCTCGCAAGTGGCCGCGCAGGAGATGCTGCACCTGTCCTTGGTGCAGAACCTGCTGTCCGCCATCGGCGCCGCCCCGCACCTGTCCCGGCCGAACTTCCCCCAGCCCGCCAGCCACTATCCCGCGGGCGTCCACCTGGCATTGCTGCCGTTCGGCGAGCAAGCGCTGCGCCATTTCATGTTCCTCGAACGCCCCGAGGGCATGGACCTCAACGATGCCGACGGGATGGCCGCCTTCGGCCGGGCCCTGCCCGCCATGAGCGCAGGCGACATCGTCCCCCGCCCCCAGGACTTCCGCACCGTCGGGCACCTGTACCGGTCCATCGAGGCCGGGATTGCTCACCTGGTGGACAAGCACGGGGAGCAGTGGCTGTTCGTCGGTCCGCCGCGGGCCCAGGCCACCACGCAGTACTTCCGCTGGCCCGAGCTGATCGCGGTCACCGACGCGGCCTCGGCGCAGCGGGCCATCGACGAGATCCTCGAGCAGGGCGAGGGCCCGCGCGGCGCGTGGCAGAATGCCCATTTCGGCCAGTTCGTCCGGATCCTCGATGAGTACCTCGAGTTCCGCGAGTCCAACCCGGCCTTCGACCCGGTCCGGCCGGTGGTTCAGGTCAACGTGCGCCCGGCCGAGCGCGACCCGGACATACCCCTGGTCACCGACCCGCTGACCACCCAGGTCATGGACCTGTTCAACGTCTCCTACGAGATCTTGCTGCTGCTCCTGCAGCGGTTCTTCGCCCACACCGAGGAAACCGACGCCCAGCTCAAGGCGCTTGCGGACGCTGGCGTCGCGCTGATGCTCTCCGTCGTAAGCCCGCTCGGCGACCTGGCCACCACCCTTCCCGCCGGGCCGGAGCACCCGGGCCGCACGGGCAGCCCCAGCTTCGAGTTGTTCTACGACACCGACTACGTCCTGCCGCACCGCGAGGCGGCCTGGATCCTGCTCACCGAGCGCATCCGGCAGGCCGCCGAGTTCTGCGCACCCGGCGCCCCGTGCGCCCCCGAGGTGGCAGACGCCCTCAACACGATCCGCTCCCGCCTGACCGAGATCGCCCAGACCCTCGCTGCCCACCTGCCCGCCCGGCCCGCCGAACCCCCGCTTCCGGCTGAGGCCCCGGACTCCCTCCTGGCCCGCGCCGAAGATAATTACCAAACGGGCCTGCGTTTCACCGCTAACCACGACGCCTCGCGGTCCGCCCTGGCCGCCCTCCTGACCTCGGCCTATCGGTGCTCCAAGCTGCCCGCGACGACGCCCGCACGGTGGCCCGCCTGGTCAGCAGCGTGCTGCGCCCCCTGGCCAGCACACTGCGCGACCCCCCGCCGCCCGTGCCCCAGGAGCTAGTGCCCCAGGAGCTAGTGCCCCAGGAGCCCGCGCCCCAGAAGCCCGCCAGGTCTGTATGGGACGTCGCCGTCACCGCCACCAGCCTGCGCGCGCGCCTCGGCGCCGCCGCGCCGGCCGGCCTGCTCGAGGCGGTCGCGGCCCTGCAGGACCTGGCCGTCAGGCAGGCCCCGGCGGGGCAGCGCGCCAGCCGGATCGCCGAGCTCGAGCAGCTCCAGCGTTCCCTGCCGCCGGCCATCATGGTCGCTCCCAACGGCCGTACCTGGCCACCAACGTCGCCACGGTACGCGATCACCTGGGCGGCCAGCTTCCCGCCCCGCCTCAGCTGGCCCCGCCTCAGCTGGCCCCGCCTCAGCTGGCCCCGCCTCAGCTGGCACTGTGCCGGTGCGGCGGCTCGTTGCTGAAACCCTTCTGCGACGGGTCGCACGCCGGTAACGGGTTCAGCGATGACAAGGATCCGCACCGGGTACCCGACCAGCGCGACACCTACCCGGGCCAGCAGGTCACGATCTTCGACAACCGGGGCATCTGTCAGCACTCCGGCCTGTGCACCGACCGGTTGGCCGCGGTGTTCCGGGCTAGCCAGGAGCCCTTCGTCGCGCCGAGCGGCGGCCGGATGGACGAGATCGTCCGGGCGGTGCGCGACTGCCCATCCGGGGCGCTGAGCCTGGCCTTCGACGGCGAGGAGGCGCGCGGCCTGGCCGACTGGCACGGCCAGCGCGAGCCCGCGATCGAGGTCACCCAGGACGGCCCCTACCGGGTGACCGGCGCGATCCCGCTCACCGACGCGACCGGCGCAGACGTTCCCCGGGCCGCAGGCTCGTCCAGCGAGCACTACGCGCTCTGCCGTTGCGGCCACTCGCAGAACAAGCCATTCTGCAGCGGCATGCACTGGTACGTGGAGTTCCGCGATCCGGTCCGCGCGCCCGGCGCCGAGCCTACCTTGTTCGACTGGGCCGGCGGCCTGCCCGCGCTGACCAGGATGACCCGCCTGCTGTACGAGAAGCACGTGCCCGCCGACGACCTGCTGGCCCCGCTGTTCGCCGCCATGCCACCGGATCATCCGCAGCGTGCGGCCGGCGTCCTCGCCGAGGTCTTCGGCGGTCCCGCGGCGGCGCAGCGGGCGCATGAGGGGCCGGGCTTCACCGAGGAGCAGCGGTCGCGCTGGGTCGCGCTGGCCGGCCTGGCCGCCGCCGAGGCGGGCCTGCCCGCCGACCCCGAGTTCCGCGCGGCCCTCACGTCCTACCTGGACTGGAGCTCCCGGGTCGCGCTGGCGCGGCCCGGCGGCGAGACCGGAGATGGCCCCCCGCCTCGCTGGGATTGGAGCCCGGCCGGGCCGCCCGGGCAGACCCCCGCAGCGGCCAGCGCGGCCGCCGGCCAGCCGGCGGCCGCGCCGCCCGGACCTAGCGAGACCGTGAGCTTCGAGGCGCATGTCAAGCCGCTGTTCCGCGCGCACGACCGCCAGTCCATGACGTTCGCCTTCGACCTGTGGTCCGCGGCCGACGTTCAAGCGCACGCCGCCGGAATCCTGGAACGCCTCCGCGACGGCACGATGCCCTGCGACGGTGCCTGGCCGCCCGAGAAAATCGAGGTGTTCACCCGCTGGACAGAATCCGGTTTTCCCGGATAGGACCTTTATCTCCCGATAATTCAATATCGGGAAATCCTCATATTCACCGGAGCGTAAACGCAATTCCTCCCAGGTTTCCTCGTTATGTTTGTCTCCATGAGTCGTCACATTGTCATCACGGGCCTGGTGGCCGTGATCCTTTTCCTTTAGGCGCGGTTTGCGCAGGGTTAACCGTGACCCGCACGGCCGCGGAAACGCGCATGCGAAGGCGACCGCCGGCGACGTCCACGTCTACTACACCGGTAACCCGGGCGAGCCCTACAATCAGGGAGCCGGGCTCGGCATCCCGGACCTGGCCAAGCTGGCCGGCGACCTCGGCTGACCCGCGGTCAGGACCGCCCAGGCGATACTCCCCGATTATCGCTAAGCAACCTTGAGCCCGGGCCGTGCCCCTCGTGGCACGGCCCGGGCTTGTTTTTTATGGCCTGACCGCCGGCGACTGCTTGTACGCTGATGCCTGCGAAAAGACGATGGAGGTGGCTGTCCCGTGGCTCCGGCCGAAGACTGGGTGGCGCGCACAGCCGAACTGGTGCGCGCGGAGGGAGAACGCAGGCATCCCGGCGAAGCGCCGACCTGCGCGTCCGGTATCAGCCCGTCCGGACCCGTGCACCTGGGAAACCTGCGTGAGCTGATGGTGCCGCACCTGATCGCCGACGAGGTGCGCCGCGGCGATGCGCCCTGCCGCCACATCCTGTCCTGGGATGACTATGACCGGTTCCGCCGGGTTCCGGCGGGCTTCCCCGCCGAGTTCGCCGAGCACATCGGGCGCCCGCTGACCGCCGTGCCCGACCCCTGCGGCCACCACCCGAACTGGGCGGAGCACTTCAAGGAGCCGCTGCGCGAGTCGCTGGCCCGGCTCGGCGTCCGGGTCACCGAGATCAGCCAGACCCAGATGTACACCTCCGGTGCGTACACAGCGCAGATCGTGACCGCGATGCGACGCCGGGCCGACATCGGCGCGGTCCTGGCCAGGTACCGCACCAAGCGTGCCGCCGATCCTGACGACGATGTGCTCGCCGACGATGGCCCGCAGACCGCGGTCTACTACCCGTTCCGGCCGTACTGCGCGGTCTGCGGGCGTGATGACACGACCGTGACCGCCTTCGACGACGAGACCACCGGGATCTCCTACACCTGCGCGTGCGGCGCCCAGGTCGGTCCCACGCCAATCGCGCAGGTCGCGGGCAAGCTGGCCTGGAAGGTCGACTGGCCGATGCGGTGGGCCTACGAGCGGGTCACGTTCGAGCCCGCGGGCGTGGACCACTCCTCACCGGGGTCCAGTTTCACCGTGGGCGCGGAACTGGTATCGCTGTTCGGCGGCGAGATGCCGCTGCACTTCGGGTACTCCTTCGTCGGCACGTCCGGGTCGGCGAAGATGAGCGGCTCGGCCGGCGGCGCGCCGACCCCGGCCGACGCGCTGGAGATCTTCGAGGCCCCGCTGGTCCGGTGGCTGTACGCGCGGAAGCGTCCCGAGCAGGCCATCACCCTGGCCTTCAACGCCGAGGTGGGCCGGGTCTACGACGAGTGGGACGCGCTGAGCCGCCGGGTCGCCGACGGCAAGGCCGACGCCGCCTCCGCGGCGGTGTACACCCGCTCGGCTGGCACCTCGGCGGGGCTGCTGCCGGTCACGCCCCGGCCGATGCCGTTCCGCACCCTGGCCTCGGTGGCCGACATCACGGCCGGTGAGGCGACCCAGATCCTGCGGATCCTGCGGGACCTGACTCCCGAGGACCCGATCGCCGCGCTGGCTGAGGTCCGGCCACGGCTGGACTGCGCGCAGGCCTGGGTGACCGAGTACGTCCCGTCAGAAGACCGGACCCAGGTCCGCGGCGAGCCTGACCTCGCCCGGCTCGGCGCCCTCACCGAGTCCGAACGCGGCGCCCTCAAGCTGCTGGCCGAGGGCATGGTGGCCGACTGGTCCCTGAACGGCCTGACCACCCTGCTGTACGGGATCCCCAAGCTGCAGCTCGGCTTGCCCGTCACCGCGCCGCCGACGCCCGAGCTCAAGGAGCTCCAGCGGGCCTGGTTCATCCTGCTGTACCAGCTGCTGATCGGCAAGGTCACCGGTCCCCGGCTGCCCACGCTGCTCCTGGCCCTAGGCCCGGACCAGGTTCGCTCGCTGCTGACCCCACCCTAGCTATATTCGGAACGGGGCCTGGTTACACCGCCGAACGCAAAAGCGTCGTGTGGTGCAGGAGTCCTTCGCGGCCCCGGGCGTGCCGCGCCCGCCCGCCCCGCCCCGCGTGCCCGGCCCGCCCCGCGTACCCGGCCCGCCCCGCGTACCCGGCCCGGCCCGCGTACCCGGCCGGCCCCGCGTACCCAGCCCGCCGGACGGGCACGAGGCCGTGGGCTGGGTCGGTGTCGGTTTCGGGCGGCCCAACGAACCGCAGCGAGGGCCGCCGCACCCCGCGCAGCGCCATCGCGAGCCCGGCCGGAGCCAGCGGCCGGGTCGGCGCATCGGGTGCCCGCCCCCGCAGAGCCTGGTAGGTGATGGCATCCAGGATGGCCGGAACCCCGGCCCGGACCTGCCGCGGGGTGCACACCCGCCCCTTGTGCCGGGGAGCGGGCGGTAGCGCGGTGGCTTCTTCGCCCGGCCAGAACCCGGTGAGCAGGGCGTAAAGCATCCGGGCCAGCGCCCGGGTGTCGGCGAGCATCGGCTCCTCATCCGAATCGCGCGGTCCCGAGTCACGCGGTCCCGAATCACGCGGTCCCGAATCACGCAGCCCCGAATCACGCGGTCCCGAGTCACGCAGCCCCAGATCACATAGCGCCGCGTCCAGGCCCAAGCCGGTGATCTTGAGGCCAGTGCTGTTGTCCCAGCGCAGCGAGCGCGGGGTGAGGCGCAGGTGCGGCCGGCCCGCCTGGTGCGCGATGGCGAGCGCGTCAGCGGCGTCGGCGATCATGGCGGCGGCCAGCATCGGGGAGGGAAGACCGGAGAGCAGCAGGTCCTCCAGGTGCGTGCCCGGCGCCCATTCGGACACGATGTAGGGGCGGTCCGCGCTGAAGTCGGTGTCGTAGATCGTGGCCAGGCGCGGGTCGCTCACCTTGACGGCGGCCTGGACGGCCGCGACCAGGCCGGGCCGGACCGGACGCCCGGCAGGCAGCAGGTAGATGGTGACGGGCCGGCCGAGCAGCTCGTCGGTGGCCTTCCACAGGGACACGCCACCCGCCTCCAAAGAGGCCCCGCAGCCCCCGCTGATGTGATCCCCGACGCTGATCCGCTCATCCAGCCGGAACCGCCCGCCCAGCCGCGTCACCGCCTCGGACGCTGACCCGAAGACCTCAACTACGGTCACTGAATACCTCCTGTCCCTTACAGCTCGCCAGACCTTTCTAGCCGTGCCCCATTCGTGGCAGGAGATACCACCCCAGCTCGCGTCTCTCTTCGCTTGGCACCCGCCGCATGGGGCTCAACCTGCGGAAACGGGCCGCCGAAAAAGCTTAAATTTCTTCGTTTCAGGCCCGGGGTTCCGCCAGCAGCCGGTCCATGATCCGGACACCGGACTCAAGAGCGGACAACGGGATGCGCTCATCGGTGCCGTGGAACATGGCGTAGTAGTCGTAGCCCTCGGGCAGCACCAGCGGCGTGAAGCCGTAGCACGCCAGGCCGAGCCGGGAGAAGTGCTTGGCGTCGGTGCCGCCGCTCATGCAATAGGGCACGACCGTCGAGCCAGGGTCCTCGGCCAGCAGGGCCTGCGCCATGGCCGCCATCACCGGCGCGTCGAGCGGAGCCTCCAGGGGTATCTCCCGGTGCGCGTACGCCCAGCTCACATCGGGGCCGGTCAGTTCGTCGAGGGTAGCGCGGAACTCGTCCTCGTACCCCGGCAGGACGCGGCCGTCGACGTAGCCGACCGCCTCATCCGGGATGACGTTGAGCTTGTAGCCGGCCTGCAGCATGGTCGGGTTGGCGCTGTTCCTGACGCTGCCCGCCACCAGGGCTCCCGCCGGTCCGAGCGCTGCCAGCAGTTCCCCCGCGGTCAGCTCCCCGGCCGCCAGCCCACCCACCCCGGCCGCCCCACCTACCCCGGCGGGCAGCTCCGCGCCGACCGCGGCGGCGATGGCTTCGACTGCGGCGCTCACCGTCGGAATCAGCCGGACCGGCCAGGCATAGTCGCCGATCCGGCTGATCGCCGCGGCCAGCCGGGTCACCGCGTTCTCCGAGTTCGGCTTGGCGCCGTGGCCGGCCCGGCCGCGTGCGGTCAGCTTCAGCCAGGCGGTGCCCCGTTCGGCGGAGGCGACGGGATAAAGCCGTTGTCCCGGCCCGGCGTGGAAGGTGAAGGCGCCGGATTCTCCGATCGCCTCGGTGCATCCCTCGAACAGCTCCGGGTGCCGCTCGACCAGCCACTGGGCCCCGAACTCTGCCGTATCCTCCTCGTCCGCGGTGAACGCGAGCACGAGATCGCGTCGTGGCCCGCGACCCTCGCGCGCCCACTGGCTGACCAGGGCGAGCAGCACCGCGTCCGCATTCTTCATGTCGACCGCGCCACGTCCCCACAGCACGCCGTCGCGTATCTCGCCTGCGAACGGAGGCACCGTCCAGGCCGCCGGGTCCGCGGGCACCACGTCCAGGTGGCCGTGCAGCAACAGCGCGCCCGGGCCGGCCCCAGTGCCCGCCCCAGTGCCGCTGACCCGGGCCACTACGTTCGCGCGGCCGGGCGCGGACTCCAGCAGGACCGCCTCCAGGCCCGCCTCCGCCAGTCGCGCCGCCACGTACTCCGCGGCCGGACGCTCCTGGGCGTCCCCGCCCCCCCGGTTGGTCGTGTCGATCCTGATCAGGTCGGCGGCGAACCGCGCCACCTCCGTTTCGGCCAGTGTCATCGGAGTCGGAGTCGGAGTCGGAGTCGGAGTCGTCGGAGTCGGTGTCATCGGGGTTAGGGCCGCAGCGCCAGGTCGGCCGCGCGGTAGGCGTCGTCGATTACACGCATGGTGGCGACGGCGTGCGCCGCCGACGTCGGGAGCGCCTTGTCCGCCGGACTCCCCTCGTTGACTGCCGCGATGGCCGCGGCGAACGCCCGGAGCTGCCACGTATAGGTCGTGTCCCCGCTGCCGTGCTCGTCGGCGACCAGCACATCCTTCCTGGTGGCCATCAGCCGGCCCTGGTGCGCCTGGATGAAATTCTGCATCCAGACCTGCCCGTCACGGCAGCTGACATGGACATCGGCCCGGAACTCCCCGTTCCGGGTGAAGGCGGACTCGAACCACCCGGTCGCGCCGCCAGGAAAGGCCAGCCGCACCGCTATCGCCCGGTCCGCCGCCGCCCGGTCCGCCGCCGCCCGGTCCGCCGCCGCCCGGTCCGCCGCCGCCCGGTCCGCCGCCGCCCGCTCGCCCGCCGCCCGCTCGCCCGCCGCCGCCTCCTGCTCGCCCGGCGCCGCGACCCCCGGCCACGGGTCGGCCAGCGCTCCGGACACCGAAGGGTCGCCGTCGCCGAGCAGCCGCAGGCAGTCGATCGCGTAGCAGCCGCCGTCCATCAGGGCGCCGCCGGCCAGGTCGTAGTCGTACCTGATGTCGTCCGGATCCTCGATGACGAAGCTCGTCCAGCACTGGATGTGCCGCACCGGGCCCAGCTCGGCGACCACATCGCGCAACCGTTGGATCAGCGGATGGTAGCGGTAGTGCATGGCTTCCATGACGACCAGGCCCGACGCCGCGGCGGCGTCCGCGACCTGCTGCGCCTGGGCGGCATTGGACGCGAACGGCTTCTCGCACAGCACGTGCTTGCCGGCCGCGAGCGCCTTGAGCGTCCACGGTCCGTGCAGGGAGTTCGGCAGCGGGTTGTAGACGGCGTCGATGTCCGGGTCGGCCAGCATCTCGTCGTAACAGCCGTAGGCCTTCGGTATCGCGTGCCGCAGCGCGAAGGCTTCCGCGCGCGACTCGTCCCGGGCCGCGACCGCCGCCACCGTCACCTCGGCCACGCTGACGGCCGGCTCGAGCAGCGCGGACCCGGAGATGCGTGAGGTGCCAAGCGTTCCAACGCGAAGTGGGTGCACGGTTCGAGGCTAAGCCATGAACCAACGGCCGGAATCGTCACGGTGTTCCGGTTGATAATCGGTAACTTCCCGTTTACCGAGGAGTCACTTTGGTGACATAAATGTTACTCTTTGTCACCGTCATGTCGACGTGGCCGTGATGTCGTTGTTCCGCATGGAGACCAAGGTGAGGCGTTGAGCCAGGGCTACCGTCGGGTGGCGCTGGTCAGCGACGGCTCACGCGGCATCGGCGCGGCCACCGTGCGCAGGCTGGCCGCGGCCGGCTGGGACGTCAGCTTCTGCCACCGCGGAGACGAGCAGGCCGTCCGCCAGGTCGAGAAGGCCGTCTCCGAGCTCGGCGGCCGGGTCCTGGCCGTCGAGGTCGACCTGACCGACGCCGCCGACGTCACCTCGTGGTTTCAGCGGGCGCAGGACGAGCTCGGCCCGGTGCAGGCGGCGGTGAGCTGTGCGGGGATGACCAGGGACCAGCCGCTGGCGCGGCTGGAGGACGCGGACTGGCGCGCGGTGCTCGACACCGGTCTGGACGGCATGTTTCATATCTGCCGGGCCGCCATGTTCGCCATGATGAAGCGCCGATCGGGCCGCATCGTCGCGGTGTCCTCGGTCTGCGGTGCCTATGAACACCGGCCGGCCCACGACCGGTCGGCCTACGAACACCGGCCGCCCCACGACCGGCCGGCCCACCACTGGCCGGTCCGGGCCGGGATCGCCGGCTTCGTCCCGGCGCTCTCCGCCCTGACGAGCCGGTTCGGCGTCAGCGTCAACGCCGTGACTCCCGGCCCGGCCACGCACGACATGACCGCGATTCTGCCGGAACTCACCCGGGCCGACCTGACCGAGACGGTCGCGCTCCGCCGGTTTGACGACGCGTCCGACGTTGCCGAGCTGGTCGCCTTCCTGCTCTCCGCAGCCTGCGACATCACCGGCCGCGTCCTGGAGGTCCGCAGCCCCATCTCGCTCTTAACTCAGGCCTATAGCTCGAGCAGATCCCGCCCGCTCCGCATCCTCGGGCTCCGGCGATGCCGCATCCGTCCCGATAGTCCCATTCTCACCCACCTGCACCGGGATAGCGGGAGTTTGTGTGGTGGATTCGGGCTTAATGGTGGATCCGGTGCACTGGAGTCCACCCAGCCCGTACAGTGCCCGTACGGGGTCACTATCCCGGCCCGAGGTGACCGACCCGTCCGGGCAGCTGTCTTATCGTTCTCGGTTCTGCTGCTGGCCTCCAGCCTGCGAGGCGGTCTCGCTAGTTGCGGGGAGGAACGCGGTCAGCAGCAGATGGCGGACGGTGCGGCGGCAGGCGTCGTCGTCGAGCATCGCTGAGTCCGGATCACCGTGCCGGTGCATGGCGAACCAGGCGATGGTCTCCACGATGAACCGGGCCGCGGCCGGCACGTCGGGAACCGGGGACAGCTCACCCGCCCGGATCCGTTGCCGCAGGTATTCGCCGAGCTGCTCCAGCATGGCCCGGCGTTGCTGCACGAAGTACCACTGGGCCAGCTCGGGCAGG
>Ga0302232_10000568_pt1 | contig 27462 bp, 23 predicted proteins | sample II_Palsa_N2_3_FD_193575 | JGI IMG/M metagenome (GOLD analysis project Ga0302232, IMG submission 193575) | Peat permafrost microbial communities from Stordalen Mire near Abisko, Sweden - II_Palsa_N2_3 | ecosystem: Environmental > Terrestrial > Soil > Palsa > Peat permafrost | place: Sweden...
GACTACGTGGTTGATAGGTCAGGTGTGGAAGTGCAGCAATGCATGGAGCTAACTGATACTAATGAGCCGTGAGGCTTGACCATATAACCCCAAGACGCTTCGCAATGTTCCTTGCACCGTCTCGAGATAATTCGAATTCACCTCGACGCTTGTCACTCGTTTACAACCTTATCCAACGTGAGAGTCATCTCACGGAAGAATCGGGTCACTGTTTTTGTGATTCGACGCTTCAGAAGAATGTGGAGCTGGCGCTCTTGAGCGCTGCTCCCACCCCTTCCCTGGCGGCCATAGCGGCGTGGTACCACCTGATCCCATCCCGAACTCAGAAGTGAAACGCGCATGCGCCGATGGTAGTGTGGCTTTGCCATGCAAGAGTAGGTCACCGCCAGGGGCTTTATCCAAGAAGGCCTCCCCATCCGGGGAGGCCTTCGTCTTTGTGCGATGTTGTTGCTGCTGCGATCGTAGATCGCGAGCTGCAACAGGTCACCGCCAGGGGCCTTACCCAAGAAGGCCTCCCCATCCGGGGAGGCCTTCGTCTTTGTGTCATTCCTATCGTGGGGTGTTGCTGTTGCGATCGTGGATCGCGACCCGCAACAGGTCACCGCCAGGGGCTTTATCCAAGAAGGCCTCCCATCCGGGGAGGCCTTCGTCTTTGATCGTCTTGGCCAAGAGCGACCCCCACCCCAACCCGCCCCTGAAAGCAGGGGAGGGAGCACCGCACTTGCTTCGCTCCTCCCCCTGCTCGCAGGGGGAGGTTGGGAGGGGTGGCTTTTGATCTTGCGCGAAGAGCGACCCCGCCCCAATCCTCCCCTGCCTGCAGGGGAGGGAGCACATCCGAGAGCACCCTGCCGCAGCCCCTATTGAATCGCTTTCACCTATCATGCGTGACGCGCCGTCATTACCGGGGTGTTCCCAGGGAGTGCGTCTTTGTTTGTCCACGTCGAAACACGTCGCCGGCCCCGATGGCATTGGGCAACGCTGCTGATCGTCAGTGTCTGCGTGCTGTGCTTCGTCGGTTTGGCGCTGACTCCGGCTCCGCAACGAATTTCGTTCTTGCTGGAGTGGGGAACGGTACCGGCGAACATTTTCGACCCGCATGAGGCACTGCTGCCGCAGTTCACCGACCCTGCCCTGCTGCGGTTGTTCACGGCACTGTTCATCCATGTGACGTGGCTGCATCTGCTGAGCAATCTGTTGTTTCTGGCGATCTTTGGTCTGCCAGGCGAGCGTGCCTTGGGCTCGCTGCGGTTTCTGCTGTTGTTCGTGCTCGGTGGGATTGTTGCCAACCTGATTGGCGCCTTGTCGCTGCAAGGCGTGCGACTGCCGATCATCGGCTGCAGCGGTGCTGTATCCGCCGTGGTGGGTACCTACGTGGCATTGTTTCCACGTGCCAAGCTTGGCCTGGTGTTGCCGCTTGGGTTGTACCTGGAGTTTGTGCGGGTGCCGGCATTTCTGCTAATCGGCATCTGGGTGTTGCTGCAGCTGCTCTTCAGTTACGCCGGTCCCAGCTACGGCGCGTACGTCTGGTGGGCACACATCGGCGGCTTTATGTTCGGCCTGGTGTTTGCCTTGTTTTCACGCGATGCCGTTGCCCGCCGCTTGCGCGGCTGAACGGTTCAGCTCCATGCGGCGGCATTCACCCACCCGTGTTGATGCGCGAATTGCCGCAATAGTCGACGAGCGACCGGCGTGGCGGCCACGTCGCTGAAGGTCCGCTGGGGGTCCGTACCTTCGCGTCGCATGTCGGCATGCTTGCGCCGAATGTACGCACGCATCACGTCAGCATTGAACTCAGGATGGAACTGCGTGCTGATCGCTCGCGGCCCATGGCGCAGCATCTGATGCGGATCACGAGCGGAGCGGGCCAGCGCGGTGGAACCGCGCGGCGGTTCGAGCACGCTTTGTTCGTGAGTGGTGTGCGCACGGAAGCTGCTGGGAAGAGTGGCGGCGAGTGGGTCGGCGGCAGCCCCATGTAGCAGTTCGATCGGCTGCGTGCCGATCTCGCGCCCACCCGGAAGGTAATCGACGTGTCCGCCCAGCGCGTGCGCCATCAACTGATGGCCGTAGCATACGCCGAACAGTGGAAGCTCGATGTCCATCGCCTGACGGATCCAGCCCGCGGTGCTCTCGCTCCACGCGATGCGCTCGGTGACCATCGCGGCGGACCCGGTGATCATGGCGCCGGCCACTTCATGCGGCGGCGGCAACGCTTCGCCGGCAGCGACATCGACCACCCGCACTTGCTGCGGCAGCAGTCGGGTGCAGATGCGGAACCAGTGCGGAAAGTCACCATGCCGACCACGGATATTGTCGGGCGCGCGGCCGGTGCGGATGATCAAGACAGGTTTCATGCGGGGCAATTCAAGTACGTAATGGAAGGCTTTAAGGCGGCGTATCGTCAAACGCTTCGATGGGTGGCAGGACGGTAAGAATTTCCTGCACGGTGGTCACCCCTGCGGCGACCTGGTCGGCGGCCGAGATGCGCAACGGGCGTAAGCCCTCTGACAGCGCCGCCTGACCAAAGTTGCCCAGATCAAGCTGGGCTGAAATGAGCCCGCGCAGCCGTGGCGACACTTTCATCATTTCATAGATGCCGGTGCGGCCTAGGAAACCGGTGTTGCGACACTCAAGGCAGCCGACCGGCTGGAATACCTTGTCCGGCACGGGTATCGACCAGCCATGGGTGAGCACCATCCATGCCTGCGGATCCTGCGTGGTTGCCTCCTTGCAGTGCGGGCACAACGTACGCACCAGTCGTTGCGCGACCACGCCGGTCAAGGTGGACTGGATCAGGTAATGCGGCACGCCAAGGTCGAGCAGACGGGTGACCGCGCTCGGCGCATCGTTGGTATGCAGGGTGGACAGCACCAGGTGGCCGGTCAGTGATGCCTGGATGGCCATCTGTGCCGTTTCCAGATCGCGGATTTCGCCGACCATGATGATGTCCGGATCCTGCCGCAACAGCGTACGCACGCCAGCGGCGAAATCCAGATCAATCGCGGCATGCACCTGCATCTGGTTGAATTCGGGCGAGACCATCTCGATCGGATCTTCCACCGTGCAGACGTTGAGCTCCGGCGTGGCCAGGTGCTTCAGGGTGGAATAAAGCGTGGTGGTTTTGCCTGAACCGGTCGGCCCGGTGACCAGCACGATGCCGTGTGGACGTTCCACCATGCTGCGCCAAAGGAGGCCCTCACTGGGGGAAAAGCCGAGCTGGGCAAAGTCCTTGACGACCAGGTCCGGGTCGAAGATACGCATCACCACCTTTTCGCCAAACGCGGTGGGCATGTTCGAAATGCGCAGTTCGACTTCGCGACCGGTGGCCGATCGCGTCTTGATGCGACCATCCTGCGGCCGACGCTTCTCCGCGACGTCCATGCGCGCGAGGATCTTGATGCGTGCGGTCACGGCGGTCATCACGGGCGAAGGCAGCTCGAACACCTTGTGCATCCGGCCGTCGATGCGAAAACGGATAAGCCCTGTTTCGCGGCGTGGCTCCAGATGGATATCCGACGCGCGCTGCTCGAACGCGTATTGCAACAGCCAGTCGACGATGTGCACGACGTGGCGGTCATCCGCGCCGACTTCGCCGCTTTTGCCGAGCTCCACCAGCTGCTCGAAGTTGAGGATCGCCGCTGAAGCGTCGCTGCCCTTCGCATCCTGCGCCATCTGGATCGAGCGCTGGACGCCGTAGAACTCCTGCAGATAGCGATTGATGTCGATCGGGCTGGACACCACGCGGTGCACGTCCCGGCGCAGCATTTGCGCAAGATCCGCAGCCCACGCCGCATCAAACGGTTCGCAGGTGGCAAACGTCACCTCCCCTGCGGCGGCCGCGATGGGCAGGATCCGATGACGTTGGGCGTACGCATGACTCACCACCTGGGTTACCGAGGAGGCGTTGATCTTCATCGGATCAATTTTCAGATATGGCAGGCCGGCATGGCCGGCCAGCCATTCGGTCAATGTCTCCAGCTTTAGCGGACGTCCGGGCTCGCGCTGATTCCCCAGCTTGGCATTGGCGATCAGTACCAGTGGATGCAGTTCGACCGTGCTGCGGCCCGCGCGTGCGCCCATGCGGACCTGCTTGGCATCATCGGCCAGCAGATAACCATCGACCACCAGAGCGGCCAGCAGTTCGTCCAGCTCCAGCCGGCCACGGCGGCCAAGCAGGGAAGCGATTTGCGGTGATGCAGCCATCCAGAAATGTCCCCCGTGACGCTGTTGCAGGCCGTGGCCCAGCGGGAAAGCAAGCTGAGGCTATACTAACGCGCTTTACCCAAGGTCACGGAAAACCATGTCCGCGCGCACCTTCCAGGACGTCATCCAGACCCTCAACCGCTACTGGGCGGCGCAGGGTTGTGTGCTGTTGCAGCCACTCGATACCGAGGTCGGTGCCGGCACGTTTCACCCAGCCACGTTTCTGCGATCGCTCGGCCCGGAGCCGTGGGCTGCTGCTTATGTGCAGCCATCGCGTCGTCCCACCGACGGCCGCTACGGCGAGAACCCGAATCGTCTGCAGCATTACTACCAGTATCAGGTGGTGATGAAGCCGAACCCCGAAAACATTCAAGAGCTGTACATCGGCTCGCTGAAGGAACTCGGACTCGATCCGCTGGTACACGACCTGCGTTTCGTCGAAGACAACTGGGAGTCACCGACGCTGGGGGCGTGGGGTCTGGGCTGGGAAGTCTGGTTGAACGGCATGGAAGTGACTCAGTTCACCTACTTCCAGCAGGCCGGCGGCCTGGAATGCCGACCCGTGACTGGCGAGATCACCTACGGCTTGGAACGCCTGGCGATGTACCTGCAAAACGTGGACAACGTCTATGACCTGATCTGGACGACCGGTCCGCGTGGCACCGTGACCTACGGCGACGTGTTTCATCAGAACGAAGTGGAGCAGAGCACCTACAATTTCGAGCACGCGAACGTGACCGAACTGCTGCGCTGGTTCGACGTATGCGAAATGACTGCGAACCAGTTGGTCGCCGCGAACCTGCCGCTGCCGGCTTACGAGCAGGTGATGAAGGCTAGCCACACATTCAACCTGCTCGATGCGCGCCGCGCGATCAGCGTCACCGAGCGCCAGCGCTACATCCTGCGTGTACGCACGCTGTCGCGCAGCGTCGCCGAAACCTATGTCGCGCAGCGCGAGAAGCTCGGTTTTCCGGGGCTAAAAAACGCTCTTTCCAAGAATTCGCTTTCGGATAGCCAGCTTTCGGATAGCCATAAGGAGCAGGCCCGTGGTTGAGGATGCGATCAGGACCGGCAAGCCACTGCTCATCGAAATCGGCACGGAAGAGCTCCCCATTCACGCCGTCGATGAACTGGCGAAGGCATTCTTCGAAGCGATCGTGAAGGGGCTGGAAAGCCGCTCCTTTGGCGTCGGCGTTGTGCAGCATGGAAAGGGGCGGCGCTTTTTCTGTTCCCCTCGCCGGCTTGCCGTGTATCTCCCGTGGGTGACCATTTCGCAACCTACGTTGAACTCTGAGTCCCTGGGACCGGCGGTATCGGTTGGCCTGGATGCCACCGGCGAGCCGACGCCAGCCTTGCTTGGTTTCGCCGCCAAGAACGGGGTGAAAGTTGCCGACCTCGAGCGCATGCAAACGGACAAGGGCGAACGCTTCATCTGCCGCACGACCAAGCCCGGGCAACCGCTCAGTGTGTTGCTGCCGGAGATCGTTAGCGAATCATTGAAGTCCTTGCCGATCCCCAAGCCGATGCGCTGGGGCGATCACGACTACAGCTTCGTGCGCCCTGCGCACTGGCTGGTGATGTTGCACGGCTCCGAGATCATCGACGGCGAGGCACTGGGCCTGAAGAGCGGACGCAAGTCGCGCGGCCATCGCTTCATGCATCCGCAACCGGTGCATCTGGGCGATGCCGACAGCTATCTCGATGCGATGCGCGCATCGAACGTGCTGGCCGACCCGGCTGAGCGTCGTCAGCGCATCCGCGATGAAGTGGCTCGTGTCGCCAGCGAGACTGGCGGCGTGCCGCAACTGGACGACGCCCTGCTCGCCGAGATCGCCAACCTTACCGAATGGCCGGTGGCGATTGCCTGCACGTTCGAGCGTGAGTTCCTCGCCGTGCCGCCGGAAGCGTTGGTCACGACCATGGAGACCAACCAGAAGTTTGTGCCGGTGTTCGACTCAGCGGGCAGGCTTACCGAGCATTTCATCGGCGTCGCGAACATCGACAGCAAGGATCCGGGCGAGATTCGCAAGGGTTACGAACGGGTGATCCGTCCGCGCTTCGCCGATGCGAAATTCTTCTGGGACGCGGATCTGAAGACGCCGCTGGCCAGCTATCAGGAACAGCTCAAGGCCGTCACCTACCAGCAGGCGCTGGGCAGTCTGTGGGACAAGAGCGTCCGCGTGGCCGAGCTGGCGCGGATCATTGCCAGTCGCGTCGGCGTCGACGCCGGGGCGGCGACCCGCGCGGCGAGCCTGAGCAAGTGCGATCTGCTGACCCGCATGGTCGGCGAATTTCCCGAACTGCAAGGTGTGATGGGGCGTTACTACGCCAGTCATCATGGCGAGTCGGCTGAGGTGGCGCAGGCGCTGGACAGCTATTACCAGCCGCGATTTGGCGGTGATGCGATCGCCGCCGGCAAGGTCGGTCAGGTGTTGGCTGTGGCCGAGCGGCTGGATACTCTGGCCGGCATCTTTGCTGTCGGCATGAAGCCGAGCGGCAACAAGGATCCCTTTGCGTTGCGTCGCGCCGCGCTGGGACTGGCGCGCACGCTGATTGAGGCGCGCATGGAGATTGATCTGCGCGGCAGTTTTGTCGAGGCACTGGAGCTGCTGCCCGACAGCGCACTGGCCTCGGGTCTGAAGCCCGGCAAGGACGGCAAGCTGCCCGCTTCCAACGCGGGTCAGCGGCGGGCGATCCTGGTCGAGGAGTTGTACGCGTTCGTGCTTGATCGCCTGCGTGGTTACTACGCCGAACAGGGCTTCGACAACGCACAGTTCGAAGCCGTGCTGGCGGTACAGCCAGGCAGCCTGGTCGACTTCGATCGACGCCTGCGTGCGGTAGCCGAATTCGGCCGCCGCCCGGAAGCCGTCAGCCTGGCGGCAGCCAACAAGCGGGTCGCCAACATCCTGCGCAAACAGGCCGAGGAAGTCGGTGCGCCAGCCATCGGCCATGTGGTCGATCCCGTGCATTTCGAGGCGGATGCGGAGCGTGACCTGGCCGATGCCCTGGCATCCGCGCAGCGCGAAACGGCCGAGTCATTGGGCACGGGCGACTACGCTGCCGTGCTGGCCCGGTTGTCGCAACTGCAGGCACCGGTAGACACGTTTTTCGAAAGCGTGCTGGTGAATGCCGACAATCCGGCGGTGCGCGCCAACCGGCTGGCCCTGCTGGGCCAGTTGAAGGCTCAGTTCAGCGCGATCGCCGATATCGCGCTGCTCTGAGCAAGGGCCTAAGAAAGCGCGACAGTCATCATGGCTGCCGCGCTTTTTTCAGAATGGATCGACGTCACGCGGAATAAGCCGAGCCACGACCCGTCACGGTTCGGCTGGATACGTTCCAAGGTGTCCAACGTATCGAGCGCGCTACGCCCTCGGAAGGAAGCGGCGCTGCCTCGCGCAAATTCTTGACGCATGATCGCAATAAAATACGAAACCGCTTGTGTAACAGTGTCCAGACCGATCAACCATTCGGAACTGGAATATTACGAACACATGGAGGTCATGTGCCCGAGCTACTGTGGCCGGGAGCGCTAGGAATTAGTGCTGAATGAAGTCCTGCAGCTTTCTGCTGGGCGCCAGATACACCGTACCCGTCCGGCTATTCGCCTGGTTTGTCGCTTTGGTCTTGTTGAGGGCGGGCTCGTTGCAGTCCGTGCGGCGGGCGGTGCTGCTGCCAGATCTTGCCGGAATGGCGTGCAGGTGCCACTGCTTTGATTACAACGGGCCGCCCTCGTCGGGAATGCACACATTCAACTCGAATGTGGCACCCACGCCGAACTGGGCACATAGAACCTGACCTTGCCGGCGGCGCCTTACCGCAGCCGGCAGCGGAGAACCTTGAGCCGTCGGCTGACCCCAGGCGGCTTTTTTTTGGGACGCGTTCTTCGATGGCCTAAGGGTCGATGGCGACAATCCGTTGCCGCGCGCCAACCGCTGGCCCTGCTCGGGCAGTTGGGCATAGTCGTCGACCGTTGCTCCGACCGCCGTCGGACAGGGCGTAACGGCACCCTTACGGCTGGCCGCTACGCACCGGAAGTGCCACTGCTGTCGGGATCGAGGTGAGTCAGGCGGTAGTGCTACGGCTCTGGCGGATTCGTTCGGCCAGTCGATGGTTGAATGTCACCATCGCACGGGTATCTACGCTGAGACCACCGGGGCCGAGCATTTCATACAGATCGGCCAGCATGTCGGTGTTGTCGGCCAACGTAAGGTGGCTGTCCGCCAATTCAAGCTCAGACTGCAGAATCTTCATCGCGGTGTTCAGACGCTGCCCATCCACGCCAGCGCCATGCGTCGGCAACGCACCGGCCGCGGAGGAACTGAGCTTGGCGCGGTTTCGCGCGGAAACCACATCGGAGGTGTGTTGATCGTCCCTCGCACTTGCGATCGGGTCGATTTGAATCGCACCTTCACCTGCCACCAGCCAGACCAGCGAGATGCCGAGCGTGCGTGCCAAGGTGACGCAACGCGCGCGGGACGGATCAGTGTTGCCATCGCGCCAGCTGCGCACTACGCCCTCGGAGAATCCACACATGCGGGCGATCTCGGTGGCGCTGCCCACTCGCTGGATCAGCAACTTGATGCGATCGGAGAAGGTCCCTGCAGGCGTGGAATGCGTCGGTTGATGCATGTTCATGGGGAGGGCCGTAACAGGTTTGTAGGGGAATGATTACGTAAGATTATACGTAAATCTGACGTTAATGCCTGAAGCCAGCTCTACCATGCGACTTCCAACATTAATATATTGCGAAATAGTGCCTGTTTCGCAGGTAGTTACACATCTTTACTCGTCAATGCGTACAGGCCGATATCGCCGAGGCACCATCGTGAAGGGCGGGACAGGCAAAGACGGTCATCGCTCTGTGATGCGGCCGCGCTATTCAATGTCTCCCGGTATCTGCAAACTCTCGTGCAGAACGTCGTAGCGTAGTATCTGCCAACGCGCCCGCACGACTCGGGTTGACAGGCGAGCATTCCAAAGGACGGTATGAGCCAATTCGCACTGCTGGGCAAACGGCGTTTCGCACCGTTCTTCTGGACCCAGGCGCTGGGGGCGTTCAATGACAACGCATTCCGAAATGCGTTGGTCATCCTGGTGGCGTTCCAGATGGGGCTGGATGCCCACACCGTTTCGCTATACACGAATCTCGCGCCCGCCCTGTTCATTCTGCCGTTCTTCCTGTTCTCCGCCACGGCGGGGCAGCTGGCGGAGAAGTACGAGAAGAGCCGGATCATCCGTTACGTAAAGCTGTTCGAGATCGGCGCGATGGTGCTGGCGGCCATCGGGTTTTACACGCATCACACTTCATTGCTGCTGATCGTGCTGTTTCTGATGGGTCTGCACTCGACGATGTTCGGGCCGATCAAATACGCGATCCTGCCGCAGGCGCTACGGCCGGCCGAGCTGGTCGGCGGTAACGGGCTGATCGAAACCGGCACCCAGCTCGCGATCCTGATCGGCATGATCATGGGCGGGGCGTTGATGGCTATCGTCGGTGTCGGCCCGTTGCTGGCGGGCGGCGTGGTGATTGCAGTAGCGGTTATCGGTTATCTAGTCAGCTGGACCATTCCACCGGCGCCGGCGACCGCGCCGACGTTGAAGTTCAACTGGAATCCGCTCAGCGAAACGGTGCGCGTGCTCAAGATCACCCGGGAGAGCCGGGCGGTGTTCAACGCAATCCTCGGCATTTCATGGTTCTGGTTTTTCGGTTCCGTGCTGGTCGCGCAATTACCGAATTACACCAAGTTCAACCTCGGCGGCGACAGCTCGGTAAACATCCTGGTGTTGACGCTGTTTTCCATCGGCACGGGCATCGGCTCGCTGCTATGTGACAGGATGTCCGGTCACCGGGTGGAGGTGGGGCTGGTGCCGCTGGGCGCGTTCGGGTTGACCGCGTTCGGCATTGAACTGTTCCTTGCACGGCCCGGCCCGGCGCTGGAGCACGGGCTCAACTGGCTGGCATTTCTGCATGCAGCGGGTAGTTGGCGCATTGCGCTCGATCTGACCTTGATCGGCATCTTCGCAGGCTTCTACGTCGTGCCGCTGTTTGCGTTCATCCAGAGCCGTACGCCGCGCGATCGGCTGTCGCGGGTGATTGCGGGCAACAACATCGTCAACGCGCTGTTTATCTGCGGCGCCGCCGGTTTCGGTCTGGGGCTCGGTGCGCTGGGTCTGGGCGCGACGCAGATTTTCCTCGTCACGGCGATACTCAACGCGCTGGTGGCGTTGTACATCTTCACGCTGGTGCCCGAGTTCCTGATGCGCTTCATCACCTGGGCGCTGGTGAACACTCTGTATCGGGTGCGCGTGGAAGGCGCGCAGAACATCCCCGAGGAAGGCGCGGTGCTGCTGGTATGCAACCACGTCAGCTTCATGGACGCGCTACTGCTGATGGCGAACCTGCGCCGACCGGCGCGCTTCGTGATGTATTACAAGATCTTCAACACCCCGCTGCTGAGCTTTGTGTTCCGCACTGCCAAGGCGATTCCGATTGCCGGCTACAAGGAAAATCCACAGCTGCTGCAGCAGGCTTACGACGCGATTGATGAAGCGTTGCAGGCTGGCGAAGTGGTGTGCATCTTTCCCGAAGGCAGCCTGACCCGCGACGGCGAAATCGCGCCATTCCGACCGGGCGTCGAAAAAGTCCTGGCCCGGCGACCGGTGCCGGTGGTGCCCATGGCGTTGCGCGGGCTGTGGGGCAGCGTATGGAGCCGGCGCGATTCGATGCTGCATCGCGCGCGCCTGCCGCGACGTTTCCGCGCGCGGGTGGAACTGGTGATCGATGCTCCGGTGGCGCCGGCAGAGGCGAGTGTCACTGCGCTGGAAGCGCGGGTACGAGAGCTGCGTGGTGAAATGGCGTAACCGCTGTCCCGAAAAACCCGGGATGGTCGATGCAGAGCCCCGGACAGCGCGGAGAGGTGACGACGTTTCGGCTACGGGCCGTCCCTGTGCTCTGCTCTTCCTGTCATTCGCTGCGGCATCCTGCCAGCACCCCTGCTACGCGACCCAACCGCCCAGCACGATCAGCGCAACCGCGCTCAGCCACGCCAGCAAGGCACGCAGTAGTGCGCTGCGTAGGCGCACCAGTTCAACCAGCGGGTCACTGCGTTCCTCCGCATAACCGTCGCCGGCTTCGATGTCGGTGAGAATATCGGCCTGTGCCGCGGCGCCGAGAAAGTCTGGGCCGGAGCTGTACCAGCTGGTGGTCGTTGCCTGCTGGTGCGAGCGGCGCCAGGCGCCGATGACGGCTTCCCAATGGCCAACCACGGCGAGGGTGAACACCAGCAACTGCGCTGGCAACCAGTCGAGTCCATTTGCCAGGTAACGTGCCGCGGTGCGGCCAGCGGGATCGAAGCGCAGCGAATCATCGCGACCCAGCGTCTGCGCAAATCGATAGAGCAGTGCGCCGACCGGACCGAGCAGGAAAAACCACAGCAGTACGGCGAAGCGCCGACGCAGCGCCGCGTAGGCAACCGCCACGCCCAGGTCGGGCGCGTTCCAGGCGATCGTGTGGCCATCGTCGGCAAGCGCCTGTGCCGCCGCTTCACGGCGAGCGCCATCGGGCGCCTGCAGGATCGCTTCCAGATCGCTTTCGAATTCGCGCGGACCAAAGCAGTACAGCAGCACGGCGAGGGAGAACAGCATCTGCAGCAAATCGCCCGGCGGCAGATGGCCGAGCAGCCACGAAACCAGCAAACACAAGGCCAGTGGCGGCAATAGCGCCAGCAGCACACGCCCGGCCCCGCTGGTATCCGCCAGCTGCGCTACCCAGCGCCGAAACCAACTGTCATCACGCCAACGCGCCAGATGTGGCATGACGTGCAGCAGACCAAGGGCGATCAGAGCGGTAAGCAGGCGGATGGCCATGATGCGGACTCGCGGGCAGTGTCTGCATTGTATGCGAGTGTTCGATCCCTCGGCAGATGACGTGTTGATGCAAGCTCCGGAAGCTCTTGCTGAGTCGGCGCGCCTCAGTCGCCGAATATCGCGCGATGGGAGACCGCGTCCACCTCGTCGTTCACCGCGGTGTGCTCGAGATGTGGCCCACAGCCGTCCAGTTGGAGTGCGCGATCCATGAGCTGCGGTGTGCTGAACTGGTCGGGGCCGTTTTCCATTTTTAATTGCTCATCCGTACAGCGGATGTACTCAGTAGCCACATGCACGGCTCCCTTGATGCTGGACCTGGCTTGAAGCCGGATGCCTCCGATCAGTGGCGTGGTGGTGCCGGGAATGTGCTCGGCCTTTGTTCGCTGTGCGTCTTGCAAAGCCGTCTGGAAATCGCCGGGCTGATAGCCGCGATGGAGATCGTCCGTCAACGCTGGCACCGCAACGATCAGAGTCGCGGCTGTCGACGGTGAGGAGTTTGTCGGGTGCCTCACGACGGCGGCCGTCGGCTCGGGCGACACGGCCGCCGTGGGCGCAGGTTTCCCCTTGGCCGCTATAGGTGCTCCCGCACTGACTGGCGAAAATCGGGAAATTTTCTTCAAGGGGTCGAGAGTGAGCCGAAGCACCTCACCATCCCGCGGGCGCGACACGTCCCCAATCCGATGCCACGAGGGGTGCAGCACCATCATCAAGATGGTGAGATGGCACGCCGATACGCTTGCAAGGATGGCTCCGCGGCGCACTGCGTCTCGCCATGTCGCGGCACTGGATCGACGTCCAGCGCGCGGGCGCCGTGGCGCACCGAAGCCGACATGTAGCGGATTACCCCTGCGTGCCATCTCCAATCCTTGTGAGGTGCAGGAGCTATGACAGGCCGATCGACCTCAAGTTCGCCGATGTGCGACTGTTGTAGTGACTCTCAGGGTGGAATCAGCGCGAGTTGCTGCTGGCAACCAGCTCATCCAGATCCAGCCCTGCTCGCTGTTGCAGCCAGTGCGCCAGCAAGTGGTAGGACACCGACAACGCCATCGATGGCAGGAAGCTGCCGTCGGCCAGCCCGTCGACAATCTGCTGTGGCGTAAACCAGCGCGCGTCTTCCAATTCGTGGTCGCGCTTGCTGATCTTGCGGGACACGGCGGTGGCGATGAAACCGACCATCAACGAGGCGGGCATCGGCCATGGCTGCGAGGAGTGATAGCGCACTTCATCGACGATGACACCGGCTTCTTCGGCAACCTCGCGACGCACTGCGTCTTCCAGCGACTCGCCCGGCTCGACGAAACCGGCCAGGGTGGAATAGCGGCCCGGCGGCCAGCCGGCCTGGCGGCCGAGCAGACAGGCGCCATCGTTTTCAACCAGCATGATGACGGCCGCATCGGTGCGCGGAAAATGCAGGCGACCGCAGTCCTCCGGGTTCGTGCATCGTGCGCGATGGCCGGCGGACACCAGCTCCAGCGGCGCGCCACAATGAGCGCAGTACCGCGTCTCGCGCTGCCAGTGCGACAAACCCTTGGCATACGCGAACAGGCCAGCTTCGTCCGCCGACAACTGCAGGCCCGCGGCACGCAGGTTCACGCGACGAGCGTCGAGCGCGGCTTCCAGGGAGTCGATGCGGGTGGCATCGTCCAGCACCAGCATGAAGTGTGGGCGCTGGTGGGCGATGCCCAGCAGGCTTGCGGGTGTGTCGCCGAGCAGTTGTTCGCGCTCGTCAGCAGAGAGCCAGCGCAAGGCCTCTTGGTCGCGCCGCATGAATGCTTCACCGGCCGCATCCAGCAGCAGATAACGGGCTTTGGCGGAACGTGCCTGTTCGGCGATCCATGCGGATTCGTCGCGGCGCTCGGCGGTCCGGTCGAGGATCAGGCTGAGTCCGGCGAAAGTATTGGGGCGCGGCAGTTTGGCCCGATCCATGGAAACGATCCGCTCAGGTGGAGAACGAGGAGCCGCAGCCGCAAGTGGTCTTGGCGTTCGGATTGCTGATGACGAACTGTGAACCGCTGAGGTTCTCGGCGTAATCGATCTGCGCGCCGGTGAGGTACTGCAACGATAGTGGGTCGCACAGCAGCGTCACGCCTTCGCGCTCGATCGCAAGATCGTCCTCGGCTTGCGCCTCATCGAAGGTGAAGCCGTACTGGAAACCTGAACAGCCGCCTCCGGTGATATACACCCGCAGCTTCAGCGCCGGATTGCCCTCTTCGGCAATCAGCTCATGCACCTTGTGTGCGGCGGCCGCGGTGAACACCAGCGGCGTGCCACTGCTGCGGTAATCGGGGATGCTGACGAACGTTTCCATAGGTATTCTAGATGGGGCCGTGACGGACAACTGCAAGCATACCGCGTCAGGCCGGCACGGCTTCGTCAAGCACATTGTGAACAGACGCGCCCGGCGCCGGCAGTTCATGCACTACTTCGTCGGCCTGGCGAGCGATCCGTCCGTTCACCTGTGCGCCGGCAGCCATTTCCAGCGTGTGATAGCGCAGGTCGCCGTCGATACGGGCCTGTGGTGCCAGCTCCAGTCGGGTGCTGATGTGGACGTCACCAGTCACGTGGCCGTTGATCAACGCGTGCGGCACGCGGATCTCGCCGTGTACCTGGCCGTGCTCACTGAGCGTGAACATCGCGTCCTCGCCCTCGCCCAGCACGGCTCCTTCAACGCGGCCATCCAGATGGAGTGCGCCGCTGAAACGCAGATCGCCGCGAATCACCGTGCCGCGGGCGATCAGGCTGGTTTCGTGGCTGGCGTCGCTGCGTTCGTTGCGTTTACGGTTGAACATCGGGATCCCCATGAGCCGTACTAGTGATGTTGCCGCTGAGTGCGTCGCCCCACGCGACCACTCGGGTCACCGGTTCCGCGCCTTGGGGCTGAATGCTGACGCGCAGCCGTGTCGGGCGAAAATCCACCGGTAGCACGATAGTGCCGTGCAGCTGCTGAAAATACATGAAGCGGAACGGCAAGCCATCCTTTTGTGCGGCATCGCCGAGCGCGGACCAATCCAATTCCACCACCTTGTTGCCGCGCAGACCCTCCACACTGACCAGTGCGTTGCCGGTTATTTCATCGTCGTGGCGGGTGCTCTGGGTCAGGCTGAGGGTGAGGTTCCAACCGCGCGAACCCGCGATCGACTGCAGTTTCACTTCCTGCAGCTTCAGGCCCTGGTGCTGCGTATCGCCGCCGACCAGCCGCGAATAAAAACCCAGGTCGGCGCGCAACCCGTTGATCTCTTCCTCGCGCTGCGCCAGCGTGCCGCGCAGCGAACGGGTGGCGACGTCATTCACCTGGGCGGCGCGTTGCAGGTTCGCGACTTGCTGCTGCAGGTCGTCGATCTGGGCACGCAGAGCGCGCATCTGCCGCTGATCGGCGACAGCCGGGGCCGCATGGTGCGCCAGCAGGCCCGCCACCAATCCGGTCAACAGCAGGCTGCCGATCCACGCCACGCCGAACCACAGCCGACGTCGGCGATTGCCAATGTCATCGTGCCTGCGCACGACGAAACGCGGCGGTGGTCGTGAAGCCATGCGGACCATTCCGGGTAAAACCGAAGGTATAGCCTTGCCGCGATGGCAGCGTCAAGGAACGCGCGCACTCCTCAGTGGCGCAGCTGTCGCCTGGACAGCTTGCTACCGGCGAGGTGGCTCAGCTCTGCATCTTGCTTTGCAGGTAGCGTTCCGCGCCGATGTCCTTGACCAGGCTGAACTGGGTTTCCAGCCAGTCGATGTGCTCTTCCTCATCGTGCAGGATGTTCTTGAACAGATCGCGGCTGACGTAGTCGGCGATGCCTTCGCTGTGAGCGATCGCCGCGCGCAGATCGACGACGGCGGCCATCTCAAGATCCAGGTCGCCCTGCAGCGCTTCCAGCGCGTTCTCGCCGATGCGCAGCTTGCCCAGATGCTGCAGGTTGGGCAGGCCGTCGAGAAACAGGATGCGCTCGATCAGGTGATCGGCATGCTTCATTTCCTCGATCGACTCCTTGTACTCGTGCTCGGCCAACTCCGTGTAGCCCCAGTCCTTGTACATGCGGTAATGCAGGAAATACTGGTTGATCGCGGTGAGTTCGTTGTAGAGCACCTTGTTGAGGAACTCGATGACTTTCGCATCGCCTTTCATGATGACTCTCCGGCAGGCCGACTGGGCAGACGGACACTATACAAACTCCGCGCGCACGCCGACGAAATGGGAATAGCTACGGTTTGGCCGCAGCTCGCGCACACATCAAGCGGGGCGCAATCGCCTGGATTGCACGCAATAGCGTTGGACTAGGGAGACGAACGTTCGCTCAGGCGGTGACGATCGGCATCTGGCCGAACAGGTGTTCGACGGCCTTGCTGAGCGTGGCGCGCGCTTCCTGCTCGCAGCAGCCGCAGCAGTCGGAACAACCGGTGCGAGCCTGCAGTTCGGCAAAGGAATGCACGCCATCGGCCGCTTCGCGGCGGATGTCATGATCGGTAACGGCGTTGCACATGCATACGTACATGGTGCGTATGAGAACGCGAATGCGAATGATTGTCAACAATCAGCCGGCAAGCGGTTCAGCTGGCGCTTCAGGCAGCCTCACGGCCGTCGCCTGGCCCGGTCGTCGGGGTGTCGGCCGTGTCCCGCGGCGGCAACGTGCCCAGTTCGACACTGAGCAAACCTTCCACCAGCGGGGCAAAGTGGCGCAGCGCGCGCTCGTAGACCTGTCGTTTGAAATTCACCACATGCGCGGCTGGATACCAGAAATCCACCCAGCGCCAGAGGTCGAATTCCGGTTTGTCGCAGGCGTCCAGCTTCAGCGACTCTTCCTCGCCGACCAGTTTGAGCAGGAACCAAACCTGCTTCTGCCCGATGCAGGTGGGGCGTTGGTGGTGGCGCACATAACGATGGGGCAGGCGGTAGCGCAGCCATCCGTGCGTGGCCGCAATGACCTCAACGTGCTGCGGAGCCAGCCCGGTTTCCTCTTCCAGCTCGCGGTACATCGCCTCCAGAGGCGTTTCGTCGGAGCGCATGCCGCCCTGCGGAAACTGCCAGCCATCGCGATTGATCCGGCGTGCCCAGAATAGCCGGCCGTCTGCATTCAGCAGCACGATGCCCACATTTGGACGATAGCCATCAACGTCGATCATTTCGCCTCCTGGAGCCGTGCGGGCGATATGCGCAAGCACAGCCGCCCCCAATCCTTGCCCCGATTCAACCACAGCGCGCGAAGCCGCCGCAAGCATTGGACTTGAACGCAAGGGCCAGGACGACTAAACTTCCGCGCCCCGCCCGTATCGTTCTGATTCGGCATGGCGGGTTTCCTAAAGGCTATGTAGCTCAGCTGGTTAGAGCACAGCACTCATAATGCTGGGGTCGGTGGTTCGAGTCCACCCATAGCCACCAAATTAGCGTCCATCCCCGCCCATTCCCGTCTAGCACCGCCTCGGAAACCCAGTCATACCAGGGTTTAGCGCCACTCTGTCGTCCAGTCGTGTCCATCCGTGTCTATTGTAATCCGGGGGCAACAAGGGGCAACATTGGGGGCAGGCACCATTGCCTGTAGTGAGTTGCCCCCATGGCGCTTTCCGACGTCAACATCCGTAAGGCCAAGCCTACCGACAAGTCTCAGCGGCTGTTCGACGGTGGAGGCTTGTACCTTGAAGTTGCCCCATCCGGGGGCAAGTGGTGGCGACTTAAGTACCGGTTTGGGGGCAAAGAGAAGCGGCTGTCGTTAGGCACGTATCCCGACACCGGACTGGCCGATGCGCGCGAGAAGCGCGATGCCGCACGCAAACTGCTTGCGCAGGGAGTGGATCCCGGCGCGCAACGCAAGGCCGAAAAGGCGGCTGGCGCTGATCGCGCAGCCAACAGTTTCGAAGTGGTCGCCCGCGAGTGGTTGGCGGTGAAGAAACCTGAATGGACAGCCGGTCAGTTCTTGAAGGAATGCGGTCGATTGGAAAATCACGCCTTCCCCAGGATCGGTGGCCTGCCGGTCGCTGACATAGGAGTGGCAGAGATTCGTCCGCTGTTCGCATACCTAGTCAAACAGGGGCATGTCGAGCAGGCTCATCGCCTTCGGCATCAACTCAGCCGCGTGTTCCGATTTGCCGTAGCCACTGAGCGGGCGAGTCGCGACCCTGCGGCAGATCTGCGCGACACCCTACCTAGCCGTAATCCTCAGAATCATCCAACGATCACCGACCCGGACCGTGTCGGTGAACTAATGCGTGCCATCGAGGGATTCACTGGCACTCTCCCCGTGCAGTGCGCGTTGAAATTAGCGCCACTTTGGTTCTGTCGGCCTGGCGAGATACGTATGGCGGAATGGACACACTTTGACTTAGATGGTGAGCACCCCTCTTACACAGTGCCGCCCATGAATCGGAAGCTGAAGAAGGCAGCCAAGGAAAATTCCGCCACGCCGCCGCATATCGTGCCGCTGAGTCAGCAGGCGTTGGAGATACTTCGCGAACTGAGCAAGCTGACTGGTAGAGGGCGCTATCTGTTCCCCGGAGCCCGGGACCCCAAGCGGCACATGTCAGATGGTGCAGTAAATGCGGCGCTGGCTCGCATTGGGTACAAGGGCATCATCACCGGGCATGGATTTCGCCACATGGCGCGCACGTTGCTGGGCGAGTTGGGATGGAATCCTGAAGCCCTTGAACGTCAGTTATCGCATAAGGAACCCGGAGTTGTCGGTGTGTACAACAAAGCCCAACACCTTCCTGAGCGTCGAAAGATCATGCAGGCGTGGGCTGACTATCTGGATAGCTTGCGTATCGGTGCCAAGGTCGTCCCGCTAACACGGCAATCGATGTAGCCACGCCGTCGCAGTTACAGCCACAGCGGATCTTGACCCGCGGATCAGGCGCCTTGGCCGGAAGAGAAGTTGCGATCGGCGGTGCCTGCCCGGAAGAAGCTCTTGTTCGAATTGCCGGCATCGAGGCAAGCTGACGATACTTTGCCGGACTACGCACGCTTCGAGCTGACTGGAGATTGCCAGCTTGTTGCCGTCTTGGTGGATCGTCGCTGTCCTGCACTGATAAGCCACATCAGTAGGGCCCCTGTATGCGCTGCTATTCTCTGGATTTGGGGCCTGTCAGATTTGGGAGACCATGGAGACTACGAACGACTCGGCGCTTACGGTCTACAGCCAAATGGCAGCGACGAGCCGCGCACGACAACGCCGACAGCAGGTCTCTGGCCGCTTGAGGAAATGCCGAGCGTAAAGACAGGCGCGAATCTTGAGATGTCGGTTTCGACTGATTTTGTTGAAATTTCACAAGGATGATGACCATCGATGAATCCACAAATTGACAAGTTCGCTCGCCTCATTCGCGAAAAGCTCCCAACCCATGAGTCACTCGAAAAAGCAGCCGCGGCGCTGCAGAACGACTTTGAGGAAATCATGGGTCCGTTCTCGGTGCAGAATGTCGCCGACCTCGAGGCCGCCGTCGAAGTCGTCAGGGACACCATTCAGAACGTAGAAATCCTCCGCAGAAATTCCTTGATCAAGTCGAGCGAGGACTGGTACCGGGGGCCTATGCCTGCTGACCAGCACTGGCCGGCACTTCGCGGCTTTCTCGAGAACGCGAAGAATTGGGATCACGAATCAATCGGATCGATCCACGAAAGTTCCAATGAAGTAGTGTCGCTTCTGGCAAATCCTGCGCACGAACAGTTTCGATGCCGGGGCCTAGTTGTTGGCTACGTACAGTCCGGAAAGACTGCCAACATGACTGCGGTGATCGCCAAGGCTGTTGACGCCGGATACAACCTTGTCGTGTTGCTCGGCGGTGTCACCAACAAGCTGCGTGCACAAACCCAACGTCGACTTCTTGCCGATATCGTCGAGCGTCATCGAGACATGTGGCAGCTCTATACAACCGCGGATGACGAGGGGGATTTTGTTGTTCCCGCAAACGGTCAGTTCACCATGCCTGTTCCGGGGCGAGCGCAGCTTGTCGTAATGAAGAAGGAAACGTCGCGACTCGCTGCATTCCTCAAGACCGTGGAGCGAACCCAGCCGACAATTCTCAAGTCCCTCAAGACCCTCATAATCGACGACGAATGCGATCAGGCCTCCCCCAACGCAGCTTCCGACGATCTGGAGATGACCAGAATCAACGAGGCGATCAGAAAGATTATTAGGGCTCTCCCGGCAGTCTCGTACGTGGGTTACACGGCGACCCCGTTTGCAAACGTGTTCATCAATCCGTTTCCACACAACAAGGACGAACTCGACGACCTCTATCCAGAAGACTTCATCACAGATCTGCCACGGCCTAAAGACTACTTCGGTGCGCGGGAGGTATTCGGTCACGACCCCGACGACGCCAGCGACGAAGGCGGCCCGGCAGCCGGTCAGAATATGATTCGAGTCATTCCGCTGACGGAGGTTGCCCTAATTCGGCCGGAGAGAGCGAAGGACCAAAAGACGTTTCTACCGCAAATTACTACCCAGCTTGAACGGGCGCTACTTTGGTTCTTGGCCTCATGTGCGCTCCGGCGCCGGCGTGGTCAAGCGGCATCGCACATGACGATGCTCATACACACGTCCCCGAACATCGCGCAACACGTGAACATGGCCAAGGCTGTCCACCACTGGATGCAGACGCATGACGGGGATCTTCGGGCTGGCACTGGGGCGGTTTGGTCACGGTTCAATGAAGTATGGTCAAAAGAGACGAGCCTAGTTCCGCTGAAAGGCCACGGAGAGGAAAACATCCAACTTGCAGATCTTCTCGGTTGGATGCGAGAGGTTCTTAAAGCTCTCGAGGTCGCCGTCGAAAACGGGGAAAGCGTGGAGAGGCTCAACTACACCCAAGAGGCCAAGACCTACATTGTGGTGGGCGGATCCGTGCTCGCGCGAGGCTTGACTCTCGAAGGTCTATCGGTTTCCTTCTTTCTGCGAACATCCCAGCAATACGACACGCTGCTTCAAATGGGCCGCTGGTTCGGGTTGCAGACGAGATCCTTCATCGGGTCGAAGGTGGCGAGGCACCTACCATCGCGGTTGAGGGAACCATTGCCGATTTTCAGGACCTGTTGCGCGATGGGGCCAAACAGGACGTGTCAGATGCTCAGATCTTGGGCCTCATTGGCGAACTTGTCGTGCTTCGGGAATTGGGGCGAATTTCTCCGCTCGCGGTCGAGGCTTGGACAGGTCCGTATGAACAGCGACATGACTTCAGGAGAAGGGAACACGCGCTGGAGGTGAAGACGTCTGCCCGCGCCGACGCTACGACCGTGTCCATCAGCAGCTGCGATCAGCTTGCAGAGCCTTCCGGCGGTTCGCTCGTCTTGGTTCACGTGAATGTCGAGCGCAGCCACCAGGGAATTCTCTCGATTGCCTCACTGGTATCCGAGATTTCAGGGCTCGGTGTTGCCAAGACGCAACTGGCAAAGGGACTGGCAGCCCTAGGATGTCTTGACCCACTTTCCGAAGACTGGAATCGGATGAGCTGCGGTCTGGAGGGAATTTCCGCGTATCGCGTGGCTGAGGGGTTCCCTCGGATCACGTCTGCGCTCTTTCCCGGCGGGGTACGTCCTGACGGGATCGACTCAATTGCTTACACCGTCGATTTGCGATCTGCAAAGGATTTCGTCCTGTCGGATGGAGACAGGAACGTCGCGTTCAGCAGGATTGTCGCGTGACGAGACTTCAACTCTACAGCGAGCCCTTTGCCAAAACGGGCAACTTGGCTGCCGAAGGATTCAAGCGACTTCTCGGCAGACCTGCCTTGGACTTGCTTCAGACGCTACTTCGTGAGGGCATCCAGAATGTGCTGGATGCTTCCCAGAGCGAAGCAGGACCTACTGTCCTCATTCGCCTCCGGACGCTGACGCCTTGCCAACGGCGAGCGCTAAATGAGCTCGTTCTGTCAGACAGACCTCGCGAGGCGACAGTCACTGATACGGGTGCACCATGTCGCCTTGGATAGGACCGGGTCGTACGATCGCGACCTGCACCACCAGATCAAAGAAGTTCTCCGGGCGGTGTCGCGGCAGCATGGCCATCTGCGCACGTGACTCGATCTGGAACACGCCCACCGTGTCCGCCCGCTGGATCATGGCGTAGGTGTCCGGATCCTCCGAGGGCAACGTGGCCATCGAGTAATCCTGTCCGCGCTGGTTGCGCAGCATGTTCAAGCATTTCTGCACGCACGTGAGCATGCCCAGCGCCAGACAATCGACCTTCAACAGGTTCATGGTGTCGAGGTCATCCTTGTCCCACTGGATAATGGTGCGATTAGGCATCGCGGCGTTCTCCACCGGCACCAATTCACTCAGTGGTGCGTCGGCGATCACGAACCCGCCGACGTGCTGCGACAGGTGCCGCGGCATGTCCAGAATCTCGGCCGTCAGCTTGATGATGCGTCGGATGACCGCGCTCTCAGGATCGAATCCACGCTCCCGCAACCGCTCAGCGAGGGACTCGTCGCCGTCCCACCATGCGAACACCTGGCTCAACTGATCCACCTGATCCAGCGGCAGCCCCATGGCTTTGGCCACGTCCCGGACGGCACTCTTGCCGCGGTAGCAGATGACGGTAGCCGCCAAAGCAGCACGCTCCCGGCCGTATTTGCGATAGATGTATTGGATAACCTCTTCGCGGCGCTCGTGCTCGAAGTCGATGTCGATGTCGGGCGGCTCGTTGCGCTCCTTGGAGATGAACCGCTCGACTAGCAGGCTCATTTTCATCGGGTCGACCTCGGTCACGCCAAGGGCAAAGCACACCGATGAGTTGGCCGCGGACCCCCGGCCCTGACACAGGATTCCTTGGCTGCGCGCGAAACCCACGATGTCATGCACGGTGAGGAAGTAGGGTTCGTAACGCAGCCCTTCGATCAAACCCAGTTCGTGCTCTAACTGTTTGTGTACTTTCTCCGACACCCCTTCGGGCCAGCGCCAGCGCGCACCTTCTTCCGTAAGCTGGCGCAACCAGCTGGTGGCGGTGTGGCCTTCCGGCACCAGCTCGGCCGGATAGCGGTAGCGCAGCTCATCAAGCGTGAAGGTGCATCGCACGGCGATCCGTGCGCTCTCTTCGAGCAATGCCTGTGGGTAGAGCTTAGCGAGCACATGGCGGCGGCGTAGATGCCGCTCGCCATTGCGTGCGATCAACCCACCCGCTTCGGCGACGGGCACACGATGCCGGATCGCCGTGAGCGTGTGCTGCAGAGCCAACCGTCGCCGTATGTGCATGTGCACGTCGCCCGCCGCCACCAGCGGCAGGCCGACCTCGTGGCCGATCGCTTCCAGTTCACGCGCACGCCGTGCGTCATTCGGCCCGCGATGCAGCTCAACGGCCAACCAGGCGCGATCGCCGAACGTCTGTCGCACCCAGCGACCGTGAGCCATGTCGACGACCAAGTCAGGTGCCCACAGGACCAGCGTGCCTGGTAGCCCGGTGGCCACGTCAGCACGCGTCAAGCGGTAGGTGCCTTTCTCCGATGCGCGCCGACCCTGCGTGATGAGACCGCAGAGGGACGTGTAACCCTCTTTCGTTTCGCACAGCACGACAATCTTCGGGCCGTCGTCGAGCTGGATCTCTGAGCCGACGATCAACGGCACACCCGTTTGGCGTGAGGCTTCCAGCGCGCGGACGATGCCGGCGAGTGAGCACTCGTCGGTGATCGCCAATGCAGCATAGCCACACGTCTTCGCACGCTCGAATAGCTCGCGTGCACTGGATGCCCCGCGGCCGAACGAGAAGTTCGACAGGCAGTGAAGTTCGGCATAGGCCGTCATGCGAACCACCCGTGAATCATCCAGCCGGTCTGCTCGTCGGGTGCACAGAATGCCCAAGCCTCCTGCCCCAAGGATGTCTCGATGACGTAGTAGTCGCGACAGACTTCACCGCCATCCCACCAACCCGTCTCGAGGCGCTCCGGGCCGGCCAGGATGATCGGCTCACCACCACGCAACGGAACAGGACGTCGAAGCAACCACGTGGGGCGCGGGTGCGGCTCAATCGGCACTTCATCATGCGTGGCCTCGCGCTGCGCACGTTCCGGTCGGGGGTCCTGTGTACTGCCCAGCCGATAGACCGCGCCATCCCCCAGCCGTGCGCGCAGTCGTTCGCGCAGCTGCTCGATCGGCAACGCATTCGCCGGCCGCTCGTCGAACAGATCGCGTCCCGCGGGCACGAACGCAGGTAGGTCTCGGGCGATCAGACGTAGCGCTAGCACAGGCTCAGGAATCGTCACGTGTTCCAAGCGGCCGCGCGCGAACTCGAACAACAGGGCGCCGTCGCGCTCCGACGCTAACAATCCCACCGGCACATCAGTGAAGCGACCTTCGCGGTGCTCCAGGCGCAGCAGGAAGCGCTGAACGCCGCCGTCGCGACCAGCGAGATACGCGGCTAGATCATCGACCATGCGCCGCACCGGAAAGAGCAGCGCGGATTGGTTCTCGACCTCGTGGAGCAATTCAATGCGCAGGTCGAACGTGTCCGGCGGCCGATACAGTTCCAGGCCTGAAGGTAGGTCGCCGGTCAGGCGATCCAGTGACGCCAACAGTTCCGCGCCGAAGCGTCGACGCAGCCCATCGCGCGGCAACGCCAGCACCTGACCCAAGGTGCGAATACCCATGCTCGGCAGCGCTGCGAGGGCGTTCGCGGGCAATCGACTCTTCGCGATCGGCACACGCTGCAGGGCGTTGCGTAGCGTGTCGGACGACAGCACCGCTTGCCCATCAGACACCATCGTCAACACATGTGCGGCATGAGCCGTCGGCGCCGCCGCCATGCGATGACGGAAACCAAGGTCTGTAAAGTCTGCACGCAACATGGATTCAAGCCGCGGCCACGGCCCGAACAGGCCCATGCTCTTGCTGACTTCCAGCACGATCGCATGCGGCAGCAGGCTGACTTCGGAGCTGTATCGGTAAGCCGCGGCGGCCAGGAACTGGTGCCACCGCTCCACCGATTCGCGGTCATACGGAATCGCTTCGAACTGTGACAGCAGAGCTTGCGCAGCGCTCAGTCGCTGTCCTACATGCAAGCCTGCCGCCCGGGCGGTTTCATTGGCTGAAACGATCGTGCGTGCATTGATTGGTCCGTCGACGAGTACCAACGGCCCCTCCGTGGGACGGCGTCGGAGAATTCCGTCCAATGCCAGACTTGGCAGGTAGATGCAGGTCCAAAGCATGTCTGGCCGCCATCAATGGACAGAACGCGGCAAGGGGATGGCTCGGGCGGGTACGGCCCCACCTCGGCATTTGCGCACCCAGATCTGCGAACGCGGAGGGGCTTCCAGTTCCAAGCGCAGCGCGGCAGGCGATGCGTTGGAAAGATGGGAGCGATCACGGAACACGAAAGCAAGAGCCTGTCCGGTGACGGCGGCCACCTGCAGGCGCCGCAAGGCGCGATCGTCGGCGTGATGCGGCCACGCCAGCACGGCGGCGCAGCTTCCGGATCGCAAGCATTGCTCGGTAGCCCAGAGCACATCCTTCTCGCCGGCATCAACGAATTCCACCCGGCGCATGTCGACACCTTGCTGGCGCCAACCAGCAACACACGGTGCATGCGGCGGCGACACAATCACCACGTGGCGCTGGCTTTGGGTCAACCGCGCGAGCGTGGGCAAAACCAGACGAAGTTCGCCCACGCCATCGACAGGCAGCAGGATCTCGGACACCGACGCCTCGGGCCAACCGCCTGTCGGCAGCACCGCATCGAGTGCGCGCCAGCCAGTGGGCTGGTCACCGATTGGCACCTCGGGGGCGCGACCACGCCAGACCTGACGTGCATCGAGCAAGGCAGACAGTGGAACCACGGCGCTCATCAGCTGCCCCGCAGCAGGCCTGCAAACAGACCTTCAATCGCGAAGTCTTCGGTGGGATCCACGTCGATGGGTCTGAAGCCAGGACTGTTCGGCATCAACCGGATCACATCGCCCTTCCAGTACAGCCGCTTGATCGTGAAACGGTCGCCATCCACACGCGCCGCCACCACTTGGCCGTGACGGGCCACCGGCGTGGCGTGCACCGCTACTAGGTCTCCATCAAGGATGCCTTCGTCGCGCATTGAGTCACCCACCACCTTCACCAGGTAGTCCGGCCGCAACCGGAAAATCGAACGGGACACACGCAGGCTGCGGTCGACCCGTGACTCCGAAAACAGCGGTTCGCCCGCGGCGATGCGACCGATCAGCGGTAGCTCCAGCGTGTCGGCATCCATCGGATTGGATTCGCGCACCAGTCGGATACCACGGGCATGGCTGGGTTCGATTGTCAGCCGACCTTTCGCTTCGAGCGATCGGACGTGTTTAAGCACCGCACTGACGTTGCCGATCCCCAGTGCGTCGCCGATTTCTTCAAGCGTGGGCGCCTGTCCATCGCGCTCAATCCGGGCGCGGATGAAAGCAAGGACGTTCGATTGCCGCTGGGTGATCTGGATGGTCATGGCTCGCATAGTTTCACCTATTTAGGTGAAAATGGAAGATGGAAGGAAGCCCCGCCAAACCACCTCAGACAGATCAATGGCTTAGCGCAGTGATCGCATACGGCTTCGACTGCGACTTCAGCCGCAGCGTCGCCCGAAGGCATCCCATGCGATGAGATCGCTTCGGGATTCACTGTTCCCGTCGTCGGCCCAGGCCACCGCATGAACGCTCTTCTTGATCACTACCCTCCGATGATGGTGCATGGGCACGTCACATGGCGTTTGCGAGACTCGCCGCCGGTATCCTGTCCGCCAACGAGTGGGGAATCCCATGTGCTACAGCGCGCAAATTTGGGCTGACTTCCGGAAATACGAACGCTTCGGCGGCAAACTCAATATCAAGGAATTCACCAAGCTCGCCGGCTGGGCGAAGAAAAAGGGCAACTGGGTGAAGGTCGTGCCAAAGGCCATGCGCCACGCCATGACCGATGCCACGAGCGGCGTGCTGGATATCCGTACGGTCGAGATGGCGCGCGAGGCAGACGCGGAGGCGATCGCCCTGATCGCCTCGGAGATCTGTGTCCAGGAATCGCGTTTGGTCGAGGCCAACGCCAAGCTGGCATCAGCCAAACCGACCAAGAAGGCCGAGAACGATCGCCGCGTTGCGACCAACAAGATTGACGCCGGCAAGAAGAAGCTCGACGACATGGCATCGCCTGCGCCGGCTGATGGCATCGACCGGATCTGGCCAGGCTACTTCGCTCCGGTGATGATTCGCGACCCGGAAACGGGCGAGCGCTCGGTGGTGCCCATGCGCTACCGGTGTCGCTTACCGGGGTGGACGGAAGCCGACGAGATCGAGAAGCCCGGAACATACAACGCGCGGCGAGACAAGCTGTCGACGGTGTGGCGCAAAGTGTTCGGTTAGGTTCGCCATCGGTGTCCAGCAGGGTCACGACAACGCCCACGTATGCCCAGCGGTCGTTGCACCACGCCTCGAAGTACGCGAACTCTTGCTCGACTGCCTCGACCGCAGCGGGGC
>Ga0302232_10000570_pt1 | contig 27407 bp, 15 predicted proteins | sample II_Palsa_N2_3_FD_193575 | JGI IMG/M metagenome (GOLD analysis project Ga0302232, IMG submission 193575) | Peat permafrost microbial communities from Stordalen Mire near Abisko, Sweden - II_Palsa_N2_3 | ecosystem: Environmental > Terrestrial > Soil > Palsa > Peat permafrost | place: Sweden...
GCAGTTAATAGGGCGATGTGCGGATAGTGCAGCCCGGATACGGCGAATGGCTCACTGACGCCCCTGACGCACGCTCTCGGGACTGCGCCCTGACGCGCCACGAGATGAAAATCGAAAAAAAATCCTGGTCTCGTTGCCGAGGCCAGGATGCCAAAAGTGCTGCTGAAGGCTAGCTTAAAGCCCGGTTTTAGAAGTGGTAGGTTGCACCCACTTGAACAAAACGGCCGATATCCGAGTATTGCGAGGAGTCGTAGCCGATGCCGACGTTGTAGCCCAGTTGATAGGCGTTATACGGCGGGGTCTTATCCATAATATTGTTGATGCCGCCATACAACGTCCAGTTCTTGATCCCGGTGTAGGTGGTAAACAAGTTGAACTGGCTATACGACGCTACGCCGTTGGGTTGACTGCCGCCGGCGGCTTCGGAGTAGGGGCCGGTATATTCCCAGGTCAAAGTGGTGGTGAACTTGCGATAGTTCCAGGCCAGGTTCGTGTCACCCTTCCAACGCGGCAAAGTCGCGCCAAACGGCAGATTGAACGCCAAGTCGTTACCCGCGTATTCGGTGCCGCCCGTCTTGAAGTGCAGCATATACGCCCAGTCGCCCGACAGCGTAAAGGTGCCGAAGCTGGTCGGCAGGGCTTTACGGAAGGTTGCTTCCAAGCCGCTGGTACTCAAACTCCCCATGTTTTCAAGCGGGTCGTTGACGTACGAGATGGAGGTGTCGGGGTTGCGATGGACGATGGTCGGATCGTTGGCATTGATCAGATCCTGCAAGGCCGGTGCCGCAATCAGGTTGGAAATGTCGATCCGATACCAATCGAAACCGAAATCGGTGGTCGAGTTAGGCGACAACTGGAAACCGACGTTGTAGTTCTTGGTCCGTTCCGGTTGCAAGTTCGGGTTGCCCGTCTGGATCCCTTGAACCAAGCCTGGTGCCTGACTCAGCTCGTTATATGGGTCGGCCGCATTTTGTGCCAGGAAGGTCTTCGATTGCGAGTTCTCAATCAAGGTCGGCGCGCGGAACCCACGGTTATAAGAGGCATACGTGGTGAACGACGAAATCGGTTGGAAACGCAAAGCAAAGCGCGGTGAGAAGGCCCCGCCAAAGTCGCTGTAGTGATCGTAGCGGCCGGACTGGCTGAACGTCAGGCTTTTTACGATAGGTACGTCGACCTGGTAATAGGCTGCGGCGACGTTACGCTGGCCATTCACTTGCTGCATGTTGGCCGGCGCTTCGAGACCGCTCAGCACGCCCGGAGCCGCCGTAATAACCGATGTTTCATGACGGAATTGCGCGCCCAAGCCCAGGCCGACATTGCCGGTTGGCAGCGTGAACAGATTGCCGTTCGATGCCGTCAAGTCCACCACGTCGAGCTTGGAGATCGCTTGATAGGAGTCGGACGCATACAGGCCGTTCAGACCGTTGGGGGTGGCGCTCGGGTTGGCGAAGTTGTAAACACCGTTGTCGATGATGTTGTTGAGCCCGGCGATGTTGAAAAAGCCTGACTCGGCAACGTTGACCACGCTCTGCGAATGGCCCACCGACGCAGCCCAGTCCCACACCCCGGCGACACGGGTATTGAGCGAGCCTTTCACGCCGGTCGAGGCGCTAAAGAAGTTGGTGGTGGTCTTGATCACCTGAGGCTGGCCCATGAAGGTATAGGTCAGCGGCATGGCAACGCCATACGGGTTGTAGGGGTTGCTCGCCGGGACCACGCTCGACACCGGCAAGACGCCGCCCGTGACCGGGTTATAACCCGCGGTGGTCGCGCCCAGGCTGCTATAGCCCTGCTTCAAGCGGGTAGTATTGTTGCTGTCCCACAGATCGGCGAAAGCTTCGGTATCGTCGTCAATCTTGAAGGTGCCGTGAATCTTGGCGCTCAAGCGATCTTCGTCCGGCTGGATCGAGTAGGCGCTGGCGGTATTGGCAACGCATTCGCCGCCTTTTTGACCGCTGCCGCTGGCTTGCGCCGGGGTCACAACCGTCCCGCCGTTGGGGCAGGAGCTTAACGGGGCACGTCCGGCGCCGTTGGGTAACCGCCAATATGAGGCGCCTTGCAAGTAATGGCCGCCCGGCAAACCGCTGTAATTTTCGTCTTGGTCGAAAGCGCGGTCGGCTGCGGTAATGCCGTTGCTATGAAACACGCTGACGCCCGCGGTGACATTAAAACGGTCCGCATTCAAATCGCCGAAACCTGCGGTGGCGCCGAAACTCGTGGTTCCATTACCGCCGCTGTTGGTCCCGCCGCCATAGCTGCCGTCGAGCGTGAGACCCTGGAAGCTCTTTTTGGTGATGATGTTGACCACGCCTGCGATCGCGTCTGAGCCATATTGCGAAACGGCGCCGGTTTTGACGATTTCGATCCGCTCGACCATATTCAGCGGGATCGTATTCAAGTCGAAGAAATTGTCCGTGCCATTCACGGCAAGGCCGTAAGGGGCGACGCGTTTGCCGTCGACCAGCGTCAGGGTGTATTTCTCGCTCAGGCCGCGCAGTGCCAGGCCTGCGCCGCCAGGGGCGAAGCCGTTGGCGTTGTTTTCGGCAAAGCTGCTGCCCGAATTGGCCGCCGCGTCACGCAGGAAACCCGCCACGGTGGTGGCGCCGCTGTCTTGAATCTCCTTGGCGGTGACCACCTGAACCTGATTGAACCCCACCTTGTCGGCGCTCTTGATCAGCGAGCCCGTGATTTCAACTTTTTGCAGCTTGGCCACATTCCCTGTGGAGCTGGCCGAGGCGGCGGTGGGCGTGGCTGCGCCGGTGGTTGGCGCGGTTTGCGCATAAGCTGCCGAGGCAAATGCCGCCGAAAGCAGAATCTCCGCTCCGACTATCTTCTTGATGGCGGATACCAAAGTCTTTTGTTTCACACGCTCTCCTTCATGTCAGTGAGCTGACTACCTGTTAAACACCACGACTTGACGTGCGATTTGCACGTTTCGCGGCGGTCATGACCAAGGGCGAGGTCTTCACCGTCGATATGCGCCAGCCATGCGTCGTATGCTCTGAAATTGCGTCGGGCCGATTGTGTCGGAGACGCTTCTTTTTAATGTGAGGCGAGCGTTATAAGCACGTTATGTGCCATATTTTTTGTAAGGCGCGTATTTCTTTGGTTTTGTGAAATATTATGGTAATAATTTATTGTAATATTTTGATATAAAAGGAAATATTTGTGAAATTTACAGTAATTTTTTGATCGTTTCTTGAGCAGGATTTTGTTGTTGGCCTAGCACGAGAAAATGTAACCAAGTGTTGCGCCAGTAAAACGTTAGAGGTTTACCTCTAGAATTTTTTTTGTGGTGGGGTTGGGGTAACTGAGGTTGGCGGGGGAGGGCATGCACGAAAATGGAGCGAAGCGACGGGGAGGTGTTGGTCGCAAATGTTGCGCGGCAATTTTTAGCCTGGATGCATTTTTATTCAGGAGTGCTGGGTGTTTCTGCCGACCTCGGCGCCTGCTCCCGCGATTCGAAATCAGCTTATCGGCTCCTTTGGTCGGGGCGAGTGTCTAGGTGTTTGACCTCATATTTATGAGTCGCCGGGAGGGCCGTGTTTACCCGCAGTTTTGTCTCATATTGGCCTTGTATTATTTCTTTGGTGAGGTGCTTCCGGGCGGCGTTTTGATTTGGGTAAAATCGGCGCAAGGCTTGCTGGGCGGGTCGCTTGAAGTGCTTGTCCTGGTGGAGATTGTTGAATAGACAACTTCCCATGGCTTGAGCGGTTTGCGTGCATCGCCGGGTTGTTGTGGGAATGAAAGGTTGACTACTCAAGCCCGATCCAATCTTGCAGAAAGCATAAAATCCCACTCTTTGTAATGGATATATTTCTCGGGCATAAGACCGCTTGGGTTCAAGGGGTATGTGACTGGTGGTGCGTCGCATCAATTATGAGATGGCACCAATTGAGTGCAATTATGAGATGTCCATCTCATAATTGCACAATCCTAGTGCTTAATAAATTGAGTTAACCCTCTAATTTAAGGGTTTTTTAGATAAATCGCCGTACTTGTAATTTTTTGGTGTGTTAATGAAATTTCATTTTGGATCGGCTTTAGGGTAAAGCCCGATTCTTGGAGTTGAGTAAAGCTCAAGAAAATCAATAGCCGCACTTTCACGCTGCGTTTGCTTGGGTGGCTTTGCGGTAAGGGTGGAATTTTGATGGCATAAATTTTGCTTGCGTAGTCAAGATTTGGTTTCTGCAAAAGGGCGATGTCTGCCTCGATCGGAACGCTGCTTCTTGAGTTTTATGGGGTGGGCATTTGGTTTTTTGTTGAGCAAATGCTCAGGCTCCTGATCTCGAAAATAGAGCGACTGATGGTAGACACTGATGGTAAAGTCGCCGCCTGAAAATTATCATCCGGCACCTGTCCGTGACGGCTAATTAATAGGGCCTGTATGTTACGACTCTTTGAGCGGCCGGAACGCGAGTGCCGTAAGGCGCAGCATGGATGTTGGGGGCTCGTTTGAGCGATAGTGGCCGACGAGTTGGATCAATCGCAGTTGCAGTTCTTTATAGTGCGCGGCGCGGGCCACAAGCCGCAGCATCGCGAAGGCTGCATGCATAACGAAAGTACAGGCGATCTATTCGATCGCGTGTTACAGAGTCGGGCAACGAACCACGAGGTCAATGAAGGTGCAGCGAAATAGGCAGACAACCCTTGCGGCCCAGCGCCCAACGGGTGGCGCTAGCGGTCAGCGCAAGAAGAACTGGGCCGGCGTCGCCGGGGCATTTTTGATGGTGTTGGGTTGTGTTGCGGGACATCCAGTGCATGCGGCACCCGCGATCGCCCAATATGGCGATCTGAAATATCCCACCGGTTTCACGCACTTTGACTACGCTAATCCGGATGCGCCACGAGACGGTGAATTGATTTTTGCGAATTACAATCAATCCACCAGCTTCGACTCACTGAACCCATTTGCGCTTCGTGGTACTGCTGCGCCAGGCGATCAGCCTACCTTGCTCCTGATGTTTGATACGTTGATGCAGCGCAGTTGGGATGAACTGGCGTCATCGTATCCACTGATTGCAGACAATGTCGAAGTGGCACCGGACAAGCTTTCTGCAACTTTCCATATTAATCCAGCGGCACGGTTCTCCAATGGTGACCCGATCACCGCCAAAGACGTCAAATATTCATACGATACCCTTAGTAGTAATCTCACCAGCCCTATCATTAGCAGCGCATTTGTGATCATAAAGAGCGCCACCGTGATTGATCGTCTGACGGTGCGTTTTGATTTTGTCACCCCGGATAGTAGTGCGCCGCTGATCGTCGGTGATTTGCCTATTTTCTCGCCTAAATGGGGCGTGCTTCCCAGCGGGAAACGGGTGCCTTTCGACCAGATTGCGATGGAGCCCGTCATCGGCAGCGGCCCCTATGTGGTCGATCATATCAACGGCAATCACGAAATTACCTACCGGCGGCTACCCAACTACTGGGCAAAAGATCTACCATCGCGGCGCGGTATGTTTAATTTTGATCGAATCACTTTCAAACTCTATCTTGATCTGTACACGCGATTGGAAGCGTTCAAAGCTGGCAATTTCGATGTGAACGTTGAATATAGTTCGAGTACGTGGGCGCGCAAATATATCGGTAAGAATTTCGATAACGGCAAGCTGAGGAAAGAAGCGTTCCCGGTGCATGCCCTGGTTCAGATGCAGGGCATGATATTTAACACGCGCCGGCCTAAATTTCAGGATATCCGTGTTCGTAAAGCCCTCAGTATGGCTTTCGATTACGACTGGATGAATCGTGAGATGTTCTATGGTCAATATGAGCGTACCCGTAGTTACTTTGAAGATAGTCCTTTCGCTGCAACGGGCATGCCTAGTGATGCCGAGTTGAAATTGCTTGAACCGCTACGTAAAAATTTACCCGCTAGCGTGTTTGGACCGATGGTCGATTTGGCGTCGACCAACCCGCCCAATTCCTTGCGCGATAATTTAAAGGAGGCGCGCGATTTACTCGCTCAGGCAGGGTGGCACTATAAGGATGGCGCTCTGCGCAATGACAAAGGCGAGCCTTTCACCATCGACATTATTGATGATGAGCCAGGCTTTGACCGCATCTATTCCGTATTTACTCGTAACCTCGCGTTGCTCGGTATCGATGCCCACATGCGTGAAATCGACGCCGCGCTGTTCCTAAAACGTACCAATGATTTCGATTTCGACATGCAAACGGTGCAGTACGCACCAGCCAGCATTCCCGGTCAAGAAATGGAACGGCGTTTTTCCAGCTCCACAGCCAATGAACCGGGTTCTGAAAATTACGTTGGCGCGCATTCGCCAGCAATCGACGCTCTAATCAAAGCGATGCTTGCGGCCAAGACTGAAGATGAATTACTGACCACGACTCATGCATTGGACCGTGCCCTGATGCATAACTGGTATGTGATTCCAGAGTATCACCAAGACGCTTGGCGCATCGGCTATAACTCCAGCGTCGCCCATCCGCCGGTGATTCCGCTGAGTTACCAAGCGGAAGATTGGGTCATCAGTTATTGGTGGGACAAGACACATCGTGCAGCACAGCCTGCGGCTGATGCCAAGCCCGGCGATACCGCGCATTAAGGATCTATCATGCTGGCTTATATTCTTCGACGTATTTTACTCATGATCCCGACACTGATCGGTGTCATGACCCTGACCTTTGCTGTGACGCAGTTTGTACCCGGCGGCCCGGTCGAGCAGATGATGATGCGCATGCGCGGTGGCGTGCATGGAGAGGGCGGCGGCGGCGGCGGCTATCACGGCAACCAAGGCCTTGATCCGCAACAGATTGTCGAACTGAAAAAAGAGTACGGTTTCGACAAACCGGTTATGACGCGTTATTGGTTGATGATGTCGCATTACGCGCGTTTCGACCTGGGCCAATCCTACTATCGCCACGACAGCGTGATGGCGGTGATCCGTTCAAAATTGCCAGTGTCGATCACCTTGGGTTTATGGACCTTTGTCCTGACCTATCTGGTGTCCTTGCCGCTCGGGATTGCCAAGGCGGTTCGAGCGGGGTCGCGCTTTGACTTGATTACCAGCATCATTGTATTGATCGGTTATGCCATCCCAGGCTTTGTGCTTGGTGTGCTGATGTTGATGTTGTTCGGCGGCGGCACCTTCTGGCAGGTGTTTCCGATGCGCGGCTTGACCTCTGACGATTTCGACCAGCTCACCGTGGCGGGTAAGGTGCTCGATTATCTGTGGCATATCGTGCTGCCGGTCACGGCTTCGGTGGTCGGTAACTTCGCTATCGTCACCATGCTGACCAAAAATTCCTTTCTTGACGAAATCGGCCGCCAGTATGTGCTGACGGCTCGTGCCAAAGGTGTGCCGGAGCGCGATGTGTTGTGGAAGCATATCTTTCGCAATGCCACCATTCCGCTGATCACCGGTTTTCCCGCGGCTTTTATTACAGCTTTCTTCACCGGCAGCTTGTTGATCGAAACCTTGTTTTCGCTCGACGGTTTGGGTTTGCTCGGCTATGAGTCGGTGATTCAGCGCGACTACCCCGTCGTGCTGGGCTCGCTTTATCTATTTACCCTGATTGGTCTTTTTACGAAGCTACTGGCAGATGTCTGTTATGTCCTCGTCGACCCTCGTATCCAATTCAACAGCCTTGGACGCTAAGTCAAAATGAGCGACTCTATCGATATCCCTGTGAAGTCCGGTGCTCCCATGGCGGCTGTGACACATCCTGTTGAATCCTCCATCTCCCCCGGTCGCCGTATCTGGCTGCGTTTCAAAAGCAATCGGCTAGGCTATTGGAGCTTCATCATTTTTATGGTGATCTTCATCTTTAGCCTCGGGGCAGAGTTGATTGCAAACGATCGGCCTTTGGTTGTGCGTTACGACGGTCATTGGTATTTCCCCATCGTGAAAACGTATGCGGAAACCACCTTTGGCGGAGACTTCCCCACCAATGCCAATTACCTTGACCCCTACATCGTCAAGAATTTGACGGCGGGCGACAATTTTGCGATTTACACCCCTAATCATTACCACTACGACACACTCAATTATTTTGCCCCGGTGCCGAATCCGGCACCGCCGTCGGCAGCCAATTGGCTCGGCACCGATCAGTTTGGCCGCGATATTTTCTCGCGCCTGCTCTACGGTTTCCGCGTCTCAGTGTTGTTTGGTATTGCGCTGACGCTTTCGGGCACCGTGCTCGGGATTCTCGCTGGTGCTCTGCAAGGTTATTTCGGCGGACGCACCGACTTGATCGGGCAGCGCCTGATCGAAATCTGGAGTTCTTTGCCTGACCTTTATTTGCTGATCATCTTTGCCTCGATCTTCGAGCCGACGTTGTTTCTGTTATTTATCCTGCTCTCGCTGTTCGGCTGGATCGGCTTGTCGGATTACGTACGCGGCGAGTTTCTGCGTAATCGCTCGCTCGATTATGTGCGTGCTGCCAGGACCATGGGCCTGTCGCACTGGCAAGTTATCTGGCGCCATGTGCTGCCTAACAGCCTGACACCCGTGATTACCTTTTTGCCGTTCCGCATGAGCGCGGCCATTCTGGCGCTGACCAGCCTGGACTTCCTCGGGCTGGGCGTCCCGCCGCCGACACCGAGCTTGGGTGAATTGCTGGCCGAAGGTAAAAACAATCTCGACGCGTGGTGGATTTCCGTGACCACTTTTACGGTTCTTGTGGTGACGCTATTGTTGCTGACGTTTATGGGTGATGCTTTGCGTAACGCCTTGGACAAGAAGCTGAGCGATGCTAGTTTGTCTGGGGGTGGTAAGTGAGCGAGCCGATGCTGTCTATCGAAAATCTGTCGATCCGCTTTGGCGATACGTTCGCAGTCAAGGATTTGAGTCTGCAGGTAAGTGCCGGCGAACGCGTGGCGCTGGTGGGTGAATCCGGTTCAGGCAAAAGCGTGACCGCGCTGTCGATTCTGAAGCTGGTAGGCAGTGCCCAGACCAGTGGCCGCATTATGCTGGCCGGTTCCGATATTCTGAAAAAATCGGAACCGGAATTGCGTCGCTTGCGCGGCCGCGATGTGGCGATGATTTTTCAGGAGCCGATGACGGCCCTCAATCCACTGTTTACCATCGGCCAGCAGATTGGCGAAAGTCTGCGGTTGCATGAAGGCCTGGATCGCCGCGATGCGCATGCACGCGGGATTCAATTGTTGGCACGCACCGGCATCCCCGAACCCGAACGCCGTATCAACAGCTTCCCGCACCAATTGTCGGGCGGCCAGCGGCAACGCGCGATGATCGCCATGGCGTTGGCCTGCCGTCCCAAGTTGCTACTGGCCGACGAACCGACCACGGCACTCGACGTGACGGTGCGCAAGCAGATTATCGAACTACTGCTGGAGTTGCAGGAAGAAGAAGCGGCGGCGCGCGGCATGGCGATTTTGCTGATCACCCACGATTTGAATTTGGTGCGCCGTTTTGCCCAGCGTGTCGCTGTGATGGAAAAAGGCGTGCTGGTTGAATCGGCACCGACGGAACAGTTATTTACCGCGCCGCAGCATCCTTATACCAAACGCTTGCTCGACAGCGAACCGCAGCGCGATATCGAGCCGGTGCCGCGTAATGCGAAACCGGTGCTGGAGGTCAGCGGTCTGGCGGTCGATTATCACAAGCCGGCAGTGGGCTGGCGCCAGATGTTCAAGAAAAATTCGTTTCGCGCCTTGCACGATATCAATTTTGAATTGCGCCGTGGTGAAACGCTGGGGGTGGTGGGCGAGTCGGGTTCCGGCAAGTCGACCCTGGCCTCGGCCGTGCTCGGTTTGCAGTACGCAAGCGAAGGCGAAATTCATATCGATGGCCGTGCTTTGGCGGGCCTGCACACGTCCAAACAGAAACGCGCGCTGTATGCGCAAATGCAGGTGGTGTTCCAAGATCCGTATGGTTCGCTGTCGCCGCGCATGACGATTGAACAGGTGATCGGCGAAGGGCTGGCGATGCATCGTCCTGACATGGATGCCACCGCTCGGCGTGCCCGGATTGTCGAGCTGCTGCAAGAAGTCGGTTTACCGGGCAACGTGTTGCAGCGTTATCCGCACGAATTCTCCGGCGGCCAGCGGCAACGGATCGCGATCGCGCGAGCATTGGCGGTCGAACCTGAAATGCTGGTACTGGACGAGCCGACCAGTGCGCTGGATGTATCGATTCAACAGCAAGTATTGCGCTTGCTGACCCGGTTACAGAAAAAATACAACCTCAGCTATTTATTCATTACGCATGACCTGGCCGTGATGCGCGCCATGGCGCATCGCGTGATGGTGATGAAAGACGGTCGCGTGATCGAAAGCGGTGCGACGGAAGATATTATGTCTGCCCCGTCCCATCCTTATACGCGGGCGTTGCTTGAGGCATCCATGTTGTCCTGAGCGTCGGGATACCCAGACCTTTATGTTGGATAAATTAAAGCGTTTTGCAGCAAGCTTTTCCTCCGAGGCGCACTTCTGGTCGATTCGTCTGGTCGACGAAGCGACGCAGGACCACGAAGTGCGCAACGATGTCGTGCAACCGTTTCGCACCAGCCGCGATTATGGGGCGATGGTCACGGCGCACAGCGACGGTGGCGCCGGCTATGCTGCGACCTCCGATGTGTCGGTCGCGGGTCTTCAGGCGGCGCTGGATCTGGCCACTGCACGTGCCCGGGCAAGCGCCGGTTATTCCCTGATCGATTTTGCCAAAGTGCCGGTGATACCGGGACGCGGTGAATACACTTCTCCCGGCATGGCGATTGAACTGCCCAGCCGTGCCGGTTGGCTCGAACTGTTGGCGCGGGAATGTGCCGGTGCCGCCATCAGTGAGCGGATTGTCGAGCGTGCAGCCTCGGTGCAAATTACCCATTCGGATCACGCTTACCTCAGCAGCGACGGCGCCCAGATTGAGCAGCATTTCCGTTTTATCCTGCCCAATATGCGGGTGACGGGCCATGCCGAGGGCGACACCCAGGTGCGCTCGCTGGCGGGTTACGGTGCTTTGCAGCAAGGCGGTCTGGAGATTCTGACGCGCTTGAAATTTGACGGGTCGGGCCGCCGTTTGGCGGACGATGTATTGCGCTTGCTGGCCGCCCCCAATTGTCCGACGGGGGTGCGCGATCTGTTGCTGATGCCGGACCAAATGATGTTGCAGATTCATGAGTCCATCGGTCATCCGCTGGAGCTGGATCGCATTCTTGGCGACGAGCGCAATTTCGCCGGCTGGAGTTTTGTGACTCCCGAGATGTTCGGCAACTATCGCTATGGCTCCGACCTGCTCAATATCACCTTCGATCCCGCGGCAGAGGGTGAGGCTGCGAGTTATGCCTTTGACGACGACGGCACACGTGCCGAGAAACAGCACCTGATTCGTCACGGCATGCTGGAGCGCCCCTTGGGCGGCGCCTTGTCGCAAGCTCGTGCCGGCATGTCCGGCGTGGCGAATTCTCGGTCCAGTAGCTGGAACCGTGCGCCGATCGACCGCATGGCAAACCTGAATCTTGAGCCCGGCACCAGTTCGATGGCGCAGATGATCGGCGGTATCGAACACGGGATACTGATGAGTTCCAATGTTTCATGGTCGATCGACGACCGGCGCAATAAATTCCAGTTCGGCTGTGAGTTCGGCCAATTGATTGAACACGGCCAACTGACCGAGATCGTGAAAAATCCCAACTACCGCGGCATTTCGGCGAGCTTTTGGCGCAGTCTGGCGGCGGTGGGCGATGCCAGTACCTGCGGCACCTATGGCACACCGTTTTGCGGCAAGGGGGAACCGATGCAAGTGGTGCGCGTCGGCCATGCGTCGCCGGCCTGTGTGTTCAAGGATATTGAGGTATTCGGGGGCGGCATATGAATCGCGCAACGATAGAATGGGATCGCCATTTCGCGGCGCTGGCCGACGAGATTATCGGTAAGCGTCAGGCAGGCGAGGAAATCTTGTGTTCCTTGTCGGCCGAACAATCCGACTTTATCCGTTTTAATGCGGCCAAAGTCAGGCAAATCGGTTCAGTTCAGCAAGGGCATTTGACGCTGCGCCTGATTTCGGGCGAACGTCATGCTTACTCGACGCTCACGGTATCGGGTTCCATGGCGCAGGATCTGGCGGATGTGGCGCAAACCTTGCTGACCTTGAGAGCCAGCTTGCTCGATACCGGCGCCGATCCGCATTTGTTGTTCGACCAAAGCAGTTGGCAGAGGACCACCTTTCGCACCGGCCGTGTACCTCAGGCCGAGGCATTGGTGCGCACCGTCGGAGAATGCGCCAAAGGACTCGATTTTGTCGGGTTTTACGCGGGCGGCACCATTATTGAAGGTTTTGCTTCATCGACCGGCAGCCGTGGCTGGTATCAAGTCAGCAACTTCAATTTCAGCTGGTCGTTGTATGACGCTAACGGCCGCGCCATCAAAACCTCATACGCCGGCGACGACTGGGACGATGCGGTATTCGCGCGCAAGGTCGACGAAGCGGCACGGCGTCTGGAGTATTTTACCCAAACCCCCAAAGTATTGACGCGAGGCAGCTACCGCACTTATTTCGCCCCGGCGGCAATGCAGGAGCTGATCGGCTTGATCGGCTACGAAGGTTTTTCCGCGCGTGAACATGCCACCGCACGCAGCCCCTTATATAAATTGAATTCGGGGACGCAGAATTTCGATCCGCGCATTTCGCTCAGCGAAGACCTTGATTTGGGCCTGACTCCGGCTTTCAATGAAGACGGTTATCTGCGTGAAAGCGTATCTCTGATTGAGCAAGGGCGCGGCATCGGACAATTGACGAGTGCGCGCAGTGCCCGCGAATACGGTCTGCGGCCCAACGGCGCCAATGCGGCTGAAATGACCACCTCATTATCGATGACGGGCGGTGCGTTGCCCGAGGCGGAAGTGCTGGCGGCGCTGGGTACCGGACTTTATGTGGGTAATCTTTGGTACTTGAACGTGTCGGACCGCACGCAATGCCGGCTGACAGGAATGACACGCTTCGCCACCTTCTGGGTGGAAGATGGGCAGATCCGTTCACCGGTCGATGCGATGCGCTTTGACGACAGTCTCTATCGTCTGTTAGGCTCTGAAGTCGAGCATTTAACCGACACTCCCGAGCTGTTACTGGAAGACTCGACCTGGGGGCAGCGCCGCACAGGTGGGATGAAATTGCCCGGTATGGTGGTGAGGTCATTTGAATTGACCTTGTGACGATATGCGAACATGGGTGAACCGGTTTGGTTCTCCCGCTTCGCTTGCTGTCACAAACTTGCCGGGTCAATGTGCTATTCAACAGACTCAGCGGGCGCGTGCTTGGCCTCAACATCGACGCCAAGCCACGCATGTCCAAAAATAGAGCGCGGGTCTGTTGCATACTTGCCGATGTTTTCACCATGGCTCGCATTGTCGAGCCGCTGCCGCGCATACGCGGACAGCTATCAGGGTTGACCTGTGCCATCTTTTTTTATTGATCGTCCGGTTTTTGCGTGGATCATCGCCATTGCGATCATGATCGCGGGGGCTTTGGCGATCCCGCAATTGCCGGTTTCGCAATTCCCGCGCCTGGCGCCACCGCGTGTTTATATCAACGCGTCGTATCCGGGCGCTTCGGCGGAAACCGTCGATAGCAGTGTGGCAAGCATTATCGAGGAAAGTCTCGATGGCTCCGACGGCCTGCAATACTACGAAACCAGCAGCGACGCGCAAGGCAATTTGCAAATCGAGGTGACTTTTTCCACCGATACCTCGCCGGACCTGGCGGTAATCGATGTGCAGAACCGGATGAAGCAAATCGAAGCGCGCCTGCCGCAGGTGGTGGTGCAGCAAGGCATATCGGTACAGAAAGCCTCCGGTACATTTTTGATGATCGTCAGTCTGACCTCGACCGACGGCACGCGCGACCCGGCCCAACTCAGCGATTATTTGTCGCGTTATCTGGTGCGCGATATCAAACGGATCCCGGGCGTGGGCTCGGTTGAGCAGTGGGATGCCGGTCCGGCAATGCGGATCTGGGTCGATCCGATGAAATTGCGCGAATTTAATCTGACGCAAATGGATGTCACCAACGCCATCGGCGCGCAAAATGCCGCGGTCGCGGCGGGCGCAATTGGCGATGCGCCGTACGTGGTAGGGCAGAAGATGACGGCGAGCGTGGTGGTCAAAGGACAACTGGTTTCGCCTGACGAGTTCGGCATGATTGTGCTGAAGAGTCAGTTGGACGGCTCGGTGGTGCGTCTACGCGATGTGGCGCGGATCGAACTGGGCCGCGATGACTATTCATCGACGACGCGTCTGAACGGTAAGGAGTCGGCCTCGTTGGGGGTCAAGCTGGCGCCGCGCGGCAATGCACTCGAAACGGCGCAAGCCGTGCATGCCCGGATTGCCGAGTTGCAGGCCACTTTGCCGCCGGGCGTGGTCTGTTCGGTGCCTTTCGATACCTCGACCTTTGTCCATCTATCGATCTCCGAAGTGGTCAAGACCCTGATCGAAGCCATCGTCCTGGTGTTTTTTGTGATGTGGTTGTTTCTGCAGGACTTGCGCTACACCTTGATCCCGACAGTGGTGATTCCGGTGGCCCTGATGGGTGCGTTTCTGACCATGTACGCGCTGGGGTTTTCGATCAATACCTTTACTTTGTTCGGCTTGGTATTGGCGATCGGGATTCTGGTCGACGACGCGATTGTGGTGGTCGAGAACGTGGACCGGGTGATGCATGAAGAAGGCCTGTCGCCGCGTGACGCGACGCGTAAGGCGATGTCGCAGATCTCCGGGGCAATTGTGGGGGTGACGGTGGTCTTGACCTCGGTCTTTGTGCCGATGGCTTTTTTCCCTGGCGGCGTGGGCGGGATCTACCGGCAGTTTGCGATTGCGATGATTGCCTCGATGCTGTTTTCCGCATTGATGGCGCTGTCGTTGACCCCCGCACTGTGCGCGAATTTATTGCGGGTACCGAGTGCCGGAGAAATGGAGCGGCGCCGTACCAGTCTATCGGGCCGCTTTTTAGCCGGCTTTGAGCGGCTTTCGGGCGGCTATCGCAGTGTGATTTCCAAGTCGTTGCGGCGTAGCGGCATGATGTTGCTGCTCTATGCCGGCTTGATTTTGCTCTGTGGCGCCTTGTACGCTTTCCTGCCGGGCGGCTTTTTGCCGATCGAAGACCAGGGTTCGCTGCAGGTTACGTTGCAGTTGCCGGCAGGTGCGACGCAAGAGCGGACCATGGTGGTGTTGAAACAGGTCGAGAACGCCCTGCATCTGCAGCCTGCGGTCGACAAAGTCATCTCCGTGGTCGGCTGGAGTTTTTCCGGCAACGGCCCGAATGCCGGCATGGCTTTTGTCGAGCTCAAGCCTTGGGAACAGCGGACCGACGATGCGTCGACCGTGCGGGAAAAGTTGAACGCGTCATTTTCCAAATTACTCAATGGCGAGGTGATGGCGGTGCAGCCCCCGGCGGTACCGGGCTTCGGCGATTCCGCGGGGTTTGTGATGCGCTTGGAAGATCGCGGTGGGATCGGCATGACGGCTTTGACCGAGGCACGGCAGAAATTGCTCAGCCTGGCCAAAGCCAGTCCGGTGCTGCAAGACGTACACTCGGATTCGATGCCCGATGCACCGCGTCTGACGCTCGATATCGATCGTGCCAAAGCGTATTCGATGGGGCTGACCTTCGATAATATCGACGCGACTTTATCGACCGCGCTCGGCATGGATTACGTCAATGACTTCCCCAATGGCGGCCGCATGCAACGGGTGCTGGTCGAAGCCGATGCTACGTCGCGCATGCAGCCGGATGATATGTTGCAGCTCACGGTACGCAATGCCGCGGGCGCGATGGTGCCGCTCTCCTCCTTTTCTTCCTTGAGCTGGGGCACTGGTCCGGTCGCGTTGATGCGGTATAACGGCTACCCTGCGCTTGATATCAGCGGCCATGAGTCGAAGGGTTACAGCTCAGGCGCGGCGCTGGCGGAAATGGAACGGCTGGTGGGGCAGCTACCCGTCGGCATAGGCTATGAGTGGACCGGCCAGGCATTTGAAGAAGGCCGGGCGGCGCGGCAGACGCCGATGTTGATCGGTTTGTCTTTGCTGGCGGTATTTATGGCGCTGGCGGCGCTGTATGAAAGCTGGACCATTCCGCTCTCGGTCTTGTTGGTGGTGCCTTTGGGTATTCTCGGGGCGGTCGGCGCGGTATTGCTGCGCGGGATGCCGAACGATATCTATTTCAAGGTCGGGATGGTTACGGTAGTCGGCTTGTCCGGCAAGAATGCCATCCTGATCACCCAGTTTGCCCGCGAACTCTATGCGCGCGGCATGCCGCTGAATCGGGCGGTGGCCGAGGCCGCGGCAACCCGTTTCCGGCCCATCGTGATGACCTCGGCGGCATTTATGCTGGGGGTCATGCCGCTGGTGTTGTCAACCGGGGCCGGTGCGGAAAGCCGTCACTCGATCGGTACCGGCGTCTTGGGCGGCATTCTCACCGCGACGGTGCTCGGCATGTTGTTCGCGCCGATGTTGTTCAAGGTGGTGGTACTGACCACCGGCAACGGACGCAAGCATCCCGCGGCTGAATTGCACCCGGCGGTGCTGCCGGTGCCTGGGGATGAACCCGGGATGGAACGCCGGGCCGGCAAATAAGTGCGTCCGATGCTGGGCCTGTGGGGTGGGCGGCGTCAGGTTCACGTCGATGCCGCACACCATTCAAGCGCCTAGGTCAGGGATGTCATTTCAGCCACATGGACCCGATTGCGCCCCGCGTGTTTGGCTTCGTAGAGGGTGGTGTCGGCGCGGGCCAGCAGATCGTCGATGTTCAAATCATGCGCGTCGAGGCAGGCGACGGAAAAGCTGGCGGTGATGGTAATCACGCTGCGTTTGGTCTGCAACGGCGTCGAGGCCAGCGAGGTGCATAGACGCCGTGCAATTTCCGCGGCATGCGGCAGATCGACTTCCGGCAGCAACAGGGCAAATTCCTCACCGCCGATACGCGCCACCTGCTGCGGCACGTGGCTGTGCTGATCGCTGATTCTGACTACGGCTTGCAAGACTTCGTCGCCGACTGCATGACCCCAGGTGTCATTGATATCTTTGAAGTGATCCAGATCGAACAGGATTACGCTGAGGTTCATGCCATGCAGGCGGGTTCGGGAAATTTCCTCGCTCGCTTGTGCATAAAAACCGCCGCGGTTGGTGGCGCCCGTCAATGCGTCATGCGTGGCGAGTTGTTGCAAGGTGCCCATCGCCGCCACCAGCTTGTTCTGGGTCTGATGCAACTCAGCCACTACCGTGGCATTGGCCAGGGCAACCGCGCCGTAGGCGCACAGCGTGCGCAGCACCAGCAGTTCACGCTGGCCGTAGGAATGCGGGATGGGCGACTGCACCGATAACACGCCCAATAGTTCGTTATTCGCGATCAGCGGCAGGTAGGCCATGCTGGCGGACGGTATGGTGCCGGGGAAAGGACGTGCTTGTCCCGGCGGCGAGGGTTCGTCCTGGTGAATTTCAGCTCGCTCGCGGGCACAGCGCGCGATTTTGGAGAGCGGTTCGTCCAGCATGATGGTCATGGGCGCAAGCGGTACGCCGGCGCTGATGCCGAAGCTCATTTTCAGGCGCGGCGGGGTGTCGATCATCTGAAAAATTGACAGGTGGGTCGCGTCCATCAAGCGCCCCAAATGCCGGTTCAATGCGTCGAATACCGATTGAGGGTCGAGCTTGGCGGTAATTTCCTTGCCGATTTCCCCGAGTAATTCCAAGGTTTCCAAAACTTGCTGCAAGGTTTTGGCCATCGCTTCCAAGTGCTCGGTGCGGGCGCTGGCGCGTTCGGTGTCGTAGCGCACTTGCAACGCTGTTACCCGGTCGGTGGCTTCTTTGCTATAGGTCTGTTTGCGGGCCTGGGTGCCGCGTTGTTCTGTTTCGTAGGCTTTGCGGTAATCGTTGGCGTTGGCGTAATCCCGCGCGAGTTCCGCGTAGAGCTCGGCATCCGCCATAAAACCTTCGATCGATTGCGCAACTTCCAGCGCCTGTTCTAAATATTCGATCGCGGAGCCGCCGGTTTGCAAGTGGGTTTTACCGTCGGAGGTGCAACGCCGGTGGATATTGGCGAGCGTTCGCAGCGCCGTAATTTCCAGCACGCGTTCGCCCACGGATCGGCTCATGGCAAATCCGATGCGGGCATAATCCAGCGCTTCTTCGATACATCCCAGGCTGGCCAAGGCGCGCGCCTGTCCAATGGCGGCGCTGATGCGCAAATCCTGATCGTCGATTTGGTCCGCTTGGTCCTGCACCAGGCGGTACGAACGTAATGCTTCGGTGAAATCACCGGTTTCATGGGCCAGTTCGCCCCAATATGCCTGCGAGAGCGCGGCGCGACGCGACGGGCTGAAAGGCTGCAGCACTTCGATCGATTCTTTGAGAATCCCGCGCGCGGCATCCCAGCGCTGCATCGTCACAAAAGGCATGGCATATTGTTGCAAGGCTTGGCCCAATAAGACCGGCCAGGCATAGTCGCGGGCCATGCCCAGCGCACGTTCAAGCCATTCCATCGAGGCTGCGGGGTCACCCAGGTTGGTCACGCTGATGCCAACGCCGATCAGGCTGACGATGGCCAAGCGGGTCTGACCGGTGACCAGCCCGGTCTGGTAGGCATTGTGGTAATCGCGCACCGATTGAGCATAGTCGGCACGGCTGAAGGCGAATGATCCTCTGGCTTCCAGCGCCAGCGCAGCCACGCTGGAATCGCCGGTCTCGCATTGCTGATCCAGCCAAGGTTGCCAGGTGGCATAAGTGCCGGATGGATTGTCGTAACTATCGTTATGCGCGAGCCGTACCCGGGCAATCTGCTCGCGGGCAGTGTCTCCGCTTTCGGCATAGAGTGCGCGGGCCAGCTCCAGCTCTTCGGCGCGGCTGGCCGTCTCGCTGCGATCCCACGCCACGGCGGCATAAATCAAATGGGCATCGCCTACGCCGGTTTGACAGTTCAGCGCTTCGAACAAGCGCTGAGCTTCGCGTGCCATGGTGCGCGCTTGTGTCAGGTTGCCTTGCAGCACGCAGAGTTCGGCGAGAGTGTTGAGTGCCAGAGCCCGTACCAGCTTCACGCTGTGCGGATCGGCGTGGTTGGTGGTCTGAGCGAGGACCTCACGTGCCAGCGACTGTGCGCGTTTTGCGTCGCGCTCGCGGCAGGCCCAACTGAAACAGGCTGTTTCCCAGAGGATCTCGTGGGGTGAGAGCGCCTGCTCGATCCGCTGCTGCAGCGCCGGCAAGTCGCTGTCCGGCACGAAATACGGAGGAAGAGTCTTCATGAGGCCGCGTGCAGGGTCGAGCCAGGTAAACGGAACGCTTCGCAGCCGGAACAAGGGAGACAGCAGTACCAGCGTGCCAAGTGCATTTAATTTTCTCCAGCCCGAGCGTCGTTGCATTGGCCCACTTCAACGCTTGCTGAGAGCCTGTTTGATTTTATGTAATACCGAATAATATTAGGCCCAAATAAAACTGGCGCTAACAGAATATTTCTTTCTGTTGCAAGCCGCATGGCGCGACAAGTGTCGCCGGCAAATAGAAGAGCGGGCAGTGTGCCGTTTTGGGGTCGTGCCGGCTATGTTGAGTGGCCGGTGCCTGCCGCGCGCGGTGGAAAGAGAACCGCTTGAGATGCTGCTGTGTAGTGTACAGCAAGAGAGCCGTTCTACCGGGCCGGACAACGTTGTCCGGCCCGAAATTTCAAGCCTGCCGCAGGGCGCGCAGGGTCTCGCGAGTCGCCGGGTCCAGCGTCTGCGGAATGGCTGCCCCGTCGAGCAGGGGATAGACTTCGCGCACCGCTTTTTTGCCGAGTTCGACGCCCCATTGATCGAAGGCGTGGATGCCCCAGATGGCGGCTTGGGTAAACACCTTGTGTTCATAGAGCGCGATCAGGGCGCCGAGGCTTGCCGGATCCAGCCGGTCCAGCCACACCACATGGCTCGGCACATTGCCGGGGAAGGTACGGTGGGGCGCGAGGCGAGCGGCCTCACTGGGCGCCAGACCGGCTGCCAACAGCTCGGCCAGCGTCTCGTCGTGGTCGCGGCCGAAGCCGAGTGCACGTGTTTGAGCAATCAGGTTGGCGGTTACCACACGGTGATGGTCCTGGGCCAACGGCAGCGGCGTGTCGTCGTGGCGTACGCCGATAAAGTCGACCGGCACCAGATGTTTGCCCTGATGCAGCAATTGAAAATAAGCATGTTGACCATCGATGCCCAGTCCGCCCCAGACAATCGGGCCGGTCTCAATCAGGCAGGGGCTGCCGTCAACATGGGTCTGTTTGCCGTTGGATTCCATGTCCATTTGTTGAATGAAGGACGGGAAATAGGCCAATCTCGACGCATAAGGCGTGAGCAACTGAGTCGGCGCGTGCAGAAAATTACGATTCCAGATGCCGCTCAATGCCATCAAAACCGGCAGATTCTCGGCCAGGGGCGCGTGGCGGAAGTGCTGGTCCATCGCGTGGGCGCCGGCGAGGAAAGCACGGAAATGCTGCGCGCCGATGGCGATCGCCAGCGGCAGGCCCAGTGCCGACCATACCGAATACCGGCCGCCGACCCAATCCCAGAACAGAAAAGTCTGATCGGGGCGATAACCTTGTGCCAACGCCTGTTCCGGGCTGGCCGTGATGGCCGCAAAATGGCCGGCTATCTGGTCTTCAGGGCAACCGTTGTCGCTTAGCCAACGCCGTGCCGTGGCGGCCAAGGTCAGGGTTTCCTGGGTGGTGAAGGTTTTTGAGGAAACCACAAAGAGCGTACGGGCCGGGTCCAGGTCGCGCAAGATGCGATAGATTGCCCACGGGTCGGGATTGGAGACGTAGTGCACCCGTACCGCATTGCCGGCCAGATGGTCGAGCGCCGCCGCGGCCATGCGCGGGCCGAGATCGGAACCCCCTATGCCGATGTTGACCACGTCGCTGATGGTGACACCCGTATGACCCTGCACTGCGCTGCTGCGTACGCGTTCGGCAAAGTCGCAGACCCGCGCCAATTCGTGCTGAACCGCAGCGCCGACGTCGGCCCCCCAGGGCGTATCGTTCCCCGGGCTTGCGCGCAGCGCGGGGTGCAACACGGCACGTTGCTCGGTGGCATTGATTGCTTGCCCGGCAAACATCGCATCGCGCTGACCCGCGACGTCGCATTGTTCGGCCAGTGCCAGCAAGCACTGCAAAATCTCCGGCGAGATCCGTTGCCGGGAGTAATCGAGTGTCAGGCCCGCGGCCTGCAGCGTCATGCGCGGCGCGCGTTCAGGGTCTTGCGCAAACAGGTCGCGCAGGTTCGCCTGAGGCAGTGTTGCGGCGTGTCGGGTCAGCGCTTGCCATGCCGGCTGCGCGAGCGGGGAGGATGATTTCATCAGTGGTAATCGAGTTGGGTTGGGCGTATTGAGGCCGGTGCAAGGCCGACGACCAGGCGAGCTCAGGCACAGCCGCCCTACTGGTGCGGCCGTGGCACCGACTCATGTTTGCAGCGCGAACCGGGTTTAGGTTTCTTCGACCCAGGACATGCCTTCGCGTGCCACCAGGGCCGAGGCGGCAGCCGGGCCCCAGGTGCCGGCTGGGTAGTTGCGGGGCGTATCGCCCAGCTCTTTCCAGCCATTCAGAATCGGTTCGACCCAGGTCCAGGCGGCTTCCAGTTCGTCGCGACGCATAAAATGCATCAGCCGGCCGCGAATCACATCGATCAACAGCCGTTCATAGGCTTCGGCGCGCCGCGCGGTGAAGGCTTGCTGCAAGTCGAGGTTAAGCGTCACCGGCTGCATGTGCATGCCGCTGCCCGGTTCTTTCGCCATCATCTGCAATTGAATCGATTCTTCCGGTTGCAATTTGATGATCAGCCGGTTCGCGCCGGTGCGCGGGCCGCTTGGAATGATGGAGAACGGCAGGTCGCTGAACTCGATCACGATTTCCGATTGGCGTTTTTGCAAGCGCTTGCCGGTGCGCAGGAAAAACGGCACATTGGCCCAGCGCCAGTTATTGATCTGCGCGCGCAACGCGACGAAGGTTTCGGTACCGCTATCTTGCGGTACATTGGTTTCGTCGAGATAACCCTTGACCGTCTCGCCGTCGATCGCGCCTGCTTTGTATTGGCCGCGCACGGTATCGCGGCCAATATCGGTGAGCGTCATCGGTCGCAGTGAACGCAGCACCTTGAGTTTTTCGTCGCGCACGGCATCCGGGTCGAGCGAGACGGGCGGCTCCATGGCAACGATGCACAACAGTTGCAACAAATGGTTCTGCACCATGTCGCGCATGGCGCCGGTATCGTCATAAAAACCGGCGCGGCTGCCGACGCCGACCGATTCGGCCACCGTAATTTGTACGCTCTTGATGTAGGGCGCCTGCCACAAGGGACCGAAAATGGCATTGCCGAAACGCAGCACCATCAGGTTCTGTACTGTTTCTTTGCCCAGGTAATGGTCGATCCGGTAGATCTGGTTTTCGGCGAAATGTTGGCTGACAGCGGTATTGATGGCTTGCGCCGAGGCCAGATCATGACCCAGCGGTTTCTCCAGCACCACGCGCGATTGTTGGTCGACCAAGCCGGCGGCTGACAAGCTGTCGCAGATCGAGGCAAACAAGTTGGGCGCGGTCGCGAGGTAAAAAACGCGTTGTACGCCGGGGCGGGTACTTGAGGCCAGGCGTACGTAATCTTCGGCTTTGGAGACATCCAGATTGACGTAATCGAAGGCGGCCAGAAAACTCTCCCACGCCTGGACGTCCATCGCTTTGCTGTCGACGAAGGGGCGCGACTGTTTTTGCATGAAGGCCAGATATTCGTCGCGGGTCCAGTCGCGCCGGCCGATGGCGATGATGCGGGTGTGCGGCGGCAAATTGCCGTGCAGATGCGCCATATATAAGGCCGGCAGCAGTTTGCGCGCCGATAGGTCGCCTACTCCGCCGAAGATGATCATATCCAACGGAAGTTCGGGTGTTGCAGGTGCAGATGTAGTTGTCATAGTAGCCAGATATCAGAGAGTCAGCGGAGCAGGCAGGGGCCGGGCCGGAAGTGTTTGCTGCGCCGCTTCCTGAGGCTTATGGTCTCTGTCTTGTAATATAGTTACATTCTTATGTGTAACTATATTACACAAGTTGATGGAAAAAAGCTGCCATGATCGTATTAGGGAAAACTTGGGGGTGGCCGGCGGCGGTCCCAGTCGGCGGCGAGCCCACAGTGCCGGAATAGGCGACTAGACCGGTTTATAACGTTTGCTGCTGAGGTTCTTTTTCATTTCCGACAATTTGATTTGCAAGTCCGGTCCGAGTTGAATGGCGACACCTGTGGTCAGGATATCAATAATGAGTAAATGCAGCAGACGCGACACCATCGGGCTGTAGCGGTCGTAACCCTCCGGATGGTCGGCGGCCAGCAGGATGTCGGCCATACCCGCGAGCGGCGAGCCGCTGGCCGTGATCACGATGGTCGTGGCTTTATGCTTTTTCGCCAGTTCGGCGGCATCGAGCAGATCGCGACTGCGGCCCGAATTGGAAATGATCACGGCGCAATCTTCGGCGCCCAACATGGTGGCAGCCATCACCTGCATATGGCCGTCGGCATAGGCAATCGTATTGCAGCCCAGGCGGAAAAATTTGTGCTGGGCATCCTGGGCGACTATTCCCGAGTTGCCTACACCGTAGAATTCGATGCGCCGGCCGGAGCGGATGGTCTTGACCAAAGCGGCGATGGCGCGCTCGATATTTTTGCTCGGCGCGTCTTTACGATAGCTCAATAAGGCACTGACCACGTTGTCGACTACCTTTAGCACCACGTCCCCAGTTGCATCCTGGGGATTGACTGCGTGGTGCACGAAAGGGATACCTTCATTCATGCTTGCCGCGAGTTTCAGCTTGAAATCCGACAGGCCTTGATAACCTAGACTGCGGCAAAACCTGACCACGGTGGGATTGCTGACACCGGCCTTGGCGGCCAACGTGGCGACAGGCAGGCCGACGAAACTGCGCGGGTCGGCAAGTGCGAGTTCGGCTACCCGCTGTTCGGCGGGCGACAGTGTGGTTAGAGAGTCTTTGATTTGTTCGAGAAGGCTCACGGGGCGACGGTACTCAATGGAGAAGACGCAGGTTGACGGATGCGCGGGGTTGCGCGCTTTATTGCCACTGCCGCAGCCAGCCCAGGCCAGCGCTGGTACTTTGGCGCGGCCGGTACTCGCATCCGATCCAGCCGGTGTAGCCCAATTCGTCGATTAGCTGGAACAGGTAGGGATAGTTGATTTCACCGTCATCGGGTTCATGCCGATCCGGTACGCCGGCGATCTGGATGTGACCGACGCCGCCCATGGTTTGCTTGAGTGTCATGGCCAAATCGCCTTCCATGATCTGACAATGGTAGAGGTCCAACTGGACCTGCAGATTATCTGCACCGACTTCTTCGCAGATGAGATGGGCGTCGTTCTGGTAGTTCAAAAAATACCCCGGCATGTCGCGGACATTGATCGGCTCGATCACAATGGTGATGCCCAAGGGTTTGGCCTGGGCCGCCGCAAAGGCCAGGTTGTCCAGGTATTTGCCGCGGTGGTGTGCCACATCGTCGGATTCGGCGATGATGCCGGCCATCACGTGCAGACGGCTGGTGCCCAGAACGTCTGCATAGGCCAGTGCGGTTTCAATGCTGCGATGAAATTCCCGTTCCCGGCCCGGCAACGCCGCGATACCGCGTTCTCCAGCCTCGAATTTGCCGGGCGGCGCGTTGAAGAGGGCTTGCGTCAGGCCATGGGTTTTGAGCTTTGCGCGGATTTCACTGGCTGGGAATTCATAGGGAAACATGAATTCGACGGCCTTGAAGCCATCGCGTGCAGCCGCTTCAAAGCGGTCGAGAAACGCGTATTCCAGATACATCATCGAAAGGTTTGCGGCAAAACGCGGCATAAAAAATCTCGAATAAATGAGGGGGTCGGAAATCCGCATGGCCCGCCGGCAGCCGCCCTGTTGGTCCTGCACCGATGTGAGGCGCGCTTCAAGCCAATGATATTACCCGAGGTCCGGCGCGGGAATTCAAGGTATTTGCCGCTCAGACCTCACTAGAACGCATCTCGCTACGCGGGTCTTGTATAGTTCAGCGTGATATCGGAAATCATATACCCGGTATGGAACGCACGTTATGTACCCGTGTCCTGTTCCGTAAATTGTTTGATGAATGAAATTGTCCATTGGATCGTTGCCCCAAGGGCGCTTCCTCCGGGGCGCAAGCAAGGCACGACGACGAGCCATAGCCGTTGCTATGGCGAGGAGAAGCGATACGGCATGGGGCCCCAATGGGCGATTTCATAGCGAACGAATTTGCGGAACAGGACACTAGGGGTACGCTCAGTCCATTGATATATAGGAGGCAGTAATAATGACCGACTCGAATACGTCCTTCGTAGCCCGCCGTGTCGCATTTCTTGGTTTGGGCGTGATGGGTTATCCCATGGCGGGCCATCTTGCTCGTGCCGGTCATCAGGTGACGGTCTATAACCGTACCGCGGCCAAGGCCGCTCAGTGGGTCGGCGAGTATGGCGGCCAGGCGGCGGCCACCCCCCGCGAAGCGGCTACCGGGGCCGAAGTCGTGTTCGCCTGTGTCGGTAATGACGACGATTTGCGTCATGTGGTGCTGGGCGCCAGCGGCGCTTTTGCCGGCATGACGCGTGACACGGTATTTGTCGATCACACCACGGCGTCGGCCAATGTGGCGCGTGAATTGTTCGAGGTGGCGCAGCAGGCTCGCCTGCATTTTGTCGATGCGCCGGTTTCGGGCGGCCAAGCCGGGGCGCAAAACGGCAAGCTGACGATTATGTGCGGCGGTGAAACAGCGGCATTTGAGCGGGTGGCCGGGGTCTTGCAGCATTATGGCTCGGCTGTGCTGGTCGGTGCTTCAGGGGCGGGGCAGTTGGCCAAGATGGTCAACCAGATATGCATTGCCGGGGCGGTGCAAGGCTTGTCGGAGGCGATCAATTTCGGCGAGCAGGCCGGGCTCGATATGTCGCGCGTACTCGATGTAATCGGCAAAGGCGCGGCAGCCAGTTGGCAGATGCACAATCGCGGCACCACCATGCTCGAAAACAAATTCGAGTTTGGCTTTGCCGTGGATTGGATGCGCAAGGACTTGGGGTTTTGCCTGGATGAGGCGCGTCGTAATGGCGCGGCGTTGCCTTTGACGGCCTTGGTTGACCAGTTCTACGCCGATGTCCAGGCCCTCGGCGGCGCGCGCTACGACACTTCGAGCTTGATCTGGCGGCTGCGCAAGCTGAAGCGCGAGGGTAAGGCTTGAGATCGACGTGTCAGACGTTCCAGGGCGTGTTTGCTGATTGTGCCGTCTGAAATGATGGTTGATGCAGCCGGGCGGTTTGATTCGGCGCTGCGGGCGCCGGGGTTCCGGGCGTTAGCTCCTGGCACCCCGGCCGCTTACCTTGCTACCTATATAGACGCTTAATCGGCGCTGGCACCGGCGTCGTCGCTTGCGTCGCCTTCGACCACAAAAATGGTTGTATCCTCAAGCGTCACCTGCTGACCGGCTCGTATTTTGGCGGTCTTGCGCGACTCAGGCGCGCCGTCGACGCTGACCAAGCCCATCGCAACCATGGCTTTACCGGCACCGCCGCTGGCGGCGAGCCCGCAGAGTTTGATCAATTGATGAAGTTCGATGTAATCGCCCGTCAAGGTGAATTCAAGTTGTTGCATGGGTTCTTGTCTTATATAGAGTTGGCGTTCACAGCCGACAGTCTACAAGAACACCTGCATAAACCTGATCCACATGACTGAGACGAGCCGTTCAGCTCCCCTTCATATGCGTTTGCGCTGCATGCCCGCTCTCGCGTTTAAGCACGGAAATTTAACCTTTTGAGCTTAAGTACCTAGCCGGAAAGGGAAATTTTCAACGTGAAAGAATTGTGTCAAAAAACCTCTTGCCAGGGTGATGTTGAGTGGTTATGATTCGTCTCCCTGTGCAGCGGCGCCGAAGTAGGGCGAAGCGGTCGGGGAACCGGAAAGCCAAGAGAGGTAAGGGTTTGCGGGGTTGGCAGGGAAATGCGAAAGCAAATAACTGTTGACGGAAGTGTGGAAGCGGTAGATAATCTCGCTTCTCTGCTGCAAGTGCAGCGGCGCGGTGAACGGAGTGAAGTTAAGCTTCGAGATCCAGCGAAACGTTCTTTAAAAATATACAGTCGATAAGTGTGGGCGCTTGATGGCGATGCGCTGGTCGGACCCGGTCTTCTTCGGAAGGGTTTGGGTTGACCAGAATGCAAAAGTATCAAGTCTCACACAGTATTAAGGTAAGAAATCGAATGGATTCAGCAATGAGTTTATTTAGAACTTGTCAGTACGTTGAGTGAGCGACCTATTCGAAAGAATAGAAAACAGTAACAGGTTTAAACTGAAGAGTTTGATCCTGGCTCAGATTGAACGCTGGCGGCATGCCTTACACATGCAAGTCGAACGGCAGCACGGGGGTAACCCTGGTGGCGAGTGGCGAACGGGTGAGTAATACATCGGAACGTG
>Ga0302232_10000575_pt1 | contig 27200 bp, 24 predicted proteins | sample II_Palsa_N2_3_FD_193575 | JGI IMG/M metagenome (GOLD analysis project Ga0302232, IMG submission 193575) | Peat permafrost microbial communities from Stordalen Mire near Abisko, Sweden - II_Palsa_N2_3 | ecosystem: Environmental > Terrestrial > Soil > Palsa > Peat permafrost | place: Sweden...
GCCAAGCGGCGAAAACAGCATGCGCCGCAGCAACCAGACGCAGATCACGACGCACACGAGCGTCAGGTAGTAATACGCAACCGGAGAAGACAACCAGTTCGACGGCCACAATCCGAGCACGCCGTTGCTGCCGCCCGTCACGTCGTCCCACTGGAACACGACCGACCAGACGATCTGCGCGAAGGCAAGTGTCAGCATGGCGAGGTACACACCCGATAGCCGCACGCAGAACCACCCGAACACCACCGCTCCGCCGAGAGCAAGTAATGGCCCAAGCAGGAGCGCTGCTTCCATCGGCAAGTTGAGCACCTTGAGAAACAATGCGGCGCCATAAGCACCGAGCCCAAAATACGCAGCGTGGCCAAACGAGTGCATGCCACCCGGCCCCATGATGAAGTGCAGGCTGGTGGCAAACAACACTGCAATCAGGATCTCCACCAGCAGGATGGGCATATACGGGAACGCCTTGGCCGCGAGCGGCGCAAGCACCAGCACGGCAAGCACTGCTACCGCCAGCCACTTCAGACGTTTGCCTGCGGGCCGTAGCGGCGCTTCCGGTGCGGCCATGCCGCGCACCGCGGCAGTGGCACGGCCAAACAGGCCCCAGGGCCGCACGACGAGCACGACGGCCATCACGACGAATTCCGCAACCAGCGTAAAGCGGCTTAGCGAGAAGTCGATCCCGCCGATCGACACGTGTCCAATGCCAATGCACAGCGCCTTGATCTCGGCAATCAGCAACGCAGCGACGAACGCACCTGGAATGGATCCCATCCCGCCCACCACCACGACCACAAATGCATTGCCGATAGTCTCGAGATCAAGCGACAGATTCGCCGACATGCGCGGCCCCTGCAACGCGCCGCCCAGGCCCGCCAGAAATGCGCCGACGAAGAACACCCCGGTAAATAGCCATGCCTGATTGATGCCCAGCGCGCCGAGCATTTCGCGATCCTGTGTCGCCGCGCGCACCAGCGTGCCCCAACGCGTACGCGTAAGCGCATACCAGAGCAACAGCAACACGAGCGGGCCAATCACGATCAGCGCGATATCGTAGGTAGGCAGTGGATGGCCGAGCAGATTGACCGCGCCTCCCAGATGCGGCGCACGCGGCCCGAACAGATCTTCCGGACCCCACAGCCATAACGCGGCATCACGGAAGATCAAAACGAGCGCGAAGGTCGCCAGCAAATGAAACAACTCAGGCGCCTGATAGATGCGCCGCAGTACGATCATTTCAACGAGCGCACCCAGCACCGCGACGACCAGTGCCGCCGCCAGCACCGAGAACCAGAAGCCTCCCGTTGTATGGCCGAAGCGGCTCGCGAAGCTATAAGCGACATAAATGCCGAACATATAGAACGAGCCGTGCGCGAAGTTGACGATGCGCGTCACGCCGAAGATCAACGACAGGCCGGCCGCGACGAGAAACAGCGTCGACGCGTCGGCGAGTCCATTGACCAGTTGTACCAGCAGATTCGAAAGCATCGTCATCCTTAGCGGCTTGCAATCCATCCCCTGCGCGGCACGCTCATACGCACCTCACGGGCAGCACAGTACCAGCGAAACTATTCAACGCAAACCGTCTTCGCCTTTGATTTCGCTCACCTGCAATCCGCCGATGCGCGGCAGCGGCCGGCCCGAGGCGGTCACCGCGACCGCCACCACGATTTCATTGGCGCGCGGCGCATCGGAGACGCGCGCTTCGATGGCGTCGAAATGGCTGCGCACGAACGCGGCGTCTTTATGCCCGAGCGGCACGTCGATCGCAGTCCCAAGCGTGCCCATTTTCTTCGCGGACGGCACCAGTGCCGCACCCTTCTCCACTGCAACGCGCAGCGGCGCACCAAGCTTCGGATGCAGGATCGCGGCGGCATGCTCCAGCTCGCCCGCCTCGCCGACAATCGCCGCCTTACCGTAACTTTGCGCCTCGCCAGGCTCGATGCCCAGCGCTTCGACGCACTTCTTTCCGAGCAGCGCGCCGAGTTCTTCGCCCGCCTCGATCAGTGCATCGAGTTTAGGTTCGAAGCGGCCCGCGTAGGGGTTTTCGATCACGGCGATGGCCACCGCTCGACGCGTCGGCGGATCGATCGTCTGGCCCATTTCAATGCGTGTTTCATCTACCTGCACTACCAGCTTGCGAATCTTGATTGCCATTGCGCTCTCCGTGTATGGGTTCGCTGGGTTTGCGTGAGCCCAGTTTGCCTTGACCCTGCGTTGACCGTATCCGAGGTTACGTTACGTCGCGGCGGCCTAGCGCAGGCCGTCCTTACCGACAATCGCCTCTTTCGCCAGACCGCCGACCCGTGCATGCACGCGCTGCCCGGTGCTCATGACGAGAATGTAGACCACCTCGTCCGCCGCGGGCGCGCCAGGCACGCGAACTTCGATCGCATCGAAGTGACTGCGCACGTAGCTCGCGTTCACATGAGTCATTGGTACATCGAGTGCCGTGGATGGCGCGCCGACCTTCTTGGTAGACGGCACGATCGCATTGGTCGGCACGCCGTTCTTCTCGAGCAGTTCACGCATGGCGTAGCCACCCGGCACATGCCATAGCGCGCCGTGTTCCAGTTCGCCAGCCGCGCCGACGATTGCTCCCTTACCGTAGCTCTCGATCGCCGCATGCGGGACCGCCATTGCGGCGAGCAGACGCTGGGCAAGATCGATGCCGATTGGCTTGAGCGCTTCCATCGCGTGCTCGATCTTCGCCTCATAGCGACCTGCAAACGGATTGGTCATCACCGCGGCTATCGCGCCCTTGCGCAACGGCTGCGCAGGCGGCGGCCCGAACTCGTGAAAAATGTCTTCGACGTGCGTCAGCACGCGGCGGATTTCGAACACGGAGCCTCCGTTGGATATTGGGTGTTATGGGTCACGCGCAAGCCGCTGCCAGCAGGCAGCGGCGCACGCAAACCGGTCATGCCGACGACACGCACACGCCGCTGCAAAAACAGCGCGGCGCCTTCGATCAAACCTTGCTCGTGCAGACGGCTCGCTTCCTGAGCGCCGCACGCGAGCGCGAAATCGACCAGCGGTTGCGGCAACGGCGGCACGTCCACGGTCACCAGCAAGTCGCCGAGGTCGCTATCGTCTTTCAGCGACGAGGCCGGTTGGCGCACGATATCCGCGTGCTTCAGATCGACCGCGTTGGCGATCATCGTTGCGGCGGCGTCAGCGGCGGCGGCGCTGCGGGCGAGCACGGTAACGCTGTCTGCGATGCCGAGGCTGAAACTGCGGCCACGCCAGCCGCTCGTCGCAATGCCGCGCACCGGCGACGCGGCGTCGAGCGTCAGGTTAGCGTCGAGCTTGAGGCCTTCATTCAAGGCCGCATTGGGACCATTGGCCAGGCTCGCGCCTTCAAATTCAGCCAGATCGGTGAATACGCCGATCCGGTAATGTTGGCCCTCGCCAAGATACAACGCAATATCGCCGCCATTGTTGATGAACGCCCGCGATACGCCAGGCCGCGCGAACGCCCCGATCAGTTCATCCGCGACGCTGCCTGCGACCGCAGCCATCGGCGTGATATAGCGGGCCCGGTGCGGATAACAGGCGTCCCACATGCGGCGCGCGACCTCGCCTTCACACGGCCCGTTCGACGCATCCTGCGGCACGGGCTGGCGCAACCTCGGCAACTCGGCCACCAGTTCGTCGAGGATTGTCGTGAAGCGCTGCCAGCACGCTTCGTGCGCGGCCCGCAACGCTGCGGCGTCACCATCGGCGCCGATGATCAGATCGATCGGGCCGTGATGCAGGTGCCAACGCGTGGCGTCGAGGGGCGCGCGAGTTGCGGTCATGGGCGTCATCCGAGCATCGGCGGTGTGCCGAGCGGCCATGGGTTATCGGGGTGACGCACCAGGGTGCGGCGCCCAAGCGGCGCTCCTTCGACATGATCGGGTCCATAAGCGAGCACGCTTTCCAGCGAACGCACGGCATCGAGGTGGCCGCCGAGATCGCGGTACACGTCATAGCTCATGGTGAATTCGATCGGCGCCACGATCGCGGGCGTGGGCACGGTGCCGAACGAGCGGTCCGGCATGCGCGCCACGTCCACCATAACAGTGATGCCACCACCAGGCCATACGTACGCAGGCGCCCCGCCGCAGGTCACATTCACTAGCCGCTGTTTGATCGCGCGGGTCAGCAAGACGGGATTTTCAGTAGCGCCGGCGCGCAGACTGCCACCCGCGCCACCCAGGAAAAGTACGGTAGCCAGCGATGGCTCGCAGTTTTCGCCAATACGCTCCACGGTCCGTCGAACCGCTTCGGGCATCTCCATCACTCGTGGCACCAACTCCGCATCAAGTTCGTACCACTGCGCATGTTCACCCGTTGTCGACACCATCAACAAACGCATGCCGGGGCGTGCCACAGCGGAATCAAAGCCCTCAACGATGGCAAGCGGGTCCGAGATATCCGTGCCGCCCCATCCCGTGCCGGAGTTCGCCACCTGGAAATAACGGCCGGGTGTCGATTTGCGGCCGCGAATCTTCAGACCTGAACGCGTCATGCCGAGGCATCGTCCCGCCTGATGCTCGGTCAGCACGCCGGTAATGTGATCGTCGACCACCACCACTTCATCGACATGCCCAAACCACTGCTTGGCAAATATACCGATAGTGGCCGAGCCGCAACCCACGCGCATGCGCTGCTCCTCGACGCCATCCACGATTGGCGCCGCGCCAGCGCGAATCACGAGACTCGCGCCGCCGTCGATGGTCAGCTCCACCGGCTGCTTGTTGCCGAGTTCGAGCATCATCTCGCAGGTCACGCGGCCCTCTTTCTTGCTGCCGCCGGTCAGATGGTGGACACCGCCGAGGCTTAGCATCTGCGAGCCGTATTCGGCCGTGGTAACGTGGCCGACGATCTCGCCCTGGCAACGCACATTCGATTGCTCCGGGCCGAGAAAACGGTCGGTATCGATTTTTACCTTGAAACTGCAGTAGCTGAAGATGCCCTCGGTGACGACCGTCACCATGTCGACGTCGGCGAGCTTTGAGGAAACGATGAAGGGCGCCGGCTTGTAGTCGGGATAGGTCGACGACGCACCTACGCCGGTTACGAACAGCGCTTGATCCTGAGCCTGCGCCTGTGCCGCGGGTGCAACGCCGTTCGCCCCCGAGGATGCACCAAATTCGATCATCTCCGCCTCGTCGGTGGGCTTACCGGACGCAAGCGTTGGCGTAATGAACACCACTGGATCGACGCGGATCAGCCGCCCGTCTGCGTTTGCATAGCGGTCGCACGCTCCAGTGCGCCCTTCGGATATCTGGCACAACACAGGGCACGCATTGCATTCGATCTTGTTGCCCGCCATCCGCTCGCTGCGGGGCGCCGCTTTTTCGAGCACGGTCGGACCGGGCGTGGAGGCGGTTTCGCCATCCACGCGGTCTGCACCGAAATCGACCTTCGTATGTTCGGTCATGTTGGGGTTCCCATACGACGACATTACAATCGGCCCTGCCCGGTTGACGAAATAGTCCTTGTTTCAAGGCATATTCGCGTGACCCGCACCGGCATGAATTTTGAAAAATGTTGCGGTCACTAACCGTTCGTGTAGTATGCACTACATCAAACCTGATAGAAATCTACTCGATCAAAATAGACTGCGCAACGTCTTTTCCCTGGTCGTTAGTCATGTTGCGGCGCGCCATTGCCTGCGCCGCGGCCCTGTGCAGAAGGAGTTTCGCCGTGACTCATGTCGTGACAGAAGCCTGCATCCGTTGCCGCTATACCGACTGCGTGGACGTCTGCCCAGTGGACTGCTTCCACGCCGGACCGAACATGCTGGTGATCGATCCGGACGAATGCATCGACTGCGCGGTCTGCGTAGCCGAGTGCCCCGTCAATGCAATTTACGCCGAAGAAGACCTGCCTGCAGACCAACAGTCTTTCACGGCGCTGAACGCCGAGTTGACCGGCGTGTTCCCGGTGCTCAGCAAGCGTGAAGACCCACTGCCCGACGCCGATGCGTGGAAAGACGTGACGGACAAACTGCATCTGCTCGAACGCTGAGGCATGCCATGCCGCGTCCCATGCGTTCCATGTCGCCGCCTTTCGGCACCCTGATTTCGCCGCACCGCAGCCTTCGCGGCATGCGTATCCGGCTCCTCGTTCCCCCGTTGTTTTTCCCTCAACCGACCGCAGGAGAAACCCATGAACGAAGTTGTTGACCACCCCGCCTCTCACGATACGCAGGACACCCATGCCGAACCGCCATCGCCCATCGAAACCGACGCATTGATCGTCGGTGCAGGGCCGGTCGGCCTCTTTCAGGTGTTCGAACTGGGACTACTTGAAATCAAGGCACATGTCATCGATTCGCTGCCGGTAGTGGGCGGCCAGTGCGTCGAGCTGTATCCGGATAAACCGATTTACGACATTCCCGCGGTGCCCATCTGCACCGGTCAGGAGCTCGCCGACAATCTGTTGAAGCAGATCGAACCGTTCGGCGCAACGTTTCACCTCGGGCAGGAAGTGCAGATCGTCGAGCGTCTGGAAGACCGGCGGTTTTTCGTGCGCACCAGCAAAGGCACCGAGTTCGTTACAAAGACCATCTTTATTGCAGCAGGGGTGGGCTCGTTTCAGCCACGTACGCTGAAAGTCGCAGGCATTGACAAATACCACGGGCGGCAACTGTTTTACCGTGTGCGCGATCCCGAACTGTTCCGCGACAAGGACATTGTGATCTGCGGTGGCGGCGATTCCGCGCTGGACTGGGCCCTCAATCTCGTGGACATCGCGCAAAGCGTGATCCTCGTGCACCGGCGCGACGACTTCCGTGCGGCGCCCGCCTCGGTGGCAAAAATGCGTGCGCTCTGCGACGATCTGCGCATGCAATGTCTCATCGGACAGGTGAACGGCTTCGAAGACAATCATGAAGCGCTCCATCGCATCAAGGTGACGGGCGGCGACGGCGTCACGCGCACGCTCGAACTCGATCATCTGCTAGTGTTCTTCGGACTTTCCCCGCAGCTTGGGCCGATCGCCCAGTGGGGGCTGGATATCGAACGCAAACAGGTAGGTGTCAATACCGAGAAGTTCGAAACCAATGTGCCGGGCATCTTCGCGGTTGGCGATATCAATACCTATCCTGGCAAAAAGAAGCTGATTCTCTCGGGATTCCATGAGGCCGCGCTGGCGGCATTCGGCGCGGCGCCCTATATTTTCCCGGACAAGAAAATTCATATGCAGTACACAACGACCAGCACTAAACTGCACAAGGTGCTAGGTGTAGAGTCGCCGGTGTTCGATTAATGACCTGCTTGCCCGTTTGCATTCGGGCGGTATGATGACAGCGGGCCGGCGGTGCAAGCTGCCGGCCCGCTGCATTGTGTTCAATTTGTGCCTAGTTTTGTGAGTAGATGCATCAGAACCATCACCAGAGAGAACCGAGGCCGCCCATGAGTCCAACTGCCGCCCGCAAGACGGGCGCTACCGGCATCCGCGCGAAACAGGCCCAGGATACGCGCGCAAAGATCCTGAAAGCAGCCATCAAGGTATTCGCGAAGCAAGGCTATGCAAGCGGCCGGGTCGAAAGCATTTCAAAAGCGGCGCGCTCGCACGACCGGATGATTTACTACTACTTCGGCAGCAAGGAGCAACTGTTCGTCGAAGTGCTCGAGACGATCTATTCGCAGTTCAACGAAGCCGAAAGCCGGCTCGATCTGGATTTAGACAATCCTGTGCATGGCCTGCAACAGATGGTCGAATTTGTCTGGCAGTACTACCTCGATCACCCAGAGTTCGTCACGCTGCTGTCCAGCGAGAATCTGCATCAGGGCAAGCACTCAAAGAAATCGTCCAAGCTGCGTGAGATTTCCGGCTATGCCATTTCAGTGGTCCAGAAAGTGCTGGATGCAGGCAAGGCTAAAGGTGTGTTTCGTCGCAGCATCGCGGCGCGCGATGTGTACATCATGATCGCGTCGTTAGGGTATTTTTATAACGCCAATCAGTACACGCTTAGCGCGTTTCTGGGCGAATCGCTCATGGACAAGCCGGCACTCGCGCATTGGCGCGAGGTCATCAAGGAGACGGTACTGCGAGCGGTGTTGGCAGAAGTGCCGAGCGAGGTGGCCGGCACGGAGAGCGAAATAGCATCGGCATAAGGGCCGGCGGGCAACGTCCCGCGGGCTCCACGCGGCTATCGAGGGCAAGCTCACGCTCGCCACCCGATACGCCCAGGCGTAGATGCTTAAGCGCTTACGCCTTTGCCGCGTCGTCCTCGCGGAACAGCTTGTCGGCCAGATGGAAAGCCGAGTTAGCCGCGGGCACGCCGCAATAGATCGCGGTCTGCAGCAGCACTTCCTTGATCTCGTCGCGGGTCACGCCGTTGTTCTTCGCCGCCCGCAAATGCAACGCAAGTTCTTCGCTGCGATTGAGCGCAACCATCAGCGCGATCGTCACGAGGCTGCGGCTATGACGCGGCAAACCTTCGCGCGTCCAGATCTCGCCCCATGCGTAACGCGTGATGAAGTTCTGGAATTCTTCGGTGAGTTCGGTGCGGTTGGCCAAAGACCGCTCTACGTGCGCGTCGCCCAGCACGGCGCGGCGCACGTTCATTCCAGCTTCGTAACGTTCGTCGTCGTTCATTGTTGCTCCGTGAGGAAGTCGAGGATGGTCCTCGTAAAGGCGTCCGGCTGCTCGATGTTGGAAATATGCGAGGAGTCCAGCTCGACATAGCGCGCGCCAGGAATCGCCGCAGCAAGCTCCGTGCCTTGCGCGGGCGTCGCGGCCAGATCATGCGTGCCGGAAATCACCAGTACAGGCAGCTTGATGCCGGGCGCTTCGGGACGCAGGTCGGTGGCATCGATCGCTTCGCAATTGCTGGCATAGCCTTCCTTGTCCGTGTGGATGAAAACATCGCGGATCACGGAGAAGATCAGCGGTTCGCGTGCGATGAACTCGGCGGTGAACCAGCGCGGCAAGACTGCTTCGGAAAGCGTCAGCATCCCTTCCTTGCGCGCCCTTTCGGCGCGCGGCACCCATACCTCCGGCGAGCCGATGCGCGCTGCCGTATTGCACAGCACGACGCGTTCGAAGCGGTTCGCATGACGGGCCGCGAGGCCGACGCCGGTCAGGCCACCCATCGACAGGCCACAAAAATTCGCCTTGGCGATCTTCAGCGTATCCATCAGGCCGATCACGTCGCCCGTCAACTGGTCGATCGAATACGGCCCCTTTGGCGCTTCCGAATGACCATGGCCGCGCGTGTCGTAGCGCAGCACGCGGAACGTCTTCGATAGCGCCGCAACTTGCGGCGCCCACATCGACATATCGCTGCCAAGCGAATTCGACAGCACGATCCACGGCGCGTGGCCGTGCCGGTCGCCGTCGATCCGATAGTGAAGCTCGATGCCGTTGACTGCGGCGTAGGGCATTCCGTTACTCCTGGGAAGGTGCGCGGCCTGCGCGCTCGCTATGAAGAGCCAGCACAGCGTCTACATAGGCGTGTGCCTGGCCGACGTATTGAGCCGGATCGAGCAGGTGTTGCAGTTGCTCGACCGGAAGATGTCCGGTGACAGCGGTATCGGCAGCGAGTACGTCGAAGAGCGTCTGCCCCGACTGCATCGCCGTTTTCGAAGCCCGCTCCACCAGATGATGCGCATCGAGCCGGCCAATGCGGTCGCCCAGCGCAAGCATCACCGATTCGCCGAGGATCAGGCCATGCGTGACGTCGAGATTGGCCGCGAGCCGCTCGACGTTGACGTCGAGACCGCTAACAATCTGTTCTATGTTGGCAAGCGCGCCACCCGAGAGCCGCGCGAGATCGGGCAGTGCGTCCCACTCGGCCTGCCAGCCGCCGAGGGCGCGCTCGTGCTCCTGCACCATGCCCGCGAGCACGGTAGCGACGAGCCCCGGCGCGCGCGTCGAGGCGGTCAGCACAGCCGCACAGCCGACCGGATTGCGCTTATGCGGCATCGTCGATGAACCGCCCTTGCCCGCCGCGGCCGGTTCGGCCAGTTCGCCGAGTTCGGTTTGCATCTGCAGCGAGACGTCGCGGGCAATCTTGCCAAGCGTGCCGATCAACATGCCGAACCATGAAGCCGTTTCGGCGATGCGGTCGCGCTGCGTGTGCCACGGCACCGCGGGCACGCTTAGGCCCAGCTCTTTGCCAAGCGCTCTAGTCACCTCGGGCGCCGCGTCGCGCAGACTCGCAAGCGTGCCGGCCGCGCCGCCGAATTGCAGTACCAGCACGCGCGGGCGCAACGCTTCGAGCCGTTCTTGATGGCGCAGTAACGCATCGAGCCACTGCGCGAATTTCAGACCCAGCGTAATCGGCAGCGCCTGCTGCAACCAGGTCCGGCCGATCATCGGCGTCGCGCGATGGTTGCGGGCAAGCACAGCGAGCGCGGCGCAGGTGGATTCCAGATGAGGGCCGAGCAGATCGAAGGTGTCGCGCAGTTGCAGGACGGTCGCGGTATCGATGATGTCCTGGCTCGTCGCACCCCAGTGGACATATTTCGACGCCTCCGCGTCCGCCGCCTTCACGCGTGCAGTCAGTTGCTTGACGAGCGGAATGGCGAGATTGCCGCCGAGCGCCGCGTCGCGTGCGAGCGCGTCGGCATCCAGTTGATCGGCCTGGCAAGCCGCTTCGATAGCTGCCACCGCCGATTGCGGAATGACCTTGTGCTGCGCCGAGGCCCGCGCGAGCGCCGCCTCGACATCGAGCATTCTTTGCAGCGTGGCGCGCGGCGACCAGGCATCGTTCATTGGCTGCGTGCCGCAGATGAGACCGGTCAGACGGGCGCTGGCTTCGAGCATGGTGGAGTGGGAAAACGGATAAAGGGGTATCGTCCGCGCGTCCGAAACTACGGGCAAGCGGAGCGTACGCGGTCATCTAAAATAATAGACACGCCAGACAAGTTACACCATTGTCGTCAACGCCGCGCCGAGGTCACGCAGCGCGTGCCGCCTGGGTGCCGTCGATCAGAGGCACGCCGGTCAGTTTGTGCAGCGCGTCGAAATCGATGTCCGAGAAAATCTCGCGTACTACGAGGCCGTCAGCGGTGACGTCGATCATCGCCAGGTCGGTGTAAATGCGATCCACGCAGGCCACACCCGTGACCGGGTACGTGCACTCCGCGGCGATCTTGCTTTCGCCCTGCTTGGTCAGGTGCTCCATCATCACGTACACCTGCTTGGCGCCGATGGCCAGATCCATCGCGCCGCCGACTGCCGGAATCGCATCCGGCGCGCCGGTGTGCCAGTTCGCGAGGTCGCCCGTGGCCGATACCTGGAATGCGCCGAGCACGCAGAAGTCCAGGTGGCCGCCGCGCATCATCGCGAACGAGTCCGAATGGTGGAAATATGCGCCGCCCGTCAGCAATGTGACGTGCTGCTTGCCGGCGTTGATCAGTTCGTCGTCTTCCTTGCCGGGTGCCGGTGCCGGGCCCATGCCGAGCAGGCCGTTTTCGCTGTGCAGGAAGATTTCCTTGTCCGCAGCGAGGTGGTTGGCCACCAGCGTCGGCACGCCGATACCGAGGTTCACATACGCGCCTTCAGGGATGTCCTGAGCGACGCGCTTCGCCATTTCATCGCGGGTCAGTTTTTTCATGTCGGGTCTCCTCAGGCGGCGGTCGCGGATGCTGATGCAAGCTCGGCTTCATGCGTGGCTTGCGGCACTTCGATCACGCGTTGCACGAAAATGCCGGGGGTGACGATCACTTCCGGATCGAGTTCGCCAAGCGGCACCACTTTCGACACCTGCACGACCGCGGTTTTCGCCGCGCTCGCCATGATCGGGCCAAAGTTACGCGCCGTCTTGCGATACACCAGATTGCCCCAGCGGTCGCCCTTGAAGGCTTTGATAAGCGCGAAATCTGCATGCAGCGGTGACTCGAGCACGTAATGCTTGCCGTCGATCAGGCGCGTTTCCTTGCCCTCGGCGAGTTTCGTGCCGTAGGCAGTCGGGGTGAAGAAGCCACCAATGCCCGCACCTGCCGCGCGAATACGCTCGGCGAGGTTGCCCTGCGGCACCAGTTCGAGTTCGATCTCACCGGCGCGGTAGAGCGCGTCGAACACATAGGAATCAGTCTGGCGCGGGAACGAGCAGATGATCTTGCGCACGCGCCTGGCCTTCAGCAACGCGGCTAGGCCGATGTCGCCGTTGCCAGCATTGTTGTTGACGATGGTGAGCTCGCGCGCGCCTTGCTCGATCAGCGCGTCGATCAGCTCGGACGGCATGCCAGCCGTGCCGAAGCCGCCGATCATGACGGTCGCGCCGTCGTGCACATCGGCGACCGCCGACTGAAGTGACTCGAAAATCTTGTTGATCATGTCGAATTCCCTTGGGGACGCGCCGTACCTTGCCGCTCGCACCATCACGGCACGCCTGCTCTGGCGAACCACGCGGAACGACTTGCGGGACGGTCTCCACGCCCTGGTCATGGCGCGCCGACCGGATTCGATCAACACGCAATTTGTTCGTTATACGAACACTGATTCGTTTAGCGAACGCACTGGCGCATTATGAAAGCTGCTGCTTGCGCTTGTCAAGGCGGGGCTATCCATGATCCGCCTTTATCCCACCCACCCGGTAAAGATTCTGACGAAAGAAAAGAAATTCCCACTTGCTTAACCTGATCAGGATATTCAATATCTTAATCAGGCTATTTTTAACGCCGACACAGTTTTGAACTCTTGACCGCTGAGGGCGTGATTGGCGACATGCGATCCTTATCTCATTTATTCAGGAATCTTAACTTAATGGGCTGAATTGGATCAGCCCGACAATTCATCAGAGAGACGAAAAATCTTGCGAACACAGATGCGAGACAAAGCGCGAGCCGGTTTGCGCGAGCCCATGAATAGAGCTGACCTTGCAAAGTCGAAAAAGCGCTTTCCCCGCGCGCTTGCCGGCATAACCTGTTTCTGCCTCGCGCTAGCCTTAACAGCGTGTGGCGGACACAGCGAAAGCGATGCGACCACCCAATCGGTGCCAACCGCGCAGAGTACGGCTTTAGTCGCTGCGGCGGCCAGCGCCGCTAGTTCCAACACCGTTTCAATGGCGATGTCGTTGAAAATGAATCCGACCAGCCTTGCGCCGGATACCTCCACGGACCGTTTCATTGTCAAGTACAAGACAGGCACCTCTGAAGGCGGATCCACGACAGCGGTCCAGGCAAAACTGGATCGCCTCGCAAGCGCGTTCCCGTCGAAGGCGCGCCATTTGCGGCGCATGGGTATCGGCGCCGACGTCGTCACAACGGCGCGCAAGCTCAACGCTGCGGAAGCCCGGGCTTTCATGCGGGCCATCGCGTCGGACCCGAGCGTTGAATACGTGGAGCCCGATACGGAAATGTCGGGAACAATGGCTCCAAATGACCCGGAGTATGGCAATCAGTGGGGGCTGACCTCGAACCAGAAGCCCGGCACCACCACGGCGGGAATACGGGCTGAGGCCGCCTGGGATATCGCCAATGGCTCCGGTGCCGTGATCGCCATGATCGATAACGGCGTAACCAGCCATAGCGACCTCAATGCCAACATCCTGCCCGGGTACGATTTCACCTCTAATAATCGTGGTGGCAACGGCACGAACCCGGGCATCATCAACGAGACATGTTCAGTCGTCTGGCACGGCACGCACGTCGCGGGGATCATGGCCGCGCAGACCAACAACCATATCGGCATAGCGGGAGTCGCGCCGGCTGCCAAGGTGGTCCCGGTTCGCGTATTGAATGCGTGCGCAAGAGGCTATACGTCCGATATCGCCGACGGCATCACGTGGGCCGCCGGCGGCAGCGTTCCAGGCGTCCCGAACAATGCCAACCCTGCCAAGGTGATCAACGTCAGCCTCGGCGGCCTCGGTTCCTGCGAAACGGCCTTTCAGAATGCCATCGACTACGCCACCGCCCAGGGCGCTGTAGTCGTGGCAGCCGCAGGCAACAATGCCGTTAGTGCAACGAATTTCGAGCCGGCCAATTGCCGTAACGTCGTCAATGTGGGCGCCACCAACCGCCCTGGCTGGCGATGGGTGGACTCCAACTATGGGGCGGCAGTCGATCTTGCTGCGCCCGGAGACTCGATCTGGTCGACCTACAACAACGGAACGGCTGCCCCCGGTACGGAAGGTTATGGCTACATGGACGGCACGTCGATGGCCGCGCCGATGGTAAGCGGAGTGATCGCGTTAGCCCAGTCTGTGGCCCCCAAGGCGCTAAGCCCTGCGGAAATGCGGACCCTGCTCACGCAGAATGTGCAACCGTTTCCCGACGGTCCACCGGACCAACCTCTCGGGACGGGCATTCTGGATGCCAACGCGACTGTCATCGCCGCCGGGTCCGGAAAGATTCCGGCCGCCGCGGATTTCACGTGCTCAGAAAGTACGGCGATCATGCAAGTCACTTGCGTGGATCGCTCTACCGCCAGGGGTGCGCCCATCACTTCGTGGGCCTGGAATTTCGGCACCGGCGGCCCTGATATGGTCCGCACGCAATCTGTCACTGCGTGGACGAACTATGAGTATCCCGGCACCTACGAAATTACCTTCAGCGTGACGGATAGCACCGGGGCCGTGAGCAAGCTGACGCGCCCATTTCGAGTCCTTCCCCCGATCCTCACGGACCTGAGTGCGGGTACACCGTTGACGATTTCGGCGAAAAACGGCGAGATGCAGAATTACGATCTCGTTGTTCCTACGGGGGTCAAGAGCCTGACATTTACCCTCTCGCCGGCGACGTCCAGCCAGACCGCAATCCTTGATATCAAGGCGGGCACGCCCTCCCCGCTGCACCCGGACTGCGAGTCCGTAATGGTGAGAGGTGGGGCCGCCACGTGTACGCTCTCCAATCCGGCACCGGGAACGTACTACGCCATCGTCAGCGCCAGTAACAAGCTGAGTGACGTCTCTCTCCTCGCCACTTATTCGCAGTAAGCCAGGCACGCCCGAACTGCGCCCCTGTGTGCCGGTTACGGACGCGAGGGCGTAGTTCCGGTTCGATTCACGGACAACAACCGACCCACACCCCAAAGCCTACCGTCGATGCTCAACCACTCGCCCGCCAATAACGCTGACGCAACCCTGGACGTGGACGCGCTTGTTGCGCTCGCCGACGCCGATTTTGACGCGCGGCGTTTTACCGAGGCGATGAACGGTTACCGCAAAGTGCTCAACGCCAGCCCGCGCCATGTGCATGCGCTGCATCTGATGGGGCTCGCCTGCGTGCATGCGAACGACATTAACCAGGCGCGCGGCTATCTTGAACAGGCGCTGCAAGTCGCTCCTGACCGCGCCGATCTGTGGGAGCACGCTGGTTTGCTCGCGGCGCGGCAGGGAGATCTTGTTTGCGCCGACGCGTTCTATCGCCGTGCGATCGCCTTGGCCGGCAGCACCGCCAGCCTTCACAGGAACCTCGCCGACTGCCTGCGACTGTCGGGCCGCTTCAGTGAGGCAATCGTCCACTACAAAAAGTCGCTTGAAATCGAGCCGGATTTACATCACGCCATTCGCGCCCTGGCCCGAATCAGTGCGCAAATCGGCAACGTCGATGACGCTGCCGACTACTGGCTGCGTACGTGGGCGCTCGACGCGTCCAGCCTGCAGGACGGTCTTGATCTGATTGCGGCACTGGCAAAGGCGAACCGTACCGGCCAGCTTCACGAGGCGATCGTGCAAATCCGAACCCGCTTTGCATGCGATGCCGAGGCGCTCAAATCGCTGTCGTTCGTATTGAACGTCCACGATCGTTTCAGCGAAGCATTCGACGTTGCCATGCAGGGGCTCGCCATCAGTCCGCACCATCCCCTGCTGCATCACAACGCAGCGCGCGCACTTGGCATGCATGGCAAACTCGCCCCAAGCCGGCCGCACAGCATGGAAGCTGCGCGACTTATGCCGGACAACCCGTATATGCAATTTCAACTGGCAGGCGTGCAGCTTGGACTTGGCGAGTACGAAGAGGGCTGGAAGCGGTACAGATGGTTTTACAAAATTCCCGGCCAGGAAAAAGAACTGGTCCGTCCAACGTTTCCTGAATGGCAGGGCGAATCCGTTGCGGGACGTCTGTTCCTGCTGGTTGGCGAGCAAGGGCGTGGCGATGAAATCCAGTTCATCCGGCTTGCCGAATGGTTGCATCAGCAAGGGGCAACCGTTGACGTACTGGTAAGCGGGCCAATAGCAAGGCTGGCGGCTAGCATGGTGAACGTGCGAACCGTATGGACCACCGTACCTCCCGGACCTTACGACTACTGGAGCCATATGCTAAGGATTCCGGAGCGCATGAAACTCACCTTGCCGATGCTCCCCGTTGCGATGCCCTATATCGCGGCAGCGCCAGACAAGGTCCGCTATTGGCAGGGCTACATTGATGCCCTTTCATCGCGAAGAATGCACGAAGGAGGCAAAAGCGTCGCCCTGGTGTGGGCAGGCAACCCGACTCACGCTCTCGACCGTTACCGGTCTATCCAGCTCGAGGTGCTAAAGCCTCTTTTTACACTTCCGCAAGTGAGCTGGTATTCCTTGCAGAAAGGCGAGTGCGAGCGTCAGAGCGAATATCTCGCCAATGACTTCGACGTGCACACGTTAGGCCCCGCAATCGAAGACTTCACCGATACGCTCGCGATACTCCAGACGCTCGATCTGCTCATTACGGTAGACACGTCCGTTGCCCACCTTGCCGGAGCCGCCGGGTTGCCCGTGTGGACGCTGATACCTGCCTGCGCGGACTGGCGCTGGCTGACCGGCAGAACAGACAGCCCGTGGTATCCGTCAATGCGCCTGTTCCGGCAACGTCAGTTGGGAGAGTGGGATCCTGTCGTAGAAGAGGTAAAGAGCGCGCTGGGCGAGTGGCGAGCGGCCCCTTCGGCGCTTTCCCCAATATCCGCCAACGCGATTCAAGGAGTAAGGTGTATGCGTTAAACCGATACTCCCTTGCGCCGCCGGCATGCCCGAACTCGATCTCAACCTGATCCCGTACCTCGTAGCAATGGAAGAAACTCGCAACGTAAGCCGCGCCGCGGACCGTCTGGGCGTCAGCCAACCACGCGTGAGCACGGCCCTTGGGAAGCTGCGCGAGTACTTCGGCGATCAGCTGTTCGTGCGCACTTCGCGTGGCATGGAACCGACGCCGCGCGCACTCGCGCTGATTCCCGCGGCACGCGAAGCGCTGCTGCGCATCGAGCAAGGCATGCTGGACGCTCAGGAGTTCGAGCCGTCCACTACCACGCACACATTTTCGATCGCCCTCTCCGACGTCGGAGAAATCGTCTTTCTGCCGCGTCTGCTGCAAATGTTCGCCGAGCGCGCACCACGTGCGAATCTCCGCTCAGTCTCACTGCCGCCTTCGCAAATCGAGCGCGGTCTTGAATCGGGCGACGTAGATCTGGCGGTCGGCTACTTCCCGGACCTCTCTGGGAACAACTTCTTTCAGCAGCGCCTTTTCACGCATCGCTTCATTTGTCTGATGCGCAGCGATCATCCGCTCGCGCGCGAACCGTTGACGCTGTCGCAGTTCATCGGTTGCGGACATGCGGTCGTGCGTGCCGAAGGACGCAGTCAGGAGGTCCTCGAGCAATTCCTCGAGAAAAAACGCATCCGGCGCCGTGCGGTGCTCGAAACTTCGCATTTCATGAGCTTGCCGTTCATCCTCGCGCGCACCGACCTGATTGCCACGGTGCCGCACGCAATCGGCTTTGCGTACGTCTCGGAACATGCGTCCATCATGCTCGTCGAGCCGCCGCTCGAACTGCCGCGCTTCGATTTGAAGCAGCACTGGCATCGCAAGTTTCATAACGATCCGCGTGCGAGCTGGCTGCGTAGTGTCGTCGCCGAACTCTTTAACGACGCCATGGACGAGTGGCCGAAATAGCTCGCTCATTGCATTGCCGAGGGCCTGCGCTCATGGCTATACAGCAGCAGCCCTACACACCGCATCTCAAAACATGGAACAATGGCCGGTACCGGTCGGACCTGATAGATGTGCGACCTCACAGGAGTGAAGGATGACCAGCAAGAGCAAGGCAAAGAAGACCAAACAAAGCGAAGCCCTTGGCCGCCCGACGCGTGAAGAGGCGGAAGACGCCGTACGCGTGCTGCTGCGCTGGGCCGGCGACGATCCGCAACGTGAAGGACTGCTCGATACGCCGGCGCGCGTGGTGCGCTCCTATGAAGAATTCTTCGCAGGCTATTCGGTCGATCCGCGCGAACTGCTCGCCCGCACCTTCTCCGAGGTGGATGGCTACGACGAGATGATCGTGCTGAAAGACATCCGCTTCGAAAGCTATTGCGAGCATCACATGGTGCCGATCATCGGCCGCGCACATGTAGCTTATCTGCCAGGTCGTCGTGTAGTGGGCATTTCCAAACTGGCGCGGCTCGTCGATGCGTTCGCCAAGCGTCTGCAGATCCAGGAGAAGATGACCGTGCAGATCGCCGATACGCTCAACGAAGTGCTGCAACCCGAGGGCGTGGGCGTGATTCTCGAAGCAGCGCATCAATGCATGTCGACACGCGGCGTGCACAAGGCCGGGGTCACGATGGTCACTTCGCGCATGCTCGGCACGTTCCGCACGGATCCTTCGACGCGCCGGGAGTTTCTGTCCATTGTCGGTCATCCCGGCATCGTGGCAGTGTCGAATACCTAGGCGCACACACAGGTACTCGCAAAGTCCCGACGCGGGATCTGCGGTCAAGTCCGCGATCAAAGCCGCGTCCACATACACCGCGTACGCCATGTACGCCACGTCACGCCGGGCGACGCGGTGCGCGCCTCAGGTGCCCCACCGTCGCGAGCAAGACCGCGCCGAGCACACACACCACCCCGGCAAGCTGCGCGCCCGTCACCGGCTCGTGTAGAAATGCCGCCGCCATCACCACTGCGCTGATAGGCACGAGCGCCGTCATGAGGCCTGCTTCCGCGCCGCTGATCCGCGCGGCCCCCGCGTACCACAGCACGAACCCGCCGACCGTCGGCACCCATGCGTAATAGACGACGCCAGCCAGCGCGGTTGCATCGAACGACAGGCGCCATGCGTGCTCAAAACACGCCGGCACGATTGCCACCGCAAAGCCTATCCCGCTCATCAATGCCGACAGCGGCAGCGCCGCCACCGGCGTGCGCAGTTTGCGGTTAAGCAGAATGAATAACGCTTCGCAGACAATCGCGGCAAACACCAGCGCATTACCCACTAACGAACTCGCTGCATGTGAGGCACCCAGGTCCCCCGGGCGCATGGTGCACACCAGCACGCCTGATGTCGCCAGGACAATGGCTCCGATCAGCGAAGGAGCTGGCCGCTCGCCGAGCGCCAGCATCGCCACGAGTGCCGACACGGCCGGCAAGGTGCCCGCAATCACTCCGGCATCCGCTGCCGAAGCGAGCTTCATGCCGCTGATGAGAAACACTGTGTAGCCGACGCTGCCCGCCCCCGCCTGCGCGATCAGAAGCAGCACGTCACGCCATACGAGGCGCGGCCAATGCACACCGCGCACGCGCATCACCAGCAGGAACACGGGAAAGGCAATCGCAAAGCGCAACGCCGTGGCCGAAAACGGCGGCAACCCGGCCGCGATCGTCTTGCTGACCACGACCGTGCTGCCGACGCCGATCATCGCCAGACCGCAAAACAGATAGCCCACATAACGCGAATTCATTCTGCCGCCGTGCATGATTGAATGAGCGGCCAGCTTAGAAGGCGCGCAGCACGCGGTCTTGAACGAAATTGCAGCGCGCTGCGTTTAACGCGCGCAGTCAGTTCGCCGCGTACAGCCGCCGTATGCAAAAAAAGGAGAGGACGCTGCGAACACGCGCAACGCGGCCCAACCGGGACGCTTACTGGACCGTTAGCGGATCGCTGCGGCGTAATTAGCCGGCGTCACACCAAGCAAACGCACGAACGCGCGCGTCATATGACTCTGGTCGGCAAATCCTGCGGCGACCGCCGTCTCGGCAAGCGCAGTGCCACGTGCAATCAACTGACGAGCCAGTACGACACGCCGCTGCATACGATACGCATGCGGCGGCAACCCCAACGCTTGCGCGAAGCTGCGCAGCAACTGGAAGCGGCTCATGCCCGCCTCGGCGGCCAGCTCCGCGAGCGTAAGCTGGGCTGCGGGATCATCGTCGATGCGTGCCTTGACACGTGTGATCGGACCCGCCACCCCACGCGGCGAAGCGCACGTCAATGCAGTGTGGCGCCGCCCGAGATGCCCGAGCATCTGCAGCAGCGCCGTTTCGCGCGCCAATGCATCACCGGGGCCGGCTAGCGTGACGGACACCAGGAACAGCTGCTCGAACAACGCTTTCAATACCGGATCGTGAACGACCGGCTGCGTCAATTCAATCATCTGACGCGGCTCGCCACCTGGCCCCTGTGCTACCAGTTCGCGCGCCACATCGCGCAGAAGTGCCGGCTCGAAGTAGAGCATGCGCCATGCGCGACCACGCTCGTCCAGCGGACTACCGTCGTGGACTTCCCCAGGGTTGACCATGATCGCGTCGTTCATGCGCGCTTCGACCACACCGCGTCCGCTGGCCGAGCGGTGTCCGCCACGCACGATCACTCCAACGCCGAAGCGGTCGTGTGAGTGTCGTGGAAATGCATGTGCGGTTTCAGCGACCGTCGCCTCCACGCCGGCGATCGCGCAGCGGGGCATATGGACGCGGCCGGCAGTCACGGCGAGCTCCACCGGGCGAGCGGGAGCGTCAGCATCAACGCCCCCCGTCGTCCTTGCGATCGCCTTCGCGGATCTTGCCCTGCGAGACGCTGCTGCCCGGCGGCACGCTATGGGTCAACCACACATTCCCGCCGATCACCGAGCCTCGCCCAATCGTCACGCGGCCGAGAATCGTCGCGCCGGCATAGATGACTACGTCATCTTCGACGACCGGATGGCGGGCATTACCCTTGACGAGCGTGCCGTCGACATCCGCTGCAAAGCTCTTCGCTCCGAGCGTCACCGCCTGATACACCCGCACGCGCTCGCCGATGACAGCGGTCTCGCCAATCACCACACCCGTGCCATGGTCAATGAAAAAACTCGGCCCGATTTGCGCGCCAGGGTGGATGTCGATGCCTGTGGCCGAATGTGCGATCTCGTTGATAAAGCGTGCCAGCAACGGCACACCGAGCCGGTGCAGTGCATGCGCGAGACGGTGATGCGTCATCGCCCAGACGCCCGGATAACAGAGCAGGATCTCGGTGATGTGTTGCGCAGCGGGGTCGCCCGTGAATGCGGCCTGAATGTCGCTGACCAGCAGCGCGCGGATACCGGGCAACTGCGTGCCGAATTCGCGCGCCACCTCAAATGCGCGTTCACCCAGTTCGATCTCCGGCGTCTCGGCATATTGCGGCAGGAATCGCAAGGCGCGGCGAATCTGTTCGGCGAGTAGCCGCAACGTGCTTTCGAGCGTATGTCCGACGTAGTAGTCGACGGTCTCGTCAGTCAGGTCGGGCGCACCATAGTGGGTCGGAAAGAGCGCGGCGCGCAGGCCCGTGACGATACTGCCCACTGCTTCGCGCGAGGGCAGGTCGCGAATGCCGAGCGGGTGGCGGGTGCGGTGCAACTGCTCGCGCGACTCGCGCAGGTCTGCGACGATCTGCTCGAGGCCCCAGTTATGGGAAGGACGGTTTGACATGGTGAGGACGGCGCCCGTGCGGCGAGCACGGTTCAGAGTGAATTGTCCCCAGAGATTACCGCGTTTTGCCGCCGCTCGTGCGGCGCTGCATCCAGGCCAGCAGCGTCATATGGTGACGCTGCTGGCGTCGATCCAGCGCACCGCCCAGTCTCGCGCATGCGCGATTGCGGCGGCTTCATCGGCAAAGCGGAAGTCGGTAGGAAAAAAACGGTTGGCGACGAGTTCGCCGTCGCTCGAACGGGAGATCACCACGTAAGGTTGCCAAGTTCCATCTCCTGCGCGCGCCGGCTCGCAATTCAGCAAGTAGCCGCGATGTGTAAATGCAGCATCGAAGTGCATGTGTCACCCGCCCCTGATTGCCTCATATAGTTGGCTCAAGCAGCGCCGTCTCTCTCTGGTCACGCTGGAACGGCTCGGTAGAAACCGCCAAATTAATAACCGCGCTGACTCGTCGGAGTAAGATCATACTCTGTAGAAAATACGCTCTGGTCAAAAAAAAATCAAAAGAATGTCATATGCGCGCAGGCGCGAACCGGAAGCCATGCAGCGCACCTGGGGAAGACCCGGAACAAGTTTTGCTGCACTCACCTATGTTGTCTTCAAGGAGAAAGCATAATGAACAGCAATGTCACAGACACTTCCCGCAAGCCTGGCACCGGTGGTCCGAGCAGCGCAGAGTTGCACAACGACCGCACCCACGACAGCACTGTCGACACCGACGGCAAGAATCTCGAAGCCGCGCGTCTCGCGGGCCATAGTCCAATTGGGCCGGACGAAGTCACCACGAGCAACGCCACGCTGGTCAACAGCGTGCCGGAAGCAGGCGACGGCCTTGGCGGCTTCGACAGCCGCGTTGGCGGCAATCGCCTACTGCTCGCGTTAGAGCCGGGCTATACGGTTATCGACAAGGGCATGGTCGGGCCGCAATCCGCCTACGATGAAGATCATCAGTTCGACGAGCAGCGGCCAGTGGGGAGCCATCAGGATCGCGGACGTATTCACTTTGCGCTGAACCATATGCGGCCCACGCGTGTAATCGAACTGCAGCGCAGGAAGTAGCAAATGGGAAATGAAATCGCGCTGCATAAGCCAAAGAGGCTTATGCAGCGCGGTGTTTACTTCCTTCCTGTTCCGCCCGAGTCTGAGCGAATCCGCGCAGCGCGCGCTGTTTGAATATCGGTGCGAGCTGCGCGGCGGCGCATCGAAACCCGATTCGAAACTGCAGGTTTAAGCACCTGCAAGCCGCGCCCTCTTATTCCCGTCCCGTATCCCGCCGACAATCGAACCCACATTTAACATTCAGGGGTGGAAGATGAAAAAGATCGTCGTGATTGGCGCTACCGGCACACTCGGCCAGGCAGTGAGCGCCGAATTGAAAGCACGTCATGAAGTGATCGAAGTGGGCGCGACGCGTGGCCAATATCGCGTCGACAGCACGGACCCGGCGAGCGTCGAAAAACTGTTCCGCGAAATCGGCAAGGTGGATGGCGTCGTCACCACCACCGGCAAGGTGCATTTCGGCCCGCTGCCGGAGATGACGATCGAACAGTTCTGGGTCGGCTTGCGCGACAAGCTGATGGGACAGATCAACGTGGTGCTCGCGGCACAGCAGTATGTGAACGACGGTGGCTCGTTCACGCTGACAAGTGGCATCCTTGCCGAGGAGCCGATCCGCGAAGGCGCGAACGCGACCACTGTCAATCTGGCGCTGGAAGGTTTTGTGCGCGGCGCGGCGATCGAACTGCCACGCGGTATTCGCATCAACCTGGTGAGCCCGACTGTGCTGACCGAATCGATGGGAAGCTACGCGCCGTATTTCCGCGGCTTCGAACCGGTGACGGCGCAGCGCGCTGCGCAGGGATATCTACGCAGCGTCGAAGGGGCGCAGACGGGGCGGGTGTATCGGGTCGGGTCTTGACGTATTGAGGCGTAGCAGGGCGTATTGATTGATGCGTTGAATGTCAGGCGGTGGGCGCCTGGCATTCTACGCCTGCGGGACGCGACAAAAACGTCCCGCGGCCCCGAGCGAAACGCTCAGTGAATCTCCGGCTCGCTGCCCACTTCAGCCGCGCCGTCGCGCTGCAGAAAGTCGAAGTCGCAACCCTTGTTGGCCTGCATCACGTGCACCTGATGCATCGCGCCGTAGCCGCGCGTAAAGCGCGGCGCGGGTTCGACCCAGGCGGCCTTGCGGCGTGCCAGTTCTTCGTCCGACACCAGCACATTGAGCTTGCGTTGCGGTACGTCGAGTTCGATCATGTCGCCGTCCTGCACCAGCGCGAACGGTCCGCCGATAAACGACTCCGGCGCCACGTGCAGCACGCACGCGCCGTAGCTCGTGCCGCTCATGCGTGCGTCGGAGATGCGCAGCATGTCGCGCACGCCCTGTTGCAGCAGCTTCTTCGGAATCGGCAGTTGGCCCCACTCCGGCATGCCCGGCGCGCCCACCGGACCCGCATGCTGCAGCACGATCACACAGGTCTCGTCGATATCGAGCGCGTCGTCGTCGATGCGCGTCGCCATATCGTTGTAGTCCTTGAACACCACCGCGCGGCCGGTATGCACGTGCAGCTTCGGATCGGCCGCACCCGGCTTGATGACGGCCCCGTCCGGCGCGATATTACCGCGCAGCACGGCGAGACCGTTGTTCGGCAACAGCGGCGCGGCGCGACGGCGAATCACGTCGTCGTTGAAGATCTTCGCACCTTCGAGGTTCTCGCCGATCGTGCGGCCGTTCACCGTCTTCTGCGAGCGGTCGATCAGATCGCCAAGCTCGGCCAGCATCGCCTGCAGGCCGCCCGCATAGTAGAAGTCTTCCATCAGGTACGAGCCGGTCGGTCGGATGTTCGCCAGCACCGGCGTCTGCCGCGAGATATCGTCGTAGCGGTTCAGCGTCAGGTCGATGCCGGCGCGTCGCGCCAGCGCGATCATGTGCACGATCGCATTGGTCGAGCCCGAGAGCGCGAGGCACGTGGTCACAGCGTTATCGATCGACCCGGCCGTGATGATGTCCGACGGCTTCAAGTCCTCCCACACCATCTCGACAATCCTCATGCCGGTTTTGGCCGACAACTGCGCGTGGCGCGAATCCGGCGCAGGCGTCGAGGCGAAGCCCGGCAGTGTGAAGCCCAACGCTTCCGCCGCGCTCGTCATGGTCGAGGCCGTGCCCATCGTCATGCAATGGCCCGGCGAGCGCGCAATGCCGCCTTCCACACCCTGCCAGTCCTGCTCGGTGATCTTGCCCGCACGCAGGTCCGCCCAGTACTTCCAGGTGTCCGAACCGGAGCCGAGCGTCACGCCGTTCCAGTTGCCGTTCAGCATCGGACCGGCAGGCAGGAAGATGGTCGGCAGATCCATCGAGATCGCGCCCATCAGCAACGCCGGCGTGGTCTTGTCACAGCCGCCCATCAGCACTACGCCGTCTGCCGGGTACGAGCGCAGCGTCTCCTCCGCTTCCATGGCGAGGAAGTTGCGATAGAGCATCGTGGTGGGTTTCTGGAACGGCTCGGAGAGCGTCTGCACCGGCAACTCGATCGGGAAGCCACCCGCCTGCCAGATGCCCCGTTTGACTTCTTCCACACGCTGCTTGAAGTGCGTGTGGCACGGGTTCATCTCGCTCCACGTGTTGAGGATCGCGATCACCGGCTTGCCTGCATATTCCTCGCGGCTATAGCCCATCTGCGAGGTGCGCGAACGGTGGCCGAACGAGCGCAGGTCATTCACGCCATACCAGCGATGGCTACGCAATTCTTCAGGGGTCTTTCTCTTGGTCACAACACTCTCCAACGACGTCTTGACTACAAAGCTCGTTAATAAAACGCGCTGAGTACTCCTGCCCGAACCGCCGCGTTACCTCGAGCGGCAGTTCGTTGTGCTCAGCGCTTCTGTTCCTTCACACGCGAGACGATCTGCGTCGGGCTCACGAATTGCAGCGCGATCAATACCCACACCAGCGTGATCGCCATATAGATCATCGCCATCGCGTCGATCGATTGCGGCGCGCGCACGCCGGTCGAAAACACCGCGTAGTAAAGCGCGACCACCAGCGTCTGCGTGCCGGGACCGGCCGTGAAGAAGGTCAGCTCGAACATGCCAATGGTGCGCACCAGCACAAGCAAACCCGCCGCCAGCATGCCGGGCACCAGCAGCGGCAGCAGCACGTAACGGAAATAGCGAAACGTATTCGCGCCGAAGATGCGCGCAGCAGCTTCGAGATTCGGGTCGATCTGCTCGATGAACGGCGTCATCACCAGAATGACGAACGGCAGCGCCGGCACGAGATTCGCGAGAATCACACCGGGCAATGTGCCCGCAAGGCCGACCTTGTACATCACGGTTGCCATCGGAATGCCGTAGGTGACCGGCGGCACCATCAGCGGCAGCAGGAACACCAGCACGGCGAAGCGTTTGCCGGGAAACTGCACGCGCGCCAATGCATAGGCGGCCGGCACGCCGAGCAGCACCGAGAGGATCACCACGGCGCCGACCACTTCTACCGTGACCCACAGCACGCTCGCCAACTGGAAGTCACTCCATGCCTGCGCGTACCAGTGCAGCGTAAAGCCTTGCGGCAACAGCGTGCCGAACCAGCGCGTGGCCACCGAGTTGACGGCCACCGTCGCGATCAGCAGCAGGACGTTGACGAGGAAAAACACCATCGCGCCCCACACCAGCACTTTCCAGATCCGCTCGGCGATGGGCGTACGCTGTTTGACAGCTTTACCCGGTTGCACGCCGCGATTGCGGCCCGCGCTATCGCCTTCGGTCTGGTCGGCCTGGGTTTGCGGTTTGGCGGAGGCGGGCCAGGCTTGCGTAGCGTGATGATCGGTTGTCATCAGCCCTTCCCTCCTGTCACGGGTCCGCTATAGAAGAAGCGGCGCGCACCCAGCATCCCCGCGACCACCAGCAGTTGCACGAAGCCCATCACCATCGCGATGGCCGAGGCGAGCGAGTAATCGTAGTTTTCGAACGCGGCTTCGGCGGCAGCAATCGACATCACCCGTGTCGGTCCCGCCGGCGCGCCAAGCAGCACTGCCGAGGGGAACACCGAAAACGCCTGCACGAACGAGAGGCAAGCGGCCATCGTCAAACCGGGTACCAGCAGCGGCAGGTAAATGCGCAGAAACTGCTGCCATGGGCTCGCACCGAGCGTGGCGGCGGCGCTGGCGAGCGTCGGATCGATCCCCGTCACGTAGGATAGCGTCAGCAGAAACGCAAACGGAAACCCCGACACGATCAGCGAAATCAGGACACCCCAATAATTGTGGGTGAGCCGCACTTCGTCGGTGTACAGATGCAGGCCTTGCAGCGCCTGGGGGAACCAGCCGTTCGGCCCGAAATACGTGAGCATGCCGTCCGCAATCAACACCGTGCCGAGCGTGACCGGAATCACCAGCAGCGTCGTGATGAGCTTCTGATACGGCGAATTGCGGCGCAGCGCGAAGGCCACTGGAATCGATACGCCCACGTTAATCAGCGTCGCCGGCACCGCGAGCTTCAACGTGACGAGGATGGTGGGCCACATCGACGTATCGGTGAAGAACGTGACGTAGTTCGCCCACAGGCCACCGCCGTTCATCGGCTGGAACGACAGCACCAAACCGTAGGCGAACGGGTAAATGA
>Ga0302232_10000580_pt1 | contig 27106 bp, 17 predicted proteins | sample II_Palsa_N2_3_FD_193575 | JGI IMG/M metagenome (GOLD analysis project Ga0302232, IMG submission 193575) | Peat permafrost microbial communities from Stordalen Mire near Abisko, Sweden - II_Palsa_N2_3 | ecosystem: Environmental > Terrestrial > Soil > Palsa > Peat permafrost | place: Sweden...
GAACGGTGGTACACACTTGCCTTTATAGCGTTTCACGCAGCAGAGTAACCGCTGCAATGCGGCAAAAGTGCAGGGTCGAAATCGGCCAGCGCCCGCGCCAGCAGAACATACACGTCTGTCGACGCGATGGGCACTGGCAGGTTCAGGAAGGCCAGTGCGCGACGCAGCGCCGGCAGCGGGTCGGATGGGTCAACCGGATGTGCCTGGGTGGACTTCGACAGCTTTGCTCCGTTCGCATCCATCGCCAGCGGCAGATGCAGGTAGCGTGGTGTGGGCAAGGCCAGGCAGCGCTGCAGCCAGATCTGCCGCGCCGTGGAATCGAGCAAGTCGTTGCCGCGCACTACGTTGGTAATGCCCTGAAACGCATCGTCCACCACACAGGCCAATTGATAGGAGTAGAGACCCTCGACCCGACGTATCACGAAGTCGCCCACGGTTTCGCGCAGATTCTGACGTTGCGGCCCTTGCAGGCCATCGTCGAATACCACCTCGACATCCGGCACGCGCAGACGCCACGCCGGTGCGCGATCCGGGGCGGCAGCGGCGGTGCATAGCCCATCGCGATGGATCTCCCCAGTGGAGGCCAGATCGCTGCGGCTGCACCAGCAGGGGAACACCTGCCCAGCGGCCCTCAGCTGCTCGAAGGCAGCGTCATAGGCCTTGATCCGTTGCGACTGGAACAACGGCGGTGCGTCGGCGACGAGGCCGAATTGGGGTAGCGCAGCAAGCATACTGGCGGCAGACCCGGCGACCTCGCGCGGCGGGTCGATGTCTTCCATCCGTAGTAGCCATTGCCCCGTGGCATGCCGCGCGCACAACCAGCTGCCCACCGCAGCGACCAGTGAGCCGAAATGCAGTTGTCCGGTCGGCGAGGGGGCGAAGCGTCCGCGGTAGGTCATCCGGCTATTTTAGGGTAGAGCCGGGCGGACTGACCGCCGCCAAAGGTGTCGCAGACCTTGAAACCGGGGGCGCTAGCCCCGACCCTTCACGAGCGGCCACGCCGCAACCCTTTACGACTTCCAGAGAGAAACGGCCATGCGTCGCATCGCATTGTTCATCGGTACCAACCTCGCTGTCCTGCTGTTGCTGAGCATCGTCTGCCACCTGTTCGGCATCGACCAGATGGCGGCCAGCCGTGGTTACGGTGGCATGACCGGTCTGCTGGTATTCGCCGCCGTGTTCGGCATGGGCGGCGCGTTTATTTCGCTGGCCATCTCCAAATGGATGGCCAAGATGTCCACCGGCGCGCGAGTGATCGAGCAGCCGCAAAATGAGACCGAGCGCTGGCTGCTCGACACGGTGCGCCGCCATGCGCAAAACGCCGGCATCGGAATGCCTGAAGTGGCGATTTACGATGCGCCGGAAATGAACGCGTTCGCCACCGGCATGACGAAGAACAACGCCCTGGTGGCGTTCAGCTCCGGACTGCTGCAGCAAATGGACCGTGAACAGATCACCGCCGTGCTGGGCCACGAGATCGGCCACGTCGCCAATGGCGACATGGTCACGCTGACCTTGATCCAGGGCGTCCTGAACACGCTGGTGATCCTGGCCGCGCGCATTGTCGGACGCCTGGTGGACAACTGGATGTCCGGCGGGCGTGATAGCCGTGACGGCGGCGGCATCGGTTACTTCGTCGTGGTGATGGTGCTGCAGCTGGTGTTCGGCCTGTTCGCCTCGATGATCGTGGCGGCGTTCTCCCGCTGGCGCGAGTACCGCGCCGATGCGGCGGGTGCGAAGTTCGCCGGCACGGGCGCGATGATTTCCGCACTGCAGCGCCTGCAGGCGAATCACGGCGAAAGCACGCTGCCCAAGACCATCGCCGCGTTCGGTATCGCAGGACCTCTGGCAGACGGCTTCAGGCGCCTGTTCATGAGTCACCCGCCGCTCGACGAGCGCATCGCTGCACTGCAGAACCCTTCGGCGCAGCGCTGAATTGCTAATCATTCCGGACGGATTCCGGGATGACCAGCCAACACAAACATCAATACAAACTTGGAAGTCCAACGTATGAATGCACCCGCCGAAACCCGCAAGTTCGAAGCCGAAGTTGCCCAGGTATTGCACCTGGTTACTCACTCGCTGTATTCGCACAAGGAAATTTTCCTGCGCGAGCTGATCTCCAACGCTTCGGATGCTTGCGACAAATTGCGCTTCGAGTCGATCGCGAAACCCGAACTGCTGGCTGGTGACGGTGAACTGCATATCGACGTGAGTTGGGATCCGGAAGCGCGCACGGTGACCGTCCGTGATAACGGCGTGGGTATGAACCGGGACGAGGTCGTGGCCAATATCGGCACCATCGCCAGCTCGGGCACACGACGTTTTCTGGAAGCGATGTCGGGCGAACAGAAAGCCGATGCGCGGTTGATCGGTCAGTTCGGAGTGGGCTTCTATTCGGCGTTCGTGGTGGCCGACAAGGTCACCGTGCTCAGCCGTCGCGCCGATGCGCCGGCAGGCGAGGGTGTGAAATGGGAAAGCGATGGCAAGGGAGAATACTCGCTGGAACAGGTCGAGCTGGCTGAGCGAGGCACGTCCGTCATCCTGCATCTGAAGGCCGATGAGGATGAGTTTCTCAAGCGCTGGGAATTGCGTGCGCTGATCACCCGTTACTCCGACCATGTTGCCTTCCCGATCCGCATGCCGGTCGAGAAGGACGGCAAGCCGAGCGACGAGTGGGAAACTGTCAACGCCGCATCGGCGCTGTGGACCAAGCCGAAATCCGAGATCAGCGACGAGGATTATCAGAGCTTCTACAAGTCGCTCGGCCATGATTTCAACGATGCGTTGGCATGGACGCATAATCGCGTCGAAGGTAGCCAGAGCTTCACCACGCTGTTGTACATTCCCTCGCAACCGCCATTCGATCTGATGATGGGTGGTCGCGACGAACGCAAGGGTCTGAAGCTCTATATCAAGCGCGTCTTCATCATGGACGCTGCCGAAGAATTGCTGCCGAATTACCTGCGCTTCGTGCGCGGCGTTGTGGACGCGGATGACCTTCCGCTCAATGTCAGTCGCGAAATCCTGCAGAAAAACCGCCAGCTCGAGCGGATCAAGTCCGCTTGCGTAAAGCGCGTGCTCGACCTGATCGAGAAACTGGCGAAGGACGAGCCGGAGAAGTTCGCCACGTTCTACAAGGCCTTCGGCAATACCCTCAAGGAGGGCATCAGCGAGGACGCGAACAACCGTGAGCGCATCGCCAAGCTGCTGCGCTTTGCCTCGACCAAAGGTGACGGTAACGCGCAGACCGTTTCGTTCGACGATTACATTGGCCGCATGCCGGTGGGCCAGGACACGATCTGGTTCATCACCGCCGACAGCTATGCCGCCGCGTTGGGCAGCCCGCAACTCGAGGCATTCAAGGCCAAGGATGTCGAAGTATTGCTGATGTCCGATCGTATCGACGAGTGGATGCTCGGCAGCCTCAGTGAGTACAGCGGCAAGAAATTGCAGAACGTCGCCAAGGGCGAGTTGCCGCTGGACGAAGCGGGCAAACAGAAGCAGGAAGCAGCAACCAAGGAAGCCGAGCCGCTGCTGAAGAAACTCAAAGAGCTGCTCGGTGACCGCGTCGGCGATGTACGCGTCTCCGCGCGCCTCACCGACTCGCCCTCGTGCCTCGCGCTGAATGATTACGAGATGGCCCCGCATCTCGCACGCCTTTTGCGCGAAGCCGGCCATGACATGCCGGAAAACAAGCCGACGCTGGAGATCAATCCGCAACACCCATTGCTCAAGCGCGTCGAGGCGGAAGGAGATGAGGTGAAGGCAAAGGATCTCGCGATGCTGTTGCTGGAGCAGGCCGAGATAGCGGCTGGCGCGCAGCTGCCGGATCCGTCCGCGTTCGTGCAGCGAATGAATCGAGTGTTGTTGGTGTCCTGAGTTTCGCGATATCCAATCAAAAAACCCGCCGCTGTTGGCGGGTTTTTTATTTGTGTCGCGTCATTTTTCATCCGCCAGGCAAGCCTTCGCCAGTCGCGCAATACGCTGAGCTTCGATCCCGATCTCGCGCAGTTGACCGGTAGGCGATGCGATCAGGCCGCAGAAAAACAGACCCGGTTCAGATGTCGCCAGACCCGAAGCGAGTGGCATTCCGTGGTCGTCAAACACGCCATGTGCTTCTGGCAACAGCTTGCGTAGATCAGGGCGAAACCCAGTGGCGAGAATGATGCAGTCGAAAGTCTCGGCCGAGGCTTCGGAAAAAACCACTCCGTTGCCGGTGAACCGATCAATGCCTCCGCGTACCTTGATCGTGCCGTCGCGTATCCGAGCCAGGGTGCCTACATCGAGCAACGGGATGCGTCGATCTTCCTCGATCATGCGGCGCGGTCCCTTGTCGGCGATCTTCAAGCCGAGATGCTTCACGGAGCCGATCGCAAGACGGATCGCCGGCGCATTGATGAAGTCGGCCACGCGGGCGGGCATACGCGCCTGGGCAATGGCCCAGGTCAGGATCGGCAGGCCCAATAGTTCGCGCGGCAGGATCTGCACCGGTCCGCGCACGGCGAGCGTGACGTCGACGTTTGCCTGCGCCAGATCAAGGGCAATTTCACCGCCCGAGTTGCCGAATCCAACAACAAGCACTCGCTTGCCCGCGTAAGCCGCTGGATTTCTATACGCCGTGCTGTGAATGAGTACGCCTTGGTAGGCATCCGACCCTGGCCACGTTGGCAGGTGAGGGAAGTCGGCCCATCCAGTGGCGATAACCACGATCGGCGCCACGAACGATCCGCGCTCCGTGTCGACGCGCCAGGTCGAGCCCTCCCGATGGATAGTGTGCACCGTGCAGTTGAATATCGGATGGAGCTGAAACTGCTCGGCGTAGCGTTCGAGGTATTCGATCACCTGTGTGCGGGACGGATACCTTGGGTAGCTCCGCGGCATCGCCATGCCGGGCAATCCGGAGTGGCCTCGATCCGTGTGCAGATGAAGCCGGTCATAGTGGCGCCGCCAGACGGAAGCGATCGTGTCGGCCTTTTCAAGCATCGCCACTTTGAGGCCAAGTTGGCTCATGGCCGCGGCGCAGGCAAGCCCCGCTGGACCCGTACCCACGACGATCGCGTCCGCATCCATCATCGGGTTCGCGTCTATCCCCACGTGCGCACTCGGCAGCTGCGTTACAGCACAGATCATCCGCGGCAAACAGACAACCCAAAGAAGGTTTCGGCTGGGCTTAGGAAGCGGGATTTTATAAAGGCTTTCGGAAATTGCCGGCGCTTCTCAGCTCTTCAGCTACCGATTCAGTACTTCGAGTGCGCTGGCGGAGTGGGTGCGGGCGGAGCGGGCTTGGGCGGTGGCGGATGCGGTTCATGACCGTGGTCGTGGTCGTGGTCATGGTCATGATCGTGGTCATGATTTCCGACCGGGCTCAGGGCGCCCCAGTAGACGGGCGCGTAGGCGGGTGCGTCTCCGTAGACAGGCGGTTGGGACAGCTGATCCAGGTATGCCTGGTTCTGCTCACGCAGCGCGTTGTTCTCGCCCTGCAATCGACCCCGATAGGTAGCCTCGCTGAGCTGCACCTGCTGCGCGGCATCCTGTTCACGCTGTCTCTCTTCGTCGGCCTGTTGCTGGGCCTGTGCCTGCATCTTGTCCTGATAGGCGGCAAGGCGTTGCTGATAAAGCCCCTGCAAATGATGCGAATCCGCATAGCGCTCGGCGATAGCGTCCTGGCCCAGGTCGAGATACTGATCGAGAATTTCGCTGTCGCTGGCCTGGTGGATCAATTCGCCACCGGCACAGGGGCGATCGGTGTACTCGAGCTGTGCGCCCTTGGTGCACTTATAGATGTTCTGCGCACCGGCAACCTGAGCTGCCGACAACAGCAGCGCGGCAATACACAAATGATGCGTTCTTGCGAGCCGGGTCTTCATCTTGATGATTATTTTGCGCCGATGCCATCGCGATAGGCAAGGTGGAATGCCACAAGTAACGGATGCGTGAACATGGCGTTGAGGCTGGTTATGGCGGACCGACTTGCCCGCCATAGGTGAATAGCGCTGGCTTGTCGTCTAATACAGCAACTTCATTGCCGTCGTGGCCCATCCCGCATGAGTGCGTTACTGCTGCTGTTCGTGTGTCTGGTGCTCGGCGGGTGCGTGGTGCGCTTTGCGAAACCGCCGCCCGGCATCGTGCCAGGCATCAACTGGTGGGTGATCAACGTGGCGCTGCCCGCCCTGGTGCTGGAGCTGATTCCCAAGCTGACATTCGATGCACAGCTGTGGTTTCCGGTGGCGGCGATGTGGCTGACTTTTTTTGGTGCCTGGTTGTTGTTTGGGCTGCTCGGGCCGCGACTGGGCTGGTCGCGCCAGCGCACCGGTGCATTGATTCTGGTTTGCGGGCTGGGCAATACGGCTTTCATGGGATATCCGTTGCTGCAGGCGCTGCATGGTCAGCCGGGCCTGACGCTGGCCGTAGTGGCCGATCAGCTGGGCGTGTTTCCACTATTGGCATCGGCGGGCGTGGTGGTGGCTTGTCTATACGGCGGGCGCACACCAAAGCCCGCGGCGATCGTGCGACGCATGCTGACGTTCCCCGCGTTCGTCGCCCTGATTGTGGGCACCGCGGTGGCTGCGCTTGGCGGCTGGCCCGACTGGCTGGACGGCGTGTTGTCGCCAATCGGCGCCACCCTGACGCCATTGGCGCTGTTCTCGGTCGGCCTGCAGTTCAAGTTCCAGCTGGGTGACCGGCAGCTGGGTGCGGTTGGCTGGGGCCTGGGCTGGAAACTTCTGCTGGCACCGTTGCTGTGCTGGGGGATGGGCGTCGCCGCCGGCATTGGAGGGCTGGTGCTGACCATCGGGGTGCTGCAGGCGGCCATGGCACCGATGATTTCGGCGGCGATCCTGGCGGACCAATACGATCTGGAGCCGGCGCTGGCCAACACGGTGCTGGGCGCGGGTATCGTGTTGTCGCTGCTGACGATACCGCTGGGCAACCTGTTGCTGGCTGGCTAGGCGCCACTGCTACCGCAGCTTGCGCCGGACGCGCGCTGCGCCGAGACTAGTGGTGTTCTGATGGACAGGGGGTCTTGCCATGAGCAGTTTCGACCTGATCAAGCGTTTCCTGGGAAACGCTGGGCAGACGGAACGTCGCGCGGTGCCACGCAGCGGCGTACCCAAGGCGGCCTGGGTGTTGGTGGTGGACGACTCCCCCACCATTCGCGCCGTGCTGGGCAAGATGTTGGCTCAGGACAGCCACGTGGTGTTCAAGGCCGCCGATGGCGAAACGGCCATCGACATGGCGCGCAAGGAATGTCCCGACCTGATCTTTCTCGACATCGTGTTGCCGGGCATGAACGGGTTCGCGGTATTGCGTGCTTTACGTCGTGATCCACTGACGCATGACATTCCAATCGTGATGATCAGCGGCAATGTACAGGCGACCGAGCAGTTCTACGTCCAGCGCTACGGCGCCGACGATTTCATGAAAAAGCCTTTCGGCCGCGGCGAAGTGTTTGCGCGTATCCAGCAACTGACAAAAACAGGCCGGCTGGTCGTGCGACCGCGCTTGCTGGAAGACATGCAGCCGCGCGAGCCCGAACACACCGAGGCCGAACACAACGCGATTCCGGATATCGCCATGCCGGATCCCCATCAGCAGGATCTTCCGGATCTCCACGCATCCAATGCAAATTCGCTTGATTCGAGCAGGCCCGCTGCCGATCGACCCGATCTGAACCCGCCCGATTTCACCGCGCCGGCTACCGACCCCTGAGCAGGCCAGTCGTCACCGCATGAGCAAGCCACCATCAGGCCCCCTGACCGAAGTACGGGTCGACCTGTGGCTGTGGGCTGCGCGTTTTTTCAAGACGCGCAGCCTGGCCAAGCAGGCGATCGAGGGTGGCAAGATCGACGTCAACGGAGGCGGTTGCAAGCCGGCCAAGGCGTTGCATGTGGGCGATCGTTTGAAAATCAGCCGCGCTGAAGAGCGGCTGGAGGTCGAGGTGCTGGGGCTGTCCGACAAACGCAGTCCAGCCAGCGTGGCACAGGCGCTATACCTGGAAACGCAGGCAAGCCGCATGGCCCGCGAAGCGGACAAGGAGCAACGGCGATTGACCGGCGCTGCCTTTGACCACCCCGTGAAACGCCCGGACAAGCATGCGCGTCGCGATTTGCGACGCATGAAGGACGCGCGCTGAGCAGTGCATCGCAGATTGACGGCCGAATCTGGGAGAACATCCATGCAAATCATGGGGATCGCGCCAACTGCGCGATTCCCCGAGGCCCGGAGGGCTCCGATGGACTTGCATGCACTGATGACCGGAATCGGCTTTTTCAAGAGCCTGCGCAACAGCACCTATGGTGAGCAGCGCCCAAGACAGCGTCTCCAGGCCACGCTGGGTGCACGCATGCTCGTGGTCGATGACTCGCCGACCATCTGTGCCGTGCTCGGCAAGATGCTGGGCCAGGAGGGTTATGCCGTGCTCAAGGCGGGCGACGGTGAGAGCGCGCTTGAACTGGCGCGCAGGGAGCAGCCCACGCTGATTTTCCTCGACGTCGTGCTGCCGGGCATGAACGGCTTCGCCGTACTGCGCGCACTGCGCCACGATCCAGGCACCCGGCATATCCCGATCGTGATGATCAGCGGCAATCAACAGGCGACCGAGCAGTTCTACGTGCAGCGTTTTGGAGCGGACGACTTCATGAAGAAGCCGTTCGGCCGCGATGAAGTAACCACGCAGATTGGCAAGCTGGTGGCGGCAGGACGGCTGGTCGTGCGGCAGCCATCCGCACCCGTCAGCGTATCGCTGCCGGAACTTTCGCCGCTGGCATTGGATGCGATCCCCGATATTGCGATGCCCGACGCGGATCAGCCGCACATGGCCACGACCTCGATATTGCCGGAACCGTCATTGCAGCTCGCGCACGGCTGAGCGAAACCCACGATGAGGGACGGGCGCTGGCGGCATCGGTGCGCCCATGGCCTGCAATGTCAGTGCTCGTCAGGCAAACGGGCCGATCTGCCGTCTGCGTCTGAATAGCGACGTCAAAAGATCCGCCAGACCTGTCAACGCGATCCGCCTGGTATCGTTTCTCCATGAAGCAACCTTTGCAACGCAGCGCGCGGTGATACTTCACCGACGTGGCGACAGCAGGGGATCGTCTGTTTCGCGGCCTTCAGCTTTTCGCGTGGCTTTGACTGATGACCGTGTATCAGGACGTGAGCTCTGACCCGAGCCCCTACGTGCACGGGTCGTTGCAAACATGGGCTGCCGAACTTTCGCCGCCGCTCAGCCGACCATCTGGAGTTTCGTTTGCGTACATTTCGGACAAGCGGTCTGCTGGGTTTGCTCGTGCTTGGCGCCGTGCTTCTGCTGGGCGGTTGCCACGATGTGTTGTTTGCCGGACTCAACACGACCGACGAGCACAAGAGCATCACCGTACAGAGCAATGTCGTGTTCGACGCGAAGCATCATCTTGCACTGGATGTCTATCGTCCCGCCAACGTGGAACATGCGCCCATCGTGGTCTTTTTCTACGGTGGTGACTGGATGCGTGGCAAGCGCCGATGGTACCGGTTCGCTGGCGCCGCACTGGCTGCACGCGGTGTGATGGTGGTGATCCCGGACTATCGAAAATATCCCAAAGTAAAAATGGCTGGCTTCATGCGGGATGCAGCGCATGCCGTTGCATGGGTACATGATCACGCCACGCAACTCGGCGGCGACCCTGGGAACATTTTCCTGATGGGACACTCCGCCGGCGGGCAGATTGCCGCTCTGCTTGCCACTGATCCTGCCTGGCTGGAAGCCGATGGCGTGCAGTCGCATGATCTGGCCGGCTTCATCGGCCTGGCGGGTGTCTACGCGTTTGTGCCGATCGCTGCGAAGGAAAAGGACATGATCGGCATGTTCGGCAAGACCGCTGCCGAGCAACGCCGGGCTGAGCCCATTTCGTTTGTTCACGGTGATGAACCGCCGATGCTGCTGCTGCATGGAACAGCCGACCGTGAAGTAAGGCCATCGAATAGCCAGTCGCTGGCGCAGGCGATGCAGGCTAACCATCGGGATGTCACCTTGAAGCTCTACCCAGGCATCGGACACTCGACACTGTTGCTTTCCTTGTCACGCCCGATGCGCTCCGATGCGCCGACGCTGGACGACGTACTGGCATTTATCCATGCGCATGAGAAAGCGATGCAAGACGATGGCGTGCCGGATAAGTCGTCCGGCGCTTAAGGGCATCTCGGAGCTGACCCTCCAGCTCGTCATTCCTGCGAAGGCAGGAACCCAGCGCCCTTGCGCATCAAAGGATCGAAGCCCCTGGGCCTCCGCCTTCGCAGGGATGCCGAGAGGGGATCAAACCAGAGACTTCAGCCGGTAGAGCGCATCCATCGCTTCGCGGGGAGACATGGCATCGGGATCTATCGTTTCCAACGCACGCTCGACGGCAGAGGGTGGCGACGCAAACAGACCGAGCTGCGGCGACGGTTCACCATGGGCTTTGCCCGTTGATGCGTGGCTGTGCATGCCGCGCTCAAGCTCTGCCAAAGTGCGGCGTGCATCGGCGATCACCGATTTCGGCAAGCCGGCCAGCGCGGCTACCTGCAATCCGAAACTGCGGTTGGCGGGGCCTTCCTTTACTGCATGCATGAAGACCAGTTGCTCGCCGTATTCCACGGCGTCGAGATGCACGTTCGCGATGGTGGGGTATTCGCCGGCCAGTTCGGTAAGCTCGAAGTAATGGGTGGCGAACAACGTATAGGCGCGACTATTGCGTGCCAGGTGCACGGCGGCAGCGCGTGCCAGTGACAGGCCGTCGTAAGTGCTGGTGCCGCGGCCGACTTCGTCCATCAACACCAGGCTGTGCTCGGTCGCGTTGTGCAGGATGTTCGCGGTTTCACTCATCTCCACCATGAAGGTGGATTGGCCACGCGAAAGGTCGTCGCCGGCGCCGATGCGGGTGAAGATGCGGTCGATCGGGCCGATCACCGCACGCGCAGCCGGCACGTAGCTGCCGATATGCGCGAGCAGCACGATCAGTGCGTTCTGTCGCATGTAAGTGGACTTGCCGCCCATGTTCGGACCGGTGATTACCAGCATGCGACGTGCATCGTCGAGCATCAGGTCGTTCGGCTCGAATGGTTCGTCCCGAACTTTTTCCACCACCGGATGGCGGCCGCGTTCCAGCGCCATGCCGGGTTCATCGGTTAGCTGCGGTTCGCTCCAGTCCAGCGTTTCGGCGCGTTCGGCCAGGTTGCTCAGTACATCGAGTTCGGCCATTGCGGCAGCGGCCTGCTTCAATGGCTCCAGTTTTCCGGTGAGCGTATCCAGCAGCGCTTCGTACAACGCCCGTTCGCGCATCAGCGACCGTTCCTTTGCCGACAGCACCTTGTCCTCGAAGGTCTTCAGCTCTTCGGTGATGTAGCGCTCGGCATTCTTCGTCGTCTGGCGACGCGTGTAGTGCGTGGGCGCTTTCTCCGATTGCGCCTTGGTAATTTCGATGTAGTAACCGTGCACGCGGTTGTAGCCGACCTTGAGCGTGTTGATGCCGCTGGCCGTCTTCTCGCGTTCTTCCAGCTCGACCAGATACTGGTCGGCATGAGTGGACAATCGGCGCAGTTCATCCAGCTCGGCGTCGTAGCCATCCGCAACCACGCCGCCGTCGCGTTGCAGTACCGGCGGTTGCGCCACGATGGCGCTGGCGAGCAGGGCGGCGGTGTCGGCGTGATCACCGATGTGCTCAACCAGCGCGTGCAACAGGGGACTATCAAGCGATGCGATCTGTTCGCGCAACGTCGGCGCCGCGGCGAGGCCATCGCGCAAGGTGGACAGGTCGCGTGGCCGTGCCGAACGCAGCGCGACTCGGGCGAGGATGCGTTCCAGGTCTCCAATGCCACGAAGTTGCTCGCGCAACGCTTCGCAGCGCCGGCTATCGATCAGCGTGCCGATCGCCTGATGGCGACGACGCAGCAACTCGCGTGAGCGCAGCGGGCGATTCAGCCAGCGGCGCAGCAGGCGTGCGCCCATCGGCGTCACCGTTTCGTCGAGCACACCTAGCAGGGTGTGTTCGGTGCGTCCGCTGGGATGCGTATCCAGCTCCAGATTGCGGCGCGTCGCCGCGTCCAGCGCGATCGTCTCGCTCGCGCTCTCCACAGCCATGCCGGTGAGATGCGGCAACGCGCTCTTCTGGGTTTCCTCGACATAGCCGAGCAGACAGCCAGCCGCTGCCGTTGCCAGCGGCAGGTTGTCCACACCGAAGCCACCGAGATCGCGGGTGCCGAAGAAACGATTCAGTTCGCGTCGTGCTGCATCGGCGTCGTAATGCCACGGCGGCCGTTTGCGCAAGCCGGGCAGCGCACTGACTAGTTTCGGCCACGCCACGCTTTCATCAACCAGCGTTTCGGCCGGCTGCAGGCGTGCGAGTTCGGCGGCCAATGCTTCTGCGTTCGGTACTTCGCTGAGCAGAAAGCGACCGCTGCCCAGATCGACCCAGGCCAGTCCATAGGCGCCATTCGTGCCCGCGGCGATAGCCAGCAGCAGGTTGTCGCGGCGCTCCTCCAACAACGCTGCATCGGTCACCGTGCCCGGCGAGACGATGCGCACCACCTTGCGTTCCACCACGCCTTTCGAGGTCGCCGGGTCGCCGATCTGCTCGCAGATCGCTACCGACTCGCCGAGACGCACCAGTCGCGCCAGATAATTTTCCGCGGCGTGATACGGCACGCCGGCCATCGGAATCGGTGCGCCAGCGGACTGCCCGCGCTGCGTCAGGGTGATGTCGAGCAGCCGCGCTGCCTTGCGTGCGTCGTCGTAGAACAACTCGTAGAAGTCGCCCATCCGAAAGAACAACAGCACCTCGGGATGTTCGGCCTTGGCCGAGAGGTACTGGCGCATGAACGGGGTGTGTGTTTTGAAGTCGTCTTCTTGCATCTTTAAAATATTGTTTTTATTGGATTTCGGCGATTTAGTCATGCCCGAAAGGGTCTGCGGGGAGGCAGCCCGATTCGAGTGCGATCCGGAATGCAGGAGATCCTGCAACCAGGAGTGGTTTCGGATCATATCTCCCCTCAAGCACTCAACGACCGCAGCGGACGTCATGGCGCGCAGGGATGGCTGAATATGTCGAGGGCAACTGCACCGGGCATGGAAACTGCCCGTCACCTCGCGCGCACGGCCAGGTGACGGGACCGCTTGATCAGAAAGTGACGTGGAGGCTCATGCGTGCGCCCTGGTCCTGCACGCCGCTGGCGAACTGGCCGAGGTAACTGGCATCCACGCTGACGTTTTTCGCCAGCATGAACTCGATGCCGAGGTCGGTGGACAGCGCGTGGTGTGCCACCGGGATGCCGGCGATGGCGAAGCTGTCGCCGCCCGCCAGGAAGCTCATGGTGCTGACTGGGGTCAGATCGCCCCATGCTTGCTGCCAGCCGATGCTGGCGTGGGCATGGATACCACCGGCGGCATCCAGTGCGAATGTGTCGCGCAGACCCAGCGTGCCGGTGTTGACCGACGTACTGTTGGCGGTTACCGCAAGCGCGGCATCGCCACCGCCTTCCTGCACGGTGTTGTCATGCACCCTCACTCGCGCTACGTTGACGAAGGGCTCCAATTGCTGGCCGGGACTGACGTTGAACTGGTAACCGCCTTCGACATAGACCTGTGTGGTCTGCGCGTCATACGCACCGGTCACCCAGTCGCTGTAGCTGCCGAATGCGACCGCGCGGTTGCTGCGGATCTGCTGCCACGAATACACCGCACCGGCGCGCAGCACGAACGAGCCGAACATGCTGCTGCCATACAGGCCGGCATGGTCGCCGAGCACATGTTCCGACGAGCCTACGCTGTTCGACTGGATCGAATTCTGGCCGTGACCCAGCACCGCGCCCAGGCGGGCGTCGGTGCCCAGCGGCGAGTCGGCACCCACCAGCACGCCGCTGCCATTGATCTGCACGGAGGCTGCGTTAGTGTCATCGTTATCGTGGCCACCATGACCCCAGGCGCTGGTCCACACACTGACACCCTCGGCCGTCGCGCCTTGCGCACCGGCGTTGTCCAGACCAAGCAGATGACGGTTGATGGCATCGCGGATATAGCGGCTGTCGTCGATCAATGCGGTACTGCTGCTCGGGTAGATCACGCCGGAAAGCTGATCGAACGCGTGCCGCACGGTGGGGCCATCGAGCGTGGTCAGAGCGCTGTATACCGGGTCGCCAAAGCCGAAGCCGTCGGCGGTGGCGGCCACGGCCTTCTGGTTCGGTGTCTGCGCGACGCTGACGAAGCTGATGTCGTTGCGTTGCAGCGACAGGTTCACGGCGTTGGCGGTGTAGCCAAGTACCGGGTCGAGGAACGTCAGGCTGGAACTGGCTGACGCAAACTGCCCGGTCACGCCACCAGCAGCGGTGAGAATGGTGTAGTTGGTACTCGGCGCCCAGGTGCCCGTCTGCGCCAGCACCACGGCACTGCCACCGAGAATCGAGACCTTGCCACCAGCGGCGATCTGGTCACTGCTGCCATTCGGCGCCGCGTCGATCTGGTAACTGGAGCCGGGCTGGAACGTCACGTCGCCCGTTACATGCAAGGTGCCGATCGAGTTGCCTGGCGCTACCGTGCCGGCGAGGTTCAGTCCGCCGATGGTGCCGATGCCGCCCAGGCTGGCGCCGGACGCCACCGTCACCATGCCGTCCAGGCTTGCTCCGGCATGGCTGTCGTCACCGACCACCAGCTTGCCGGTGGTTACCGTCGCTGCGCCGCTGAGCGAATTGCTGGCGTTCAAGGTGAGCGTGCCTGCACCGGCCTTGGTCAGCGTGCCGCTGCCCGAGAGGACGGCGGTGTAGATACCGTCGCTGGTCTGGTTGAACACCAGCGCAGCGTTGTCGGCGATGTTGCCTTGCAGGCTGCCGCTGTCGCCCTGCAAGGTGCCGGCGCTGACCGTGGTGCCGCCGCTGTAGGTGTTGTTGCCAGTCAACACGAGTGTGCCGGCGCCGAGCTTGCTCAAGCCGCCACTGCCGCCGAGCGACTGCGCCACCGTGAAGGTATTGCCGGCATCGGCAATGCTGAAGCCACCGCCTGCGCTGCCCAACGTGAGAGTGCGTGCCGTGCTGTTGAAGGTGGTGCCGGTGATCTGCAACGTGCCCCCGTCCAGCGCCAGCGCATTGCTCGCTGCACCGAGGTTGGCATCGGACGATACCGACAGCACGCCGCCATTGATGGTGGTGTCGCCGCTGTAGGTATTGGCAGCGGTAAGCACCAGCGTGCCGAGGTCGCTCTTGGTAAGACCGTCGGTACCGGCGATAACGTTGTTGACGGTCGTGGTATAGCCAGCGCCGGCACTGCTGCCGTCACCCACGCGGATGATCGGCGCGGCGCCGTTGCTGCCGACCAGGGTCAGCGTGTCGCCGCTCAACGTGTAGCCGTTGCTGGCGAACTGCAGGCCCGCCGCGATGACGTTGCCGGCGGTGTTGTCGATGGTCACCGTACCCGGTGCACCGCCGAAGATAGCGAAGCCGGGCTGCGGCACCATCGGAGCTGAAACACTGCCGGTGGCGTTGGTCCAGGCCGGTGAGGTAGTCGCCCAGATACCGCTGCCGCCGCCGGCCTGGGTGGCACTGGCAAGGCCGTTGCCGTTCCAGAAGTTCAGCGTCAGGCCGGCGGCATTGAGCAGATTGATCTGCCTGTTCGCGGTGAGGGTCTGGATCACCAGGGCGCCATTGCCCGAAGGCGTGCTCCCCAGCATGATGCCGCCGTTGGTTTCGGTCAGGCTGCCAGCATAGGAGAACAGGTTGTACAGCCCCGGACCGAACCCGCCAAGGTCAGTGACATTGAGTACGGCACCAGCCAGCGCAAGGTTGCCGCCGACCTTTACGCTGTCTCCCGTACCGAACGTCGCGAGGTTGGCGCCGGGTGCGCCAAATTCGTCGTCGAGCACACTGCCTTGCGCGAAGCTCGCGTTACCGCCGACGGTCAGCGTGCCGATCGAATCGCCCGGTGCCAGATGCGCACCGCTGGACAGATCGATATTGCCGCCTATGCTGCCGTGGCCGCCCAGTGTGGCGCCAGCATCCACGGCGACATTGCCGCCCAGCGCTGCACCGTTACCCGCGGCGCTGCCAACGATCAGGGCTCCGGATCGCACTTCGGTGGTGCCGGCGAAACCGCTGCTGTTGCCATCCAGCGTCAACGAGAATTTACCGATCTGCGCCAGTTGGCCGGTGCCGGAAAGCACGCCGGCGAACCTCAGGTTGGCGCCGGTGTCGAAGGCCAGCGTGGCATTGTCGAGCACGTTACCGGCAATGGTGCTGGCTGCGCTGCCATCACCGATTTGCAAGGTGCCCGCGTTGATCGCGGTGCCTCCGCTGTAGTTGTTCGCGCCGGTGAGGGTGAGGGTTCCGCTGCCATTCTGTACCAGCTTGCCGTTGCCGGAAAACAGTCCGCTATAGCTAGGGCTGTCGCTGCGATTGAAAACGAGTGTGCCGTCGTCCACGAGATTGCCACTGATCGAGCCGGTGTTGCCGCCGGTGCCGACCTGCAGCACGGTGTTGTTGACGATGCTGGTGCTGCCGGTAGCGTTGATGGCACCGGTGACGACGATGTCGGCGGTGTCATAGAGAACCACGTTGGCAGCGGCAAGCGTGCCGTTGATGGTCAGCGGAACCCCATCCGTGAGGCCGAAATAGCCCGTCGCAGTGAAATTTCCCAGACTGCTGATCTGGTTCACTCCGCCGAGCGGGACACTGCCTGTCGAACTACCGCTTAGCGTCCCCGTCGTGACAACGCCATTGGTCTGCGCGATGTTGCCGGTGACTTCAAGCTCCAGTGTATTGCTGGTAATTGCGGAGCCGAGCGTCAGATTGCCCGCCGAAGCGAGATTGATGTCGCCGCCGTTCGCGGTTATCGAGGCGACGTTCAGCGCGCCCGCATTGTCTATCACCACATTGCTGCCGGAAGCGGTGACTGCGCCGGTGAAATTGTTGCCGGCGTTGCTCAGCACGATGGCGTTGGCTCCGGCGTTGAAGTTCGACGCCCCCGACACGACGAACGCGCCTGATTGCGTGATGCCACTCGTCGTGGTGGTCACCGACAACGGACCCCTGATATTCATGGCATTCGCGCTGAACGAGCCACTGTTCGTGCTCAGGCTGGACAGCGCCGTCGTGCCACCGACTGAACCAGCAAACGTAATCCCGCCACTGGTGTTCGCCATCAGGTTGTGCGCGCCGTCGACGGTCGAGGCGAAGTCAATTGCACCATTGCCCGTGCTTGTCGCGACCACGTCGACTGCCAGCGTCACCGCGTCGTTGTAGGTTTGCGCGCCGCTGGTGGTCACGTTGCCGCCAAGAGTGGTGCTGCCTGTGGCATCGATGTTCAGGCTGGTGAGTGGCGTCGTCGCGCCCAAGGCGTTCGCGAACGTGGTATTGCCGGAGTTGTTCACGGTCAGCGCGCCCGCGCCGTCGATCCTGCCTTCGAGTCGCAACGCGCCCGCAGCATCGAGGTTCGCGTTGCCGATGATGTCGATGTTGCGGAACAGTGTTGTCGCTGCGGTGACCTGCAATGTGCCGCCATTGAGTGTGAGGGCGCCTGAGGTGGCACCAAGATTGTTGTCGCTGGCTATGCTCAGCGTTCCGGCGTTGACTACGGTGCCGCCCGTATAGGAGTTATTGCCGTTGAGCACCAGGGTGCCTGCGGCATTCTTGATAAGCGCATAGGTACCCGCATTCGCGCCGGTACCACCGGAGCCCGTTTGATCGGCGATGTCGTCATTGATTGTCTGGATGTTGCCGGTATCCGGTGCAAAGGTCAGGCTGCCGTTGCCTTGCAAGAAGATGCCGGAGCCGAACGCAGAGCCGTTGCCACCCCCGAACGTACCCGTGCCACCGTTCACCGCGCTGCCTGAAATGCCCAGGCTGCCGTTGATGACAAGTACGCCACCGTTCTGAACGAAGATGGCGCCGCCCATGCCGCCGCCGCCACCACCGCCGCCAACGCTGGACGTAAAGCCGGCGGTGCTTATATTTCCCGCTGCCGAACCGTTGCCTCCGCCGAATCCGCCGATACCACCCCGGCCACCCAGTCCGAGACTTCCGTCGGTACTTTGGGCTGAACCGCCGCCGCCGCCGCCCGCTCCAAAACCACCCGCACCACCGGCGCCGCCATTGCCAGCAGGGAGGGAATAATTGGGGCTGCCGCCAAGGCCGCCGCCTGCGCCGAAGCTGCCGGCGCCACCTGGACCACCGGTTGGGTCAGAGCCAGAGGCCGCGGGACCGTCGGCTCCTCCTGTACCAAACCTGCCATTTTCGCGGCCGCCAACAAATCCACTACCAATGTTATTGACGTTACCCGAACTGTCGCCGCCGCTGGCCGCGTTGCCTGAGAAATTGACATTCGTCAGCGTGACCGTTGCGGTCGAGCCGACAAAGACGCCGCCACCCAGTCCCGCGCCGCCTCCGCCGACAAGGCTGGTTTCGCCCTGGGCGCGCATGTTGTTGATGTTCAGCTGGCTGATGCTAACGCTGCCTGAAGTGACGTAGAAACCTTCGGCGGCTCCAGAGCCATTGAGCGTCATGCCATTGCCGTTGATGGTGACAGTCGACTGGCTATTGATCTGTGGCAGCGCGGTAGCTCCCGAGAGTGTGACGGAGCTGGTGAAGTTGAGGATGTACGCGCTGGCAGGATTACTGTCGATGGTGCTTATCGCCGTTTGCAAATCCGACGCGCTTCCCACGTTCAACGTGATAGCCGATTGCGCATGGGCATGCGTGCTGAAACCGAGCGCTAGCAGGATGGCCAACGGCAGACGTTGCGATCGAAGCCCAACGGGTTTGACGCTCGCCCGTGAGATTGCGTCGCCGGGGTTGCGCGCCAACTCGGATGCTACCTGCATGATTCGCAGCGCGCGGTTCCAGACAAGACGGTAGGTACGATTCATGGATATTGTCCTGTAGCTGTCGATGAAGTGTTGAATGCCGTGTTTGGATAGCGCAGCAGTTCGCAAGACGCGAACGTTCTTGAGACGCCTGGCATGCGGTCGAGCGGGCTCACTTCGACACCCATGCGTTGGAGCTGTGGGTGCGTTGGAGCTGAGAGTGCGTTTGGTGCTGGTGCGGGAAGTCTTTACTGGACGCGCTGCGCCCGTTCTGCGGCTTGTTTCGTTGAACATGACAGCCGGCGATTCGGCCATGCCGACGCCGAAGCGGGGGGATCTGTATCGGCGGCGCTACCAGCAGATGCGAGACCGAGCGCGGCAGGTTCGAGCTGAAATGTAGGTGGTTCATGCGATGCCCCCCGACATGCGCGTGCCGTGCCGGTGGTATCCGGACGGACTGTTGAATTCTTGCGATTATTTGTATCCCCAGACTAGCTTCTGTGATGGTGACAGCCTATCCCCGAAATCGGGGGGAGACGATCGACGCTAGCTTACCCCACGGGTGGCAGCGGAGCCTTGAGGAGCAGGGTCAGGCCTTGCCCTGGCGCGGTGTTCAGTATCAGTTCGGCACTAAGGCGCCGGGCACGGTTGTGCAGGCTGGCAAGTCCGGCACCGCCGGCATGACGGCTGCGGATGGCAGCGGGGTCGAAGCCGCCGCCGTTGTCGCTGACCTCGATATACAGCGTGTCGGTGTGTCGCACCGTGATGTCCACCCGGCTGGCGCGGCTGTGCTTGAGCACATTGGTCAGCGCTTCCTGCAGCAGACGCAGCAGGTCGAGGCTGCGCGCAGGACCGAGATGCAGCCCGTGGAGGTTGTCCAGCTGCCAATGGCTGTCGATGTCGGCCACGTCCAGGCGCTGGCTCCAACGATGACGCAGCGGAGCGAGCAGGGCTGCCAGATCACAATCTTGCTCGTGGGTGGTGGTATCGATGACCAGGCGCAGGTCGTCTCGCAATTCCTTCAGGGTAACGACCACGCGCGCCGGTTCCGGCGGCCGTTGCGGATTTTCCAGCGCGGCAATCGCACCGAGCAGGCTGCCGCCGAAGCCGTAATGCAGATCGCGCACCAAGTTCAGGCGCTCGCCGATGCGGGTGTTGTCCAGCGCGAGCGCGTGCTCGCGCGTCAGCGTGTCACCGAGCTGCCTGGTAGCGATATCGACTTCATGCTTGAGTTCGACGTTGAAGCCTTCGACGCGACGCATCGCCAAGGAAAAGCGCCAGGCCACGGCGAAGGCCATGCCGAGCAGGGTCACAGGCGAGGTCAGCGCGCCGATATAGTTGTTGCCGTGGATCAGCTCCAGGTACAGCGCAAGATCGCGGAACGAGAGCGCGATCGGCAGCAGCATGGATACGCCGAGCACGCGCACTTCGATCCGGTGGCTGCGTGCGGCGTGCCAAAGGAAGGCAGCGATCGTGACGTAGTAGAACAGGATGGTTGGCAGCACCCACAGGTTGCGCCACGGACCCATGCGATGCGGATCGAGCAAGGCGAACGCGAACGCAGCGAGGCTGGCCAATCCCATTAAGGTTTCCGTGCGCGGCCAGCGGCGTTCGCAGAAGCGCAGCAGGAACACGGTAAAGCTGCATGTCGATGCCACCAGCAACGCGACGTTGAAGGCCTGCCACGCATCGGTGCTGCCGAATGGCCAAGTACTTGCGGTGACGTAGTTCCATCCATAGCCGGCGCCGAATAAGGTGCTCAGTGCGTACCAGCCGTAGACGGTGTCCCTGCGCCGCAACAGCCAGAGCATGCCGAACAGTACGCCAAGCACGGCGCTGATCGCGAAGTTGAACAGGCGCACGTCATAGCGCCAGCGCACACCGCTGCGATACAGAGGCTGAATCGCCGAGTCACTGCCGATCTGCACGGTGCCGAGGCCAGGCTGGTAGGCGGCGAGGCCGGAAACACGCACCAGCAGCGTGTTCTCGCCCACGTGCAGCAGCGGCTTGTCGATCAGGAAATATTGCGGCGCGACCCAACTACGCGACAACGGCTCGACCAGCTGCGGGTCGCGATGAACAAGACTGCCGTTGACGTAGACCGCGTCGGCCATGCACACGTAGTCGAGCAGCAGGCCAATGGGCGCATCCGTGCTGGCCTGGTTCCAGTGCAGTCGATACCAGACCACGCCATCATGTTTCGGCCAGCGCGTGTTCCAGTAATCCATCAGCGTGACGAGCGTCCATCCGGTGACAGGCGGCGCGGAGGAATCCCAGTCTGCCTGTACCGCTTCGGCACGGTCGATCCTCAGGGCTGCGGCTGGCGCCGACTGCGCCTGCAGCGTGCAGATCGTGAATGCTGCGAGTAACCAGGCTACTGACAAACGTGCAAGTCGTGGTGACCTCAATGTAACAGACCCATGGCCTTGGCTTCGAAGACCGCCGCAGTGCGCGAGCGGACCGCCAGCTTGCGATAGATGCTCTTGGTGTGGTCCTCGATGGTGAAGCGCGACAGCGTGGTCAATTCGGCTATCTCACGATTGCTGTAGCCGCGCGCGACCATTTGCAGGATCTCGGATTCGCGTTCGGACAGTGCATGCTCCGATGGTTGCACTGCTTCAATATGGGGTGTGGCAACGGGCGCCGGTTCGGAGGAAAGCTTCAGCAGAGTGAGGATGCGGCGTGCAATGTTCGGGTCGATCGGCGCGCCGCCGCGTCGGATGCTCTGCAGCGACTGGGTCAGTTCGGCATCTTCGCGTTCTTTCAGCAGATAGCCGATCGCGCCCGCACGCAGGGCGGCCAGCACGGTGTCCTCATCACCCCACGCGGAGATCACCACGCAGGTCAGCTGCGGACAATGCTCACGCAGCCACGCGATCAGCTCGATACCGTTACCGTCGGGCAGGCCGATGTCGATCACAGCCATGCCGGTGGCGTTCTCGCCCAGTTGTGCCTTGGCCGCGGCGATGCTTTCCACAGCGGTGATCTGTGCGTCTGCGCCGATCAGGTCCCGCAGCAGCCGATGCAGGCGCTGCTGCATCGGCCCGTTGTCCTCGACGATCAGCGTCGGACTCAGATCAATGCTGGTTGCCGTCGATTCCATGCCTAGCACAAGCCCCCTAGCCGATGACGGAGGTCAGTCGACCTCTGGTGACATAAGTATACGATCTGGGCGTGACCGTTGAGCCGCAAGGCCGGTAGCTTCCTGGTCAACCGCGCAGGCAAATACGTCGCGCGTGCCGTGTGAGCTCGCCCTGACTCGGGCCAGGCGGGTCTTGGCGTGATCGCGCGAAACGGGTAGAACGATGTTCTTGCTCATGGCGCAACGCGCATTCAAGTCAGGGAGTTCCGCATGGAGTTTTCGTCTGTCCCTACTGATGCCGAATTGCTGATGTTGGCTGGTGACGTAGCGATCGAAGTTCTGCAGCGCAAGCTGATGCTGGTGACCGCCGAATCCTGCACGGGCGGCTGGATCGCCAAAACGCTGACTGATCTGCCCGGCAGTTCGGCCTGGTTCGATGCCGGGGTGGTGACTTACAGCTATGAGGCCAAGGAGGCACTACTTGGAGTCAACCCGCGCACACTTGAGCGCACTGGAGCAGTCAGCGAGGAGACCGCGCTGGAGATGGTCTCCGGTGCGCTGGCACGCTTCGGCGCCGGCGTGGCGGTCGCGGTGACCGGGATCGCCGGGCCAACGGGCGGCACGACGGAAAAACCGGTCGGCACGGTGTGGATCAGTTGGAAACGCCGTGGTGGCTACGGCCACGCGCAGCTATTCCATTTTCCCGGCGATCGCGAGGCGATCCGGCGCCAAACCGTGGCGGCGGCGCTCATTGGCGTACGTAAAGCACTGACGGAATAGCACTTCGTCTGCTGTCGGGCGGGCTTGACCGGTATGGGATACTGGCTAGGTCGCATCAGGGCGCTCTGGCCGCGATTGCCTTGATCGAATCACCCGATCAGGCCGTTTCAGCCGCCTGAGCCCCTATCGCAGCCCGTGAGACCCGATCCGGGCATCATGCTTCCCATTCACAGCCCAACCGGAATTCAAGACGATGGATGACAACAAGCGCAAGGCACTTACTTCCGCCCTCGGCCAGATCGAAAAGCAGTTCGGCAAGGGCGCGATCATGCGCATGGGCGACCGCGTCAACGAAGCCATCGAAACGGTATCCACTGGCTCACTCGGGCTGGATATCGCGCTGGGCGTCGGCGGTCTGCCGCGTGGCCGCGTGGTCGAGATCTACGGGCCGGAATCGTCCGGCAAGACAACCATGACCTTGCAGGCGATTGCCAGCTGCCAGCGCGCGGGTGGCACCGCGGCATTCATCGATGCCGAGCACGCGCTCGACCCGACCTACGCGGAAAAACTCGGCGTCAAGGTCGACGACCTGCTGGTTTCGCAGCCGGATACCGGTGAGCAGGCACTGGAAATCGCCGACATGCTGGTGCGTTCGGGCGCCGTCGACATGGTCGTGGTCGACTCGGTCGCCGCACTGACCCCGAAGGCGGAAATCGAGGGCGAGATGGGCGACTCCCACGTCGGCCTGCACGCCCGCCTGATGAGCCAGGCGCTGCGCAAGCTGACCGCCAACATCAAGAAGTCCGGCACGCTGGTGATCTTCATCAACCAGATCCGCATGAAGATCGGCGTGATGTTCGGTAGCCCCGAGACCACCACTGGCGGCAACGCGCTGAAGTTCTACGCCTCGGTGCGCCTGGATATCCGCCGCATCGGCGCGGTGAAGAAGGGCGAGGAAATCATCGGTTCGGAAACCCGCGTCAAGGTCGTCAAAAACAAGGTGGCGCCGCCGTTCCGCCAGTGCGAATTCGAGATCCTGTACGGCGAAGGCACCTCGCGCGAAGGTGAGATCATCGAGCTGGGCGTGGCGCAGAACCTGATCGACAAGTCCGGCGCCTGGTACAGCTACAAGGGCGATCGTATCGGCCAGGGCAAGGAAAACGTGCGCCAGTACCTGCGCGACAACCCGGCGATGGCGAACGAGATCGACCAGCTGCTACGCGAGCGTCTGCTGGTACCCGTCGGCAAACCCGCCGCCGCGGCGCCGGAAGAGGCGCTCGAGGAGGCGTGATCGGGTAGGTCTGGTGCCATGGCGAAAGCAGTGGCGCGGGGCAGTGATGCCGGCAATTCGTTTAACGCAGATGGCCCGGCTCGTCCGGGCCATCTGCGTTAAACGTCCCGCAACTGTTCGCCCCTCCTTGGCCTCAAAACCACCCGCGCGCCCCTCAACCGTTCACCTCCGGCTCACCCGTTCGCCGTCGACCGTTCGCCTCAAACTCCATCCGTTCGCCCTGAGCGTAAGCCCGAAGGGCTGAAGTCGAAGGGTGAGGTCGACGCGAGGAGCAACCCTTCGACTTCGCTGCGCTACGCTCAGGGCGAACGGGTGGAGTTCGAGGCCAAAGCCGAGCCCGCGCCGAAGCCGAAAGGCCCACCAACCAGGTATCTGTTTAATGATGAAACGCCCACCCGGCAAGGACGATACCGGCAAAGCTGCGCCAGCCAAGCCAAAGCGCAGCGCCTACGACAAGGCGCTGGGGCTGCTGGCGCGCCGCGAGCATTCGCGCAGGGAGCTGAAGACCAAGCTTCGTCAAGGCGGCTATGAGGGCGAAGAGACCGGCGCGGCGATCGACCGGCTGGGCGAGCAGCATTATCAGGACGACGATCGGTTCGCCGAAGTGCTGCTGCGCAGTCGCGTCGCCCAGGGCTACGGCCCGATGCGCCTGCGGGTAGAGCTGAAAAGCCATGGGTTGGGCGATGCACGTATCCGTGAGCTGCTGGAGGCGGCTGACGTCGACTGGGCGGCTTCCGCCGCTGCCCAGCTGCGCCGCCGTTACGGCGGCGCGGGCTCCGCTGACCCGGTGGAACGTACCCGCCGGGCGCAATTCCTCTTGCGCCGAGGCTTTGCCGCCGCCACAGTACGGAGTGTTACCCACGCCGACGTGGACGAAGCTGACGACGAAATCCCCTGATATCCACCATCCAAGGATGATGGAGAGACGGATCGCGTGGCTCGGTCGCGGTGTGGCCTTCGACCAACCGCCAGCTAGACCCGCATGAAAACCTCTGAAATCCGTTCCACTTTCCTCGACTACTTCCGCTCCAAGGGCCACACGATCGTGCCGTCCAGCTCGCTGGTGCCGGCCAGCGATCCGACCTTGTTGTTCACCAACTCGGGCATGGTGCAGTTCAAGAATGTGTTCCTCGGCAGCGAGAAGCCGGGCTACGTGCGCGCTGCCGACGTGCAGCGCTGCCTGCGTGCTGGCGGCAAGCACAACGACCTGGACGCCGTGGGCTATACCGCCCGGCACCACACGTTTTTCGAGATGCTGGGCAACTGGTCGTTCGGTGATTACTTCAAACGTGACGCGATTGCTTACGCATGGGAATTGCTGACGGGCATCTACAAACTGCCCGCCGATAAACTATGGGTCACCGTCTATCATACGGACGACGAAGCGTTCGACATCTGGCACAAGGAAGTCGGCATCCCGACGGAGCGCATCGTGCGCATCGGCGACAACAAGGGTGCGCCGTTCGCTTCCGATAATTTCTGGCAGATGGCCGACACCGGCCCCTGCGGTCCGTGTACGGAAATCTTTTACGACCATGGCGCCGGAATTGCGGGTGGCCCACCCGGTTCGCCGGACGAGGATGGCGACCGCTACATCGAGATCTGGAACCTGGTGTTCATGCAGTTCGACCGCGCGCCGGACGGCACGCTGTCGCCGTTGCCCGCACCGTGCGTGGATACCGGCATGGGCCTGGAACGACTTGCGGCCGTGCTGCAGCATGTGCATTCCAATTACGAAATCGATCTGTTCGCGCATCTGATCCGGGTTGCCGGCGAACTCACGAAGACGAGTGATCTCTCCAACAAATCATTGCGCGTGATTGCTGACCATATCCGCGCGTGCTCCTTCCTGATCGTGGACGGCGTGCTGCCGTCCAACGAAGGTCGCGGCTACGTGCTGCGCCGGATCATCCGGCGCGCGCTGCGACACGGCTGGATGCTCGGCGTACGCGGAGACTTCTTCTGGAAAATGGTGCAGCCGTTGGTCGAGGAAATGGGCGTGGCCTATCCGGAGCTTGCGACCAAACAGGCGTTCGTCGAAGACGCACTGCGCGCCGAAGAACAGCGCTTTGGCGAGACGCTGGAACACGGCATGCGGGTGTTCGACGAAGTGGCCGCAAAGACCACCGGAACCATTGCGGGAGAGGATGCATTCCGGCTCTACGACACCTATGGTTTTCCGGTGGATCTCACCGCCGACATTGCGCGCGAGCGCGGTCTCGAAGTCGACATGCCGGGATTCGAGCAGGCGATGAACGAGCAGCGCGAGCGCGCACGTTCGGCCGGCCGCTTCGAGGCCAAGGGTCAGATGCCGGCGGATCTGGCCAGTCAGTTGAAACCCACTTCGTTCCTCGGCTACGAGGCATTGCGCAATCAGGGCAGCAAGGTGCTGGGCATCGTCCGCGCGGGCAAGCAGTTCGATCGACTCGATGCGGGCGAGGAGGGATTGCTGATTCTCGACCGCACACCGTTCTACGCGGAGTCGGGTGGGCAGGTGGGCGATACCGGTGAGCTCGTCAATCAGGCGGGTCGCTTCGAAGTCGGGGATACCTTGAAGATGGGTGGTGTGTTCTTCGGTCACGCGGGCCGTTGGCATGGCACGCAGCCGCTGCGCACCGGCGACACCGTCGAGGCCAGCGTCGATGCGGCGCGTCGTCAGGCGATCGTGCTCAACCATTCGGCCACCCATTTGCTGCATGCCGCTTTGCGCAAGGTGCTGGGCGATCACGTCACGCAGAAGGGTTCACTGGTCGCGCCGGAGCGTCTGCGTTTCGACTTCTCGCACTTCAAGCCCATGAGCCGCGATGAGCTGGCACAGGTTGAGACGATGGTGAACGTCGAGGTGCGCCGCAATGCGGCCGCCGATGTGCGCGAGATGGCTTATGACGATGCGATCGCGTTTGGCGCGATGGCGTTGTTCGGCGAGAAGTACGGCGACGAAGTACGTGTGCTCAAGATGGGCGAGTTCTCCACCGAACTCTGCGGCGGCACCCATGTCAGTCGTACGGGTGACATTGGCTTGTTCAAGATCACCAGCGAGGCCGGTGTGGCTTCCGGGGTGCGTCGTATCGAGGCGGTTACCGGTGACGGTGCGTTGACCTGGGTGGCCGACGAGGAGCGTCGTCTGGGCGAGTTGTCGCAACTTCTTTCCAGCAGTGGTGACGATGCGGTGGAGAAACTGCGGCAACTGTTCGATCGCCAGAAAAAGCTGGAGCG
>Ga0302232_10000588_pt1 | contig 27002 bp, 25 predicted proteins | sample II_Palsa_N2_3_FD_193575 | JGI IMG/M metagenome (GOLD analysis project Ga0302232, IMG submission 193575) | Peat permafrost microbial communities from Stordalen Mire near Abisko, Sweden - II_Palsa_N2_3 | ecosystem: Environmental > Terrestrial > Soil > Palsa > Peat permafrost | place: Sweden...
TGGGAAGACCAGCAGTGACCGGTCAAGCCCGGTGGCCCGCATCGTCTCGTGCGCCTGGGGGTCGGGCGCGACCACCAGGAACACCTTGCTGGCCGCGGCCGCGCGGCGGTGGATGCTGGTCAGCACCTCCAGGGCGTAGGCGTCGGCCAGCACCGCGTCGGCCAGATTCGCCGCGATGAGCAGGAGATCGGTTTCCAGAGCGGCGCGTAGCCCGGTATGCAGCACTCCCTCTGTGCCAGCTCCGACGTTCCCGCAGACGTTCACCACCAGGCAACGGCCACGCCTGTATGAGGTGAGATGCAAACCCATCGAGTCCAAGACAGTCTCCCGCTGTCGCTACACATCTACTCGATTGCATGAGCCGCATCTCAGGACCACATGCTCGTTCCGACAGAGACTCTAGGGCATGACCATGGCGCTGACATGCGGAATTCTACAATTAGTAAGCCTCACATTACGTATAGTCCGGACATTTGGGCCCTGGACCTGGTCGCGTCAGCGGGGCGGGTCGAAGTGGGGCGGCTGGGGTGGCTCCGCGCCGGCGTCCTCGACGATCTGAGCAGCGAAGGCCCGGAGTTTGATGTTGCGGTTCTGCGACGTCGTGCGCAAGATCGCGAACGCCTCGCCGGCGGTGATCCGCCGTTGCCCCATCAGCACGCCGATCGCCTGGTCGATGACCGCGCGGGAGGCCAGCGAGGCCCGCAGCTGATCAGTGAGGGCGACATGGCCCGCCAGCCTGATGGCGATGGACAGTGCCCCGGAGGCGTTCTGGGCGAAACGCTCGGCGCGGCTGGTCGCCGCCGGCCCGAAGGAGCCGGTTACCAGCGAATACAGGTTGAACGCGCCGATGGTGATGCTGCCGTTGCTGAGCGGGAGCGAGAGCGAGGACCGGATTCCGTGCTGCAGCGCCGTGGCCGCGTAGGCGGCCCACCGTTGGTCGCTGGCCAGGTCATGGATGGACACCTGGGTGCCGGTGCGCAGCGCGTGCAGGCACGGCCCCTGATCCAGGCCGTACTGCACCTCGTCCACCTGCGCCGCCAGCGCGTCCGTGGAGGCCACCGTCAGCGGACGCCCGTTGGGCTGCAACGTGATCCCGCACGACAAGCCCTCACCCACGGTCAGGATCGCCAGGCCGGCCAGTTCAGTCAGGAACTCCTCGATGGTCTCGGTGCCCAGCAGCAGCGCTTGCATCTCCATGATGCTCGCCGCCATGTCGTCGGGCGTGCCCGCATCGTCCATTGTCCACAACCAGTCCCAGGAACCCGCCGGCGGCGGACAGCTGACTACACGCCACACCCTGGGACGGCCCGTCCTCCGCAGACGGGCACGAAATGCCTCAAAGCAGTACCCTCACCATCCTCCCGATCGGGCCCTTACGCAAACCCGGCCAGTCCGGCGCTATCTGTAACCAAGCACTGGTTCGGCGTCCTGGCCGCCGCTGGACCTACGCTGGAGCGCATGACGCTTCCATCCGGTATCCCCATCGACGGGCTGGATCCCGGCATCCGCCCGCAAGACGATCTGTTCCGGCATGTCAACGGCCGGTGGCTCGCGCGGACCAAGATCCCCGCCGACCGGTCGCGCGAAAGCGCGTTCCGGATTCTGGCTGAAAAGGCCGAGAACGCGGTGCGCGAGATCGTGGCAGAGGCCGCGTCGGCACCGGAAGGCAGCGAGGAGCGAAAGTTCGGCGACGTGTATGCCAGTTTCATGGACGCGGACCGGGCCGAGCGGCTCGGCTCGCAACCCATCAGCCAGGCGCTCGCGGCGGCCCGGGCCGTCAGCTCCATTCCGGAGCTGCTGGAGACGCTCGGGCGGCTGGAGCGGCTGGGCATCGGGGGCCTGTACCGGCTCTTCGTTGACACCGACCCTGGCGACCCGGAGCGTTACCTGGTGTTTTTCGAGCAGGCTGCTATCTCGCTGCCGGACGAGAGCTACTACCGCGAGGAGCGGTTCGCTGGCGTCCGCGACGCGTTCGCTGGTCATGTGCAGCGAATGTTCGAGCTGGCCGGGCTGCCGGATGCCGACGGGGCAGCCAGCCGGGTGTCCGCGCTGGAGACGGCGGTGGCTGGGCACCACTGGGACAGCGTCGCGAGCCGCGACCGCGAGAAGACGTACAACCTGTTCACCTGGGCCGGCGTGTTGTCTGAGGGGCCGGACCTGCGGAGCTGGCTGGCGGCCCTGGACCCGCCCGCTGGCGCCTTCGACGAGATCGTGCTCCGCCAGCCGAGCTTCAGCGCCGGGCTGGCCTCATTGCTCACCGACGAGCACGTTCCGGCGTGGCGGGACTGGCTGTGCTGGCAGGTGATCCACAGCGCTGCCGCGTATCTGTCCGAGGCGTTCGTCCAGGAGGATTTCGACTTTTACGGCCGCATCCTGAGCGGCACCCCCCAGCTGCGTGAGCGCTGGAAGCGGGGTGTCTCGCTGGTCGAGCGGGCGATCGGGGAAGCCGTCGGCCGAGCCTACGTCGGCCGGCACTTCCCGCCTGGGACCCGGGAGCGGATCGATGTCCTGGTCGCCAACCTCCTCGAGGCCTACCGCCAGAGCATCAGCAAGCTTGAATGGATGGGGGCAGGCACCCGCCGGCGGGCCTTGGACAAGCTCGGGAAGTTCACGCCGAAGATCGGCTACCCGGATAGATGGCGGGACTACTCCAGCCTCAGGATCGACCCGGCGGATCTCATGGCCAACGTGCGGGCGGCTCATGCTTTCGAGTTCCGCCGGCAGCTGGACAAGATCGGTAACCCGGTCGACCGAGATGAGTGGCACATGACCCCCCAGACGGTCAACGCCTACTACAACTCGGGCATGAACGAGATCGTGTTCCCGGCTGCGATCTTGCAGGACCCGTTCTTCAATCCCGACCGCGACGATGCGGCCAACTACGGAGCGATCGGCGCGTTCATCGGCCACGAGATCGGCCACGGCTTCGACGACCAAGGTTCCAAGTACGACGGTGACGGCAGGCTCACCGACTGGTGGAGCGCAACAGACCGGCAAGCGTTCGAAACCCGGACCCGGTCGCTGATCGAGCAGTACGACGGCCTGGCGCCGAAGCAGGCTCCTGGCCAGCATGTGAACGGAGCGCTGACGAGCTGTGGCTCGAACCTGCAACTCGGGTCCGTATCTGGTAGCCAGCAAGGCCTGAGCAAATGGCCTCAGGCGGCCTGCACGGCCGGCTTCAGGGTGTCCTCGCACCACTGCCGGAAGGTGGTAGGGGTGTCGATCGCGTGCTGCGGCGTGCGGGCGACGCCGAGGTCCAGGCCGTTGTCCTTGGCGATCATCATGTCCAGCATCCCCTGAGCCATGGCCTCGGACACGCCGGCACCGGTGAGCCGGTCCTTGTACGCCTGGCGGGGGATCTGCTGGTACCGCACCGGGATGCCGAGCACCTCGGCGGCGATGGCGGCCATGTCGTTGCCGGACAGGTCCTCGGGGCCGAGCAACGGAACTTCCTCCTGACCGGTCCACGTGCGGTCGAGCAGCAGGCGGGCGGCGACGGCGGCGATGTCGCGGGTGGCGACGGCGGGCAGCGCGAGGTCGGGGGAGAGCGTGCCGGAGAACACGCCATGCTCCTTAATCGCCCCGGTCTGCCTCAGCATGTTATCTAGGAACGACGCCGCCTCCAGCGCACGGAAAGCCGCACCGGTGCCGGCGATAAGGTCGTCCATGGCCAGCGACGCGGTCACGAAGCCGGCCCGGCTGGCGTAGGCGGTGCCGCGGCCCAGCGCGCTGACATCCACCACGCGCTCGATGCCCTGGCTGCGGATGGCCTCGGCGGCGGGGCGGGTGAAGCCGATGTAGGCCTCGTCTGCGTTGGCGGCGCGGCGGTCGCCCGGGAACAGCCAGAACAGCGCGTCGGCGCCCTTGAACGCGCGGGTGACGACCTGCGGGTCGCCGTGCGAGCCTTGGATGACCTCGGCGTGGTCGCGGACCTCGGCCGGCAGCCTGGCCGGGTCGCGGGCGATGACGCGGACCGGCTGGTCGCCGGCCAGGACGTGGTTGAGGACCTGGTGCCCGATGTTGCCTGTAGGTGTGGTGATGACGATCATGACTATTCTCCGTTGAGGTAAGTTCAGCGAACGCAACAAGTAAACTCTACTGTACCGTTTACTTTTGGGGATTGCGAGCCGATGAGTCAAGCAGGCGAACCGCGGCGGCGCGGTGAACAGCGACGTGGCGAGGAACTGCGCCGCCACATCCTGTTCGCGGCCAAGGACGTGTTCCTGGAGACCGGGTATGAACGGGCCTCCATGGACGCCGTCGCGGCGCGCGCCGGGACGTCCAAACGGTCGCTGTACGCCCGCTTCGAGAGCAAGGACAAACTGTTCCTCGCGGTCCTGAACCTCGTCCGCGACCTGTACCTGGGCCGGCTGAAGACCCCCGGCGCGTACGCCGGGGAGCCGGTCGAAGCGGTCACGCTGTTCTGCGGCCGGTTCCTGCAGCTGATGGTGTGGGAGCCTCAGCTGCGGACCTGCCGGCTGAGCATCGCCGAGGCCGAGCGGCTGCCCGGCAGCTCGAGCGCGTACTTCGACGCCATGTTCCTCACCACCGGCGAGCGGCTGAGCGGCTACCTGGCCGAGCAGTACGAGCTGGGCCATGCGGATGCTGCCGCGCTGGCCGAGGACCTGCTCGGCCGTACTGTCCTGCCCCGGCTGTTCCGCACCCTGCTCAACGTCGAGAATCCGATCAAGGACGAGCCCGACGACGCGGCCCTGGCCGAGCACGTCGACCTGAACGCGATCCGCGAGCTGGTCTCGGCGGCACTGCCCGGCTGAGCCGCGCCGCCGGGATCTGCGCGCCGGGGATGTGCTCGGGGGAGAGCCACGGTCCGTTCGGAAGAAAAGTGCGAGATTGTCGAAGAAGATGTGGCGAGGATGTCGAGACCGGCCTGGCGGCTCCGTCCCAGGGCCAGCTGCGGCCACCGTGGCCGCACCGCACCAAGGAGACCCAGCATGGCGAAGTACCTGCTTCTCAAGCACTACCGCGGCGCCCCCGAGGCCGTAAACCCCGTCCCGATGGACCAGTGGACGCCGCAGGAGGTCGAAGACCACATGCAGTACATGGCCGACTTCGCCGCCCGGCTGGAAAGCAACGGTGAGTGGGTTGACGGCCAGGCTCTCTCGCCCGAGGGCACGTTCGTCCGGTACGACGGGGAGGGCCGGCCGCCGGTCACCGACGGGCCCTTCGCGGAGACCAAGGACCTGATCGCCGGCTGGATGGTGATCGACGTCGACACCTACGAGCGCGCGCTCGCCCTCGCCGGGGAGTTGTCGGCCGCCCCCGGCGCCGGCGGCAAGCCGATCCACGAGTGGCTCGAGCTGCGCCCGTTCCTGAGCGCACCGCCGACGGTCACCGAGTGACCGGACCGGCCCGGGCAGATCAGGTGATGGACGAACTCCTGCTGAGGGAGCTGGCTCCCGCGGTGACCGGCGTCCTCGTACGTCGCGGAGCTGACTTCGCGACGGCCGAGGACGCCGTGCAGGAAGCACTCATTCAGGCCGCGCTGACCTGGCCGGACCGGCCGCCCGCCGACCCGAAGGGCTGGCTGGTCACGGTGGCCTGGCGCAAGTTCCTCGACGCCCGCCGCGCCGAGGTCTCGCGTCGCGGCCGGGAGCAGCGGGCCGAGGCCGAGCCGCCGCCCGGACCGGCCCAGGCCGCGGACGACACGTTGCAGCTCTTCTTCCTGTGCGCCCATCCGTCGCTGCCCCCGGCGTCCGCGGTGGCCCTCACGCTGCGCGCCGTCGGCGGCCTGACCACCCGGCAGATCGCCCAGGCCTATCTGGTGCCGGAGGCGACCATGGCGCAGCGGATCAGCCGGGCCAAACGCACGGTCGGTGACGTGCGGTTCGAGGAGCCAGGCGACCTGGCGACGGTGCAACGGGTGCTCTACCTGGTCTTCAACGAGGGCTACACCGGCGACGTCGACCTGGCGGCCGAGGCGATCCGCCTCACCAGGCAGTTGGCGTCGATGACCGATGACGAGGAGACCGCGGGGCTGCTGGCGTTGATGCTGCTGCACCACGCCCGGCGACCGGCGCGGACCCGGCGCGACGGCAGCCTGGTCACCCTGGCCGAGCAGGACCGCTCCCGCTGGAACACCTCGCTCATCGCCGAGGGCGTTACTGTCCTGCAGACGGCGCTGAGTCGCGACCGACTCGGCGAGTTCCAGGCACAGGCCGCTATCGCTGCCCTGCACGCCGACGCGCCGCGCGCCGAGGACACCGACTGGGTGCAGATCGTCGGCTGGTACGACGAGCTGCTCAGGCTCACCGGCAGCCCGGTCGTGCAGCTCAACCGGGCCGTCGCGATCGGCGAGGCCGATGGCCCCGTGGCCGGACTCGCGGCCCTGGCCACGGTGGACCCTGGCCTGCCTCGCCACACCGCCGCCTCGGCGTACCTTCACCAGAAGGCGGGTGACCTTCGGACCGCGGCACGGTTGTATGCCGAGGCCGCCCGGTCCGCCCCCAACCTAGCCGAACGTCACTACCTCACCCGGCAGGCAGCGCGGATCAGTCAAGCGCTACGTGGGTGAGTCTGCTGGTCAACCACTCCCGCAAGACGAAAGCCCGCGGGACGCCAGATAGGTGGCACGCAAAGATTCTTGGCGGGCCACGCGGTGCGCTGCGATCATGGCCACGTGGATCGAGTCAAGATGCAGGCCGGCGAAATCGCGACGGATTCCCGGCTCGTGCGCCGGCTCCTGCGGCACCAGTTTCCGCACTGGGCCGACCTGCCGATCCAGATGGTTCCCTCCTACGGCACCGACCACGACATCTACCGGCTCGGCGACCAGCTCTGCGCCCGGATGCCGCGGACCGGGTGGGCCGCAGGGCAGGCTGAGCGAGAAGCGGTCTGGCTGCCGCGGCTCGCGCCGCACCTCCCCTTGGCGCTGCCCGTGCAGGCGGCGCTGGGACAGCCGGCCGACGGCTACCCCTTCACCTGGTCCGTCTACCAGTGGCTGCCCGGCGACAACGCCAACGGCACTAGCATCGACCTCCGGCAAGCCGCCGCCGACCTGGCCGGCTTCGTCACCGCGATGCGCCGGATCGACACCACCGGAGCACCGCCCCGGCCCCGCGGCGCGCGCGGCGCGCCGCTGACCGAGAACGACGAACGCGTCCGCCGCTGCATCGAAGGGCTCGGCGACCGGATCGACGGCACCGCCGTCACCCGGTGCTGGGAGGAGTCACTGGCGGCGCGGCCCCCGAATCGCGACGTGTGGGTGCACGGCGACCTGATCCCTGGCAACCTGCTGGTCAATCATGGCCGGCTGTCCGCGGTCATCGACTGGGGCGCGCTCAATGCCGGTGACCCGGCATGCGACCTGCAGCCCGGATGGAACCTCTTCGCCGGGCCCAGCCGCACGCTGTTCCTGTCCGAGCTCGGCGCCGACGAGGACGCCTGCCTGCGAGGCCGGGGCTGGACGCTCTACCAGGCGATCACCGGCCTGTACTACTGGGACACCAACCCCGGGATGATCCGGCAAGCCTCACACGCGCTGGCACAGGTCCTGGCCGGTACGTGATGCTAGAGCTACCAGAGGAGGACCCCGGTGAAATCGGTGCCGGAGGTATTGGGAATGTGCAGGTGAACCAGGGTGAAACGGGTGCCGTTGACCACACCCGGGGTGCCGCAGTAAGCGATGAGGTGTGAGCCGGACGGATCGGTCCACAGGACCTGGCACGGGGAGCCGTGGCCGGGCATTGATGCCGCGGGCATCAGCACGGCGAGCAGCTGCCCGGTCCGCGCGCTGAACTCAGCGAGCTCGGCGACATTGAAGCTGGTCCACGCGGCGGCCACGACCTTTGATCCGTCGGGCGTGATGACCGGATTGAACACCCCGCTGATGCCGCCTGCCAGCTTGCGTTCATTGCTGATGATCAGCCGGGACGCCGTCAGCGCTGCCGTGGCCGCCGACCGGGTGTCAAGGACCCGCACGCCGCCCGCGTCGTGGTCGCGGGGTTGCGAGACGAACTGGAACGCGACATAGCGGTTCCCGGCCCAGGACAAGCCGGTGGCATAGCCGTCAGCAGACGGGATCGTCCAGGATCTCATCGCGCCGGTGACGAGGGACAAGACCATGATCCCCCCGGTGGCGGTGGTGACAGCGGCGAGCCGGTCGTCGGGAGAGACCGCGAACTCGGGATCGCCGTTGCTGCCGGTGTTCCGCGCCGCCACCGGGATGTCCTCGGGCGCGCTCATAGGCTGCGGTTTCCCGTCATCGCCAAGCCGCAGCTGGTAGTACTGGTCGGTGTCGCACAGCAGGAACGTCCGGTCATCGGGCGCCGCACCGCACGGGTACCACTCCCTGTGGCCCCCCATCCACGGGAACGACCCCGCGTCCTTCGGCGCCGCGATGGCCGCCTCTGCCTGGCCGGTGAATCCGTTGATCACGCTCACGGCCAGGGATCCCGTCCCCTGCCAACCCTCCAGGTAGAAGGGCGCGCCGGCCGCCGGGGCGCCGACCGCGGTGGTGCTGGCGGGCCGCGGTGGCGGCCCGGCGTTCGCGCAGCCGGTCAGCGACAGGGCCGCGAGCACGGCCGCGAGCACGGCCGCCAGCAGGGCCGCGAGCAACACGCGCATGTCACCCATTTAACAGCCAACGCGAGCCATCGGCCTGAGCTGAGGAAAGCGCCAAACCGTTCGACGGCACGGCTACCTCGCGGACCCGGCCGAGGGCGACCCATGAGAAGCAGGCTCCGGCTGCTTTAGTTGAGGGCATGAGTGCTGATGACGTTATGCCCTCGGATGATCAGGTCCAGGCGGCCGCCGAGGGGCGGCCCACGCACCCAGGGGAACCCATACGGGCGGCACCGCGGGGCGGCTGAACTGGCTGCGGGCCGGTGTGCTCGGAGCCAACGACGGGATCGTATCGGTGGCCGGCATCGTCGTCGGGGTAGCGGGGGCCACGTCTGCCCGTGGGCCCATCTTCACCGCCGAGCTGGCCGGGCTGGTCGCCGGGGCCGTGTCGATGGCACTGGGTGAGTACGTGTCGGTCTCCAGCCAGCGCGACAGCGAGCGCGCAGAGATAGCTCAGGAGAAACGCGAACTCGCCGAAACCCCGGAGGCGGAACTCGCCGAACTGACCGCTCTGTACGAAGCCAAGGGCCTGTCCGCGGCCACCGCCCGCACCGTCGCCGCCGAGCTGACCGCCCGCGGCGCCCTGGCCGCCCACCTCGACGCCGAACTGCACATCGATCCCGATGACATCCCGAGCCCGGTCCAGGCCGCCGCCGCGTCGGCGCTGTCGTTCACCTCCGGCGCCCTGCTGCCGATGCTGGCCATCCTGCTGCCCCCGGCCGCGCTGAGAGTACCGGTCACCTTCGTCGCCGTGCTGATCGCCCTGGGTCTGGCCGGCGCCCTCAGCGCCCGCATCGGCGGCAGCAATATCCGCCGCGCGGTGCTGCGGGTAGTCATCGGGGGGTGCCCTCGGCCTGGCCTTCACCTACGGCATCGGGCACCTGTTCGGCACCGCCATCGGCTAACTGGCGCCGAGTGATCTCGCCAGGAATGGGCGCCTGGACGCGGTTCCCACGCTGGAATCAGACGTAGTTGCTGACCTCGATCAGGTTCTGGTCCGGGTCGCGGAGGTAGACGCTGAGGATGGAGCCGGTAGCGCCGGTGCGTTCGACCGGACCTTCCTCGATGGGGACGCCGTGCGCGGCGAGTTCGGTGATCACCCGCTCCAGCGGATCGGCGGCAATCAGGCACAGGTCGGCGCTGCCGGGCGTCGGCCGGCTGGCCTTCGGCTCGAACTCGCGACCGGCCTGGTGCAGATTGATCTTGCTGTGACCGAAGGTAAGGGCAGTGCGTCCCGCGCCGAACGTCACTGCCTGCATGCCCAGGACACTGGTGTAGAACTCCACGGTGGCGTCCATGTCGGCAACGGTCAGCACCAGATGGTCGAGGCGGTCGATGCGCACAGAGCCCATCGTAGGGCGGCGCTCTCGCTGCGGCGAGAACGATCTCCGCATGCTCCCCGGCCGCCGCTCGCAGTCTGCGCTGGCGCTGCGACCAGTGCCGTTAGGTGGCCTGATCTGATGGTTACGCGTCTGCTCCCTCCGCCGTGCCGGGCACCTGAGCAAGCTCCTAGTCGCCAGACAGCTTCTGGAACGCCACCGTGGGCTCGAACGGTATCGCATCGAGGAACCCTGTCAGGCCGATGCCCCGGTGCAGCCCGGCCTCGTTGTGCCGCTCGGCCAGGCCGTGCGCCAGGAGAACCCGCTCCTGGTCGGCGCTCGCCTCGCTGAACGGGGCGCCCCAGGGGCCGTGCGTCCGGAGGCGGCGCAGCATGGCCAGCGGCAGCCAGACATGGTCCAGCGGGACGCCGTATTCCACCACCATCCGCTTCTCGAGCATCCTGCCCTCGTCGCTCATCGCCGCTGTCTCCTGTCGACTCGATGTCGTCCGCCAAGCCCTCCGGCTCCTGTACCTACCCTGAACACGTAGCCACTCGGCCAGCATTCCGCCGGGTCGCCGGCGCCGCCAGAGGCCAGATGCCCGCCAGGAGAGGACCTAAGCCCCCAGCCCTTCGGTTCGGGGGATACGGGCCTCCAGCACCCGTCCTCCTAGGCCCGGGTGACGTCATGGCGGCGGCCACGACCGCAAGCCCACAGGCGGTGACCAGGACAGTGCCATGGCCCGAATGGCCGAGATCATGGGGCTCAATATCGCTGACTACGACACGTCGGCCGCCCCTCCCGTTACGACGGCGCCGGCCAAGCCCGAATGGGAGGCCCGGCGGCCTGTTGAAGCCGAGATGGCCAGGTGGTTCCATGGGTGACGCCGGGAGCCCGTAAGCTTGAACTGCCGTGACTGACACGTTCTAAAAGCGTCGCGGACACTGGCATGACGGACCAAGGGGATGGCGGTGAACGCTCCCATCAGTATCAGGGAAGTGGCCGCGCATGCGGGCGTGTCGGTGGGCACCGTATCTAACGTGATGAACCGGCCCGACATCGTGGCGGCCTCGACCCGTGACCGCGTGCACGCCTCGATCAAGGCCCTGGGATTTGTCCGGAACGAGTCGGCCAGGCAGCTGCGGGCCGGGCGCAGCCGCATGATCGGCCTGATCGTGCTGGACGTGGCGAACCCCTTCTTCACCGACGTGGCCCGCGGTGTGGAGGACGAGGTGAGCAAGTCCGGCCTGGCCGTCATCTTGTGCAACTCCGATGACCAGCTGCCGAGGGAGAACGGCTACCTGGACCTGCTCGAGGAGAACCGCGTCCAGGGCATCCTGATCACCCCGGTCGGTGAGAACCGGCACCGGCTCGCTCAACTGCAGGCGCGGGGCACGCCGGTGATCCTGGTGGACAGCAGGTCCCCGGCCTGCGGGCAGTGCTCGGTCTCGGTCGACGACGTGCTCGGCGGCGATCTCGCCGTGACTCACCTGCTTGAGACCGGGCATGAGCGGATCGCCTTCGCCGGCGGCCCGGCCAGCCTCCGCCAGGTCGCCGACCGCCGTGAGGGCGCCTTGCGGGCCCTGGCCAGGGCAGGCGCGGGTCCGACGGAGCTGATGGGTTTCGAGACACCGGCGCTCAACGTCGCCGCGGGAAAGGCCGCAGGCAGCGCCATCGCGGACACGTCCCCGCAGGACCGGCCGACCGCGGTCTTCTGCGCCAACGACCTGGTCGCGTTCGGCCTGCTGCAGGAGATGACCGAGCGCAGGATCAAGGTACCGACCGACATCGCCATCGTCGGCTACGACGACATCGACTTCGCCGCGGCCGCCGCCGTGCCGCTGTCGTCGGTCCGCCAGCCCCGGCAGCTGATCGGCCGCACCGCAGCCCAGCTGCTGCTGGAGGAGGCCACGGGCCGGGACGGCCATCAGCACCGGCAGGTCATCTTCGAGCCGGAGCTCGAGGTCCGCCGGTCCAGCCAGGGCGGACCCCGCGGGCGGCGCAGACGCAGCCCCGCCGCGGCGACGGAGACAACAACGGCAGCGGAGACAACGGCAGCGGAGACAACGGCGGCGGCGATGATACCCCGGTGAGTCAACCCGCGGAAAGGAAGGTGCCGGCGCCCGTGATACCACTGCCCGTTCGGATGATTGAGATCGTCACCGCTAGCGGCGGCGGCCGGGGCGGACCCGGTGCAGGCGCCACCAGGTCAGGCCGGCCAGGACCGCGGTGAGGGCCAGTTGCATGGCCATGTCGAAGAGCCAGATGTGCGGGCTGTGCTGCCACAGCGGATCCGGGGTGTTGCCCGGCGGCGGCGGCGTGACGTGATTCAGGTCCGAGGTGGACGCGACCGCGCCGAAGCCCCACCGGGACGGGGAGAGCCAGGAGAGCTGGCCCAGGCCCGCCATGCCGTTGAGACGGAAGACGCCACCGCTCAGCACGACCTCGGCTAGGACCGCGACCACCAGCAGCGGCATCGTCTTGTCCGAGGAGTTGACCACAGCCGAGATCAGCAGCCCGGCGGTCATCGACGCGATCGCGAGCACGGCTATCCCCAGCATCAGCTCCACCAGCGGAGCGCCCGTCAGCACAGCTCCGTGCCGCGGCAGCGGCCGGCCGAACAGGCCGATCAGCACGAGCACCACCGCCTGCACCGCGCTGATCAGGCCGAGGACGGCGAGCTTGGACCACAGGTAGGCCCCGGGGGACAGCCCCGCCGCTCGCTCGCGGTTATAGATCGGACGTTCCTTGACCAGTTCCCTGACCGCGTTAGCCACCCCGATGAGACAGGCGCCCATGACCAGGATCAGCAGGACCTGGATCGCGTTGCCGTTGCTCGTTCCCGTCAATCCGCCGGGGTCCGGGATGGCCCTGATCAGGGCACCGAGAATGACCGGCAGCAGCGCGATCACCCCGACGTAGTTGCGGTCCGAGGCGATAACGGCCAGATACCGCCGAACGAGGGTGGAAAGCTGCGCGAGCCGATTCTGGGGCTTGGGCGGGGGCGGCGCCACCCGGACCCGCGGCGCTGACGGGTGCCCCGCCTGAGCGGGCGCCGTGATGTACCGGGCGAAAAACGCCGAGCGCCGGTACTCCCCGGCCCAGTCCCGGTCCGGCTCGGCCTCGAAAGCCCGGAATACCTGCGCCCAGCCCGGCTGGCCGAAATGCCGGAGCCCGTCGGCGGGAGACCCGAAATAGGCGACCTTCCCGCCCGGCACCAGGACGAGCAGCCGATCGCAGACGCTGAGGTTCGCGACGCTGTGCGTCACCACGATGACCGTCCGCCCGTCGCGGGCCAGGCCCGACATCATCTCCATCACCGACATGTCCAGGCCGGGGTCCAAACCGGACGTGGGCTCGTCCAGGAACAGCAGCGACGGCTTGGTCAGCAGCTCAAGCGCGACGTTGACGCGCTTTTGCTGGCCGCCGGAAAGGGACGCCGTGCGTGTCTCGGCGTGCCTCGTCAGCGACAACTCGCCGAGCACCTCGTCGATCCTTCTGGCCCGCTCAGCCGGGCTGGTGTCGCGCGGGAACCGGAGCTCGGCCGCGTACCGCAGCGCGCGGTGCGCGGACAGCTGCGTGTGCAGGATGTTCTCTTGGGGCACCAGGCCGATCCGGTGCCGCAGTTCGGCGTAGTTGGCGTAAAGATCGCGGCCGTCGTAGAGCACCGAGCCGGCAGTGGCCGGCCGCATCCCGGTCAGCGCGCCGAGCAGAGTCGACTTGCCCGCGCCGCTGGGCCCGATCACGCCCAGCAGGCACCGCTCGCCCAGCGGAAAGCTGACGTCGTCCAGCAGCACCTTGCCGCCGGGCAGCGTGACGGTGAGGCCCCGGGCGTCGAGTGAGATATCGCCGGCGTCGACGAACTCCTGCAGCTGGTCCCCGACGAGCCGGAAGGTGGCCTGGCCGATGCCGATGACGTCACCTTCGGTCGCCACGGCCGTGGTGACCCGCTGGCCGTTGAGGAACGTGCCGTTGTGGCTGGCCAGGTCGGCGACCTCGTACTCGCCTCCGGGTGACCGGCGCAGCTCGGCGTGATGGCGGGACACGCTCAGATCCGGCACGACGATGTCGCTGTCCTGGGCGCGGCCGATCCGCAGGACCTTGGCCGGCAGGGGCATGATGGCGCTGGGCGACCGGTCGCGCACCGCCGTCCGCTGGACCGACCACACCGCCGTCGCGGAAGGTACGGCCGCGGTGCCGCGACGGGAGGAGTCCGCGACTGAGCAGGACACCACCGGCCCCGCCTCGGGGTGACCCAGCCGGACCTGGCAGGAATCCGTGATCTCGACGCGCTGTACGCGCTGACCGGCGGCGAACGTCCCGTTGGTGCTTCCGGCGTCCTCAAGCAGCCACTGGTTGCCTGAGACCTTCAAGACCGCGTGGCGCCAGGACACCAAGGGCTCATCGATCACGATGTCCGCCGCCGGGTCGCGACCGATCCAGTAGGCGGTTCCAGCCGGCAACGTCTTCGCCGAACCTTGCGCTCGCACCGCGAGCGGCGGGGCGGCATCCCGGGGGACGTCACGGGAAACAGAGTCCTCGGCGGTCATCTGGTCACTCCGTCATCTGTGAGAACTGCGTCATCGATTAGCACCGTGTCATCGATTAGCACCGTGTCATCGATTAGCACTGTGTCATCCATCGGGCCTGCGGCGTAAGTCAGGTCAGGCGGCTCGCTCCGGCCGAGGGCGTCCTCAGCGACCGCGGCGAGCAGGTCGGCGATGTCGGCGGCGGCGCGGGGCCGGCCCGCCCGGGCCGAAGCCGCGCGCATGGCGGCCAGGGCGGCCGGGTCGTCCCGTAGCCGCCTGATCTCCGCGGCCAGGCCGGCTGGCCTGGGCGCGTAGCTGCCCGCGCCGACCCGGACCACGAACTCGGCGTTGCCTTCCTCCTGGCCCGGCACGTAGGAGGTGAGCACGAGCGGGGCGGCGCAGCAGGCCGCCTCGGCGATGGTGCCCGGTCCCGCTTTGCCCACCACGATGTCGGCGCAGCGGAGCCAGTCGGCCATGTTGGCGACGAAGCCGTGGACGGTCAGCCGGCCCCAGGACCGCTGCGCCAGCCGGGTCAGCCGCCGGTGAAGGCGCCGGTTACGGCCGCAGATGACGACGACGCCCACGTTCTCGACCGTCCTGAGGATGGCGGCGGTGCGCCGGTAGAGGCCGCCGGAGCCTTCCGCGCCCCCGGTCACGACGACCAGGAACTGCCCGCTCAGGCCGAGGGATCGCTGCAGCGCATGACGCTCGGCTGCGCTGGCGGGTGGGCGGCAGAATTCGGCCGCCACCGGCAGCCCGACCTCCACGTAATGCCCTTCGGGCATGCCGTCCTGCGCGCAGCGGTCCGCGGCCGCCGCGGAGGGAACGATGACGCGATCAACCGCGGGATCCCGCCACGACGGGTGCACGGTGATCAGGTCGGTGATGACCGTGATGACCGGGAGCCAGCTGGTACCGCGGTCGCGCACGCGCACGGCGGGCTCGGCCGCCAGCGGATGGAAGGCCACGATCACGGCGGGCCGCCAGGCCGCGGCGGCCCTCGCCACGGGACCATAGGCGGCCGAGGTGAACCTGCGCCTGAGCCAGCGCAGCAGCCGGGGCGAGCCGTACGCGCGCCAGAGCACGCCCCAGAGCCAGGGCGATATCCGGATGCTCGGACCGTACAGGCCAGTCACCCAGCGCAGCCAGCGCCGGGCATCCGGCCCGCGCAACGGGTCGCAGAGGAACGGGGCGAAGCGGCCAGGGTCCGCATTCTCGAGCGCTTGCGCCACGGCTGTCGCGGCGCTTCGGTGCCCGCCACCGGTATCGCCGATGAGGAAGAGCAGCCGCACCGGTGGTTCGCCGCGGCTCATCGGGCCCCTGTCCCGGTCGAGGCCAGCATCCGGTAGAGCGACTCCCACTCGGCCAGCCAGCGATGTTGTTCGTGTCCGCTGATGATCCGCAGGCTGGCCGCGGACATCCGGGCCCGCAAGCACGGGTCCGAACACAGCTGGTCCAGGTAGGCCGCGACCTCGGCGGCGTGCCCGGGACGGGCCAGGAACCCGTTGTCGCCGGGCCGGACCAGTTCGGAGAGCGCGTAGGCGTCCACGGCCACCACGGGCAGGCCGGTCGCCATCGCCTCCATCGTAGTCAGGCTCTGCAGCTCCGCCTCGGACGCGATCGCAAAGACGTCGGCCAGCCGGTAGAGGCCGGGAAGATCGGAACCGGGGACGAAGCCGAGGAACCGCACCTTCTGAGCGAGGCCGAGCCGCTGGGCCTGCGCCCGCAACCTGGCCTCGTCCGGCCCGGTGCCGGCGATGGCGATCTGCGCCCCGGGGTTTTCCTGGTTTCCGTGTCCGAGCCGGGCCGCCGCGTCCAGCAGCACGTCCATCCGCTTCTCCGCGCTGAGCCTGCCGACCGACAGGATCAGCGGCCGCCCGGAGGCCAGCCCGTAGCGGTGCCGGAGCCGGTCATCGGCCGGCCCGGGCGAGTAGGTGCGCAGGTCGACTCCGTTCGACACGACCCTGGACGGCACCCGCAGCCCACGCTCGCGCAGCAGCTCCAGCGCCGTCGCCGTCGGCGCGGTGACATAGCTGCACCGGTTCGAGAACCCGACGACGTGACGATAGAAAAGGGCGTCTAGGACTCGGGACCGCGGCGCCGTGGACGGGCGGACGTTGGCCGGCAGGTAGTGGTTTGTGTACACCACGGGGACGCGCTGACGGCCCGCCCCGACCCGGGCCATGACCCCGAGGGTCACCGGGGAATGGATATGGGTCACGTCGGGCGCGAACGAGGCGATCAGCTTGCGCGCCGCCCAGACCGGAAGGCAGCCCAACCGCATCCCGTCGTACCAGGGCCAGCGCAGTGAGCCACTGTAGGTAACGCTGACCTGGTCGGCGGTGCCGAGCCCGCCCCGCCAGCCCGGGCCGGGCACGACCAGCGCCACGGCGTGCCCGCGCCCGGCCAGGCCCCGCGCGAGTTCCCTGGTGACCCTGGGCACGCCGCCGACCATGGGCTCGTACTGGTCGGTGACCACCATGATGCGCAGTTCCCGTTCCGGTGGCGTGCTCATCGCCGGGTCCGGCGGACGTAGAGCCACACCGCCAGCGGCGCCAGCACGGCGAGCAAGGTCAAGGACCACAGCGCCGACGCCAGCTCGGGGTGCTGCATCGGCCAGGAATGGATCGCGGCGGCCGGATCGGGATTCCCGAGCAACTGGCGGCAGGCGGAGGCGAGCACGCTGACGGGATTCCAGTTCGCGATGTCACGCAGCCCGGCCGGCAGGCTGGATGTGGAGATGAAGGCGTTGGAGGTGAGCGACAGTGGCACGATCACGGTCAGCCCCACGGCTTGAGCCGATTCCGGTCCCCGGGCGAGGATGCCGACGCAGGCCCCGGCCCACGCGGCGGAATAGGCGAAGAGCAGCGCGAGCACCAGGGCGAGGAGCAGGCCGACCAGGCCGGCATGAATCCGCCAGCCCACGGCCAGCCCGCTCACCACGGTCACCGTGGCGGCGACCAGGGTGGTGACGAGATCGGCCAGGGTCCGGCCGACGATGACGGTCGCCCGCGACATCGGCAGCGAACGGAAACGGTCGATGAGGCCGGTGGACAGGTCGACGGCCAGCCCGATGGCCGCCCCCTGCGCGGTCCCGCCCATGTTCACCGCGAAGATGCCCGCGATGAGGTAATCGCGGTAGTTGCCGTGCCCAGGCAAGACGATGGCGCGGTTGAACACGTAGCTGAACAGCAGCACGAAGACCAGCGGCAGGACGGTGACGTTGAGCAGCTGTTCCGGGGTCGTGGCGATCCGCGTCAGCGTGCGCCAGGTCAGCACCCGCACGTCGCTGAACGCCCAGCGCAGGCGATCCATCCCGCGCGGGCTGGCCGCTTCCTGGGCCTGCCAGACCCGCCGGGTCGGGCCGGGTTCATTCGGGCCGGGTTCATTCGGGCCGGGTTCATTCGGGCCGGGTTCATTCGGGCCGGGTTCATTCGGGCCGGGTTCATTCGGGCCGGGTTCATACAGGCCAGGGTCATACCGGCCGGATGGGCGGAAAGTTACGGCGCTCATGCCGCCACCGGCCGGGTCAGCGAGGCGAACACGTCATCCAGAGAGGGCTGCTGAACCGTGATGTCGTCTACCTCGATCCCCGCCGCGTCGAGCACCCGGACGATCTCGGTGACCAGCCCGGGCCGCGGGACCACGGGCAGGTCCAGCCCGCGGTGCCCGGCCAGCCGCCGGACCGGACCCACCGCGTAGCCGGAGATCTCGTCGGCCGCGCGGGCCAGCGAGGCGGTGTCCGGGACGGTCAGCCGCAGGTGAGAGGTCCCGAACCGGCTCTTGAGCTCGGCCGGGCTGCCCTGCGCCGTCACTCGTCCGCCGTCAATGACGCAGATCCGGTCGGCCAGGCGATCGGCCTCGTCCAGGTACTGGGTGGTCAGCAGCAGCGTGGTGCCCGCGCCCACGAGGTCGCCGATAAGGCCCCACAGCGTGAGCCTGCTCTGCGGATCGAGTCCCGTCGTCGGCTCGTCGAGGAACAGCACGCTGGGCTGGCCGAGCAGGCTCGCGGCCAGGTCAAGGCGGCGCCGCATGCCTCCCGAGTAGGTACGGACGGGCCTGTCGGCGGCCCGCTCCAGGTCCAATGTGGCCAGCAGGTCAGCCGCCCGGCGTTTGGCTTCCGGCCGGGCGATCCGGCCCAGCCGGGCGATCATCACGAGGTTGGCGCGGCCGGTCAGGCACTCGTCCACGGACACGTACTGGCCGGACATGCCGATGCGTCGGCGTACGGCGGCACCCTCGGCGACCACGTCGTGACCCGCGACCCGGGCCCAGCCGGCGTCGGGGCGCAGCAGCGTGCTGAGCACGCGAACCGCGGTCGTCTTGCCCGCCCCGTTGGGCCCGAGCAGGCACATCGTGCTTCCCGCCGGCACCGTTAGGTTCAAATCGACCAGGGCCTGGGCGGAGCCGAACGATTTGACCAGGCCCTGGGCTTCGATCATCACAGGTGTGTGCACAATAAGTCCTTAACGCAAGAGACCAGGAGCCCGCCGCAGGCCGCGGCCGGGTCGATGCCAGAGCTGGGCCGCGCCCAGGTACGAAGATGTCCAGTGACAGGTCGGAGCGGACGGATGGCCGGTGGTCGTGGCTCGATCCTCATCGACGCGCGGGTGAACGGGTTCCGCGGTGCGCACGGGCTGGCGCGGTCGGTGATGAAGCTGGTGGCGCACATGAGCGAGCCGACCGACGGCCTGGCGCTGCGTGTTCTCGTCAACCCGGGCCGGCCGCAGATCTTCCCGCTGTCCGAGCTGCCGCCGTACGCGGACGTGATCGGGACCGATGTCACTGTGGGCGCGGTTCACCGCTGCTGGGAGCTGGCCGGGGTGATCCGCGCGGCCGGTGCGGCCGTCCTGTATGTCCCGTACCCGACGTTCACTCCGCTGGTCCGGCCGTGCCCGTTCGTGCTGACAGTTCATGACTGCACGATCGAGAGCGATGTGGGCTTCGCGGGCAACCGGCTCCGCCAGGCCGGGATGAGAACGGTGACCGGGATGGCGCTGCGGCGGGCGGCCGCCATGACCGCACCCAGCGCGGCCAGCCTGGCCGAAATCCGCCGCCACTATCCCGCCGCGCCGAACCCCACGCTGGTACCGAACGGAGTGGACGTGCGGCAGTTCGGGCCGGTGACCGCGACCGCGGTGGCCGCGGCGCGAGATCGCTACCAGCTCCCCGAGACGTACATCCTCACCGTCGGCGCGCACCGGCCGCACAAGAATCACGAGGTCCTGGTGCGGGCACTGGTCGCCGTTCCGGATCATGTCGGGCTCGTCATCGTGGGTTTCCCCGACCCCAACTTTCATGACCCGCTGCCCGGCCTGATCGCCGAGCTTGGGCTGCAGTCCCGGGTGAAGCTGGTGCCGGACGTGGCCGAAGAATGGCTACCCGCGGTGTTCCGGGCGGCGTCGGTCTTCGCCTTTCCCTCCCTTTCCGAAGGGTACGGTATGCCGGTGCTCGAAGCCATGGCGGCGGGCGTGCCTGTCGTGATGAGCAACATCGCGGTGCTGGCCGAGGTGGCCGGGCCGGGCGCCCTGATGGTGCCGCCCCGGGACGTGGCCGGCTGGGCGTCCGCCCTCACCACGGTGCTCGGCGACGCGGCGCTAGCCGGCCGGCTGACGGACGCTGGTAGCACCGTAGCGGCCGCCGCCAGCTGGGAACAGGGGGCCTCGGTCCTGGGCCGCCTGCTGTCCGCCGTGGCCGGCGGGCGGCTGACTCGGTCGTGCATCACTTTGTCCTGTTAGGCGGGTCTGCTGTCCAGGCAAGAGTTGTCTAAGGCTCAGGGGGAAACGAAAGGTGCTCGGGGGGAACCGCAGGTGGGCGCCTGGTTCGGTCCGATAGAGTCCGGGTCGTGGATGACGTGATGACTGACGAGCACGGTCGGCCCGAGCCTCCGCTAGAAGGCGGCGAGGCCGCGACGCTGCGCGGCTTCCTAACGTACCAGCGCGCGACGCTGGAGTGGAAGTGCCGCGGGCTGGACGACGAGCAGCTGCGGGTGACGCTGCCGCCCACGACGATGACGCTGGGCGGGATGCTGAAGCACCTGGCCTACGTCGAGGACTACTGGTTCACCGAGGTGATCGGCGGCGAACCTGAGCCGGAGCCGTGGGCGAGCGGTCGCCCGGAGACGGACCCCGACTGGGACTGGAACAGCGCCGCCGAGGATTACGGCGACGAGCTGCGGGCCCTGTGGGCCGAGCGGGTCAACCGGTCCGATGCCATCGTGGCGGCACAGCTCGGCCAGGCTGGGGCCGCGGCGCTGAGCAAGCCGCACTGGGCCTGGGGCGGCCAGGGACGCGTCTGCCTCCGGTGGGTCCTGGCGCACATGATCGAGGAGTACGCCAGGCACAACGGTCACGCCGACCTGATCCGCGAGTCGATCGACGGCCAGACGGGCGAGTGATACGGCCCGGCCTAGCTGTCCAGACCCACTAGCTGTCCAGACCCACTAGCTGTCCAGGCCCACTAGCTGTCCAGACCCAGGGTGAAGGTGGGCTTCGGCGAGGTCTCGGGCAGACGGTGCTCGGCGGCGAGGCGCCGGATGGCGGTTCCGGTGGCGAGGAACTCGGTCGCGTGCTCGCCCCAGACGTGATTGTTGACCGCGACGGTGACCCCCACGATGCCCGAGGACTTGGCCTGCGTGGCCTCCGCCTGCATCCGGGCCAGCGCGAGCTCCCGGGCCTCGTAGATGCCCTGGGTGAAGATCACCATTTCCTGGTTCTGGCCTGCCTGGCGCAATGACTGCATCGCCGACTGATGGGCGATGTGGTACACGCAAACTCCGAGCACGAACGCCACCGGCACCGCGCCGGCCGCCAGCAGCCGGAAGAAGTCCTGAGCCGACAGGTCCGAGGTGAACGCCCGGCCGTCCGGGGCCCGGTGGGCGCCTTCTGTGCCGCCGCCGGTGCTGCCGAGCGCGCGCACGGCCGTCCCGGTTGCGATGAACTCCAGGACACCCTGGCCCCACACGTAACTCTGCAGGCGCAGCTGAACGCCGACGATACCGTCCGCGCCGAGGTGGTCGGCCTCGGCCTGCATCCTGGTCATGGCCAGTTCCCTGGCGTTATACATCGCCTGCGTCAGGACCTGCAGTTCCTGGTTCTGCGACCATCGTCCGATCTGCAGGCCAATGTGATAGATCGACGATCCGACCACGAAGCCAAGCGGCTCGAACCCGGCCTCGCCGAGCAGCACGTACTCGGACACCGACAGGTCGGAGGTGAAGACGCCCGCCGGAGCGGCGCCCGCGGTCTGCGCCAGCCGGCCGGCCGCGGCCTGCGGCTCCCAGGTGGCCGAATCGCCGGCCGGTTTCCCGCCGAAAAGTGGCATGTGACTCTCCTCCGGCCAGATTATGGGAATGCGCGCCCTGGCATCCGAAGCCTACCCCTGGTGATGGCAGCGCCGCCCGCCGCGTCGAGATGCGCCATGGACGGCGCTTTCATTCGCATTAAGGATGGTTTGGAGGCGCTTCGCTCTTGGCCAGGGCGGCTAGCTTTTCCAGGGTCGCGGTCATACTGGCGACCCAGCGGTCGCCGCCCCGCACGGCCTGGCGCAGCCTGGCGGGCGAGCGGGAGCAGTCGTAGGTTTCGGTGACCAAGGTGGCCCCGGAACCGGCTGGGACGAGATCGTAGCTCCACCGGTGCCCAGCTTTGTTTCCGATGCTGGCCTGGTCTTCCTCCCGGGTGGCCGCCGTCATGAACGGCTCCCAGCCAATCCTGCGGTTGAGCTCGTACTCCACGACCTGGTTGGACATCTCATAGTCGCCCATCTCGTCGTTGTGCATCTTCATGACGAAGACGTCGCCGACGCCGGACACGACCACGTCGCGGGGAACCTCCCGCAACATGCCTGACCCGTCGATCAGCGGGTGGCGGGCGGAATGGGCCAGGATGCCGAACAGCTTCTCGGCCGGCACCTCGATCGTCCGCGACACCGAGACGGGCGGGCAGGTTTGACTGGTCATGGTCGTCGTCCTTCCTGGCGGGGCTGGCACGGCTCCGGGAGCCACGCTGCTGTGGTCCTTAAGAGGCGCGGCCGCGGCAGAATTCATCGCGGGGCAGGCACCGAGGCGCGGCGCACCGGGGCCGGGGCCGCGCTAGGCCCGGGCGGTGCCGCTGAGCAGGACCGCGCCCTGCTGGCTGACGTCGCCCGGCTGCTCGGCGGCGATCTGCATGGTCCTGAACTGGGCCGGGTTCGCCGCGCTCCACATGGTGAAGGTCCCGTTCCCGCTGTGATTCACGACGAAGGTGCCCGCCGTGATGAGGTCCGGATGGCCGGGCCGGTTATCCGGGCCCGCGTACCAGCACTCATAGAACTGGCCCGGGGGCAGGGCGGGGAGGTGGTCGACGGTGAGCTGGATCTCCCAGCCCCCGCCCCGGTGCCGGACCGTGGCGGCGCCGGTCCCCACATGACCGTGCTGGGCCTGCAGGCTGAACGTCGCCGCCACCGCCGGGGCGGCGAAGGCCAGGACCTGGACGGCGACGAACGCGGCCGCGGTCATCGCCGCGGCGGCTATCGCGGTCGCCACCGGGAGCAGGGGGTTGCTCCAGTGAAGGTGCCACCACCGGCTCGCCTTGCCGCCCTTGGCCTTTTCCGGGGTGAGCTGGTCCGGCCGGCCCGCCATAACCGCATGCTGAACGGCCGTGAGCGTCTTGGCGGCCAGGTCGGCGGGGGGCTCGACCGCGGGCGCGGCGCGGGACAGGCCCTGGGCTACCGGTTCGAACTCGGCGACGGCAGCCTGGCACTGATCACAACCGCTGAGGTGTGCCTCAAAGTCGCGGGCGTCATCGGGGTCCAGGACGCCCAGGACCCACCCGGCGACCTCGGCGTGGTCGAGGGCGTGCTGGACGTCATAGGGCATGTAAACCTCGCTCGGCCAGAGCGGGCAAGGCCCGTGTCCGGTGGAACGTGCGGCCTCTCGGCGATGTGGGCAACAGGGTCTGCCTCCTCGGCAGAGCTCCGGTCCTCGGACTGGTGACTGAACCGTAAAGAACTCCACTGGTACTTACGACGTCTCTTGGCCGAACGGTTCACTGCCGTCCTGATTTTCTTTCAAACCGAGACGAACCTTGTAGTTGGCGGCCGGACGCCCCACCGCGGTTACTGATTGTCGTGGTATGCCCGGCGTTACCAGCCCGCGGGAAGCGGCGAAGCTCCTACCGAGGTGTTGCCTGCGTGACGCCCGGACAGCTGGTGTCCCGCGCTACGGCAGGTATCAGGTCCCGTTTCGAATAAAGATGTGACCTTCATGATCACGAAGACTTCACAGTTCGCACAGACTGTCAAGTCTTCGTGATCATGGGAGGCGTGGCGGCTTAGTCGCTGGTGAGGTCGTCGATGACCAGGCCGAGGCCGATGCCTACCATCCAGACGTCCTTGGCCAGCGCGATGCCCTGCTGGGTGGGGAACGGGGTGCCGTCCTTGCGCATGCCGGGCGTCCTGGCGTACAGGCCGAGCAGGCCGCCGGAGAACGCCGTCAGGCCCGCGCCCGCGACGGCGGAGGGGATGACGGGCACCAGCAGGGCCGCGCCGAGCGCGAGCTCGGCCGCCGACAGGAGCTTGACGAAGTCCTTGGGCTTGATCTTGCTCAGGAACGGGTAGGCGCCGGCGGCGAACCCGTGGAGCTGGGCGGCGGTCTCCTCATCGGCTGACCACTTGCCCAGGCCGGAGTTGAGGATGAACGCGCCCGCCGCGATGCGCGGCGGCAGGTGGGATGCCTTTACTGAGAACCGCATGTCTTCCTCCCGTGCTGGGAACGCAAGCAACCATTGTTGCCCCAGCACGGACGGCGTTCTTCGCCGGGGGCGCCGCTGGGGGATCAGGGCGAGGGGCCGGAAGCGGCGTAGTGACCGGTGTGCTCGGCTCGCAGTCTGTACTTGAGCACCTTGCCGCCCACGGTCTCGGGCAGGTCGCCCGCGAACACTACCGACTTAGGGGTCTCGTAGCCCGCCAGGTTGGCCCGGCAGTGCTTGATCAGGTCGTCCTCGCTGGCTTGCGCCCCGTCCCGCAGGACTACGACCGCGGTCACCGCCTCGCTCCAGCGGGGGTGCGGCAGCCCGATGACCGCAGCCTTGGCCACGTCCGGATGCTGGGCGAGCACCGCCTCCACCCGCAAGCTGGACACGTTCTCCCCGCCGGTCTTGACGATGTCCTTGTACCGGTCGACCATGATCCGCAGGCCGACGTCATCGTAGGCGCAGCTGTCCCCTGAATGGAACCAGCCGAACCGGAACGCGTGCCTGGTCGCGGCCTCGTCACGGTAGTAGCCCGCCATCACGGCCGGGGACCGGTACACGGCCTCGCCCGCCACGCCGGGCTGGTCCGCCAGGTCAGTTCCTTCCGGGTCCAGCACCGTCGAGGCCAGGATCGGGCTCGGCACCCCGACGTAGTTGTCCTGCGGCGCCGTCGCCGCGTAAAGCTCCGGCCACTCGTCCGGCCAGAACCGGTGGCAGGAGATCGATTCGGTCTGGCCGAAGATCTCGAACCCGCACAGGTCCTCGCCGCAGTGCCGCTTCATCGAGGCCAGCGTGTCCGGTGGCAGCGCGGCCCAGCCGTACACGATGACGGTCAGGCTGTGCGCGTCCAGATCGGGCCGCGAGGTCAGCGCCGCGTCCACCGCCCGCACCATGGCCGGCGACCCGGCCCACAGCGCGGTCACCTGGTCTTCGGCGATCATCTCGGCGATGTGTTCCGGATTGGGTTTACGGCCAAGCACCAGCGTGCCACCGCACAGGAACACGGAGTAAGTGAATGGCTGATCACCTACGTGATAGATCATCGGCAGGTAGGTGCCGACCTTCAGGTCGGACTCAAGCCGGAGCCCTCGGGTCAGCGACAGCGCGAACCCGAATCCAGCCGAGTAGCTGCACGCATGGGAGATCATCACGCCTTTGGGCAGTGCGGTGGTGCCCGAGGTGAACAGGATCTCCCAGATGTCGTCGGCGTGGATCTCGACGTCCGGCTCCGTTACGGGGTGGCCGGCGATGAACTCGGTGAACGAGACGCTCTGCGGGGCAGGCGGCCCGCTGAGGGTAATGGTGATTCCGGGCTGCAGGTCTTTCGCGGCGAACGGTTGCTCCGCCTTCGGCCACAGCTCGGCGTCCACGATGGCCAGCCTCGGCTGGACCAGATCGATCATGGCGGTCACCAGGTCCGGCGCCATCATCGGGTTCAGCGGCGCGGCGACCAGGCCCGCCTTGGCGATGCCGATCTTGGCCAGGTAGGCCTCGACTGAGTTCTCGCAGAACAGCAGGACGACGTCGCCTTGCTCGAGCCCGCGGGCCAGCAGTGCGTGCGCCACCTGGTTCGCCGCCTGGTCGGCCTGCCGGTAGGTCAGCGCCGCGAACCGCTCGTCGGCGTAAGCGCCCGGCCGGCCCACGATGGCCAGCTTGTCCGGCCGGCTCCAGGTCACCCGCTCGATCAGGTCCCCGACGCTCATCCGCTCCCAGCGGTGGACGGCGCGCCGGTGATGCAGACTGGTCACGTCGAGGTCCACGGCGCCTCCATTAGCGTTGGGCGTTAGCGTTGGTCACTAGCGTTGCGGCATTAGTGATTCACGGTTCACTAATGTGTTAATATACGAGCCCAGCTCGCTGTTGTGAAGCATGGAGACGCGATGACGGACGCGGTCAGCTACCGGGTGGAGAACGGCGTCGGCTGGCTCACCATCGAGCGGCCCGAGGCCCGCAACGCGCTGAACGCGGCGGTACGGGAGGGCCTTTTCGCCGGGGCCCGGCGGTTCAACGAGGACGACACCGCCGCGGTGCTTGTGCTCACCGGGGCCGGGGACAAGGCGTTCTGCGCCGGCGGCGACCTGAAGGAGATGGCCGAGGTCGCGCTGACCGTGCCGCCGCCTGACTTCGCCCCCCAGTTCGGCCGCAACATCGAGATCGCCAAGCCCACCATCGCCGCCGTCAACGGCATCGCCTGGGCCGGCGGCTTCCTGCTCGCCCAGAGCTGTGACCTCTGCGTCGCGGCGGACTCCGCGACGTTCGCCATCAGCGAGGTGAAGGTAGGCCGCGGCGCACCGTGGGCCGCACCGCTTTCCTGGCTCATCCCACCCCGGATCGCGCTGCAGATACTGCTCACCGGGGACCCGGTCACCGCGCAGCGGGCGCACGAGATCGGACTGGTGAATGAGGTCGTTCCGCTGGCGGAGCTGCGGTCACGGACCCAACAGCTAGCCGAGCGGATCGCCGCCAACGCGCCGCTGTCCGTCCTGGCCGCCAAGCGCACCGCTTACCTGTCCCGGCCCGACCTGTTCGACGAGGCCGAGCGGATCTGGGCGCCGGTCTATCACAGTGCGGACGCGCAGGAAGGGCCCGCCGCCTTCCGCGACAAGCGGAAGCCGGTCTGGACCGGGCGGTTACCGCTGGGCGGGCGGTTACCGCTGGGCGGGCGGTTACCGCTGGGCGGGCGGTTACCGCCAGACCGCGAAGACGACCTGTGCGCGCACGCCCTAGGCGGCATCACCCGCCCCTTCACCCTCCCATGGCCCCTCCGCTCCCGCCCGTGTCCCCGCCAAGCCCCGGCTCGAGCCTCAATCAGTGCATGGTTGTGGCACCCTGCACAGAGGGGTGTG
>Ga0302232_10000589_pt1 | contig 26982 bp, 23 predicted proteins | sample II_Palsa_N2_3_FD_193575 | JGI IMG/M metagenome (GOLD analysis project Ga0302232, IMG submission 193575) | Peat permafrost microbial communities from Stordalen Mire near Abisko, Sweden - II_Palsa_N2_3 | ecosystem: Environmental > Terrestrial > Soil > Palsa > Peat permafrost | place: Sweden...
CCGCCATCAACGTCAACCTCTCACTCGTCACCTTCGGCCAGAACGAAGTGATGAAAAAACTCGCCGGCTGGGCCGCCATGCTCGCCGCCCCCACTCTGCTCACCAGCTGGTACGGCATGAACTTCACCCACATGCCGGAACTCAGCCAACCATGGGCCTATCCCGCCGTCATTGGTGTCGTGGCAGTCGTCGTCATCGGTCTCTTTATCGGCCTCAGACGAGCGAAGTGGCTATAGGCTTCAGCCCCGCGCTGCCCATCGCTACCAGCACCGGCATGATCGCGACGGAAGTCGTTCCTAACTTAGCCGCGATGCTCCCACGCCGTGGAAGCCAGCGTCGTATCAAGCCTCGCTATCTACCATCAGAGAAATCCATAACAATCGGATCCCAAACGATCACGCTATGAAAGGCACGGAAATATCCTTGAATTCCGCAAATGGCACGTACCCAAAGTCCATCGTTGGCGTAGTGGCACTTGTTCTGCTCCTCACGGGAGCCGTCTATTGGCCGGTACTGCATGCCGACTTTGTATGGTTCGATTTCACCGATTTTGTGGATATGCCATGGCTACGCCAGGGTGATCTGTGGCAGCAATATATCTTCAAGAATTTCAATGGCTGGAATTACTACTTTCGCCCTCTTGTGGTCGGCCTTTTCACCATAGAGGTTAGAGCGTTTGGCAGCATGCCTGGGCCAATGCATGCAGTGTCGCTGGGCTTGCATCTCGTCAATACCTTGTTGGTAGGCTTGCTTGCCCAGCGCTTGAGGACGCTTGATCCAGGGCTTGCTTCAAGAGATCGCCGCTGGGCGATCGGGATCGCCATGCTCCTGTATGGCCTGCATCCAGTTTTGATAGAAGCCATTGTATGGATCAACTGCCAATTCGAACTGGTGGTTGTGCTTTTCACCCTGCTCGGCCTGCTTGCCAACTTTTATATCCATGGACGAGTACTACGCGCCATATTGGTTGGATGCAGTTTTTTTCTCGCTGCGTGTGCAAAGGAAGCCGCCGCGGTCTTTCCACTATTGCTGGTGAGCTTTGATTGGCTTGTCATGGCGCGCCAGTCGCCAGACAAGAGACACCCCAGGTTAATTGATTTATTCAAGCGCAACTGGCTTACCTTCTTGGCCTGTTTATCGGCAGGAATTGCCTACCTCGTATTTCGCCATTGGGCGCTTGACAATCTCATAGGCAACCACGCCTTCAGTTCCAGCTCGTTGCTTGGTCATGTGCAGCAAGTCTCGCGCCGCTACATGCAATATTGGAAACTGCTGATCTGGCCGATGTCAGGTCAAGGTCCGATCCACCCTTACGATCAAGCGCAGTTCGAAGTCGTGTCATGGACGGCTGCCGCCGATGTAGCGATGACGGTGTTGATAGCAGCAGCCGGTTTTTATGCAGGCATCCGCCGACCATCCGCGGTAGGGCAAATGATTGTTGTAGCAACGGTTTCGTTGCTACCTGTGCTGGGCATCGTTCCTATCGAATTCGATCCCAGCCTCTATCATGAACGCTACGTGCTGACCGCGCTGGCCATGATGTGTCCGCTGTTGGCGTTGGTTGATTTGGCCCAGGTATTCCGAAAGAGTCAAACCGTCACCATGGCCACCATGGTTTTGCTCTGCGTGTGGCTGGTTATCGGAATAATCAACATAAGATCGACCATCCCTTTATGGTCCGACAATGTAAAGTTATGGGAGTGGGTCAGTCGCAGCTATCCAAAGTCGTCTTACGCCACAGACCTTCTCATGAGCTCGTATTTGAATGCTGGAGAGATAGACAAGGCACGGACCATCGGGGACCGGCTCTTGAAGGAAAAAACTCAATGCCTCAACTGCCTGCTTAACGAATCCTCTGCCGCCATATCTTCGGGTGATATCAATACGGCGATCAAGGCTCTTGATCTACTGCAGACTATCCCAGCACTCGCAAGCGACAAGAGTGCATTCGAGTCTTACCTTGCCGCGCGCGGCCACGTATCCCTGATGGAAAACAAGCTAACTGAAGCTGAGGGACTGCTGCGCGCAGCTTCAAAGATGGATCCCCTGGACGCAAAAACCAAATATGACTTGGCAATTACTTTGGGGCTGCTGGGTAACGTCGAGGAAGCAAGAAGCAGCGGCCAGGACGCATTGGACTTATTGCCTTCGGCCACACGCGAAGAAAGCCGCCAAACGCTGGAGCAGGCCATAAAAAAAGGCCGGAGCCACGCACCGATAAAGATTGGCCAGCCGTCACGCTGATCGCGTACTACCAAAGCCATCGGCAAATAGAGCACGCTCAAGAATTCAACCAACACGGCGGCAACAGCCATGGGCCACCAGGTCAAGGTCTGTCGGTACTGACGCGATCTGTCCACTGCCTTAGCCATGCATTGACCGCATCGTGCCACTGCACGCTGTTGTGCGGCTTCAGCACCCAGTGGTTCTCGTCCGGGAAGGTTAGGAATTCGCTGGGGATGCCGCGGCGCTGCATAGCAGTGAACGCGCCTAGGCCCTGGGTGATCGGGATGCGAAAATCGTCACCACTGTGCACCACCAGCATCGGCACGCGCCAATCCTTGACGTGGTTAACCGGGTTGAATTTCTCGTAGTTCTGCGGATGGTCGAACGGCGTGCCGCTATTTTCCTTCTCCTCGAACCAAAGCTCCTCGGTTTCGTAGTACATCGCGCGCGCATCAAACACGCCGTCATGGTCGACCAGACATTTCCACGGCTGGTTCCACACACCGGCAATCCAGTAAGTCATGTAGCCGCCGTAGCTCGCGCCGAGGGCGCATGCACGATCACCATCGAGGAAACTGTATTTACCCAATGCCGCCTTCCAGCCAAGTTTCAAATCCTCCAGCGGCTTGCCACCCCAGTCGCCCGAGATCGCATCGGTGAAGGCCTGCCCGTAACCGGTGGAACCATGGAAATTGATCGTCACCACCGCGAATCCCTGGCCGGCATAGGTTTGCGGGTTCCAGCGGTAGCTCCACTCGTTGTTCATCGCCCCCTGCGGGCCACCATGAATGATGAAGGCCACGGGATAGGTCTTGCCGGGCTTATAGTTGACCGGCTTGACCACGTAACCCTGCACCGTTTCGTTATTCCAGCCCGGAAACTTGAAGAACTCGAAATCACCGACCTTGGCGTTTTTCAGATCCTCCGCATTGAAATGCGTGACCTGCTCTGTATACGAGCCGGTCGCCGATGCAAGATACAAGTCGGCCGGATGCTTGAGGTCATCGCTCGCCATCAGTAGTTTGTCAGCGACTATCGAATAACCTTCCACCGCCCCCTCACCCGATAGTCGCGTGACTTCGCCATTCGAGGTATGGATCGCGAACAGCGGATGCTGCCCTTCGTCATCGGCGGTGACATAGAGCGTTTTGCCGTCAGCGGAAATCGTCATGCTCCCCGGCGAGCGGTCCCAGCGGGGATCAACCTCATGCTTCGTTCCCGTCGCCAGATCCAGCGCCACTATGGCAAAGCGATCGGCCTCGAAGCCGGGCGTCTTCATCGCCAGGTAGTACAGCGTCTTGCCGTCTGGCGAAGGCACCGGATACGCATCCCAGGCTTTGTTGTCCGCGGTAAGATTTTTCGGCGCGGACGAACCATCCACCGGCACGCGATACACGTCGAAATTGGTCGACCACGGCTCGCCTTTGCCAGCAATGCGCACATCGAAATAAACGCTCTTGCCGTCCGGAGAAAAAGCGAACTCGCTCTCATCGCCGAACGGCTTGCTCGGAATATCCCCATCGATGCCGCGGCTCAGCAACGTTGGCTCGGCAGGCAATTGCCCGCTGCCATCAAAGCTGGCAACAAACAACTGATTGCGACGGCCGTTGGCCCAGGTATCCCAGTGCCGCACAAACAGTTTGGTGTAGAGCGCGCCGCTGGCCTTGTCCGTGTCGCGCATATCAACGCGCTCCTTCGTACAGGCCAAGGTAGAGCAATCGGTAACCACCTCATACGACAGCAGCACACGCTTGCCATCCAGCGATAGCTTGTAGTCGTTGATATCCAGTGGCGTGTGGCTGACCTGCACCCCGCTGGCATGGTTCGTCAAATCGAATGCGCCCTTGCCGCCCAGATCCACCCGCCACAGCTGGGCAACGCCATCAGCCGGCGCCACGTAATACAGGCTGCGCCCGTCTGGTGACCAGCGCGCTGAACTTGCTTTGTCCAGCACCTTCACCGGCTTGCCACCTGCCTTCGATTGATCGGCGAGATCCAGCACGTAGATGGCGTTGACGCCCTTGTTCGCCGCGTAGTCCGTACTGCGCACGCCAAACGCCGCGTAGCGACCATCCGGCGAAAGCTGTGGATCGCTGACCCGGTCCATCATCACCAGGTCGCGGACGTTGAACGGATGCGGTCCTGTTGCCTTGACAAAGTTCGTGTTGACCGCATCGGCAGCCATCGCCGTGGTGGCGAACGAAGCCGTCAACAGCGCAGCAATCAAGGTTTTCATCGGTGATCCTCGGCTTGGTCAAAATAGCGACGGTAGGCGCGAACTCGGCTGGTGGCAAGCTGTTGGCAAAAGACCTAAAAAAATCCCATCCAGATACGACTCAAAATCATCAGCACCGGCAACAAGTTGGGCGATGCGCCGTTACAGCCGAACGTTTGGAATCATCAGGGTAGCCAGCTGATCCTCTATGGTGAATTGTCTCTCCCCTATCCATACGCCTGTATCCTTGCCACCGTCGTAACGGGACTCAGATGCGTGATCTCCAGCCAAGGCGCAACAATGCGGATCAGGCGTTGCACAGAACAGCAAAACGCCACACGAACCGGTTGACCTCGAACCGCCAACAGAACAACTGCGCTTCCTCGCGCTCGCGACCAATCCTGGTCGTCCCAAGTTAAAGGCGCACCTGATGCTCGTACATACTAGATGCCATTTTCCGACCATCCCGTACACGCTTATGACTGATTCGGTGCGCCGCAAACGCTGGCAGTGGCCGCTTCTACTATTTTTGCTATGGGGTTTCGCATTTGGTATTCGCTACCATTACGTTGTTCATGCGCAGGTGTTTCAGCCGGCCAATGTGATAAATGCGCGCGCCGATGCCGTCGAGTATTACGACTACGCCTTGAATCTCTCTAGGTACGCCACGTTCTCCAAGGCTCCTCCCAGCGAAGAACCGCCGAGCTCCGACAGTTTTCGCGATCCCGGCTATCCCGTCTTACTTGCGGCGTGGATGAAAATTTATGGTAAGTGGAACTCCTGGTATGCGGCAGTTTTGCTATCGCAGGCGTTGCTGAGTTCGCTGACTGTCGTCCTGATGGTCGCATTGGCCCGGCACTGGATGCCCGGGATCTGGCTTGCTCTGGCCGGGCTGCTGATGTCGATATGGCCGCACAGTGTTGCCATGAGCAGTTATCTGCTTTCCGAAACATTATTCGGGTTTCTGGCTGCGCTCGGCCTTTTTCTTCTGCGTATCTCGCTGGAGAGAGGCAGCACGAGATGGGCCGCCATAAGCGGCATCGGCTTTTCGCTGGCAGCGTTGACCAATGCGATCCTGATCCCTTTTTCGCCGATGCTGGCGGCTTACCTGCTCGCTCGGAAGAAAGCCAGCCGCAAGCTGTGCGCCGCCCTGGCGATCGCGGCAATCGCGGTCATTGGCCCTTGGATGCTTCGCAACGGCCTTCTTCCAGCCGGCGCGGGCCAGTCATCATCTTCCGGTCGCGCACTGGTCAACCTGGTGCAGGGATCATGGCCCAGCTATCACCCTGCCTACCAAGCTGCCATGAGACATGAGCCGGACGGCGTAGTCATCTCGGCAGCGATTGACCGTGAGATTGCGACCCTCCAGTCCTCCCCCTCGGCTGGATTGGCGCTCATCGAACACCGTATGACAAGCCGCCCGGGAGAGTATGTATGGTGGTATCTAAGCAAACCGGCGTTGCTATGGGATTGGGATATACGCATTGGTCAGGGTGACATTTATGTATATCCAACCCGAAACTCGCCGTTCAAGACCGAGCCGGTTTTTCGCGCGATAGCTGCACTATGTCGTGCGCTCAACCCGTGGCTGTTCGTGCTTGCCATCGCCGGGGCCGTGTTGGCATTGCTGCCCAAGGCGCAGACGTCCCCGGGGCCGGCAGCAGCCGCGCTGATGCTGCTGTTTGTGACGTTGATCTACAGCATCCTGCAGGCGGAGCCACGCTACTCCGTGCCATTCCGCGGCCTGGAAATTGTACTGGCCACCTACGCCGCCTCTCGTGCAAGCGCGGCCGTTGCGCTTTTGTGAAGGTCATGTGCGCGGCCGTCCTGAGCATAGACGACTTCAGTGACGGCAATCGCATTCACACGAGCGTTCATCGGCATTGCCGGCATCGTGGATACCTTGGTACATAACGTGCAGACCTCGGAGCAAGGGCCATCGGGGATAACACATGCAACGCCAGCGCTCGTTCGCAGGCTTCACCTTGATCGAATTGATGATCGTCGTAGCGATCATCGCGCTCCTGGCGGCTATCGCCATACCGGCCTACCAGAACTACCTGATCCGTGCTCAAGTTTCCGAAGGAGCGATTTTAACCACGGAGGCAAAGACCGGCGTGTGGGAATATTATGTCAATACAGGCAGCTATCCGCCGAATAACCTCTCCGCAGGGCTTCCTGCCAGCCCAGCGTCGATAAGCGGCAGCTATGTCAAGTCGGTGACAGTCAAAGGCGGCCAAATTACCGCGGCATTCGGAGCGGGCGCAAATCCAAAAATCGCCAATACCGGAACCTTCGTACTTTCCGCGATCACCCGCAGCGGCTCCATTGCATGGAGCTGCGAACGCTCCAGCGTCGCGCCGATTTATCTGCCGACGTCGTGCCGAAACTGACCATGGCGCAGTGAAAAACGGGATGATGTTCCTTCACGCACTTTCGCAAGACCCGCAGCCGCAACAAACCGACCAAAAAGGTCACAAATTGCCGTGAATGGCACATCGTCACAACGCTGCATCGTCGGCATGGGTCGCCCATGCGAGCAGCGATCTTGCCGGCCGTGAGTCCTTTCGTGACCGGCAGCATGGCGGCGAGCATCAATCCAAGTGAAAGCCGCTTCGCTACATCGATGGCACGTTCTCTGCTTTAGCCACTAGCGAGCTTCCTGGTCGGTCCTGGCCAAGGATAAAAGGGGTCCGGTCTCGTCAGGGGATTGGGTGGCTGGGCTCGGGGGCATCACAATCGGTTAGCTAACCTAAATAGAGGAACACCATGAAGACCATGCAGAAAGGCTTTACCCTGATCGAGCTGATGATCGTTGTTGCGATCATCGCGATCCTCGCCGCCATTGCCATCCCGGCTTACCAGAACTATCTGATCCGCACGCAGGTAACTGAAGGTTCGTCGCTGGCGGACGCCGCCAAGACCGGCGTGGCTGAGTTTTACAGCAATAACGGAACTCTTCCCAAAAACAACGGCTCGGCTGGGCTTGCAACAGATACCTCTATCAGCGGCAGTTATGTCAACAAGGTGGACGTTGGATCTCCCGCAGTAGGAAAAATCCAGGCGACTTTCTCAGGGGCCAAAGTCAACACCAAAATCGCCGCCGACATCTTGGTGTTCTCGCCCACGACTCACGCCGGCAGCGTGTCTTGGACATGCGGATCGACTACGGGCACAAACGTACCTGGACAGTATCTGCCTGCTTCCTGCCGCAACTAAGAATTACCGTACCACTGTCTGACTCGAAGGGCCGCCTTGCGCGGCCCTTCTTTTTGATATGTGCATCATCTCCTGGAATGTTCGCAAGTGACGGTTAGCAGGGCACTGCAGTATCTGCTTCTAGCAGTCACGCTGTTGATGGCGTGGTGCGCTTACGCGCCCGGCCTGCATGGCGGCTTCCTGTTTGACGATTTTGCGAACCTGCCCGCTTTGGGTGCCGACGGGCCGATATACACTTGGGCGATCTTTTGGCGCTATATCACCGCCGGTACCGCCGACCCCACCGGCAGGCCGCTGACCTTGTTGAGCTTTCTGCTGGACGCACGGAACTGGCCGGCCGACCCGCTGCCGTTCAAGCGTACCAACCTGATCCTGCATTTGTGCAACGGTGTCCTGCTTTATCTCCTGCTCGTGCGGGTGGGCGACGTACTGGGCGTCTGCGTGCAACGATGCCGGCTTGCCGCCGTGCTCGGTACCGCCGCGTGGCTGCTGCATCCACTGCTGGTTTCCACCACGCTCTACATCGTGCAGCGAGAGGCGATGCTGCCGGCTACCTGCGTACTGGCGGGCCTACTGGTTTGGCTGCATGGGCGCAATGCCTTGGCAGAGGGATGCATGCGCGACGGCCTGCTCTGGAGCATTGCCGGTATCGGCGGATTCACCGCGTTGGCGGTGCTGGCCAAGGCCAACGGCGCGCTGCTGCCGCTCTTCGCGCTGCTGATCGAAATCATTGTGTTGGCACCACACCAACCTATCACGAGCATCGCGGCCCGCCGTGCCCATAACACCATGATGCTGCTGCTGGCATGGCTGCCGACAGCGTTAATCATGGCTTGGCTCATCTGGGTTGGTGCGCATGGAATCTTTAGCGGCTGCCCGGCCTCGCGAACCTGGACCATCGGCGAACGCCTGCTCACCGAACCGCGGGTATTGATGGATTATCTCAGGCTGCTGTGGCTGCCGCGGCCGTTTTCCAGCGGCCTGTTCAACGACCAGTACGTAGCTTCCACGTCGCCGCTGCATCCCGTCACCACGCTACCATCTCTGCTTGCCGTTCTGGGTCTGATCGTAACCGGTTGGCTGCTGCGGCGGCGCCATCCCGCACTGAGTCTCGCCATCCTGTTCTACTTTGCGGGTCAGCTGATTGAGTCAAGCTCGATTCCGCTAGAGATGTATTTCGAGCATCGCAACTATATTCCGGCCCTGCTGATGTTCTGGCCGCTCGGGCTGTGGCTTGCCGACATGCGCACGCTGAAGATACCCAAACGTCTTCTGCTCGTCGTTCTGCCGTTAAGCTTGGCGCTGATGACACACGCGCGCGCCGAACTATGGGGCGACGTGCAGACACAGGCGCTGATCTGGGCACGGATCAATCCCGACTCGGCCAGAGCGCAGGCCAACGCCGCCCAGATCGAGATGGCGCAGGGGCTTCCGCAAGATGCGATCCGGCGCCTGCGCGTTACCCTGGCCACGCAGCCCAACCAGTCGCAGCTCGTGTTCAACCTGATCGGCGCCCGCTGCATGACCGGCGGCATCGATGGTGCCGACCTGAAAGCCGCCTATATCGCCATGGCCAGCACGGCGAATGCCGGATCGCTGTTCGTGCACTGGTTCGACCGCATGCTGCCAACCGTCATGGCCGGCGGATGCCCCGGCCTGACGCCGGAAAATCTGCGCGGATTGATCGAAGCAGGCTTGCATAACCCGAAGCTCGCCACCGCTGGCCCAAGCCAGGATCTGACCTATCTACTGGCCCGCATCGCGCTGGCGCAGCATCAACCCAACGCGGCGCTGGACGACTTCATCAGAGGGCTGGATCTGCAAGTGCGCCCTGGCTTGGCACTGCAAGCCGCCGCTACGCTGGGTGCCGCAGGCTATCCCAACCAAGGCCTGCAACTGCTTGATCACTACCAGCAGGAACAAGGTCGCGCCGAAACGCCAAGCATTGGCATGCCGATGCTACACGCCTGGGTGCTGGCGCAGGAAAACTATTGGCCGAATGAAATTTTTCATCTACATCAGCAGCTGCTGCTCGACGTCGAGGCTCGCAGCACCAATACTTCGCCATCCGTAGTGACTCCGGAATCAAAACACTAATGCATCAAACTTTGCGCAGCCCCCCCACACTGTATCGCTGGCTGCTCGCAACCGCGTTCGTTATAACAGCCGCGATCTACTGGCCGGGCCTTTACGGCAGCTTCTTGTTCGATGATTACCCCAATATTGTCGATAACCACGGCGTGCAACCGAACAACGCCAGCCTGGCATCGCTGGCGGGGGCCGCATTGTCATCACCGTCGAGCGAATTCAAGCGACCGCTGGCATCGCTGAGCTTTGCTGCCAACTATCTCGCGACTGGGCTCAATCCCTACTGGATGAAGCTGACCAACCTGGTCTTTCATCTGATAAACGGACTATTGGTATTTCTGCTGACGCGAATACTGCTGCGATCAACACCGACGCAAATGGCAGCGGTTGCGGACGCAGGAAACCTGCGCGATTCGGGCGAACCACGTCATATCGGCATTGTGGCTGCACTGGTTGCCGCGGGTTGGATGCTGCTGCCGATCAACCTGACAGCTGTGCTGTATGTCGTGCAGCGCATGGAGAGCATGGCCAACCTATTCGTGCTGGCAGGGCTGATCGGCTATATCGCAGGTCGTCGCCGCATGTTCAAATCCGCCGCAATCTCCGCACAACACTGCAATGGGGAGCGGACCGAATTGCGGCTTTCTGCCAGCGTCCGCGGGTTCATCCTATGCGTGATCAGCATTACCGTCCCTGCTGCCGTTGGTTTGCTGGCCAAGGAAACCGCCGTGATGCTGCCGCTGTATGCGCTGCTAATCGAATGGATGCTGTTTGATTTCAAGACACCCGCCGGCGTGCGGGACCGTCCCATCATTGGCCTCTTCGTACTAGTGGTGCTATTACCAGCGGTTCTTGGCGTGGCGTGGCTGCTGCCCGGCACTCTGAACCCGGGAACTTGGGCCGCACGCGACTTCACGCTGGGCACGCGCCTGCTCAGCGAGACGCGTATCGTGACTGATTACATCCGCTGGACGCTGCTACCAACACCAGGTGCGCTGTCGTTCTATCACGACGATTTTCATATTTCGACCGGATTGCTGACGCCTTGGACAACACTGGCCAGCAGCATAACGCTGGCTGCTCTTGTGGGATTGATGCTGTGGCTGCGTTCGCGCCGGCCACTGGCCGCGCTCGGAGTAGCCTTGTTTCTCGGTTGCCAACTACTGACCGGAACCATCCTGCCGCTGGAATTGATCTACGAACACCGCAACTACTTCGCCAGCTTCGGCTTGCTGCTGGCCATCGTGCCGTTACTCGCCGTTCCACGAACATCCGCCTTTGCCCTGCCACGCTACACGTTACTCGCAGGATTAATATTGTGCTGGGCGGTGCTGACCGCCCTCACTGCCTACGCTTGGGGCAATCCGTTGCGGCTGTCGGAAGACCTGGCAATACGTGCACCACAATCACCACGTGCTCAGTACGAGCTGGGACGCACGTACATCATCTACTCGCACTACGACCCGGCATCACCGTTCACCCAACTAGCCTATGCGCCGCTGGAACGTTCCGCCACGCTGCCCAACTCATCGATCCTGCCGGAGCAAGCATTGATTTTCATGAATGCACGCATGCATCTGCCGCTAAAGGATGCCTGGTGGGACAGCCTGATTGCCAAACTCAAAGCTCATAAATCCGGCGTGCAAGATGAGAGTTCACTGGCCGCGCTCACTCAGTGCATTCACGATGGCGAATGTGATTTACCCAAGCAGCGCATGATGGATGCCTATCTCGCTGCGCTGTCACATCCCGCGCCCAGCGCGCGGCTGCTAGCAATGTATGGCGACTATGCGTGGAATGTACTTGAGGACCATGAACTGGGGCGGCGAATGACTCAGGCCGCCGTCCAAGCCAGTCCGAACGAACCAGCGTATCGAATCTCGCTGATCCGTATGCTAGCAGCGCAGGGACGCAAGGCTGAGGCCAATCTGGCACTGGAACAACTGGATTCATTGAACTTCGGCGGCCGATTGGATAGTAGTCTGAGCGAACTTCACGCTCGCATCTCCGGGCCTGCCGCGAAAAGCGGATCATCGAGTTTCAAGTGAAAGGCAAACTTGCGCGCAGCAGCCTGCAGACGAGTGTCCTTCTAGGTTTGCGGGTATCGACTCAGGCGGTAGTACTGGTACTGCTCACTCGGCTACTGGGACCGCAAATGTATGGCGGCTTTGCATCCGCCTCTTCGTTAGCCGTGGTGCTGGGCATTCTGCCCAACCTGGGTTCCGGTTACGTGATGATGGCGCGTGCACCGCGCAGCTCCATTGCTGTGGATGAAGTGTGGCGCTACGCATGGCCGCTTACCGTACTGCTTGGATTGCTTCTGCTAACTGCATATTTGCCGACCGCATACCTCATCGGTGGCGCAAGCCCGCTGTCATGGCCGGTATTGTGTTGCCTTGGTATTACCGAACTGCTGGCAACGCCATTCACCATGTTGTTGAGTTTTGCACTGCAGGCCCATCAACGTGTACCAATGAGCCAGTTCGTGCAATGGCTGCCGTTGAGTCTACGTGTGTTTGCAGTCTTGCCATGCTTTGCAATTGCTGAGTCGGCGCGACTGCCAACCTATGCGCTGCTTCAGATGTTTGCCGCACTGATCGGCCTGGGTATCGGTTTCGTGATCACGAAACGCATGGTCATCTTGCACTGGCGGCCTCGATGGCCAGACAAGCAAGAGCTTGGCCAGGGCACATCGTATGCGGCCATGCATCTGGTAGCTGTAAACCCCTCGGAGCTGGACAAGGTGCTTGCGGTACGGTTGGTAGGTGAACATGACGCCGGTATCTATGCTGCCACGGCCCGGGTAATGGGCGCATTGGTGATGCCAGTGATCGCCATGCTGTTAGCTGCGCAACCAAGGCTATTCCGCCACGCCCACGAACCTACCGATCAAGGTCACCGACTCATCCGGGTAATCGCCTTGTTGGCGTTCGGTTGGGGTCTACTTTGCTGGCTGCTACTGAGCCTATGCGGCCCACTTTTGCCATTGCTTTTCGGGTCACGTTTTGCCGCAATGGCACCGTTGATGCCTTGGCTAGCCGTAATAGCCGTGCCACTTTCCCTACGCCTCGCGGGTGGCACCGTACTCGTGGCGCTTGGTCGACCGCTGGAACGCTTGGGTTTCGAGTTGAGCGGTATCGCTGTATTGGTGGCTGCCATGCTGTTGCTAGGCCCCATGTTGGGAATACGCGGGCTGTCACTCGCTTTGCTCATCAGCGAGAGCAGCATGACGGTGATTGGATGGTGGCTGGTATGGCAACGCACTCGTCAGTGGGTGGATCGTTGACGCAATGGGTCTTTGCCCAACGCAATGCGGAGTCCTTGCCACAACGCCAACCAAGGCGCCACCGAATGAAATCGCAGCGAACGGAGCAATGCTCGCGTCAGCAGCACCGGCACACGGATTGCGTACAGCAAGCACGCATCGAAACGGTTGTGAGCCAGTTTGCGCGCAAGGATCAGATGCGCCGCCACCACGCGTGCTTCATAGAACGGTGAACCCGGCCTGCTGCTGGCAGAACCCTCATGTTCAACGAGTACACCATTGATATAAGCCATGGCGCCCTGCCTTGCGCGCAACCGCCAGCCAAGCTCGATTTCCTCTCCATACATGAAGAAATCCTCATCAAACAACGGTCCTAACCAACGGTCTGTAGCCAGCATCAAACAACAACCGCGAGGAACCCGGACAGCGCCCGGAAAGCGCCTTTCCGAGAGCATGGCAAGCCAGCGGAGATAGTAGACTTCCTCAAGTCTATGGCCTGAATGCATCAAAGCAGGAAACGCAAGCAGCGTGCGATTGTCTGCAACGAGCGCATTTGCAAGCTTGCCGGCAAGCCCCAGTGGCGCTATCGCATCATTGTTGATCAGCAAAACCCAAGCCTGCTCCATGCGCCGACGACACGCTTGGATCCCACGATTTACCCCGGCAGCAAAACCCAGATTGCATGGACTCACCTCGATGCTAACCCTTTCATCTCCAGCGAGAAAAACACCGAGTTCCTCCACTGAGGCCCCGCCATCCGCCGAGTTGTCCCAAACAATTACGTGACAGACATCGTTATCGAGAAGGGATCGCACGCAATGCAGGGTACGGCGCGCATCACGGAAATTGATGACAAGAGCAATGACTGGATGGCTCATGCCGCGATGCCTGGGCGACGAGCCATGACCACTATCTCCTCCGCTCCAAAGGCACTGCACGATGCGTGCATATCTACAAGAGTCGACCAGAATAGCGTCGATCGCATGGGCAACCCGAGAGCCAAAGCACGCTGGTTCGATGCATCAAACCGTTTTCGTGAACCACGGCCACGACGCACGAAATCGATATCAACAAAACCCGCATCGCGCAGCATGTTAGCCAAAGCCATCGGCGAAGGCATTACAAGGTGGCGTGGGATCTCAAGTGGCTGCCATGCAGCCGCAAAAAGTCGATACCCGGTACTCTCGATATTCGGCGTCGCGATCCAGAGCATGCCACCCGGCCGTAATAAGTCAGCACAGACGCGAAGCATGGCTGATGGATCATGCAAATGCTCTATCACATGCGCCAACGTAATCACGTCGTATCGATCCGCTGGTACAAAATCGGCAATGTCCCCCTCGAATACAGCAAGTCCGTGAGCTCGAGCCTGCCCCCCGGCAACAGCATCCGGCTCGACACCCTCCACATCCCAGCCAGCAGCCTGCGCGCGAAGCAGGAATGCGCCATTGCCACACCCTATATCCAGCAGCCGACCCGGCCTCAGCGGCAAATGCCTGTACAGATAGTCCATCTGTAGCCTCAACGGCAACAGAAGTCGAACGATCAGATCACCTACGGACAAAGACATACCCGACTTGATCCCGAAGCGACGCCGGAGATAGCCACCAGCTAATCGCCAGGCTAGCGAGGTCCCCTCATATGTCCGGTTCTCCTCGACCGGCGATAGATGCGTGTAGTAACTACGATAGGCCTTGAAAACGGCTGCGCGAGTGGGACGAGGGCTCAGCGACAAGGAATGACAGGCTTTACAACGCAGCATGCTCCATGTTCCTGGAACGCCTTCTTCGTAATCTTCCAATCCCGTGTAGACCAACTCCAACACCACACCTCCACAAGCAACGCAAACTGTTGGAAGCTCTAGCTCGGTATCGCACCAGTATTGTTGATCATTGCATCTCACTTCCATAAGTTGGATGTTCTCCGACAGTATTAATCATTTTTATTTCTTCGCAATGATGACAATTTCATCAGACCAGCTCGTACTAAATACCGAAATCACATTGACCAATGTGTGCCATAGCCAACTCATCCTAGATGGCCTTCCAAGCTGGGATGCTCGCATTGCCGACAAGCGCATGCCAGCCGAACCACTTCTCCCTCGCTTGATCAAGCGAATTTCAGAAAATCCCGATTGATGACAAAGTCGCTTCAATTCGTGCTGACTTGGAAGCAATAAATGGCGCGGTGGATCAAGAGCGAACCAAGCATTTCGATAAATTTTTTGTCCGAGACCATCTACATTAGGCATGGCCATCCATAGAACCCCAGAGGGATTTAGTAATTCAAAACAACGCGACAAGACAGCAGATGGATCATGCAAATGTTCAAACACATGCGACATAGTGATGATGTCGAATTTACCTGCCGAATCATATGTGTGAATATCGCCACTATGGATAAGCAACTGCGAGGCACTGGCCTGTTTGGCGGCCGCTGGATCCGGCTCAATCCCCGCCACATCCCAGCCCGCCTCCTTGGCACGGAGCAAAAATGCCCCATTGCCACATCCCACATCAAGCAAGCGCCCCGAATGCCGTGGGAGATGTCTGTAAAAATAGTCAAATTGCTGGCGAATTGGTATCAAGCAGGGAATCAACCATTGCCCAATCGAATTAGCCGGCTTCCGCCGGCACCCAAATTTGGCATTTAGATAGCCATTGGCCAAACGCCAAGCAAGTGAGCTGCCGTTATCCGCAGCATGCGAAGCATTTCCACTCTGATGGGTAAAATACGAAGTCGTTGCATACGCCTTACCAATCGCAATAGGTATCGGTCGTGGATCCAGAAACAAGCTTTCGCAGTTTGGACAGGCACGGAAATTCCACTTCCCTGGCACGCCTTCCAGGTGATCCAGCAAGCCCTCATAACGGAAGGCTGCGGCAGGTTCACCGCAAGCAGGACAGTTTTTAACCGACTCAAGCTCCCCATTGCTCCAATATTCGACACCACTTTTATCTTGTATTGTCATTTTTCAAATCCATCATATGGCACTCATCATTAATGCGGAAACCATTCCGGCCTAACATCAATAAATTTCTCAAGACAGAGTGCTTAATCGCCCAAAAATAATCCGGGCCTCTACTTGTCAAAAGATCGACGAAATGCATCACGAATCCCGCTCACCATATTACTTATTTGCCCTCCCCGCCGAGGGTCGAAAATTGCATGTACCATCATCGTTAGAAACAACTTTATCACTGCCCAGAATTTCCAAACCCCCGGCACATAAGGCCGACGAAGCAAACGAACTGCATTTCGAAAAAGATAGTAGTGACGCCGCGGGGACCGCTGCGGCCATACCCGCCACCCAAACCACCAGAAGCGCAACCCACGCTCACCCATTCCGTGATCGAAAATTGCATGCGGAATGCCGAACAATCCATAGCCAGCGGCTAATACTCTAAACGCCCACTCAGTGTCTACATGATCAATGAACAGCGTTTCATCCAGGCCGCCAAGCTTGCCAAACAACGGCGTGCGAACCAAGGTGCCTCCGCCATTGAGATTGGTGCAGCTAACAGGCTTCATGCTCTCCAAGGGAGGAAATATCCGCACCCAGCGCCAACCGTAAATGCAGTGAAACCCATGCTGTAGCCCCGTTGTCTCGTCTACCAATCGCGGCCCCACGCAACCCACCTGATGACCGTCATCTTCCAGCTGAAGGAAGGCCGCCATCAGATTCTCAATCGAAAATGGTCGTGGCTGGCTATCCTGATCCATCAATAGCAGAAAATCATGCGCCGGAGAGAGTTCCGCTACGTAGGTTGCCCCGCGGTTTACAGCAGTCGCCAGACCAACATTCTGATCATTCTGAATCAGGTGCGTGCCGGCTCGCTCCATGGCAAGACGTTTGATCGCCGCTATCTCATCCTCGTTCGAAGCATTGTCGACAATGACTGATGTCGCTTCCCGCGGAAGCGCCTCAAGTTGAAGCTTCAATTTTTCGATATCTGGATGAAACGTTACCGTGATCACGGCCAGCCGCATATCTTCCAGCGAAGCCGCCGGCCGTAAAATCTTCTGCGGCAATGCGGCATCCCATGTCATGACGGAGACGCCACAACATGCGACGACTTTGCCTCTTCGGACCAGAATCTGTAGATGAGTGTCAGGTTCAACGCACCGAGCGTGCTAAGCAACGGATCAGGCAAATGATCGAACATGCTGCGAAAAGGTGATCCTCGTGGTCGCTCCAGCTCCAGCGTGCAGCAAAGCGCGGTAACACCCAGGTTGCGATAGTCAAACCCTGACTCGCGCAACAGTTTCTGTATTTTCAACTTGGTCAAAGGTTTGAAATCGTGAAAGGCGACGCCGCGGCTCCAACGCAAATACAGAGAGCGCAAGCGACTTGGCAGCCAACTGAGGAAGGCAAGCCCTTCGTGCGGCTCGGCCAGCATCCAGCCGTTGGGCACGGCGAGATAACCGATTCGATTGGGACGAAGCACGCGGTGCAGCTCTGCGAGGTGCGCACGTTGTGCCTGCTCGTCTCCGACATGCTCGCTGATGTGATTGGTAAGTACCACACCGAAAAAAATGTCGGCAAACGGCTGTTGCGTGCCCGTGACTTGATGGTACCAACAGCCTTCGGCGATCAATCGGTTGTCATACACATCCACCGCATCCATCTCGCAGCGCAACTGTGGGTGCGTGCCGAAGTAATTTGCAATGCCGTCCGAACCAGTGCTCACCTCCAACATCCGCATGGGCTGCGGACGGGCGGTAAGATCGAGCAGACGTTCAATCTTCAGGCCCTTGAGGCGACGCGACGGAAGGTCAAGTACGGCATGAGGCTGGCGTGTATCTAGTGCGCTGGATGCATCAGGCCCAACTTTTCCTTGATGGTTCGATGGCATGTCAGCGATGCGACTCACTCAGTAGACCACACAGGCGCTCACCGAAGAGCGGCCAAGCCTTGTCAGCGGCAAACGCACGACAAGCAGTAATGCTCGCACCATCGCGCACCTGCGCCAATTGGCGGACCACTGCAGTGTGCAGAGCGACATAGTTGCCCGGTTCAACCAAGGTACCGGTATGCCCATCTTGCACGGCATCCGGTACGCCGCCCACAGCAAAGGCTACGGTAGGTAAGCCATGCGCCGCCGATTCCAGCGCCACCATGCCGAAACCTTCCACATCGTCGGGCAACTCAATTACAGGAAAGATGTGCACATCAGCAGCCTGATAGGCGGCGCCAAGGGTTGCCTCATCGCAACGCCCAAGAAAGCGCAGGCTTTGTTCGGTGCCAGCCATGCGTGCAGCAACGAGAATGCGCTCACGCTCCGAACCTGCTCGGCCATGCAGCGCATCGACGGCCTCATCGCCTATGATCACCAGCAGAGCATCCGGGTAGCGGGAGAGAATGGCCGGCAGCGCCTTGGTGATGAACTCGACCAGGCCTTTGCGCTGGGTCAGCCGGCCCACTGAAAGCAACAGCCGCCGTTGCCCAAAGTCGAAACGCTCACGAAGCTCAAGGGCAGCTTTGGCGTCCATCTTCGGCAACTCAGTCCCTGGATGTAGTACATGCAACTTGCCAAGCCCCACACCACGGCCCTGCGCAAGCCGTGCCGTGTTGGCACTATTCACCAACACAACATCGCAGCGTCGAATGAAGGGCAGCCATAGCCATTGATAAACGTGACTCGGAGCCAATACGTCGAGCCCATGCAGATAGACCGCGACCTTGCTCCCGCAGCATCGGCCCGCAATCCACGCGATTGGCGCAGTGAGTCCACTGCCAGCCAATATCCATTCGGGCCGGCGTCGCGTGGCCACACCAAGCGCATAACATAGGGTGGATAGCAGGAATGCCGGCAATGGCTTGGTCCTGCTTTGTTTTACCTCTGTTTGAGCTGACGCGTAAGCAGCGCAGCCCGCAGGTCCACACAGGGCGGTGTTCCAGTTCGGCTGCAATGCTGCAAGCAGGTGCTGGTTTACTTTTTCCATGCCACCCAACAGCGGCGGAAAATTGCGCGTCACCAGCAACGCTAGTGGACGTTGGCCGCTATTTTCACGCATCCCGGCGATACGTCAGCGCGGTGATCTGCTCCGACACCAGCCCGATAAGAAACACGATCACGGCAGCACTCCACATCAGTGTACTGCCGTTGGTTAGGCGGCCTTCGTGCAAGAAAGTCCAGGCATAATTGGCGCAACCAAGCAAGAAAAACAGTGTGCTGGCGGGCACAAACAGTTTCAATGGTGAGTACAGCGTGGCAATCTTGAATATGATCAGCAGAAAGCGAAGGCCATCCCGGATGGGCTTGATATGGCTTTTGCCGATACGCTGAGCCGCCTTGATCGGCACGTAAGCCACCGGGTAGGCGCTCCGGAAGAAGGCCATGGTGCTGGTGGTGGGGTAACTGAACCCGTTGGGCAGCAGATGCAAAAATTCCCGAAACCGGTTGGCGCGCACCGCACGAAAGCCGGAAGTGAGGTCGAGCACCGGATGGCCGGTCATGCGAGTGGCGAGCCAGTTATAAAGGGTATTCGCCAAACCACGCCCAACGCCGGCCTGACTGCCCCAATCACGAGCGCCGACGACCATGTCGTAGCCACGCTCAAGCTCGGCGGTCAGTCGCGCGATATCGGCGGGATCGTGTTGGCCGTCGCCATCCATGAATATCAGCACGTCGCCGGTTGCCGCGCGCGCGCCGCGCTTGATCGCAGCTCCGTTGCCCATGGAGTACGGTGACGACAGGCAACCAACGCTGTTGCTTTCGCAGATGATAGGCGTCTCGTCGGTAGAGCCATCATCGACCACGATGATTTCTGCGTCAGGGTAGGCCGCCCGCAGTCGTGGTAAAAGTCCCGCCAACGCGGATGCTTCGTTCTTGGCGGGCAAAATGATGCTCAAACGGTTCAACAGACAAATCCCCTTGCGATATCAGTCAAATCATACCGTGAGCGATGCGCGCCTGCGCTAGCTTGGTCTAAAAACGATTGAACATGTCGCTAATGCCGGCACCATCCTTTGCTTTGAAAAATCTACACAAAGTTTGGCAAATGGCGTTTTTGAAAGACTTTTAGGACACATTATTTAGGTTCCAACTCTGGGGCAAACCCGCTGGTTGCTATAAAAACGAAATCTAAAGCGTGATTTGCGCATGTAGGTAATGGATGACCTGACGGCCGAACTGCGGTAGATTCAATCACATACAGGTAAGGGGCCAGAAACCATGTCATCACAATTGCAGCCATCGCTAGTGGGCCTGTCGGGGATGGCCCGCCGACTGGTTTCCGAAGGCATGTTGCCCGAAGCCGATGTGCGCAAGGCAATGGCAGATAGCATCCAGAACAAGGCTACCCTTGCATCCTGGTTGCTCGATCACAACCTCGTCGAGAGCATTCAGCTGACGCAGATTGCTTCGGCCGAATTCGGGATGCCGATGATGGATGTGGCGTCGCTCAATCAGGCCAATATGCCGCTCGATCTGATCAGCGAGGCTTTGATTAGCAAGCATCAGGCGCTACCGTTGTTTCGCCGTGGCAAACGCCTGTTTGTCGGCATTGCCGATCCTATGCAGTCGCATGCGCTGGATGAAATCAAGTTTCACTCCAACTGCATGGTGGAACCAATCCTTGTTGAGCGTGGCTCGCTGACGCGCGTGATCGAAAGCCTGCTGAACAATATGCGGGACACCATGCCCGATTTGGGCGGTGGTGATTTGGAAGGCCTGGATCTCGAGGGTGGCGATGACGAGGCCGAACAAACGGGCATCGATGCGAATGCCAATGACGATGCACCGGTCGTTAAGTTCATCAACAAGATTCTGGTGGACGCCATCCGTCGCGGTGCCTCGGATATCCACTTCGAGCCTTTTGAAACGCAATATCGGGTGCGCTTGCGCATGGACGGCATGCTGAAAGCTGTTGCCAGCCCGCCGATGAAGATGGCCAACCGTATCTCGTCACGCCTGAAAGTCATGGCACAGCTGGATATCGCTGAAAAGCGTACGCCGCAGGACGGCCGCATAAAGCTAAACCTGTCCAAGACCCGCGCGATCGATTTTCGTGTCAGCACCTTACCGACACTGTTCGGCGAAAAGATCGTGCTGCGTATCCTGGATGGTTCGTCGGCCAAGATCGGCATCGAGAAGCTCGGCTACGAGCCGGAGCAGCAACAGCTTTATATCGATGCCATCCACAAGCCTTACGGTATGGTGCTGGTGACCGGCCCGACCGGCTCGGGCAAGACGGTATCGCTGTATACCGGACTGAACATGCTCAACACGGCCGAGCGCAATATTTCGACAGTTGAAGACCCGGTCGAAATTCGTGTTGAGGGGATCAACCAGGTTCAGCAGAACGTGAAGCGCGGCATGACCTTCGCCAGCGCGCTGCGCTCGTTCCTGCGCCAGGATCCGGACGTGATTATGGTCGGCGAAATCCGCGACCTGGAAACCGCCGAGATCGCGATCAAGGCCGCACAGACCGGCCACATGGTGCTGTCCACCCTGCACACCAACGACGCTGCGCAAACCATCTCGCGCTTGATGAACATGGGTATTGCGCCTTACAACATCACATCCTCTGTCACCTTGATCATCGCGCAACGATTGGCGCGGCGTCTGCACGACTGCAAGAAGCCACAGGAACTGCCGCCCGAGGTACTGCTCAAGGCCGGCTTTACCCAGGCTGATATTGATTCCGGCATGATTATTTACCAGGCGGTTGGATGCGACGGTTGCAATGAGGGCTACAAGGGTCGCGTGGGTATCTACCAGGTCATGCCGATGCTCGAGGACATCCAGAAGATCGTACTCAAGGGCGGCAATGCGTTGCAGATTGCCGAAGTGGCCAAAGCAGCAGGCATCAACGATTTGCGCGCCTCGGCCATGCTGAAGGTGAAAAACGGCTTTACCAGCTTGGCTGAAATCGACCGGGTAACCAAGGATTAGGTCATGGGGAGCGGTAGTACGCGTTGTTGAACTTGCGCGCACTGCACGGTTTGCGTTTGTCAAAGTAAGATAGATTTAGAAGATAGCCTGTCGATTTGCATCACCGGCAGGTCTGAGCTGGACCACAGGGGAAACGGTTATGGCCACGGCTAATACGGCAGTAAACAAGGCACGTGCAATCGGCGCTCAACGCGCGGAAGTCAGCAAGCTGACAACCTACGATTGGGTTGCGCTGGACAAGCGCGGCAAGCGCATGAAAGGCGACATGCCGGCGAAAAATGCTTCACTGGTCAAGGCGGAATTGCGTCGCCAGGGCATGAACCCGCAAACCGTGCGGGAACGCGCGAAGCCACTATTTGGATCCACCGGCAAAAAGGTCAAGCCTGGAGATGTGGCTATCTTCAGCCGGCAGATTGCGACCATGATGGCCTCTGGTGTGCCGATGGTGCAGTCGTTCGACATCATCGCCGATGGCCAGAAAAACATCCGTTTCAAGAATATTCTGCTGGATGTGAAACAAAGCATTGAGGGCGGTGCGGCGTTGCACGAAGCGTTGGCCCAATATCCAGTGCAGTTTGATGAACTTTATTGCAATCTGGTTCACGCGGGTGAAACTTCCGGCGTGCTGGATACCGTGCTCGATACGGTTGCGACCTACAAGGAGCGCACGGAAGCGCTCAAGAAGAAGATCAAAAAGGCACTGTTCTACCCCATGATGGTGCTGGCAGTGGTTTTCGTCGTCATCCTGATCATGTTGCTGTTTGTGGTACCTGTGTTCGCCAAGACCTTTGAAGACGCCGGTGCGCAGCTACCTGCGCCAACCCAAATATTGGTCGACGCATCCAAATTCATGCAGAGCTATTGGTGGGTGGTTATCGGCATTATCGGTGGCAGCATCGCGGCGCTCGTGATCGCCAAAAAGCGCTCGCCGAAGTTCGCGCACTTTATGGATAGGGTTGCGTTGAAGTTACCGGTAATGGGAGACATCGTCCGCAACTCCGCAATCGCACGCTTTGCGCGCACGCTTGGTGTCACCTTCCGTGCCGGCGTGCCGTTGGTCGAGGCGCTTGATGCAGTGGCCGGTGCCACCGGTAGCATTGTTTACGGTGACGCGGTGCGCCAGATGCGTGAGGACATTGCGGTAGGTCATCAGCTGCAAATGGCAATGAAGCAGACCAGCCTGTTTCCCAACATGGTGGTTCAAATGGTGGCGATTGGCGAAGAATCCGGTGCGCTGGACAATATGCTGTTCAAGGTTGCCGAGTTCTATGAAGAAGAGGTCGAGAATGCTGTCGATACACTTTCCACCCTGCTCGAGCCACTCATCATGGTGGTACTCGGCACGCTGGTCGGCGGCATCGTGATTGCTTTGTATCTGCCGATCTTCAAGCTCGCTGGCACATTCTAAAATCTGTTGTTCTGAAACGCCGCAAAGTTGCCGGTAACAGGCGACAATGCGGCGTTTCTTTGGTCAGGACCAGGTCATGCCCGAAATGCCGCTACTTATCTGGATCGCCTTTGGCGGCGTGCTCGGCTTGCTGGTGGGAAGTTTTCTCAATGTGGTGATTCTTCGCCTGCCTGACCGTATGGCAGCAGCCTGGGAACAGGAAGCGCGCGACGTGCTGGCGCTGGAAAGCGAGCCAGCGCCACTGCCCCCTGGCATTGTGCGCGAGCCGTCGCACTGCCCGCACTGCAAACACACGCTGTCGGCACTGGACAATATTCCTCTATTTGGCTGGCTGCTTTTGCGAGGTCGTTGTCGCTACTGTCAGGCCAAAATCTCCATCCAGTATCCGTTGGTGGAATTACTGTCTGGCGTAATGAGCGCCGTGATTGTCTGGAAACTGGGTCCCTCGTGGCCGGCGCTTGCCGGGCTGCTGCTCACCTGGTTCCTGATCGCGTTATCGGGTATTGATTTTCGCACTCAACTATTGCCCGATCAGTTGACTTTGCCGTTGCTGTGGCTTGGCTTATTGCTGGCGCTGTTGCCCCTGTTTGTTGGCGCACCGATGTCCATCCTTGGCGCCGCGCTTGGTTATTTGAGCCTGTGGAGCGTGTACTGGCTTTTCAAGCTGCTGACTGGGAAAGAAGGCATGGGCTATGGTGACTTCAAGTTGCTGGCCGCACTGGGTGCATGGATGGGGCCAGTTTCGCTGTTGCCGATCGTTCTGCTTTCCTCATTGATCGGTGCACTGATTGGAGGCGGCTTGATCGTGTTGCGCAAGCGGGATAGCCAGATACCCATGCCGTTCGGCCCATTTATTGCCGCGGCCGGATGGGTGTGGTTTGTAGCGGGTGACTACCTGCTGCAGGGCTATCTGCATCTGTCCGGCTTGAGATGAATACGCCGCTGAATACACTGGTTATCGCCTTGACCGGTGGCGTAGCTGCCGGGAAGAGCGCCGTCGCGCAGCGCTTCGAGGCCTTGGGCGTAAATGTGCACGATGCGGATATCGCAGCGCGTGAGGTCATTGCGCCTGGCACCACCGGCCTGGCCGCGGTCGTAGAAGCCTTTGGCGCCACCGCACTGGACGGCACTGGCAAGCTGGATCGCCGTGCGATGCGCGAACGCATCTTTGTAGACCCTGCCGCTCGGCGCAAGCTCGAAGCGATCATCCACCCTCTCGTTCGAAGCTGGCTTGCTGCTCGTGTTGCTGCAGAAACCGGGCCCTATTGCCTGCTGGCCATTCCTTTGCTCGCTGAAAACATCGCGAATTACCGCTGGATCAAGCATGTGTTGCTGGTCGATGCGCCCGAACCAGTGCAACTCAATCGACTCATCCTGCGTGACGGCATTGATGAAACGTTGGCTCGTCAGATGCTGGCCCAGCAAGCCAGCCGCGCGGAACGACTGTCGCTGGCGGACTATGTGATCGACAACAGCGGTGACGAGGCCGCGCTTGACCTTGCCGTTGGCTCGTTACATCAGAAATTTCTGGCGCTATCGCAATTGCATCGTGCTGATCGCCACAAGGGCTGAGCGTGCTCTATCCATTTTGCCTACGCTGATCCGAACGTTCAGTGCTAAAACAACTCGAATAACATCTTTCAGGTCGGCCATAACAGCAAAGTGCCCGCCACGCCTTGAGCTCCATGTTGTCTCGCCTGCGCAAGGTGCTGCGGACAGATTGTGCCCGTCGCATAAACCGGCAGCGAAGCTTTCTCGATCACTGCCTGGAAATTCGCCCATTCGTCAGACGAAGGTTGGGGATGATCGGCAGCAGCTCGTGGTGGCAGGGTGGCAAAGTCTGCGCGTATCTCAGTGGCCCGATTTAGCTGCAATGGATCGGCGCAGCTGACACCCACCAGTTGCTGCCATGGCAACGGCCGCTCGGAAATACTCTTTGACTGAGCCTGGTTGAGATGAACGCCCACATCCAATGCGAGAGCACCCTCGATATCGCCATGCAGCAGAATTTTGGCACCGCGCTTGCGAGCATCCGTCAGCAGCGCCGCAGCCAGTTCGCGAACAGAATCAACGGGCCAGAACGGCAGATTTAATTGCAACAGCCGCACGCCATTCTGGATGGCGTCAACCATCCACTTGAGGCAGTTATCGCGCCGATCGAATGGCACGTCGGCAGGTGTCATCCAATAGCTATTGGGTAGTCGCAGCGCGTGCAATATCGGTCGGTCGGCTGGTGTGATGCTCTGCGGATCAATCCGGTCAGGCTCCCACCACTGCAGCGCCTGCCCTTCCATCGACTGCGGCGCTCCTTTCCATCGATCGACGCGCCAGGCGTCCAGCAGAAGCTGGCGATCATCGTATTGCCAGGGCACGCGGATCAGCGGCTCGGCGGATTCCAGCTCGATGCCCAGCTCTTCGTGCAACTCACGGGCCAGCGCGGCAAGCGGCGCTTCGCCCGGTTCGACCTTGCCGCCGGGGAACTCCCAGTATCCAGCCAGATGTTTTCCGGCCGGCCGTTCCGCGAGCAACACGCGGCCGGCCGCATCCACCATCAGACCGGCCATTACATGCACAGCGCTTTATCCCTGGTTGGCAAGCGTCCTGAGCCGCCCATAAGCGGCACGCTCACTGGCTGCGCAGATACTCGACCATGTCGAAGTCATGAGCGTGCTCGGCATCGGCCTTGTGGTGAACGCGGGAAACTTCGGTCCAGTCGCTGAAATGCGTGCCGGGAAAAAAGGTATCCGCACCATTGATTGCCGCACTCACCCAGGTCAGATACATGCGACGGGCCATCGGCAGTGCCTCGGCAAATACCTGACCGCCACCAATCACCATCAGACCGGTCTGATCGGTACGCGCCAGCGCCTCTTCCACCGACCGCACGGTGATCTGGCCGGGATATGGCGCTTCGTGGCGACGCGATAGCACCATGTTGACGCGATCCGGCAGCGCACGGCCAATGGATATGGCGGTGTTGTAGCCCATCAGCACGTTCTTGCCGGTGGTCAGCTGCTTGAACCAGCGCAAATCATCCGGCAAATGCCAAGGCAGCTGCCCCTTGAGGCCAATGGCAAAGTTCTCATCCAGCGCGGCAATCAGCGAAATAGCCATGAAATTCCTTGGAAAGCATGATCGACAAGTTGGCTTCTGACCTCAAGGGGTCAGTGCCAGCGGCGACGAATCTTAGCAGGCTGAGACTCTGCCGGGCGTCTCGTCCAATTATCAGAAGATCCTGCGCCATCGGCCTGAAGCCTCACAACTGAGCTAGCGCTCAGACCGCCACAGCTCCCTTGATCAGCGGGTGTGGCGCGTAGTTCTCGATGACGACGTCTTCAAAGCGGAAATCGAAGATCGAAATCACCTCGGGATTGAGCCGCAGCTGCGGCAGCGGGCGCGGCTCACGGGTCAACTGCAGCTGCGCCTGCTCCACGTGATTGTTGTAGAGATGCGCATCACCCAGCGTATGCACGAAATCACCTACGCCTAGCCCGCATACCTGCGCCACCATATGCGTCAGCAAGGCATAGCTGGCGATATTGAACGGCAGACCGAGAAAGATATCGCCCGAGCGCTGGTACAACTGACAACTGAGCTTCCCATCGGCAACGTAGAACTGGAACAGGCTGTGGCAAGGCAGCAACGCCATCTTCGGCAGCTC
>Ga0302232_10000605_pt1 | contig 26480 bp, 25 predicted proteins | sample II_Palsa_N2_3_FD_193575 | JGI IMG/M metagenome (GOLD analysis project Ga0302232, IMG submission 193575) | Peat permafrost microbial communities from Stordalen Mire near Abisko, Sweden - II_Palsa_N2_3 | ecosystem: Environmental > Terrestrial > Soil > Palsa > Peat permafrost | place: Sweden...
GTTCGGTATTGCGCTGATCGGCGTGCTGGTGATGCACGCGCTGGTCGAGTATCCGCAGCAATACATGTTCTTCCTGCTGCCGGCGATGTTCGTGTTTGGCCTGCTGGAGACGCGCTCATTGCGGCTGGTGCCGAGCCGCGTGTCGTTCGGCGTCTACGTGGTGGTCGTGTTCGTTGGGTTGGCTGCACTGTATCCCGTCTATCGCGACTACAACCGCTCGGAGGTGCTGTATTACGGCTCGAGTCCGGCACAGCAATACGCCAACGATCCAGCGTTCCTGTTCGGTGCGTGGGGCGAGTACGGGATGGCGACGCTGCTGCCGATGAACGCCCAGGATCTCGCTCACAAGCTCGCCATGCACAGGCAGGCGCTCGCGCTGCTGCCGGGTGAAACGGTGTTGCGGCGTTATGCGGTGCTGCAGGCGTTGAGCGGCGACACGAACGGCGCCTTCGACACCGTTGTGCGTCTGAAGATTTTCGCGGAAGAACTGAAGGATTGGCCGTCGCAACAGGCCTATCTGTATCAGCTGTGCGATGAGCAGAAAAGCCTCGCGGGCTTCAAGGCGGAGCTGATCAAGCTGTACGGCATGCCGCCGAAAGACGTCAATCAGGATGACGACGACAGCGATGACTGAGTCCGATCGTAGTCGGTGAGCGCGACGCGGATAAACGGAAACGGAGCGGAAGGGCGGGGTGAGCGCAGAAGCAGCGCTTATGCCGCCACCCAATCCCCCGACTTCCCGCCGTGCTTCTCCAGCACCTTCACATCAGTGATCGTCATGCCGCGATCCACCGCCTTGCACATGTCGTAGACCGTCAGCAGTCCCACCTGTACGGCGGTCAGTGCTTCCATCTCCACGCCTGTGCGCCCCAACGTTTCCACCTGCACTGTGCAATGCACGCCGGGCAGTGTCTCGTCGAGTTCGAAATCCACCTTGACGCGCGTCAGCGCGAGCGGATGACACAGCGGGATTAGATCCGCGGTGCGCTTGGCGCCTTGAATCGCAGCGATGCGCGCGATGCCGATCACATCGCCTTTCTTGGCGTTGCCGTCGCGGATGAGCGCAAACGTCTCCGGCAGCATACGGATCGAGCCGCGTGCGATGGCGATGCGTTTGGTTTCCTGCTTGGCGCCGACGTCCACCATATGCGCCTGGCCGGCGGCGTCGAAGTGGGTGAGTTCAGGCATGGTGGGGCTCCTTCCTTTCCGAGGGCGCCAATCATAACAGCGCGGTGCCGCTGACAAACCGGGTGCGAAGCCCCGATTATGACGCCACGCCTTTCAGAGCAGCAGCGTGAGCCGGACTCGCAACAAACCCAAACCGCGCCGCCACCTCGGCATGCGCAACCGGCTGCAACGGCAGCGTCACCCCATCGCGCCAATGGAACCGTCCAGCGCTACCATCCTCGGCCACCTCAGCGTGCTCGGAAAACAGATCAAGATCGTGGTCATGCAAAACGGCAATTCGCGGTGGCGTTGATGCGTCCGTGAACAGCACGCCGCCTTCGTCATCCAGATACGCTGCCGCAGGCTCAAACGTGTTCCCGGTCTGATCCGTCAGCGTCAACGTCGGCTGACCGCCATCCCCATCGTTCAGGCCAAGCCGCACCACCCACGGCGTATAACCCAACTCCACATACACCCGCTGCGGTCCATTCTGAAAGAACCACTGCCCACCCGCATCCGCTTCGTAGTTCCGATTGATAAACGCAAGCAGCGCCGCATGCCTTATCGGTTCTCCCGGCGCGCCGCGCGCCTGAACCTCATCGTCGCGCATACGCCAGTTGCCGCGCCGGTCGAGCAGCAGCCAGCCGGTGCAATGCGGCACGTTGGGCCATTTTGCGAGCGCCTGGCGAACGATGTCATCCATGGTCGACAAATGGGGTGAGGTAGTTGAAAACGCGTCGCGACAGCCAGTCGCTGCGCCCCGGAAACGGGCCCGTCATAAAGCCGACGTGGCCGCCGTGCTGCGGCTGGTCCAGTTCGATCGCGGCCGACACTTCATGCCGCCCCGGCAACACGGCACCGGGCAGGAACGGATCGTTACGCGCATTGAGCACGAGCGTGGGCACAGTGATCTCCGGCAGCAATGGCCGCGTGGTCGCCTGGGTCCAGTAGTCGTCGGCATTGCGAAAGCCGTGTAGCGGAGCCGTGACGATGTTGTCGAACTCGTACATGTTGCGGGTCGCGAGCATCGCGTTGGCGTCGTACAGGCCTGGATACTGTTCGAGCTTCTGCAGCGCCTTCACTTTCAGCGTTTTCAGGAAATTTCGCGTGTACATCTTGCCGAAACCCTGCGATAGCGCCCGGCCGCCGGCATGCACATCGAGCGGCGCGGAGATCGCCGCGGCGGCGGTGAGAAACGAGGCATCTTCGCGCCGTTCGCCTAGCCAGCGTAGCAGCACATTGCCGCCCAGCGAAACACCCGCCGCCACGATCGGCCCGGAGTGCACATCCCGCAGACGCCGCAGCACCCAGTCCACTTCGGCGCTATCGGCGAGGTGATAGAAGCGCGGCAACAGGTTCATCGGTCCGCTGCAGCTGCGAAAGTGCGGCACGACACCGTGCCATCCGCGTTCGCGCGCCGCCGCCATCAGCGCGCGGGCATAGTGGGAGTTTGAACTGCCTTCGAGGCCGTGAAACAGCACGAAGAGCGGGACGTCGGTTGAGGGTTCTTCGTTGTCCCAGGCGCCCGAAGCAGTCGCCTCATGCACTAGCCAGTCGAGTTCGATGAAATCGCCATCCGGCGTATCCCAGCGCTCGCGCCGGTAGGTCACAGCCGGAAGCCGTGCAAACAGAGCCGGGACAATGGTTTGAACATGGCTGTTCGGCAGCCAGAGCGGCGCGCGATAGAACATTTCGACGACGCTCGTCTCAACGGCCGCCGCGCGGGCGGTTGCGGGAGAAACGCTCTTGTTGTGCGTCGTACTCATACCAGCGACCGAAAAAAACAGAAAACGTGCGGCGTCGTTAGTGCAAAGACCCCTGACCATGACGCATTTTCGCAGCAAACTGGTTTGCCGCTTCGTTCGGCATCGCACTAGCGTGGATATGTGCAATCTTCCACTCGCCGCGCTCGTGGACCATCACGTAAGTGCTAAAGACCATGGAAGCCGCGGCTTTCGGATCGGCCGGGCGGTGCGCTTCCGCAATCGCATACACCACAGTGCCGAGGCTGTCGTACACGCGGATATCCACCGGTTCGATCGAAACCGGGTTGGCTTGGAGCTGTACCGCGAGGCCGGCGCGGATGGTGTCCAGACCGTGCAGGTGCGAGCCGTCGGCGCTGATGTAGCTGGCGAACTCCTCATCGATCCACAGGCCCATCAAACTCTCGAGATTGACCTCTGCTACCGCCTGGTAATAGGCGTTGAGGGTATCCGCAGCGGCTTCGAAGATGTGGGCAAAACGTGGCATGGCTCGTCAGTCTCTTGTGCGCGGCACGCGGTTGCGGGCAGCAGTAAAAACAGGACAACCAGGAACAACCCGGCGGGACAACCGCGAGGATGCCCGCGCTCCAGGGCGCAGGGATGACGCCACGTGGCGGGCTTGCAACGCGGCGTGCGGTTCCCGGACGGTTCAGCGTTGCGCGAGCAGCATGCCGCGCAGGTCGCCGAAAACCTGCTCGGCGCTCAGTTGCCGCAGGCAGTTCAGATGACCGAGCGGACACTCGCGCGCAAAACAGGGACTGCATTCGAGATGCAACCATTGTACCTTCGCAAGCTCGGACAATGGCGGCGTGTGGCGCGGATCGGTCGAGCCGTATACGGCCACGAGCGGCCGCCGCAGCGCGGCTGCTACGTGCATCAGGCCGGAATCGTTGGTGACCACGGCGTTGGCGCGCGAGATCAGCGCGCACGCTTCGCCCAGCGCGGTTTGCCCGCAGAGGTTGCGCACGTTTGGCGAGCGTTCCGCGATCGCCTGGGCGAGCGGCGCGTCTTTTGGCGAACCGAGCGCGATGATTTGCGTGTACGGGAACGACTGACCCACGATTTGCGCCAGCGCCGCAAAGTGCTCCGGCGGCCAGCGCTTGGCCGGGCCGTATTCCGCGCCGGGGCAGAACACCAGCAGCGGCACGCGCGTGTCCAGATTGAAGCGGGCCGACACACGCGACGCTTCGTTCAGATCGGCGTCGAGCCGCGGCATCGGCAGGTCGTCGGGCACCTTCGCGTCTGGCTTGTAGGCTAACGCCGCGTACTGGCCGACCATCGGAGGACGCGCGTCCTTGCGCGGATTCGAATGGCGCACGTTTAGCAGGCCGTAGCGGCTCTCGCCGGTATAGCCAATGCGCAGCGGAATGCCCGCCATCCACGGAATTAGCGCCGATTTGAGCGAATTCGGCAGCACGTAAGCCGCGTCGTAACCGACATCGCGCAGATCGCTGGACAGCTGCCAGCGTCGCAGCATCTGCAGCTTGCCGTGCGCGAGGTCGGTCGCATAAACGTCGCGAATCTCCGGCATGCGCTCAAGCACGGGCGCGACCCATGAGGGCGCAACCGCGTCGATTGCGAGGCGGGGATGCAGCTTCATGAGGCGCGAGAACAAAGGCTGCGCCATCAATGCGTCACCGATCCAGTTCGGTGCGATAACCAACGCGCGACGCATCAGGGTGGGTTTCCGGTGTCGAAAGAACGCGCCGCACGCATTCGCGCGCAGCGTTCTGGTTTTAGCAGGGAAGCGGCGGCATGCCGACGCGCGGCGCCAGGATGAGTGGCTCCGCGCTCAGCATGCGGCCTGATTGTGGCGGGCGCGCCCAGCCGGTGAGCGGCTTTCAGTGGCCTTTGACCACTTCGCCGTCGCGCAGCTTGTAGCGCGTGCCGCAGTACGGGCAGCGCGCCTCGCCGTGCGTCACGTCGATAAACACACGCGGATGGGCGCTCCAGCGCGCCATCGCCGGGTTCGGACAATAGGCGGGCAGATCTTTTGCCGACAGTTCGACCAGCGGCATTTCCTTGATTTCGCTCATGGGGGCTTTCTCGATAGAGACAGGGCGCAGGCGCGCCGCCACGGCGGCCTGCTTTAGTTTGATTCGGACTTAGACCTTGCTCAGCCAGTGCGCGTACTTCTCGCTCTTGCCGTTCACGATGTCAAAGAAGCCGCTTTGCAGCTTTTCCGTGATCGGGCCGCGTGCGCCGGAGCCGATCGTGCGGTTGTCGAGTTCGCGGATCGGCGTGACTTCAGCGGCGGTGCCGGTGAAGAACGCTTCGTCGCAGGTGTAGACCTCGTCACGCGTAATGCGCTTTTCGATCACTTCGATGCCGGCATCTTTCGCCAGCGTGATGACTGTGTCGCGCGTGATGCCGTCCAGGCAGGAGGCCAGATCCGGCGTGTACAGCTTGCCGTTGTTCACCAGGAAGAAGTTTTCGCCGGAGCCTTCCGACACGTAGCCGTCTACGTCGAGCAGCAGCGCTTCGTCGTAGCCGTCGGCGGTGGCTTCCTGGTTGGCGAGGATCGAGTTCACGTACCAGCCCGACGCCTTGGCGCGGACCATGGAAACGTTCACATGGTGGCGCGTGAACGACGAGGTCTTTACGCGGATGCCTTTAGCCAGGCCGTCTTCGCCGAGATAAGCACCCCACGGCCAGGCGGCGATGGCCACGTGGATCGTGTTGCCCTTGGCCGACACGCCGAGCTTTTCCGAGCCGACCCAGATGATCGGGCGCAGGTAGCAGGACTCGAGCTTGTTCTCGCGCACCACTTCGCGCTGCGCGGCGGCGAGCGTTTCGTGGTCGAACGGCACGTCCATCTGGAAGATCTTGGCCGAGTTCAGCAGGCGCTTGGTGTGTTCCTGGAGACGGAAAATCGCGGTGCCGTTAGCCGTGTTGTAGGCGCGCACGCCTTCGAAAACTCCCATGCCGTAGTGCAGCGTATGGGTGAGAACGTGGATCTTGGCGTCGCGCCAGTCGATGAGTTTGCCATCCATCCAGATCTTGCCGTCGCGGTCGGCCATTGACATACGATTCTCCAGCAGTGCGTTGTGAAGGGTGCGCAAGGCCGTACAGCGGTTCGGCAAGCGGCGAAGACCGTCATTTTAACGTCTTTTGCACACGGAACGGGCATTTGGCCGCACCCTGGACGCTATAATCCGGCCACACATAATACAAATCCGATTGCGCCAGCGAGTGCTGGTCGGCCTGGCGCCGACTTCATGCCGCCGCGGCGTCGTCCCGCGCCGAGGCGCCCCGTCCGATGCTCGCTAGCCTGACCGATTTCCAGCGTCGTAGCTTCCGCGAAGGCATGCGCGATTACTCGCCTACGCTGATGGCGATCTTCTCCTGGGGTCTCGTCACCGGCATCGCGATGAGCAAATCGGCACTCACGCTGCCGCAGTCGCTCACCATGTCGCTGCTCTGCTATGCCGGTTCCTCGCAACTGGCCGTGTTGCCGCTGCTCGCCGCCAAATTGCCGGTCTGGACCGTGCTGCTGACCGCGGCCATGGTGAATACGCGTTTTGTGATCTTTAGCGCAGGACTCGCACCGCATTTCTCCTATCTGCCCATGTGGCGCCGGATCGTCCTCGGCTATTTCAACGGCGACGTCATCTACCTGCTGTTCCAGAAGAAAAGCTTTCAGACCGGTTACGTGCCGGGCAAGGAGCCTTATTACTGGGGTATGGCGAGCGCGAGCTGGCTATCCTGGCAGGTGTCGTCGATCATTGGCATCCTGCTCGCCAGCCTGATTCCGGATAACTGGGGCCTCGCGCTGGCGGGCACGCTGGCGCTGATTCCCGTGATGGTGTCGGCTATCAACAGCCGTGCAACGCTGGTTGCCGTGAGCGTGGCCGGCATCGTGGCGCTGCTCGGCTTCGATCTGCCGTACCGGCTCGCGTTGCCGCTTGCGGTGATTGCGGCGATTGTCGCTGGCAGCGCGGCGGATCTGATGGTCGAGCGCGCCGACCTGCGCCGCATCCGCAACCGCGCGGGGGATTCCCAAGAGGGGGCGCCATGACCAGCACGCAAATCTGGATCGCCATCTTCGGCATGATGTTCGTCACGACGTTGACGCGCGCGCTGTTTCTGATCGGCGGTGAGCGCACGGTTTTGCCGGAACGCCTGCAGCGCATGTTGCGCTACGCGCCGGCCGCGGCGCTCGCTGCGGTTGTGCTTCCGGACGTGCTGGCCACTCCCGATGGACTGTCGTTCGGGCTGTCGAATCACGAGTTCTACGCGACGCTCGCCGGGCTTGGCTGGTTCCTGTGGCGGCGCACGATGCTCGGCACGATCGTCGTCGGCATGGTGACTTTCACGATACTCCGTCTTGTATTTCATTGACCTTGTTCTCAATGCTGCGTCGCAGCATGCGCATCTATCTCCCAAATACGGGACATTCGCCTCGGCGCGGGGCATGACGGGGTGTGGATCAGTTAAAATGATCGACTCCCGGATCACCGCGCGACGTTGCGGCAGATGCCGCCAGTGCCTGTTCGCAGAGCCACCCCTGCGGGGCTCCTGAGCGGAGGCTGTTCGCGCGCTGTCCGTCTCCGCCTTCCAATCAACTCGCAATCCAACGCTCATGAACCAGGTACTGCGTCTCTCCGATCTGATCTCCGAAGGCAAGCTGTCGGGCAAACGCGTGTTTATCCGCGCCGATCTGAACGTTCCGCAGGACGATCAAGGCAACATCACCGAAGACACCCGCATTCGCGCCTCCGTGCCGGCCATCAAGGCCGCGCTCGACGCCGGCGCCGCCGTGATGGTGACTTCGCATCTGGGCCGTCCTACCGAGGGCGATTTCAAGCCGGAAGATTCCCTCGCGCCGGTCGCGAAGCGTCTGGCCGAATTGCTCGGCCGCGACGTGCCGGTGGTGGCGAACTGGGTCGAAAACGGCGTCAACGTCGCGCCGGGCCAGGTTGTTCTGCTGGAAAACTGCCGCGTCAACAAGGGCGAAAAGAAGGATTCCGACGAGCTCGCGCAAAAGATGGCGAAGCTCTGCGACATCTACGTCAACGACGCGTTCGGCACCGCCCACCGCGCCGAAGCCACCACGCACGGCATCGCGAAGTACGCGCCGGTCGCGTGCGCAGGTCCGCTACTGGCGGCTGAACTCGAAGCGCTCGGCAAGGCGCTCGGCGCGCCGAAGCGCCCGCTGGTGGCAATCGTCGCCGGCTCGAAAGTGTCCACCAAGCTGACCATTCTGAAGTCGCTGGCGGAGAAGGTTGACCAGTTGATCGTGGGTGGCGGCATCGCCAATACGTTCATGCTGGCCGCCGGCCTGAAGATCGGTAAATCGCTCGCCGAAGCCGATCTGGTGAACGAAGCCAAAGCCATCATCGACGCAGCCAAGGCACGCGGCGCCTCGGTGCCGATCCCGACCGACGTCGTCACGGCCAAGGAGTTCTCGCCGACCGCCAAGGCTGAAGTCAAGGCCGTGGCCGACGTGCAGGACGACGACCTGATCCTCGACATCGGACCGGAAACTGCCAAGGCACTCGCCGCGCAACTGGAAAAGGCCGGCACGATCGTCTGGAACGGCCCGGTCGGCGTGTTCGAATTCGACCAGTTCGGCAACGGCACGAAGACGCTGGCGGATGCGATCGCCAAGTCGCCGGCGTTCTCGATTGCCGGCGGTGGCGACACGCTCGCAGCCATCGCCAAGTACGGCATCCAGGACAAGGTCAGCTATATCTCGACGGGCGGCGGCGCTTTCCTTGAATTCCTCGAGGGCAAGAAGCTGCCGGCGGTCGAAGTCCTGGAATCGCGGGCTTAATCAACGTGACGACACGTTCCCCATCGGCGAAAACTGCAAAGACGCGTGTGAAGTCGTCGGCCAGCAAGAACACAGGCTCCGTGGCCTCCACCAAGGTGAAGGCGGCAACGAAACCAGCAGCCACACAGGGCGCGGGGGCCGCACAGTCGGTCGCAGCAGGGGAGCGTGCTCCAGCTTCCACCGCTACACCGCAGCACACTGCTTCCACGGTTTCACCCGCCGGTCATGCCGGCGGCGCACTATCCGCCGTACCGCTGGCGTCCCGCACGCTGGTCTCGAACACCGCTTCATTCCACAAGAAAGCGACGCTGGTTTCAACTGGCGCGCAGCCCCAGGCAGCTTCCATCGGTGCGCAGCCTCCGCACCCAACTCGCAGCGCTCTTTCCAGCGATCCCATCCAGACGAGGAGACTCATGCATCGCGCCACCAAGATTGTCGCCACCATCGGCCCGGCTTCCAGCACGCCCGAAATCCTGTCGCAAATGATTAAGGCAGGGCTTGATGTAGTACGCCTCAACTTCTCGCACGGCACGGCCGACGACCACCGCCAGCGCGCCGAATACGTGCGCGAAGCGGCCCGTCAGGCGGGCCGCGAAGTTGCCATCATGGCCGACCTGCAAGGCCCGAAGATCCGGGTCGGCAGGTTTGAAAACGGCAAGACCACGCTCGTTCCCGGCAACGCTTTTGTCCTCGACTCCGAATGCGAACTCGGTAACGACGACCGCGTCGGCCTCGACTATAAAGACCTGCCGCGCGACCTGAAACCGGGCGACGTGCTGTTGCTCAACGACGGCCTGATCGTGCTCGACGTCGTGCGCGTGCTCGGCAGTGAGATTCACACCACTGTGAAGATCGGCGGTGAGCTGTCGAACAACAAGGGTATCAATCGCCAGGGCGGCGGCCTGACGGCGCCGGCCTTGACGGCCAAAGACATGGAAGACATCCGCACGGCGATGTCGCTCGGCGTGGATTACGTCGCGGTCTCGTTCCCGAAGAACGCCACCGACATGGAAATGGCCCGCCAGCTCGCGAACATTGCGGGCGCGCCCTACGGCATCAAGCCGAAGATGATCGCCAAGATCGAGCGCGCGGAAGCGATTCCGGCGCTGCAAGGCATCCTCGACGCTTCCGACGGCATCATGGTCGCGCGTGGCGACCTGGCAGTGGAAGTGGGCAACGCCGCTGTTCCGGCGCTGCAAAAGCGCATGATTCGCATGGCACGCGAATCGAACAAGTTCGTGATCACCGCCACGCAGATGATGGAGTCGATGATCTACGCGCCGGTGCCGACGCGCGCCGAAGTGTCGGACGTCGCCAATGCGGTGCTGGACGGCACCGACGCGGTCATGCTTTCCGCCGAATCCGCTGCGGGCAAGTACCCGGTGCAGACCATCGAAACGATGGCTGCGATCTGCGTGGAAGCGGAGAAGTCGGAGCAGTCCGAGCTGGACAAGGATTTCCTCGACCGCACGTTCACCCGCATCGACCAGTCCATCGCCATGGGCGCGCTGTTCACGGCGTTCCACCTCGGCGCCAAGGCGATTGTCGCGTTGACCGAGTCGGGCTCGACCGCGCTGTGGATGTCGCGTCACTGGACGCACGTGCCGATTTTCGCGCTGACGCCGCGAGTGGGCAGCGAGCGCGCCATGGCGATCTACCGCAACGTCACCTCGCTGCATCTCGATACAAGCAGCGATCGCGACACCGCGCTGCAGCAGGCACTGGAGACGGTAGTGAGCAAGGGCTACGCATCGCGCGGCGACATGGTTGTGCTGACCGTGGGCGAGCCGATGGGTCAGGCCGGCGGAACGAACACACTGAAGATCGTGCGGGTGGGCGAACCGTACTGATCGGCTTCAAACTGCCTGGATCGGCACAGCGAAGCAGTCGCAGCACCCGCTAGAGGCGGCGCGCAGGTTTTTGGGGCAAGCCCTTTGGGCGAGCCCCGAGCCTTGCTGCGTAAGGGTGTGCGATTTGCTTCGCGATAAAATTGGTAAAAATTAGAGGCCGGCGGCACAGGATTCGTTTCAAACTTAGGAGTAGTGCATGCCTCTCGTATCAATGCGTCAACTGCTGGACCATGCTGCTGAAAACGGCTATGGACTTCCGGCATTCAACGTAAACAATCTGGAGCAGGTGCAGGCCATCATGGCGGCAGCGGATCAGATCAACGCTCCGGTGATCATGCAGGCCTCGGCTGGCGCGCGGAAGTATGCGGGCGAACCGTTCCTGCGCCATCTGATCGAAGCGGCCATCGAGTCGTATCCGCACATTCCGGTCGTGATGCACCAGGATCACGGGCAGTCGCCGGCAGTGTGCATGGCAGCGATTCGCAGCGGCTTTACCAGCGTGATGATGGACGGCTCGCTCGAAGCCGACGGCAAGACAGTCGCTTCGTATGAGTACAACGTGGACGTATCGCGCAAGGTGGTGGAAGCGGCGCACTCGATCGGCGTGACGGTGGAAGCGGAGCTCGGCGTGCTCGGTTCGCTGGAAACCATGAAGGGCGACAAGGAAGACGGTCACGGCGCGGAAGGCACGATGACGCGCGAGCAACTGCTGACGGACCCGGAGCAGGCCGCCGACTTCGTCAAGCTGACGCAATGCGACGCGCTGGCAATTGCCATCGGCACATCGCACGGTGCGTACAAGTTCAGCAAGAAGCCTACGGGCGACATCCTGTCGATTCAACGCATCAAGGAAATTCACCGGCGCGTTCCGAACACCCACCTGGTGATGCATGGTTCGTCGTCGGTGCCGCAGGAATTGCTCGCGGAGATCCGCGAATTCGGCGGCGACATGAAGGAAACCTACGGCGTGCCGGTCGAAGAAATTCAGGAAGGTATCAAGCACGGCGTGCGCAAGGTTAATATCGATACTGACTTGCGTCTGGCGATCACCGGCGCGATCCGTCGCTACATGGCGGAGAATCCGGGCAAATTCGACCCGCGCGATTACCTGAAGCCGGCGCGCGAAGCGGCGAAGAAGGTTTGCCTGGACCGTTTCGTCGCCTTTGGCGCCGAAGGGCAGGCTGGCAAGATCAAGCCGGTTTCGCTTGATAAAATTGCGGAGAAGTACAAGTCGGGCGGTCTCGCACAGGTCGTCCACTAAGCTGGCAGCACAGCATGGACCTGGCCATCCGGCCAGGTTGCGGTCCGCTTCGCCGTTCCCGCATCATAGGGGGAACGGCGTTTCCCTTTTGTTCCGGTCTCATTTTTGTCTCACTTTTAGCGAACTACGACGATGTCTACCCTCTACGAATCCACGCTCCGCTCGCTGCCGCTGCTTGGCCGCGGCAAGGTCCGCGACAACTATGCGGTGGGCAACGACCAGTTGCTGATCGTGACCACCGACCGTCTGTCGGCGTTTGACGTCATCATGGGCGAGCCGATTCCGAACAAGGGTCGCGTGCTGAACCAGATGGCCAATTTCTGGTTCGACAAGCTCAAGCACATCGTGCCGAATCACCTGAGCGGCGTAGCGCCGGAGTCGGTGGTGGCCGCGGACGAAGCCGAGCAGGTGAAGGGCCGCGCCGTCGTGGTGAAGCGCCTCGAGCCTATCCTGGTCGAAGCTGTGGTGCGCGGGTATCTGGCCGGTAGCGGCTGGAAGGACTACCAGGCCACGGGTGCGGTATGCGGCGTAGAACTGCCGCCGGGTCTGCAAAATGCGCAGAAGCTGCCTGAGCCGATCTTCACGCCGGCAGCCAAGGCCGAAATGGGCCACCACGACGAGAACATCACGTACAACGAGATGGAACGCCGCATCGGCACCGAACTGTCGGCCACGATCCGCGACATCTCGATCAAGCTGTACAAGGAAGCGGCGGATTACGCGGCGACGCGCGGCATCATCATTGCCGACACGAAGTTCGAATTCGGTCTGGATGATCACGGCAAGCTGTACCTGATGGACGAAGCGCTGACCGCCGATTCGTCGCGCTTCTGGCCGGCGGACGAATACCAGGTGGGCACCAATCCACCGTCGTTCGACAAGCAGTTTGTGCGCGACTGGCTGGAAACGCAGTCGTGGAAGAAAGAGCCGCCGGCGCCGAAGCTGCCGGACGAAGTAGTCACGAAGACGGCCGCGAAGTATCAGGAAGCGCTCGAGCGCCTGACCGGGCAGAAGCTCGCTTAACGCCGCGCCTGCAGCCAAGGAAGATGAGGAAGTTTCACAGATGAGCCAAGTCCAGACTGCCCAGGCGGTACAAACTGCGCATACGCATGCTGCGCCGCTGGTCGGCGTGCTGATGGGTTCCAGTTCCGACTGGGAAGTCATGAAGCACGCTGTTGCGATCCTGCAGGAATTCGGCGTACCGTACGAAGCGAAGGTCGTGTCCGCGCACCGCATGCCCGACGAGATGTTCGAGTATGCGGAAAAGGCGCGCGAGCGCGGTATGCGCGCGATCATCGCGGGCGCCGGTGGCGCCGCGCACCTGCCCGGCATGCTGGCCGCCAAGACGACGGTGCCGGTGCTGGGCGTGCCGGTGGCGAGCAAGTACCTGAAGGGCGTCGATTCGCTGCATTCGATCGTGCAGATGCCCAAGGGCGTGCCAGTCGCGACGTTTGCCATTGGCGAAGCAGGCGCGGCGAATGCTGCGTTGTTCGCGGTGTCGATTCTGAGCGTGACGTCGACCGAATACGCGAACGCGCTGGCTGCGTTCCGTGTGCGTCAGAACGAAGCCGCGCACGCGATGGTGTTGCCCGCGTTGTAAGCGCGGTTTGGTGCGCCTAAGTTTGCCCGCGAAGTTCGCCTGCTAAGTTTGCACAATGAGCTGGCCCGATTGATTCGAATGATCCGATCGGCCTGATGTCCATTGCCTGACCCCCGGTGCGGCGCACATTCATGTGCGCCGGCCGTGACCGACCACTGAGATGAATCCAGACAACACACCGGTTTCACCGATCATGCCCGGCGCCTGGCTTGGCATGGTAGGTGGCGGCCAGCTCGGCCGCATGTTCTGCTTTGCCGCCCAGGCGATGGGCTACCGCGTCGCCGTGCTTGACCCGGACGAAGCCAGTCCGGCGGGCGCTGTGGCGGACCGCCATCTGCGTGCCGCATACGACGACGAAGCCTCGCTCACCGAACTCGCGCGCCTGTGCGCAGCGGTTTCGACGGAGTTCGAGAACGTGCCTTCCGCGAGCCTCGATTTTCTCGCGCGTACCACTTTTGTCAGCCCGGCTGGCCGATGTGTAGCGGTGGCGCAGGACCGCATCGCCGAGAAGCGCTTTATTGCCGAATCGGGCGTGGCTGTGGCACCGCACGTGGTGATCGAATCGTCGCAGGCGCTCGCCGCGCTCAAGGACGCCGCGCTCGTTGCGGTGCTGCCCGGCATTTTGAAGACTGCTCGCCTCGGCTATGACGGCAAGGGGCAGGTGAGTGTGCGCAACGCCGAAGAAGTGCGCGAAGCGCATGCGTCGCTCGGCGGCGTGCCGTGTGTGCTGGAGAAGCGCCTGCCGTTGAAGTTCGAAGTGTCGGCGCTGATCGCGCGCGGCGCGAACGGCACCTCGGTGGTTTATCCGCTCGCGCAAAACGCCCACCGCGACGGCGTGCTGTCGCACACCATAGTGCCCGCGCCGGATGCCAGTCCGGCGCTCGTTAGCCAGGCGCAACAGGCTGCGCTGCAGATTGCCGATAGGCTCGGCTATATCGGCGTGCTGTGCGTCGAGTTCTTCATTCTGGAAGACGGCTCCATGGTGGCTAACGAAATGGCGCCGCGTCCGCACAATTCCGGCCACTACACCGTCGATGCCTGCGCGACCAGCCAGTTCGAGCAGCAGGTCCGCGCCATGACGGGCATGCCGCTCGGCGACACGCGCCAGCACTCGCCGGCGGTGATGCTGAATATCCTCGGCGATATCTGGTTTCCGGACGGCGGCAAGCGTGCTGCGGTCACGCCGCCCTGGCACGAAGTGGCCGCGATGCCGGCCGCGCGGTTGCATCTGTACGGCAAGGAAGAGGCACGTCCTGGCCGCAAGATGGGTCATGTGAACTTCACCGCTGCGACGCTCGATGAAGCCCGCACGGCGGCGCGCGATTGCGCGCGGCTGCTGCATATCCTGAAGGGCTGACGCGCTCGCATCATGCCGGATCAAGATAAACCTGCTGAGGTTGCTGCCAAGGCTGCGGCGCAGAGGGCTGCCGAGGCGGCGAAAGCCGCTGAAGCAGCAAGTGCCGCGGGCGCTGTCGAAGGCGCTGAACCACTTCATGCCGCTGCCGGTACCTCGACTGGCCCGGGTGTGAGCGCCGCGGAAATCGAATACGCCGCGGCGCTGCTCGACGCAGGCGAGCTCGTCGCGTTTCCTACTGAAACTGTCTATGGCCTCGGCGGCGACGCCCAGAGCCCGGACGCCGTTGCGCGAATCTACGCGGCGAAAGGCCGGCCGGCGAATCATCCGGTGATCGTGCATCTCGCGCCGCACGGTGATCCGGGATATTGGGTCGAGCATATGCCGCCAGAAGCGCTGCGCCTCATCGATGCTTTCTGGCCCGGCCCGCTCACCCTGATTCTCAAGCGTGCCGCGCGTATCCCTGCTGCTGTGAGCGGCGGACAGGACTCGGTGGGTTTGCGCTGCCCCTCGCATCCGGTGGCGCAGGCGCTTCTCGAAGCATTCAGCGCACTGCGTGGCGGTCACGGCGGGGTGGCAGCGCCATCGGCTAACCGCTTCGGTCATGTGAGCCCGACCACCGCGCAGCACGTGCGCGACGAGTTTGGCGGCAGCATTCATGTGCTCGACGGCGGCTCGTCGGACGTCGGCATCGAGTCGACCATTCTCGATTTGTCGCGCGGTTTCCCGGCACTGCTGCGCCCTGGCCGCGTGACGCCGCAGGATATTGCCGAAGTGCTCGGCGAAGCGCCGCGTCTGCCCGATGGCTCGGATGCGACGGCGCCGCGTGCCTCAGGCACGCTCAAAGCACACTACGCGCCGCGCACACCGCTTGCGCTGCTGCCGTTCGAAGCGCTGGAACCTATGCTGGCCGCACGCGAGGCGAACGAACGCGTCGCCCTGGTGGCTCGCGTGTCGCGCGCCGGCCGCTGGGCCGATGCCGATGGCGTCCACTTCATCGCGGCGCCCGAGGATCCCCACGTGTACGCGCGCGAACTCTATGGTTTGCTGCGTGCACTCGATCGCGCGAACGTCACGCGAATCCTGATCGAAAAGCTTCCCGATACGATCGAATGGATCGCGGTGAACGACCGGCTCGGTCGTGCCGCTGCGGCGTTCGAAGCGCAGGGATAGGCAACACAACCGGAGTAGGTCCAAGGGGCCGTGCAGCCCAGAAGTCTCCGCCGTGAAGCTGCGGTCAGATGCCAGATGCTGGCATACTCATGCCAAGAATTGGTATTGACCACACCAAGGGAGACGCATGAGCATCGCCGATTTCATGTTCACGCCGCGCGAGCAGCGAGTACTGTCGCTGGTCCTCTCGGCGCCCGAACGGACCTTTAATCTCGCGGAACTGATGTCCCGCTCAGGTGCGGGGAGCGGCGCCGGTCAACATACGGTACGCCGTCTCTGGGAAGCGGGCGTGCTGCGTGAGTCGCGATTGGGCAACCAGCGTCTCTTCCAGGCGAACACCGAGTTTCCGCTTTACCCGGAGTTGCGCAGTATCTGCGCGAAGTCGTTTGGCTTGGCCGGCATGCTGCGTGAGGCCTTGGCGCCGCTCACGGAGGAGATCGACGAAGCCTTCGTGTTCGGAGCGGTGGCGCGGGGGACGGACACGGCGGGTAGCGTTATCGATCTGATGGTCGTTGGGCGAGTGAGTCTGGACGATCTGCTCGATCATCTGGCGCCACTCGACGCGCAGCTCGGGCGTTCGGTGCACGCCAACCTGCACCATCCGGCCGAATGGGCCGTGCTCTCACGAGACGATACGGTGGTCCGCGCAATCCTCGACTCGCCCACTATCAGGATTGTTCCTGACGACACGCCGCGACTTGCGGGGTGAATGCCGACAATGCCACGGCGTTTCACCAGTGTGCTGACGGCCGTTACCCAGACGCTATTCAGCCCGTGCGCCCAGATCCAGACTCGCTCAAAGAATCAAAGAAAAAGCCCGGCTTAACCCAGCCGGGCCTTTCCTCATCAAACCGGCAAAACGGCAGATCACCTCGATCCACCGTCGCCCGTCTTGCCTTACTTGCCCAATCCCGTCGCCGCAATCTGCTGCTCGACGAACTGCGCGAACAGTGCGTGCGAGTGCGTGCTCGGGTGGACCGTATCAGCGAAGACATACGTCTGGTCAGCCCCCGCCACCGTGTAGGTCGCCGGCGAGCAGAACAGCGATGAGGCGAACTGCGAACCGTACTCGGCCGGAGTCAGACCGTTCAGGACAGCCGGATTCGCCGTGGCGTACTTGGTGGCGTTAGCCGCCATTGCCGTCAGGTTACACGCCGTGCCGGTATTGGTCGTGGTGAAGCCCAGCGACTGGGCGTTCGGCAGCAGGACGGTGTCGAGCCACGCGAACGCATCGGCAACGATGACCGTGTGCGAGGCAATCTGCGTCGCGAGCGCCTGCTCGACGATCCCGTTAAAGGCGGCGCTGACCCCGGTCAGCAACGCCGCAGACCCGGCCGCCTGCGCGTTCGCGGCGACGCCGAGGGGCGTCTGGCCGATGTCGGGCACGGTCATCAGCACTACGTGCGTGGCACCGTTGGCGACGATGGTCTGGATTTGCGTCGCGAGCGCGACGGCAGCCGCCGCGACCTGGGTGCTGTTCGTCTGCAGGTAGCTGGCGATGAACTCCACCTGACCCGCCTGCGTGTTCGGCAGTAGGCCAGCTGCGACCGCAGCCGGGTACTGCGTTTGCAACGCGGTACCGAGCGCCGTCAGATTGGCCGTGGTCGCGAACTGGAAGATGTCGTTCGCGCCGCCGTCTATCAGCACGAGTTGGTTCGAATTGAAGCTCGTATGGGCGCTTAGATATTGTGACACCTGGGTCGTCACCGGCACGGTCGTCGCCGCCAGGTTGTCCGGCGCCCAGCCTTCGCCTTCGGCGATGACGACGTCCGAGCCGCCCTGTGCATAACCATAGCCACCGGCTGCCGCCAGCGGCTGGCCGAAGCCGCCCAGGTAGGCCGCGGTCAGCGTGCCGCCGTAGTATTGGGCGATCAGTTGGGTCCACACCTGGCCCGGATTGGTCGTGAAGCGGCCGCCGCCAAAGTCTGCTGCGATGACCGGCGCGTACGTGCCCACGTCCGACAGGCTGTCGCCGAACGACACCACCTGCAATTTGACGCCGCCCGCCGGCGTGCTGCTGCTCGGGCTGCTGCTACTGCCGCCGCCGCAGGCTGCGAGCATGGCGAAGGCTGCGCTGGCGATCGCGACTTGCGACAGGCGCAACAGACCGCGATGTTTGGTTCCCTGTTGTTTCATGTTGATTTCATCTCCTCGTATGTGTGTGGCCTTTTTTGCCATGTGATGCAGGCGGCGCCCACCGCGTCGGCGGCGTGGCGACAGCTTACAGAATCTTTCCCGGTCTGCGTGGCGTTTGAAACGCCGCCGGGTTGTTTGCCGATGCATTGATGCGTTCGTCCAGATGGCGCTCGGTGGTCTGCGAGTCGCGCGACGCGTGATACGCGGCGGCCCACGCAGGCGGCGCGAACAGTGCGCTCAGCTTGTTGCGCCAACCCTGTACCTGCAGGAAATCGGCGCCCATCGACGCCCATTCGTGAAACGTCGCCTTCAGCGGGTTATAGGTGCGAAGCGGCTCGACGATGCCGTAGACCGGCGCATCGCGCGCATCTTCTTCGACATAGCTGCCGAACAGCCTGTCCCAGATCACGAGCACGCCGGCGTAATTGCGGTCGATATAGCGGTCGTTGCGCGCGTGGTGCACGCGATGAATCGACGGCGTGTTCAACACGTATTCGAGCCAGCCGAGCTTGCCGATAGCCTGGGTGTGCACGAAAAACTGGAAGCCGAGATTGATCAGCACGATGGCGACGATCTGCTTCGGCGGAAAGCCTAGTACTGCGAGCGGAATCCAGAACACCCACATGCCGGCGATGGGGTACATCAGGCTCTGGCGGAAGGCGGTAGAAAAATTCATCCGCTCCGACGAGTGATGCACGACGTGCGCGGCCCACAGCCAGCGCACCCGGTGGCTGCAGCGGTGAAACACGTAGTAGAGCAGGTCTTGCGCAACGAACAGGACGACGAACGATAGCCATCCCGCGTGCCATGTATAGACGCGAAAGTGGTCGAAGCAGTACGCATAGACGGGGATGATCGCGAGCCACGCGAGCTTGTCGGCGGCTTGCTGCAGCAATGCCAGCGCGGCGTTGCAGAGCGTGTCGCGCCAGCTGTAGAGCCGTGCTGCGGGGCGCGTGCGATGCAGGTGCCACGCCTCCCAGCCGATGCATGCAAGGAAGACGGGTGCCATGGCGAGCAGCAGCAATTCGGCATCGAATTGCATGGGCGTCTTCCTCCTGGGTCCCTGGCCGCTGCGAATGCCGCAGCAGGCGTTGTCGTTATCGTTTGATTCCGCAACGCCGCCTTGGGTGGCGCGCGGTTGGCGCGCGCCTCTCTATGGATGTCACGCGCGCTTCAAACACTGCCCGCAAGCGTACACGCTCTGGGGCCTGCCGCGCATGGCTTCGCTAGAAGGAATCCTCAATGCTGGTTGCCCTTGTGCGGGTTTTTCCTGGGCTTGCCGTGCGGCTCTTCTGCGACTTCCTGCATCGGTTGCGACGGCCCCTGGTAGACCCATTCGAGCAGCGCATCATGCGCGGCCCGCGCAGCTTCGGAATGCGGGTCGTTGATGATGCTGACGACGATATAACTGACGCCGTCGGCGGAGGCCACATAGCCCGCAATGGCGCGCACGTCGCGCAGCGTGCCGGTCTTGATGTGCGCGTTGCCGCCGACCGGTTGCGAGGTGAGGCGATTGCGCATCGTGCCGTCGACGCCGGCCACCGGCAGCGAATCGACGAACACCTGGGCGACCGGGCTCGCGTTGGCCGCCTGCAACAGATCCGCCAGCGAGAGCGCCGTGATGTGCTCGTCGCGCGACAGGCCCGAGCCGTTGTCGAGCGAGAGGTACTCCATGTCGAGGCCGTTTTTCTGCAGGAACGCTTCGATCGCGCGCGCGGATTTTTCCGGGGTCGCCGGCGGTTTGCTGGTGACTGCGCCGATCGTCAGGAACAGATTGCGCGCCATCGTGTTGTTGCTGAACTTGTTGATGTCGTGAACGATGTCGGACAGCATCGGCCCCTCATGAGTGGCGATCAGGCGTGCTTCGACCGGCACCGGGCCTTCGCGCGTCGCGCCGGTGAAGGTGCCGCCGTTCTGCTCCCATAGCGCGAGGAAACCGCCGGCGAAGAACGTCGAGTGGTCGAGCATTGCCACGTTCAGCGTGCGCGGGCCGCAGCGCTCGGGGTATTCGCCGGTAAATGATGCGATCACTGTGCCGTTGGGCTGCGGTGTGACCTCAGGCGTGGGCAGCTCGCCGCGGCACGGGCCGCCGGTTGCGTGCAGCTGGTTGTCGATCTGCAGTTGCGCGAGCGCGGGTATGACGTCGATGGCCACACTGCCGTCAGGCGACGGCGTCAGCGTGAACGACAGCGACTTGAAAGCGTATAGCAGCGGATCGGGGCCGACGTTGTAGGGGGCCGTAGCGTCGTCGTCGAACGGAGGCAGGTCGCGCGTCGAGGCATCGAAGAAGCGCTTGTCGAGCACCAGCGCACCGTCGATCCCATTGATGCCAGCCTTGCGGATTTTCTGCACGAGGTCGATCAGTTCTTCCGGCACGAGCTTCGGGTCGCCGGTGCCCTGGATGTACAGATTGCCATGCAGGATGCCGTTGGCGTCGAGCGTGCCGTCGGCATAGGCGCTGGTGCGCCAGCGGTAGTCGGGGCCCAGGATCGACAGCCCGGAGTACGTCGTGACGAGCTTCATCGTCGAGGCGGGCATCATCGGCTTGCCCGCGTTGAGCGCGACGATGGGGGTGCGATCGCCGACCTTTTCGACCACTACGCTAATGTTGGTCAACGGCACGTGGGCGCGTGCGAGGCCGGCCATGACGACGGGCGGCAGCACCGTGCTGACGCTGACGGTAGGGTGTTTGGCCTTGACGCGGGCTTGCGCCGGCGCGGCGCAGGCGAGCGCCGCACACGCCATCAGCAGGGCGGCGGCGCCCATCGGGACACGCCGCGCCGAATGCCGCTGCGCTGCGTGCCCTCGGGTGTCACCTGACGCGGTAACGGTACGCGGCTGGATCGAATCAGAAGGTGTGGACGCTGGGGCGGTGGCAAACGGGACCGACGAAGCTGCGCACGGCACGAGACGGCGGACGAGAAAAGACAGAAAGGCGTGCGTCATGAACGGGCGAAAAACCAAAGAGTCACGGCTGAAGCACGGCGCTCGGCGCGCTGTACTCATGTGGGGCATACAAGGGGTGTAACGGCCGCGCGCAGCAAAACTTCATCGTTATGCGCGAGTTCGCTTTCCCTTGTGCGAGTCGCCATGTGGCCCCTTGTTTCAGGGCCCGATGACGCGCTGCGCAAAAGCGCTCATTGTAGAGACATGCTGCGGTGGTGCGGTGAAATTGCGCCGTACATGCAGCAATCCGTGGGGGCGAGGCGCACGAGCCCGGGTCGGGCGCTAGAATGCGACATCATGAGTGTTTCGGAATCGTAGAGTCATGCGCATATTGCTAGTCGAAGACGACCGGATGATTGCTGAGGGCGTGCGCAAAGCGTTACGTGGCGAAGGCTTTGCCGTCGACTGGGTGGAAGACGGCGAAGCGGCGCTCAGCGCGGCCGGCGGCGAACCTTACGATCTGGTGCTGCTCGACCTCGGTCTGCCCAAGCGCGACGGCCTCGACGTGCTGCGTGCGCTGCGCGCGCGTGGTCATACGCTGCCGGTGCTGATCGTGACGGCGCGCGACGCCGTGGCAGACCGCGTCAAAGGGCTCGACGCGGGTGCCGACGATTACCTGGTCAAACCTTTCGATCTCGACGAACTCGGCGCCCGCATGCGCGCGCTGATTCGCCGTCAGTCGGGCCGCAGCGATTCGACCATCCGTCACGGCACGCTCACACTCGATCCTGCCTCACATCAGGTCACGCTGGCCGGCGCGCCAGTTGCGCTGTCCGCGCGTGAATTTGCGCTGCTAGAAGCGCTGATTGCGCGGCCCGGCGCCGTGCTCTCGAAGAGCCAGCTCGAAGAAAAAATGTACGGCTGGGGCGAGGAAATCGGCAGTAATACCGTCGAGGTGTACATCCATGCGCTGCGCAAGAAGCTCGGCGCCGACCTGATCCGCAACGTGCGAGGCCTCGGCTACATGATCGCGAAGGACGCCTGAGCCGATGCGTTCCATTCGTCGTCAATTGCTGTTCTGGCTGCTTGCCATCGTGTTGCTCGGCGTCGGCATTGCCGGCTGGCTGATCTACCGTCAGGCGCTCGCCGAAGCCAACGAACTGTTCGATTACCAGTTGCAGGAGATCGCCGAGGCGCTGCCATCCGAGCCTTTCTCGCAGGTGCTCGGCTCGCGCGATACCGGCGACGAGGGCATCGTGCTGCAGATCTGGAATCGCAACGGCGCGTTGATGTACTACTCGCGGCCGCGTGCGCCGCTCGCGCCGCGTGCCGAGCTCGGTTTTTCGACCGAGAAGACCGATCGCGGCGACTGGCGCGTGTACGGCGCGATCGTCGGCGATAACGTCGTGCAACTGGCGCAACCGGTGTCGGTGCGCAACCGCCTCGCTGCGAATGTGGCGTTACGCACGCTATGGCCGTTGATCGTGCTGCTGCCGTTGCTGGGGCTGGCGGTGTGGATGGTGGTCGGGCGCGGCCTCAGGCCGCTGCGCCGGGTGACCGGTGCGCTCGATACACGCCATCCGGAAGCGCTCGATCCGCTGCCCGACAGCCGTCTGCCGCTCGAAGTACAGCCGCTGGTGCGCGCGCTCAATGGCTTGCTGCAGCGTCTCGCCACAGCGCTCGACACACAGAAGGCGTTCGTGGCCGACGCCGCGCATGAACTGCGCACACCGCTCGCCGCAGTGCAGATCCAGACGCAACTCGTTGCGCGTGCAACCGACGACGCCACGCGCCGTGAAGCGCTCGCCGATCTCCAGGCAGGCGTCACGCGCGCGACGCGTCTCGCCGAACAGTTGCTGGCGTTGGCGCGTTCGGAACCGGACGGCCACATTCAGGCCCAGGCGATCGATCTGCACGCGTTGCTCGAAGACTGCGTGATGGCGTATGCGCCGCTCGCGCAGCAACGTGGTGTCGATCTCGGCATCGAGACAAGCGAGGCCGCCAGCGTGATTGGCAACGCGGACGCGTTGCGGGTGATGTTCAACAATCTGGTGGACAACGCAACCAAATACACCCCACGCGGCGGCCGGGTGGACGTGAGCCTGATCGTCGAAGCGGGGCATCCGGTTGTGCGCATCGGCGACAGCGGACCGGGCATTCCGCCTGCCGAGCGCGAGCGCGTGTTCGACCGTTTCTACCGTGCCGGGGCGAGCGCCGACCGCGCCCGCACGGATGTCTCCGGCAGTGGGCTCGGGCTCGCGATCGTGCGGCGCATCGCGCTTCAGCATGACGCGAGCGTGACACTGGGCGAAACACCGGCCGGTGGCCTCGAAGTTAGCGTGCGGTTCTGACGAGGAAGGTGCGTCACGTGGGAGAAAGCAAGCAGTTTTGCCGAAGTTTCTCTGCTTAAGACTCTTTTAAGCGACAGCACGTACGCTTCATCCCATCCCCAAAGCCTTCCTCCCTGTCAGGAGCTCACGATGAATGCGAAAACCCTGTCCCGCAGTGCTGTTGCCGTGGCCGTTGTCGTCGCGCTGTCCGCCGGTTATGTGGCTGGCCACCGCGATCTGCCCGCGCCCCAGGTCATCGCGCCGGCGCAGGCCGCCGCAATGATGCCTGCCGAAGCCGCGGCAAAAACCGGCATCCCCGATTTCTCTGGCCTCGTCGAGACCTATGGTCCGGCTGTCGTCAACATCAGCGCGAAGCACGTCGTCAAGCAGACTGCGCTGCGCAGCGGCGGCGACAATGGCGAAAGCGGTGGCAACGCCCAGCAACTGCCGATCGATCCGAGCGATCCGTTCTATCAGTTCTACAAGCATTTCTTCGGCGGCATGCCTGGCGCGCAGGGCGGCGACGGTGGCGGCGATCAAGGCGACCAGCCGAGCGCGAGTCTCGGTTCAGGCTTTATCGTCAGCAGCGACGGCTACATCCTGACCAATGCGCACGTGGTCGACGGTGCGAACGTCGTGACCGTCAAGCTGACCGACAAGCGCGAGTTTCGCGCCAAGGTGGTGGGTGCCGACAAGCAGTCCGACGTGGCTGTGCTGAAGATCGACGCGAGCAATCTGCCGATCGTGAAGATCGGCGATCCTAACCAGAGCAAGGTTGGCCAGTGGGTCGTGGCAATCGGTTCGCCGTACGGTTTCGACAACACGGTGACCTCGGGCATCATCAGCGCCAAGTCGCGCTCGCTGCCGAACGAGACCTATACGCCGTTCATCCAGACCGACGTGCCGGTGAACCCGGGCAACTCAGGTGGCCCGCTGTTCAATCTGCAGGGTGAAGTGATCGGTATCAACTCGATGATTTACTCGCAAACGGGCGGCTTCCAGGGCCTGTCGTTCGCGATTCCGATCAACGAGGCGATCAAGGTCAAGGACGATCTCGTCAAGACGGGTCACGTGAGCCGTGGGCGCCTCGGTGTGGCCGTGCAAGGCTTGAACCAGACGCTGGCCAATTCGTTTGGCTTGACCAAGCCGAACGGCGCGCTCGTGAGTTCGGTGGATCCGGGCGGTCCGGCCGCCAAGGCTGGCTTGCAACCCGGCGACGTGATCACGGCGGTGAACGGTTCGCCGGTGGCGGACTCGACCGATCTGCCTTCACAGGTGGCGAGCCTCGCGCCCGGCAGTTCGGCGACCGTCACCGTGTGGCGCGACAAGGCGAGCAAGGACATCAAGGTGACGCTCGGCTCGATGTCGGATGCCAAGGTCGCGAAGAACGACAATGCGCCTGAGCAGGTCCAGGGGCGCCTCGGCGTCGCGGTGCGGCCGCTTACGCCGGACGAAAAGAGCAACGCTTCGGTGTCGCACGGCTTGCTGGTGCAGCAGTCGGGCGGCGCGGCCGAGAACGCCGGCATTCAACCAGGTGACGTGATTCTGGCGGTGAACGGCCGTCCGGTGACGAGTGTCGACCAGTTGAAGCAGATGATCACGCAGGCGGGCAACAGCATCGCCCTCCTGATCCAGCGTGACAACGCACAGATCTTTGTGCCGGTCGATCTCGGTTGACGTAAAACTTGCCGGTCCGTTTGCATAAACTGCTCGCGGATCGGCGCCTTGTGCGAGCCGCGCGCCCGCATTTTGCCGCGAAGGTCTTGTCGACGCGGCATTCGATGCGGCCCGGTGCGGTGGGTTCCACGGAAACAGGTGCTCTGTAAGCCCGGCGGGCACGGCAGTTGCAGATGTCTGTCGGGGGCAGACCCACCAGGACTCTAACAAGGAGCGATGCAATGAAATTTCAAGGCAATCAGCGACGTCTCGTGGCGGCGGCGCTAACCGCGGCGCTGACGCTAGGTCTCGCGGGTGGCGCCTGGGCGCAGCAGTCGAACGACACGACCGGCGGCACCACCAGCGACAGCGATAGTGCTGGCAACGTCAACGGCGGCGGCATGCCGCAGATCCAGCATCAGGGCGGCGTGGCCTACGTATCGGGCGGCGTCGGCAGCGACGAGTCGAAGGCGCTGCAGGGCGCGGAAAGCCGTTGGCCGCTGGCGCTGCGCTTTACTGGCCCAGGTTCCGACTTCCTCGCCGACGTGCACGTGCAGATCGTGGACGCGCACGGCGCAGATGTGCTGCAGGCCGATTCCCGCGGTCCTTATATGCTCGTGAGGTTGCGTCCGGGCCGTTATACGGTGCACGCGCGCTACAAGAGCGACGATCAGCAAAAGGCGATAACGGTGCCCGCCCAAGGTGGCACCAAGTCGGCTTTCTACTGGAATACGCAGTAACACGGGCCGAATTCGCCGGCCGCGCGAAGGTCGCGCAATCGGCCGAAGATTGGCCGATAATGAAGCCACGGGCGTCCCCCGTGGCTTTTTTCGTTCTGAAAGCCGCCGGGGCGCTGAAGAGCGAGCCGTCCAGGGGGCGCTTCGTGCGGATTGCTGCTTGATTACTTTTTGACCGCTGCCTGAACCGCCGTTTTATCGCGTACGGAGTCCTGACATGAGCGATCCCACACCGCCCGCAGGTAGTTCTCCAGGGGCCACCCATTCCGGTCCGGTGGAAGGCGCCGCCCACGGTGCTTCTGCTTCCGGTGCGGCCAGCGGCGGTCATCGCATCGACATTAGCGTCAACAATCATCGTGTGCGGGTGATCCATCAGGGCGTCACGATGGCCGACACGCAGGGCGCGCTGACGCTCGCGGAGACCGGTCTGCCCAAGGTGTTTTATTTTCCGCGTGGTGATGTCAATATGGCGCGGCTCGAAAGCTCCAACCATACGTCGCGTTGCCCGTTCAAGGGCGAGGCGTCGTATTTCCATCTGCGCACCGAAGACGGCCTGGTTGAGAATGCCGCCTGGTGTTATGAAAGCCCGCTCGACGGGGTTCAGCAGATCAAGGGCTATCTGGCGTTTTATGCTTCGCGTGTCGACCGCATCGATCAGACATCCTGATCGTGTAGACGGCGCGTTTATCGGGGGAGGCGGTCATGGAGCTGAACAACGCGTTACGGATTGCGCTTGCACCGTCCGACGTCTGGGAGGCGCTGCAAGACCTCGCGTTGTTGCGCGCGAGTCT
>Ga0302232_10000606_pt1 | contig 26474 bp, 22 predicted proteins | sample II_Palsa_N2_3_FD_193575 | JGI IMG/M metagenome (GOLD analysis project Ga0302232, IMG submission 193575) | Peat permafrost microbial communities from Stordalen Mire near Abisko, Sweden - II_Palsa_N2_3 | ecosystem: Environmental > Terrestrial > Soil > Palsa > Peat permafrost | place: Sweden...
TGAGTACTTCCAAATTGTTCGAGAAACCTTGAATAGCGAGCGATGGATAATTACCGTCCATCCAGACGATATCCAAGGGTTGCTGAAACGATGGACGGCTGCGCTTGCGTCTGGCTCCGACTACGAAAGCGAGTATCGATTGCGCCGTCACGACGGCGTCTACCGATGGCATATAGCGCGAGCGATGCCGGTGCGCGGCACGGATGGAACCATTCAGCGCTGGGTGGGCAGCAACACCGACATTGAGGCTCAGAAAGTAGCGGAAGCAGCGCTCACGGCGCTTGCCTCATCACTTGAAGCGCGCGTTGAGGAACGCACAGTCGAGCTGATGAAGGCACAGAATGCGCTTCGTCAAAGCCAGAAAATGGAGGCCATTGGCAATCTGACCGGAGGCGTGGCCCACGATTTCAATAATCTTCTCCAGGTTGTGAGCGGCAATCTCCAGCTATTAGCCAGCGATATTGGCAATAGTCCACGGGCGCAGCGAAGGCTGGACAACGCCCTGGCTGGCGTATCCCGCGGTGCGAAACTGACGTCGCAGTTGCTTTCTTTCGGTCGACGTCAGCCACTGGCGCCCCGGGTGACCCACCCTGCTCGCCTCGTTCGCAATATGGACGATCTTCTGCGTCGAACGCTAGGGGAAGAGATCGAGCTGGAGACCGTCATTTCGGGTGGCCTCTGGAACATCCTCATCGATCCGGGAAATCTCGAAAACGCCATTCTCAATCTGGCCATTAACGCGCGTGACGCCATGGGCGGCCGAGGCCGCCTGACGATAGAGGCAGGCAATACGTGGCTCGACGATTTTTATGCGCAAACGCATGCCGACGTTAAACCCGGGCAATACGTCTTGGTCGCGGTTACCGACACCGGCTGTGGCATGTCACCCGATTTGCTCGACAAGGTTTTTGAGCCTTTTTTCACCACCAAAGCTGAGGGCCACGGGAGCGGTCTAGGGCTATCCATGGTCTACGGTTTCGTCAAGCAATCGGACGGCCATATCAAGATCTACAGCGAGGTTGGCCACGGGACAACGTGCAAGTTGTACCTACCTCGCACGACGCGCTCCGAAGAAATGTTTGTTGAGGACGATCAAGAGCCGTTTGTCGGCGGAACGGAAACGGTGCTGGTCGTCGAAGACGACGAATCCGTTCGCGATATTGCAGTCGCGCTTCTCACTGACCTGGGTTATCGCGTCCTTCAGGCCAAAGACACGCAAGGCGCGCTTGTAATCATCCAGAGCAGCATGAAGATCGACCTTCTATTTACCGATGTCGTGATGCCAGGGAGCTTGCGCAGTCCTGAACTTGCCAAGATGGCGCGCGAACGGCTGCCTAATCTGGCAGTGCTTTTTACCTCCGGCTATACGGAGAATGCCATTGTTCACGGCGGCCGACTCGATGAAGGGGTGGACCTGCTCAGCAAGCCGTATACCAAGGAAGCCATGGCAAGAAAAGTGCGATCGGCTTTGCTCAAAAGGCGATCTGCACGAATGCCGGAAGCCAGCGATAAGCCTCTCCCCGCCACGCAGTCCACGGTGCAGATCGCATCGATTGGCGAATCTTCGAGGTCGCTGCGCATACTCCTTTGCGAAGATGACGAGCTCATCCGCATGACTGTCTCAGAAATGTTGCAAGCCAAAGGCCATGAAGTCGTGGAAACGGCCACCGCCCGGCAAGCGCTGAGTGTTTTTGGTGAACACGAGTTCGACATACTGGTGACTGACGTAGGGCTGCCCGATAAATCGGGCATTGAGCTGGCCAAAAGTCTTCGAGAACGAGCCCCGCATCTCCCGGTGTTATTCGCCACCGGGCGCATGGACGAGGGTCGCGTCCCAAAACTAAGTCGTGCAAGCAGCGTAATCAAGCCGTATGGCGCGCGGGATCTTCTCCAGGCAATCGGACAGCTGGTCAAATAGTAAAAGAGCGTCTTCCGGAGCAGGCACCGTAACCACTCCCTTTGTTTTTTGGTGTCCGCTTTTCTAACCTCGTATTACTTTAGTTACCCAATCCACTGCACCAAGCCATTGCATCCATGGCAGTTTCGCCGACAGACATCGACCTGCATGCGGCCCAACTTTTCTGGATTAAGGGATACGTCTCCGGCTATAACGCCCACGTGCCTAAGCGGCAGCTCTACGGCGCTCAATTCCAAACGTGGCGGCGCTCGCTTTCCATGTTGATAAGTATTGCCATGATCATCCGTTCGCTCCTTTTGCAGGCACGGAACCAGCCCTTATCGATGATCTCAACGCCGGTTCATGGATGCTGCAGAACTCGCTGCATCCTACGCAGCTCGTGCCCATCTTAGGCTGGCTCGTCCGATCGTTACCTCAACTGCTTGGTGTCCTGGCGCAACGATGCAAGCCAGATCTCAGCGCCTGCGACCGCCAAATGTTTTAATTGCCGGCCAATTATTGAGACGCTCCCATGACCGTACTTACTGATTCCGCCACCGCCGACGTTGGCCACGCACCTACCCGCTCCGCTGCACACGCGCTTGCCGTATGGAAGCGGCCCAAAATGTGGTTTGCCACCATGTTGCTAGGCGTCAGTGCCACGGCGCTTTGCGCACCGACGGCTGCGCTGCCTTTTTTTGACGGAGTCCTGCACGCCCGGAGTCCCCATGGCGTTTACGCCGAAATCCGGTTCGAGCCACATCGCCTGGTCGCGCAAGTGCATGGGTCTCACACGTGTGTCTTGCATGCCCATCTCGTGCACGGCGATCCGCACATCAGCCGCTACGCCATCGAGCCACCACAGGGAGGACGCTTCTGCGATGAGCTGGTCGACGGGGAAATCGTGATTCGTCCGCATTCGTCAAATGACGTGATGGCCGACTTCAGATCCCCGCGGATGGACTGGTCAGGCGAGTTTCACCGTTACACGTCCGGCCGCTGATCATGGAGGACTGATCTGGCTCGCTACAGGGCCGAGAAATTCCATCAATTGTTGAATACCGGCGGACGCGGCCATGTGATCTTCGGCCCACGGTATCTCCCGCTTCCAGTGCTCCTGACTCAGCTTTTGTAAAACGCTGGCCGGTGCCTCGCGGAACCCCATGAACCAGTTCCGAAACAACTGCCTTGGAATTTCCCCGTATTCGAGTTCCAGCAGGTCGCTATGCAAGTCGGATCGGCGAATGCGCTCATAGACATCGTCGACGCCTGATCGAGCACCCTCGAAGTACTGAAAGAACTGGCCGTCGCCGTGCAAAAGGACACCTGTTACACCTACGGCCGAATTATTCGTCCGTGCGGCGAGCAACAAACGGTCGATATCGTCCGGTGACATTGGCCGGGTGCACCGGCTGGAATACACCACCCCAAAAAGATTCATCGAAAGCTCCTTTGATGCCGTGCTTGTGCCCTCAATATGGTTCGAGGCTACAACTATAAGCGGCGGCCAAGTGGAACGGGGTCACGGGATGACACCTCCGGCGATGAAATCAGGGCTCATCGTCCGTCATTTGATTGCCGTTCGACGTCATAAAAAATTCGAGCATAAAAAAACCGCTTTTACGCGGGTTTCCCTATGTTTTTTGGACTCTATTGGATGTCCTGAAACAGGCCGCCGGCGCGATCTTACGTGCGCAGCGAGAAAAAATTCTCGTACCAAAGCGTGCAGCCATTGCGGGATTTAACGGCCTAGGCATGGCCGAACTTGTATTGCCCGCATTAACGACCATCACTTCTCCCCGCCTAGAAATAGGCCGGATCGCCGCGCAACAGTTGATCGATCGGCTCGCTGGTCATTCGCCGGGCCGGCGCCGTGTCGATGTTTCCTTCGAGCTGATGGCGCGTCATAGCACTTGATCGATGATTCTTACCGCTGACAAAAGGTCGTACAGGTAGCGTCCGCTGCTAAACGCGAGTGGCTATGCCTTTGCCCCTGATCTCACGTCATTTTTGTCCGAATGTTTACGATCTAACGGTTGAAGGCAGATCCCAGCCGCGCATTTACATGCCCAACATACAGCGCAACGTCCACGAGCTGCCCAACGTTGGTCATGCTGCTGTGGCGGCTAACGAGCCGAATAACCAAAGCGCCATCGGTCGACGAGTAAAATATCTTTCATATAAGAAAAAGAGTCGGGCGCTACTCACGAAGTTTTACGGCAAGTGACTGATGCTTCAACGATTTGAGCAAAATATGTTTCGCAATAACCCTCGACGTGTCTCCGATATTTCGAGTGTTCCTGCGGATCAGACCGGTAGGCGTCTATCTCCGTGCAATTGGAGGCGCTACCCACGCTACTATTTCGCCCTCCTGGGGACCCCTCACGGCAGATAAAGTCCTCTGCTGCGTTCGTGATTGACGGAATAAGACGCCGATGTGGATTGTAAAAATCGCGCTTGAGCGCCCGCTGACGTTTATCGTTTTGGCCCTGTTGTTGCTGATTCTCGGACCCCTGGCGATTCTGCGTACGCCGACCGATATCTTTCCAAACATCAACATTCCTGTGGTGTCGGTGATCTGGCAGTACACCGGCCTGCCAGCCGAGGAAATGAATAACCGCATCGTTACCGGTTTCGAGCGTTCGCTTACCACCACGGTCAACGACATCGAGCACACCGAGACGCAATCGCTGAACGGCGTCGGCCTGGTCAAGGTCTTTTTCCAGCCGAACGTCAATGTGGACATGGCGATCGCGCAGATCACCGCGGTTTCGCAGTCCGCCGTCAAAACCATGCCGCAAGGTACGACCCCACCGCTCATCATCGTCTACAACGCATCGACTGTTCCGATTCTGCAATTTGCGCTCTCATCGAAGGAGCTTTCCGAATCAACGATTTTCGATGACGCCAACCAGATCGTGCGCACCTTTGTCACCTCGGTGCGCGGAGCGGCTACACCGTCTCCTTACGGTGGCAAACAACGTCAGATCCAGGTGGACCTGAATCCGCAGGCGCTTCTGTCGCACGGGCTGGCGCCCAGCGACGTGGTCGCCGCCATCGGCGCGCAGAATCTGATTCTGCCGGCCGGTACCGAAAAGATCGGCGACATCGAATACAGCGTTCGACTCAACGGCAGCCCGCAGCAAATCGACGATCTGAACAACGCACCGATCCATACCGTCAACGGCATCACTACGTATATCCGCGACGTAGCGCATGTGCATGACGGCTCGCCGCCGCAGACCAACATCGTGCGTGTCGACGGTCACCGCGCCGTATTGATGTCGATTCTGAAAATTGGCGATGCCTCCACCCTCGCCATCGTGGATACCCTGCGCTCCATGTTGCCGCGCATTCGCGCCGCCGTTCCGAAAAATCTGCAGATCAACCCGATCTCCGACCAGTCACTGTTCGTGCGCGCCGCGGTGTCCGGCGTCATCCGGGAAGGCGTTATCGCGGCGGCGCTGACCGGCCTGATGATCCTGCTGTTTCTGGGCTCGTGGCGTTCCACGCTGATCATTGCGATCTCCATTCCGCTGTCGATCCTCGCGTCGATCATTACGCTTTCCGCTTTGGGCGAAACGATCAACATCATGACGCTCGGAGGTCTTGCGCTCGCGGTCGGCATTTTGGTGGACGATGCGACAGTCACCATCGAAAACATCAACTCGCATCTGGAGGAAGGCAAGGAGGTTTACGACGCCATTCTGGAAGGTGCACAGCAGATTGCTGTGCCGGCACTGGTCTCGACGCTGTCCATTTGCATCGTCTTCGTGCCGATTTTCTTTCTCGGCGGCGTGGCCAAGTATTTGTTCGCGCCGCTTGCCGAAGCGGTGGTTTTCGCCATGCTGGCGTCATATGTGTTGTCGCGCACGCTGGTGCCGACGCTGTCGCTGTATTGGCTGAAGAAACACGACCATGCGGCGACACCAAGCGGCCCGCTTGCTCGTTTTCAGGCGGGTTTCGAAAATCGGTTCGAGCGTGCGCGCTCGGGCTATCGCCGCGCCTTGATAGCAGCAGAGTCGCATCGAGGATTGTTTGCCGTACTGTTTTTTGCCTCGTGTGCACTGTCGGTGGCGCTGCTGGTGCCATGGCTGGGCCGCGACTTTTTCCCTTACGTGGACGGCGGTCAGATCAAGCTGCACTTCCACGCACAGACAGGTTTGCGCATCGAGGAAACGGCACGTCTGGCCGACGGCATCGAGGACGTGATCCGGCAAGCCGTGCCGGGCAAGGAGCTCGCCAGCGTGGTGGATACGCTTGGCCTGCCCTACAGCGGCATCAATCTTTCGTATAGCAATACGGGCGTCACCGGCACATCCGATGGCGATATTTTCGTCACCCTCAGCGACGATCATCACCCGACCGCCGATTACGTGCGCAGCCTAAGGCACGAGCTGCGCCAGAAATATCCGAGCGTGACCTTCTCGTTCCTGGCCGCCGATATCATTGGGCAGATACTCAACTTCGGCGCGCCTGCCCCGATCGACGTGCAGGTGACCGGACATGACGCACAGATGGCCACCCAGATCGCCAACGATCTTCTGGGCAAGCTGTCGCACGTGCCCGGCCTGGTCGATCTGCATATCCAACAGGCGCAGAACCTGCCGCAGATCAAAGTCGATGTCGATCGCACCCGCGCCAATCTGGTTGGCCTTACGCAGCAGGATGTCGCCAGCAATCTGCTTACCGCGTTGGCCGGCTCGTCCCAGGTCAGCCCGACGTATTGGGTCGATCCAAAATCGGGCATCAGTTACACCATCGCCACACAAACACCGCAATACCGGCTCGATACCTTGCAGGATCTGAAGACGCTATCGATCACCAGCGCCACCGGAGCCACCGGAGCCTCGGTCAATGGTACGACCAGCATCGGCAAGACGATGGGTGGCGCCGCGGGCCAGATACTGGAAAACGTAGCGACGTTTTCTCGCGGTGCGGGGCCGGCCGTGGTCACGCATTACAGCACTCGCCCTGCTCTGGACTTGTTTGGGTCTGTCGACCAGACCGACCTCGGTAGTGTGGGCAGCGACGTGCAAAAAATCGTTGACGAGGCATCCAAGCATTTGCCACGCGACTCGGACATCACCATACGTGGCCAAGTGCAGACCATGGGCGAATCGTATCGCGGCCTGATTGGCGGCCTGCTGTTCGCGATCGGGCTGGTGTATCTGTTGATCGTGGTGAATTTCCAGACCTGGATCGATCCGCTGATCATCATTGCCGCTCTCCCTGCAGCGCTGGCGGGCGTGGTCTGGATGCTGTTTCTAACCCACACGCCACTGTCGGTGCCGGCGCTGATGGGCGCGATCATGTGCATGGGCGTGGCCACCGCGAACTCGATTCTAGTGGTCAGCTTTGCGCGCGAGCGACTGGAGCATCACGACGACCCAGTGAAAGCCGCGATCGAGGCAGGTTTCGGGCGTTTTCGCCCCGTGCTCATGACCGCGTTCGCCATGATTATTGGCATGGTGCCGATGGCGCTCGGGCTCGGTGAAGGCGGCGAACAGAATGCACCGCTCGGCCGCGCCGTCATCGGCGGTCTGCTGCTGGCCACCGCCGCCACGCTCTTTTTTGTTCCCACCTTCTTCAGCCTGCTGCACCGGCGCCATCACGCGCACCAGCTCGCAGCCGCCGACTGAGATACTGACCCATGCCTGATCATTCCGCTACGCCGCTTCGCCACCCGCCCGGATCGTCGCATCGCGTGCGGCTGGTGCTTATCATCCTGGCAGCACTACTCGTCGGGCTCGCGGCGTATGGCATTGTCGAACGTGTTCACGCACATCGCACCCTGGCCGACGATACCAACCGCGACGCCACGCCAACCGTCGCCGTGCTTGTGCCGAAGGCCGCGCCGGGCAACCAGTCGCTCACGTTGCCGGGCACCGTTTCATCGTGGCAGGACGCACAGATTTACGCACGCACCACCGGTTACGTTGCCAAGTGGTATGTCGATATCGGCGCCAAGGTGAAAAAAGGTCAGCGACTGGCCGACCTGGACACGCCCGACGTCGACAACCAGCTCAGCCAGGGCCAGGCGCAGATGCGCAGCGACCAGGCTAACGCCAAGTTTGCCCAAGCCACGGCCACGCGCTACGACCAACTCGTTGCAACCGGCTTGGTCGCCAAACAAATGGGTGACCAGTTCGACTCGCAAGCAAGAGCTGATCTCGCCACAGTGGAAGCCGATCGCTCGAACGTAGCGCGACTACAAAACATGGAGCAGTTCAAATACATCAACGCGCCGTTCGATGGGGTCATCACGCAGCGCAACCTCGATGTGGGTGCGCTGGTCGACGCCGGCTCGACCGGCAGCAACCTGTTCGTGATCGCTGACACGACCAAGCTTCGTGTATTTGTGGACGTGCCCGAAATCTATGCCGGCAGCGTCCATGTCGGCATGCCCGCACAGGTCGCGGTGAGCAGCTACGGCAATAAACCGGTGGTCGGCACCGTCGCGCGTACTGCCGATTCACTGGACGCCGACAGCCGCACGCTGCGCACCGAAATCGATATCGACAATGCGAATCAAACCTTAGTGGCGGGCGTTTACGCCAACGTCAAACTCGGCGTATCGACCGCGACGCATGACGTTATCGTTCCGGCCAATACGCTGCTGTTTCGTAGCGAAGGCTTGCGCGTGGCCCTGGTCGATGCGCAAAACCGGATTCATTTGCAGCCGGTCACTATCGGCAGGGATTTCGGCAGCACGGTGGAGCTCACCGACGGCATCGATGCCCGCTCCCGCCTGGTGCTGAGTCCGCCAGATTCGCTCTATGAAACCGAGCCGGTGAACGTTGCCCAGGATGAGAAAAATAAGCACGGTGCGGAAAAATAGCGCCCGCCAATGGGCTCAGGCCTGCGACCGATGTGGGGCCGAGATGGGTCGCTCGTAACAAGCTGTTTGCATCGCTCGTATCCGTGCGCCTTCGCGGCTATGGCACCCCTCGTCGAACAGCTTCTCGGTGGACACCGCTTTTGAAACGGAGCAACGCCAAGGGCGACGCCCCCTGTCGAGGCGTTGTAAGGATCAAGGCGCGAGTGCGTCATGGTCCAACTCAGACGTACGACGCGATGCAGGTCGGCCAAGCGAAACAACGCTTCACGTTCCAGCGCAATCGGATAATCGCCGATCCCCAAACTGGATGTCGGCTACGCCCAAATGTTTGGCCGCATTTTCAGCTTCTCGCTGGCGCTCGCACTTCACTTTTTCAAGCGTCATACCTGGCTTGCGCCACAGTTTGGTCGACTCGCCGCGCTCACCATAGGAAAGGCAAACGACAGTGACATCCCAACCCAGCGAATGATGCAACACGATGGCTCCGCCGGCGTGCCACACAAAATCAGCCGAGTGGGCTGACTACCAATGCGGTCTTGTTCGTCATAATCAGATCCGTTCTAAAGTAAGAAAGTTAATCGCCCGATGGCGCTTTTTCGAAGCCGAGCATGTAACCGATGTCCCATCGCAGGCTGACGCCGTAAACGAACATATTCTTCGGAAAAATGGCGGTATTCGTGATGCTCGAGTTGTCCGGATGCACGATGTACTGGATGCTCGGCATGAGTTCCAGCCCACGCGCTACGTGCCAGCCATAGGTAAGCTCATACGCGGTCTGATGAGCCGCGTTGGTGCCATGGCCGCCCTGCTTGATGCGCGCGTCGCGGAGAAACTCACGCTCGCGCGGCGTCAGCTCGAATTCCGAGACCGAAAAGTTGAATGTATCCAGCGGAAATCGGGCAAAGGGTGCCGTCCACACGAAGCCGGTGTAGATCTGCTGGCGCATGATTTCCGCTTCGTCGAGCTGCTGGACGATGCCGCCAAATACATTGATGTTCTGCGCGCCGTCATCGTCTGGGCGCCACACCACGCGATCGCCCATGACGTAGACACCATCGCGGCTGCTGTTGACCGTAAGCGCCGTGCCGCCGTACAGGGCCTTCGACCGACCGGCCGTATTGAAGTAGGGATCGGTGAGCGGAGAAGTACTGACAAAACCGCCCACCTTCAGCTCGAATGGGTATTGCGTGGTATCGGGGTCGGTTTTCGACCAGGCCCATTCGATAGGAACGGTGATGCCGCTGGCATTGGCGATCGACCAGTCCAGACCGTTGCTGGCCGACGTAGTCGGGTTGACCTCAAAAACGCCCGCTTCCAAATAGCTGTGTTCGGTAGGGTGGTACTTGACGTTCAGGCCCCACGTGGCGGAAGGCAGCAGACTGAAACCCGCCTCTGACACCAGGATGCGTGGCTCGCCGCAGGTGTCGGCAGATTCGAACTGGCAATTGGTGACCAAGTGACCGTAGTAAGTCGTCGTACCCAGCCGACCGGCCGTGATATCGAGCTTGTCGTCGAAAAGTTTTTGCTCGTACGCAAAGAGCCCGAGGTGCCAGCGATAGAACTCGTTCTTGTAGATATATTGCTGTTTGGTAAAGGTGCCGGTCACGTATTTATTGAGGCTCTCGCCGTAGTCGCGATAAACCGTGAAGTGAAACGACCCTCCACTGAGTCCCCACATTGTGTCTAAATCGAAGTCAGCGCCGATATTGAACTGGCCCACATTGGAGTGGCCTTGATAGATGCCGCCGGTCGTATTGTCCGCATACTGGTTGATGATGCCGCTTCGGATATTGATGCCATCGTCTTTCAACGATTTGGCCAGTTTTGCCAAAGGCGGTTTCGGCCCTTGAGTTGGAGCAGTTGCGGTGCCGGCTACGCCAGGTTGCCCTGGGTCAGCTGTGGAGGAGCCGCTTATTGGCACGGCGGAAGGCGCAGTTTGGGCAGAAGCCACCACTGGAGCGCCAACCAACGCGAAGATTACGGAGACGACGATACGGCTAACGATGCATTTCATGCGGATGATCTCCCCCGTCGCGACGCCTGAGAGCTTCGCGAGGCATGGACTACTCGTGATGTGACCGATTACGCGAGCCGGTAGCCCGCATCCAGTTCCAATTTCAGTTGTTCGTGATCCACTGCTTTCTCCCACTTGCCCACGACCACCGTGGCGACGCAGTTGCCGGCGATGTTCGTGAAAACGAAGGCAGCCGAAAGAATTCGGTGGATACCCAGGATCAGGGCGATGCTGCCCACCGGGATGGTCTTGGTCGCCGCCAGCGTCAGCGTGAGCACGGCGATCGCAGAACCGGAGACGCCTGCACCACCTTTCGAAGTCAGCAGCAAAATGGCGAGCAGACCCAGCTGCTGTTCCCAGCCCAGAGCAGTGCCCGTGGCCTGCGCCAGAAACACCGCCACGGCAGCGAAATAGAGGCATGTCCCGTCGTGGTTGAAGCTATACGCGGTGGGCAGCACCATACCCACCACCGATTCGTTGACACCGAGCTTGGTCAGCTTGGCTGTGAGCTGCGGAAACACGCTTTCGGACGAGCTCGTGCCGAGTACCAGCACCAGTTCTTCGCGCATGTAGCGCATCAGCTTGAGCAGGTTGAAGCCGGCATAGGCCGAGATGGGCGCGAGCACCAACGCAAAGAACAGTACGCAAGTCAGAAAGAACTCGAGCACCAGCGCACCGAGTGGCAAAAGCGTGGCCAAGCCGAACTGCGCGACGGTAAAAGCGATGGCTCCGAACGCCGCGATTGGTGCGATCTTCATCACTTGGCCAATGATCCAGAACAAGGTGGCCTGGACGGCGTCGACGACAACCAGCACGGGCTTAGCTTTCTCGCCCAACGATGCCAAGCCGCAGGCAAACAGCACGGAGAACACCAGAATCTGCAGAATATCGCCCTGAGCAAACGCATTGACCGCGGAGTTGGGTACAAGATTGACCAGAAAGGCACCGGCGCCGATCGGACTGTTCGGCGTCGCATCTTTGTCGGTCAACGTCGCGGTATGCAGCATGGCCGGGTCGATATGCATGCCCACGCCGGGCTTGAGGACATTGATCGTGACCAGCCCGATCACCAGCGCGATGCTGGTCACGACCTCGAAGTACACCATGGCTTTGATGGCAATGCGTGCCACTTTGCCCAAGTCACGCACACTGGCGATGCCGTGGGTCACGGTGCAGAAGATAATCAAACCAACCACCATCTGGATCAGCCGGATGAAGATGTCGCCCAGCGGCTTAAGATCTTTGCCGACGTTTGGCAGCAATGCGCCCACGAGTACACCCAGCACCATGCCGGTAACGACCTGAAAGCTCAGATCTCGGTAGAACGGGCGACGCGAAACCGCGTCGTTGGCGATAGAGATGGTCATAGTTGCGAATCGTCCGCGGCGATGCTCATTCGGCTATTCCGTCGAGCAGTTCTTCCGCCGGACCGAAAACTTCGTCGATGCTCAGGCGGCGAGGAAGCAAACCCTGCTCGACGCAGGCATCGATCACGTAGGCAACCGGTCCCCGCAGCGCGTCGAAGCCGAACGCGTAAGGCGAAGGATGTTCGGTGGATGCCGGTTGCTGGGCGAAGGACTGCCTCAGCAGCCTGTAAGCCTCGCGCACACCTTCGGAATCTCGCTCTAATACGTCAACGCCGGCCGACATTACGTGGTTGATCGGCACGAAGCCATGTTGGCCGTACCATGCGCGATCCCGGATGTCGGCATCGGCGATCACGGGGACGAATTCCTCATCCTTGGGCAGGTCGTTGCCCAGTATCGCCGCGTCGATCACGCCATGGCGAAGCATATCAATCAGACTCGTGTCGTCAGTGGCATGCTCGACAAAAGTCGGATCATGGTACTGCTCGACATGCGCCGGATCGCGGGTGAGCCAACGCATCGAGCTCGTGGCGAGGCCGTAGTCTTCTGTCAGATGAGCGCGAACCCACATGCCGGTGGTTTGAGTGTAGGCGCGCACGCCGACGCGTTTGCCAGGCAGGTCGGCTGGTGTCGCCACGCCACCGTCCCGACGCGTAATCAGGCAACCGCGCTGAAATCGCGATGCCACCACGGCGGGTAGCAATACCACAGGGCGACCGTAAGCCACGGCCTGCAAGCCGGTGACGATGGCGAGCTCGCACAGATCGAAGGCCTGATGGCGAACCATCGGCGCGAACGCTTTATGGACAGGCGAGATTTCAACAAAGTCCAGGCCGATCCGCGCGCTGCTCAGTACGCCGCTCTTGATCGGGGCCGACAGCTGTGATTTCGCCAATACCGTACGCAGGCGGGTCGGCTCAGCCATGGGAATGCGCCTTTGACAGCGCGGGATAGACCGTGGCGGCCGTGCCGCTGAAGATCATCGCTTGGTCCGCAGGCGACAGCGCGCCCAGCGCCTCGTGAGCGGTGACTAGCAACGCGGGAAGCGTTCCTTCCGCCGCAGGAAAATTGGAGCCCCAAGCGATGCGCTCCGCACCGAATGTCTCGAGCAGCCGGCCCATGAACGCCGGTGGCGTCGACTTGCCGGTAGCCGCGGCGTCCAGCGTGCGATTGGTGAGTTTCAAATACACGCCGGGAAATTGGGCCATGTCAAACAATGCCGCAGATTGAGTAAACGGCGCGCCATCGGAGGGATCGGGGCGGGCACAGTGATCAAGTAGTACGCGCACTTTCGGAAAGCGTTCCAGCAAAGAACGCAACGCGGGCAGACCTTCCATCGTCATCTGCAGACATACCGGAATGCCCAGCTTTTCGGCATGCGCCCAAGCCGGATAGGAGTCCTTGTGACCGAGCCAATCGGACTGGCCAGGCATCGTGCTGCCCGTGGTGAACAATCGGAAGCCAGACAGGCCCTCAGATTGCCAGTGATCGATTTTCTCGACCGCATCTGGCGCAAGGGCGTCAATGGAATAGACGCCAACCAGACGCTCGGGGTTGGCCCGCACCGTATCGACGACGTAACGGTTGTCATGCCCGTAGACTGTCGACGCCTGGACGACGACGGCCATGGCGATTTCCGCGTTATCGAGTGCATTCAGCAAACCGGCGGCGTCCACCGGCCGCGCCTGCGACCACTCGGACTGATGGCCTCCGATCGGCGCCTTCGGATAAACCGAGGCGTTCGGAGAAATGACGTGGGTATGTGTATCGAAGATTTTCATTGGTCTTTCAGTTCTTGATGCGTGGGTGATCTTTGCTCGCCACTGGTTGCCGGGGCTCGGCCTTGAGAGCCTGCCGAGCCGGTCTAGTTGTAGATCAAGCCGTTGGCAGCCAAGCGTTCTCGCATGGCGTAAATATCCGGTCCAAGTTCGCCGTTCTTCAGACGCTCCCTCACCCTCTCCTCGCGTTGTTCGCGATCAATGCCGCGGGAGAGAACGTCCATGGCTTCTTCATAACGCACGACGCCGACCCCGTCGTCATCGGCTAAGACGATATCCCCTGGACAAACGTATTCTCCAGCGCAGACAGCCGGCACATTCACCGAGCCCAGAGTCTCCTTGACGGTGCGATGGGCGTAAATCGTCTTGGACCAGACCGGAAAGCCCATTGCCGTGAGGTCACGAACGTCGCGCACGCCAGCATCCATGACCAAACCTCGACAACCCCAGGCCATCGCAGACGTCGCCAGCACGTCGCCGAAGTAACCATCCACGCCGTCGCTGGTGGGCGCGACGACCAGTATGTCGCCAGCGTGCAACTGCTCAATGGCGACATGCACCATCCATTTGTCGCCTGGAGGAACCGAAACGGTCAAAGCAGACCCACCAACCCGGATACCCGCATAAATGGGCCGCAAATGCCGCGCCAGCAGTCCTTTCCAACCCTGAGCTTCGTGGATCGTTGCCACGCCGAAGGCCATGAGCGCATCGACGAGCGCGTTTTCAGGTCTTTCGACTTTGGTATTGACTGTGGACATGCATCTCTTCCAGCCTCTCAATGGATGCGAAGATGCGCTTTACTGATGCCATCTGGCAATTTCAATTTATGATCAGATCATAAGGAAATACGATTAAATGCTTGCCGATGATATTTACCAGCTTAACCTGAGGCACCTTGGCGCCCTGTTGGTGACAGGCCAATCAGGCAGCATGAGCGCCGCCGCGCACGCTGTGAATCTTTCGCAACCGGCGCTGACCCAAGCCTTGGCAAAAGTGGAGCGCGTGTTGGGCGAACGTCTCTTTGACCGGCAGCCAGGCGGCACATCCACGACCGCTGCCGGGAGAAGCATGATGGTCCGCGTGGACCGCGCCTTGCGGTATCTCGCACGCGGCGGCCAGCTGGTTCGGCGCTCCGCGCGCCTGTCGCCACTGCCGCATATCGAGCGGCGCGTCACGATGGTCCAATTGCGCGCATTGATTGCCGTGGAGGCCAACAGCAGTTACGTCCAGGCTTCGGAGCTAACAGGGCTGTCCCAGCCGGCGGTGCATCGCGCCGTCCGCGAACTTCAGGACATTCTGGGTATGGATCTTTTCGTCCGCGTGGGTCGTATCGTACGGCCTACGGACGTCGCCAGCCGCTTCGTCCGATTTGCCCGCCTAATGCTGTCTGAACTGCGCGCAGGTCTTGAGGAGATCAGGGCGATGGGGACCGAAGATGCCGGCCGCGTGGCGGTCGGCATCTTGCCCAGCGCACGCGCCATTTTTTTCTCCGAGCTGCTCGCGCGATTCTCCACAGCACACATCTCAGCTACCGTTAAAGTCGTTGAAGCGCCCTATCGCGAATTGCTGACCAGCCTTCTCCAAGGTGATATCGATCTAATTGTCGGCGCACGCCGCGATCCATCGCCGCACAAAGACGCCGCACAGGAAGATTTGTTCGACGACGAACCGGTGGTCGTTGGCAGAGCGGATCATCCCCTACATCGTAAGGCGCAGCTGGAGTTGAAGGATCTACTTGGCTTTCCGTGGGTCATCTCGGCCCACGGCATTCCGCTGCGTAATAAATGGGAAGGAATTTTCGTCAGCCGCGGCGTGGAACCACCCAAACTGCGCATCGAGTGCGGCTCGGTATTGGTGACGCGCGGCCTGCTGCTCCACGGCGACTGGCTTACGCTCATATCGCGCGACCAGTTCCTTTTCGAACGCTGTGCCGGCGTGTTGACCGAAATAGGAGACCTTGGAAACGAACTGCGCAGGCGCATCGCGCTGACCTATCGACGCGACTGGATGCCGACACCATTGCAGGCCGATTTCGTCGCGCGCACCCAAGCGCTCGCACGTGAACGCGCGCGCCACGCTAAATCCGACCGCGTCGACTGAACTGCGAGATCGGACCCGTTGCTTCGCCTGTTAGTTTGCATCAATTTGCCGCGGGCGAAACATCCGAATGGGGGCTCGATCGTTATAGGATTTTCGATCTGAAATTCTCTACTTTCCAGCTCAAGGCTCGACCTGCTTTGCCTCAAGAAGAGACACTACGGCCGTCGACGTGGCCCGATTTGCCTAGAATAAGATTTATCTCGGCTAACACCCACGCGTTGTTATCAGTGTCAACCAAGGTGTCGGTGATGAGATCGGCCTGGTCTGCAAAAACTTCAACGAAGTCCTCAGGATCTGGATACGCTTTCATCAGCCAGGGCATGTCCGCCTCTAGGCCTTTCAGCATTTCTCGCAATTTTTCGCGCGTTTCGGCCATGTCGGTCGGCTCTTTTGTGGGCGGGGCGCGAAGCATAGTTGTCCAAGGGATCAACGCTGGATGAAGATCCTTTTTCTTGATGAATGCGCCTGTGATTCATCCTGCCGCAAGGAATTGCAAGGCACACTCGACGCCACCAATTGTCGGCCTCGCGCCTTTTACGGAGATAAAACCATGCGCAACTCTACTTTGATGCTCGCTGCTTCCCTCGGGTTTGTTCTAGTCTCCTCGCACGCCATCGCCTCCGACCGACCAGACCCTGGCAAACTAACGACTCGCTGCCTAGACGCCGCGGCAAAAAAATTCGACGTGAAAAACGATTATATCCAGTTGCAGCCGATTCAGTCCGCCGATGCCGGTTATACGATTGCCGGTAGCGCTGATGCAGGGATGGATGGCAAGAAGAATTTCAGCTGCGAATTCGACAAGAAAGGCAAGTTGGCGAACCTCGTGCCTAAGGGCCAGTAACCAGGGAACCCATACGCAGGGGAGGCTTCCTACAGCCTCCGCTTTGGATGGGTCGCGCCGCTGCTGCCCGCGTTAGTGGCAAGCTGCGCTAATACAAACTTGCTGATGTTCAATACGTTTCGAGGTACCCAACCCTATCGATCCATCGTAGGCGCGGAACGCTTCGCTTTTGGGTTTCCGAATATGTCGGCTTACCTAGTGGACCAGCGACTTCGCTTTCGCGTAGATGGCCCCGGCATGGTGACGACGATGCCGGGCCCCATTCTGGCGAAACTGTCCAAGGAAGCTGCTATGCCGAGCGAAGTGGAAGATGACATGGATGCCTTCCTCCGCAGTCATGTCGCGCTCGTGGTGCCCCTCTTTTTCGCTGCGCTGCTCACGCGGCGGCGAGCCATAGGGTTCACCTGGTCAGAGGCAAGACAACTCGATGCTGCCTGAACGGAAGGTTTTGACTTGGTCCGTAGTCTGGGCCACACGCCGAAGCCTCGTCTGCTTGCGACGCTCTTACGCATGCCGTCGTTCGTGCGCAAGGGTCTGCTGTGGCTTCTGGGACGGTCGCGACCCGTCAAGGATGTCGGTGAGTTCGGCCCAACGGGGTCGCGCGCGCTGATCGATGGGATGGCAGCAGCTGCACCTGGCAAAACGCCGCACTTGCTGGCGCTTAGGCCTTAGCCTGCGAAGGGCCGGTGTCGATCCGTAAGAAGCCCTTGATGAGAGGACATCGCGACAATCCCTTCTGGGTCGGAGGCAGACACCCACCATAAATTCGATAACCCTTCCTCATCCTCATTCGCTCCGATACGCCTTCGCACGTGTGCCTGCAGGGCCTTCAATGAGATAAGTTATTTTTGGCCAGCCATTCTTCCGCCGCCTGTACAGGCGTATAGCCTTCTTTATTGATTCGATAGTCGAGCGTGGTCAAAGCGCGATTACCGATGGCCAAGGTGGCCAGACGTTGCAGCGTATTGGGACGAATCAATGGCTCCGCATCATGACGGATGATCAAGGTGGCGCCGTCGGCACCACCAAGTAACCCCTTGGGCTCGTGCAGTTCGCGGATACGATAACGCTGGTGCAAATACTGAGGCTGCCACAGCGGCACGACGACCCAACGCTTTTCGGCCACAGCACGTTCGTAGCCATCGAAACAATCCGCTTCCGTTCCGGGACGAAATTCATACCCGGCTTCATCCAGCCCATAGGCCTTCACCATCGCCTGCGAGAATCGGCTGATCCCAGCTCCGGGATTGATGCCCTGGATTCGACGCTGCATCTTTTGCAGCACCTCCGGTTTCAGCAGATCCGAAATCTGCGCGACGTCGCCTTCCGGAACGTAGTCCGGCACGCCCCACATGCAGTATGGCAAATACAGCGCACCAAGCTTTCGCGTCTGCGTCTCGTAGGGCGCCAAATATCCGCCGTGACTGGCCGGCAGCCAAGCCGATACAAGAAAGTCGATTTCGCCGCGGCCGAAAGCTTCGAACACCTTTTCGTGCGGCGCGGTCGACAACGTGACCTTGTGCTCGTCGCGTTCAAGGATCGATTTCACCACGGCGGCCGAAGCCGCGTGGAAAGACAGATCGATATAGCCAATGCGTAATGGACGTGACATGTCAGAAGTTCTCCAGAACGATCTTGCCGCGCGCGTTGCCGTGTTCCAGCATGGCGTGAGCTTCCTTCAAGTTCTTCGCATTGATGCCCTCGACGCGGTGATTCACGGTCGATTTCAGCGTGCCGCTATCGATCAGCGCTGCGACGCGGCGTAGCAAGTCGTGCTGACGGCTCATGCTGCCGGTCTTGAACATCGAACGGGTAAACATGAATTCCCAATGGACCGAGATCGACTTCAGCTTGAACGGACGGATGTCAAGCGCTTCCGGATCATCGATCAACGCCAGCTGACCCTCTGGCTCCAGCACGTCGATGATTTGCTGGATGTAAGCCTCAGTATGGTTCAGCCCGATCACGTGACTGACTTGAGTAATGCCCTGCTCGGCCAGCTGTGCCGCCCATGGCCTGCTGTGATCGATCACGTGGTGCGCGCCCAGCGATGTGACCCACTCCTGGGTTTCCGGTCGCGACGCGGTGGCGATCACGGTCAGGCCAGTCAGTTGACGCGCGAGCTGGATGAGAATCGAGCCAACGCCGCCGGCAGCGCCAATGATCAGCAGTCTGGTCTCGTGCGTCGGATCGGCATGCTGCACCTTGAGGCGGTCGAACAGCAGCTCCCACGCCGTGATGGCCGTCAGTGGCAAAGCCGCGGCTTCGGCAAAGTCGAGGCTGGTCGGCATCAGTCCGACAATGCGTTCATCGACCAGCTGCAGTTCGGCGTTGCTGCCGGGACGGGTGAGATCGCCGGCATACCAGACGCGATCGCCGGGTTTGAAGCGCGTGACGTGGGGGCCTACTGCTTTCACTACACCCGCGGCATCCCAGCCGAGCACGCGAGCGTGGCCCGTAGGTGGCGTGGCGCTGGCGCGGACTTTTATGTCGACCGGATTGACCGAAACGGCTTTGACCTCGACCAGCAGATCGAAACCTTTCGCGAGCGGATCGGGCAATTCGATATCGACGAGTGAGTCTGCTGCTTCAATCGGCAGTGGCTTATAGAAACCGATGGCTTTCATGGCGTTTCTCCAACGTGGTTTAGTGGTTTGATGAATGGTGTTATCGCGTAATGGCGTTACGGCGTGCTGGTCTGCGCGCGCAGATCGTCCAGGCGAAACAGCTGTACCGGCCACTGAATCTGCGACTGGCCGTTATGGAATAGCGCGACTCGATCCATCTGCGGCACCGGCAGATACAGGCTGCCGTTCTTGTCGATCGTTGGCGCGTCGACCCAGTGCAGGCGCGCATCCACCAGAATCGTTTCAATTTTCCTGTCCGGCGTGACACGACGCAGCGCATTGGCGGCCAGATCGGTGAAGTAGAGATTTCCCTGGTGATCCATCGTGGTGCCTCCGACCGGCGGCAGATCGATCCACGGCTCCACATGTTTCTGCAATTCGGCGTCGCTCAGCGAGGCGTCGTCCAGCCAGCGCGTTTCGACGCGCGACCACGGCCCTTCCAGCGAGGCAAAGTAGAACCACTGGCCGTCCGGGCTGACCTCAAGCGGATCCACTTGCACCTGCAGCGCCGAACCATCCGGTGCGCGAATCACGTTGCCATCCAGCACAATTTCGCGACCGGGCGTGGCGTGGGTCCCCGGGCTGTCATTCAGTACACGGCGCGCCTTGCCGCTATCCAGATCCAGCACGATCAACCCCGCGTCACCGGCGTCGGTGAGATAGGCATGGTTGCCGTGGAAACGCACGTCATCGACGTAGCTATGCGTGCGCGCAATATCCGATCCAAAGACGTATACGCGCGTCACTTTCTTCGTGGCGATATCGATTCTCACCAGCTTCGCCGCGCCGGGAATCACACTGCCGCCAAAGCCGGTAACGCCCGCGTCGACAACCCACAAACCGCCGTGATCGTCACGATGGATCGCATTGACGTTGACGAAGTGCTTGCCAGGCGAAACCGTTGTCGTTTCGACGTTCCAAGCCTTATCGGGATACGGGTTGGCGTTGCCAGCGGCATCGAGCTCGGCAACCGCCGGCCCACGCGAGCCGGTCCAGCGCGGGCCGGCAACATAGATGTGGCCGGCATCATCAACGGCTACGGCATTCCAGACCGAATCACGCGTTTGTGCGGCGACCTGCAGCGACGAATTGTCTGCGGCAAAAACGCCGTTAGAGGCGCCGGCGATCAGGGCGGCAATGGCAAAGCTGAGAAGTTTCATGACAGGACTCCAGTAAAGGGAGTGCCATGTTCACTTGTTCATAAGCCAGGAAAAATAGGCTATAAATGCAAACACTTTAAGCATTTTAGCGAAAATGATTCGGATTGATGACCTTCGGATTTTTGTGCAGACCGCTGATGCGGGCAGTTTTTCGGCTGCCGCTCGGCAACTCGACATCACACCGGCACTAGCGAGCACGTCCATCCTCCGGCTGGAACGCGAGCTCGGCACGCGTTTGTTTGTCCGCTCTACTCGCAGCATGCGGTTATCCGATGATGGGGAGCGATACCTGCCACACGCCCGCGCAGCACTTGCCGCCGTCGGCGATGGCGATCAGGCATTGGCTCACGGCCGTGGCGAGATCGGCGGATTGCTGCGGCTATCCGCGCCGTCTGACCTAGGACGCAATGTTCTTCTGCCTTGGCTCGATGCATTCCAGGCGAAGTATCCGAAGGTCTCACTGCACTTGCGCGTCAGCGATCGGGCAATCGATCTTCGCCGTCAGCCCGTCGACGCCGGTGTGCGATACGGCGTCCTCAATGATCCCAGTCTCGTGGCACAAGCACTTGCACCTCACAACCGACGGACGCTTTGCGCGTCTCCCGATTATCTACAGCGCCACGGCACGCCGAAAACGCCAGAAGACCTACTGCGCCACAACTGTCTGCGTTTTGTGTGGGGTGATCAAATTCTCGAGCGCTGGAATTTTCATCTGGCACGCGGCCTTCACGCCGTTACGGTCAGTGGAGATCGCGTCAGCGATGATGCGGACGTTGTGCGACGCTGGGCAATCGCTGGCCACGGAGTGGTCTATAAATCGCACATCGACGTTGCCGACGATATAGCGACCGAACGGTTGGTATCGATTTTCCCGCATTCGTATGGCGAGGCTGCGCCGCTGAATTTGGTCACCGCACATCGCTCGCAGCTCTCACCGGTGATATTGGCGTTGCGCGACTTTTTGCACGAACGGTGCAACGCCGCAGGCAACCTCGCATAAACCATATTCAACGTTTAGGGGTGCGTTACTCAGCGTGCGGTTCAACATTGGGATATTAGTGTCCCGCCAAGCGATGAACCTCGGAGGCTGCGCACTGAAAGAGCGGAGCAACTTAGCGATTCAGCCATCTAAATGACCGGAACGCTGCCAAATTCTCCCAGATGTGCAGCTTCGTTTAACGCTCGCGGTCCGCTGAGTCAGCTCCTCTCGTAGACTCGCAACACTTTGGGTCATTTATATCTCTGCAATTTGGCAAAACGATTGGCAGTGACGAAAGCAAACTCAGTAACTCATCCCGCTCTAGGTCATCGCCCTTAAACCGCGCCGCGAACGTCGCGAAGATCTGCCATCGCAGCCAGAGCCAGCGGTTGCATTACGTCATAACCGGCCTTGTTCGGGTGCAGTCCATCGTTGGTGTATTGCGGTGGCAACGATCGGTCTTCGGCGGCCAGCGCACTGAAATAATCGATAAAGATTGCGCCACGCTCGTTTGCGGTATGTCGCAACCAATCGTTCAACTCGGCAATGCGTGCGATGGGCCTGACCTGCGGGCTGTGACTGAAGCCCGCCGCGGGTGTGATGCTACCGAGTAACACTCGGATACCGTTGAGCTGTGCAATATCCAGCATGGCCAGAATATTGTTCTTGTAGTCCTGCGCTGTGGTCGCACCCGTATTGCCAGCAATGTCGTTACCACCACATAAAATGTGTACCGCCTTTGGCTTCAACGCCACCACGTCGGGATAAAAGCGTATAAGCGTCTGCGGCGTAGTCTGCCCGCTAATGCCCCGACCGACGATGCCATTTGAAAAGAATGCTGGGTCCGCATAACGCCATATCTCAGTGATGGAGTCACCGATAAAAACGACTTTGGGCCTACCTTCTTTTCGGACTGCCTCGTTCTCGCCGCGATACAGGCCCAGGAAAGGCCAGTCGCGCGCACGCTGTTCTACTTCGGCTTCCGTGTAGGCAGAGCGAGTGACCGGGTCTGTCACTCTGGCCATCAACGCCGCATCGGGCGGCCCGGACCGCAATATGAATTCGAGTATCGCTTGCTCGAACAGCGAATTCTTCCGCGGTGTCGGATCAAGATGATCCACCATGCCGATAGGTGTGGGCGCTTGGTTCATGAGTCACATCCTCAAGTGAAGTGAATTAAGGCGGTATAGAGGTTGCGGATAAGTGGCGCTATGGCAGCAAAAAGATCAGGCGCTGGCGACCTGGATATCGCGCGGAGAAACGACGATCTCCTCGTTGCGCACCATGATCGTGCGGTATTCCCCCGCGCGCATATCGAAGTAGTTGTCGCTGAAGTAAGTCCAGCCGTATGGCACGGTGATGTGGACAAAATAAAGATACGTCGGCGCCGTCAGCCTCACGAGCAATTCGTGAGGGGACACCACGTTGATTTCCACCGCCGGCGACATACCTTTGGGCCGCTGGAGATCCTTGATCGGTGCGAGAAACCATCGGCTGGCTTGAAACGCATCGCTTTCGGAACGAACAGCCAAAAACTGGCTGGGCAACGAGCCGACGCGAGTAGCCGACGCACGCCAGATGCACTGGCTGCTATTGGCCTGCACGATATAAGTCGACGATTCGTTCCAGCTGACGGGGCCGTCGAATGAGGCAAGTTCAACAGTCGCCTCACCATGCAGCGTACCGAGCGTGTCATTGGTGATCCACAGCTCGACGCCGCCGTCGTCTAGTGACTTGAACGACGCCAAAACCGGCGCGTAAGCTCGTGACGTGTAGTAATACGCGGCTTTGCAGTAACCGTAATAGTCCACCAGACTCCAACTGATGCCCGGCCAGCAGTCGTTGTATTGCCAGATCAGCGAACCAGAACAATGCGGCTTGCGTCGACGGAAATGTTCAATGCCGAACTTCAGCCCCTCGGCCTGGGTGATCTGGGTGAAATCAACATATTCCTGCAGCGTCGTGGGCAGGCCCGTCACAGTCATCAGCATCGCGTCGACCTTGTCCTTTGGCTTGTCCTTGATGCGATTGAGCAAGCCTTCACTGCCGAGCACACGCTGATCCTCGGGCAGCGCCCGCCGTAGCGTCTGCATACCGGGCGATGCCTGGATGCCGTACTCGCTAATAAAGCGCGCGTTGTCTTCGGCATAGCGTGTGTAGGCAACGCCTTCCGGACTGTGATCAAAGCTGCCGACGGGCTCGTCGACCGGTACCAGCGGCAAACCATGCCATACAGTCCAGTGATGCACGTCACCAGCGAGCATGCTGTTACCGCTCGGTCCACCGGTCGGGCTGCCGGGCCAATACGGAGTGGTCGGGTCTAGCTCTGCCAATGCCTCAGGCATGACGGTGTCGTAGTAGAGCGCGCCGGCCAGCGCGTCATCGGTGCCGAACATGCGGTTCATGAAACCTTGAACCGCTTGGCCCTCGTTGTTCCCACACCAAACCGCCATCGACGCATGATGGCGCAGTCGTTTGATCTGGTGGCGCACTTCGGCACGCACGTTATCGACAAAGTCGGGCTCGTGTTCCGGATAGGGCGCGCAGGCAAACATAAAGTCCTGCCAGACCAGCAGACCAAGTTCATCACAGACATCGTAAAACGCGTCGTGCTCGTACACGCCGCCGCCCCAGACGCGGATCATGTTCATGTTGGCAGCGGCCGCCAGATCCAGCAGGTGACGATAATGCGCCTCATCGACGGCACCCACGAATGAGCTGGCCGGCACCCAGCACGCGCCCCGCGCGAAGATCGGCAAGCCGTTCAACACGAAACGAAAGAAGCTCGCGCCGGGCTCGTCCGCGTCGGGTGAGGTGTCAATAGCAACGGTACGGATGCCAACCCTTATGTCGCGAAAATCAATGATCCGATCACCTGTTCTCAGCACGACATGCAAGGCATAGAGATTCGCCGCACCAAGCTCCGGCGTCCACCAAAGCTGGGGATCGTCAACATCGAATTCGACTGACGCCCTAGCATTCTCAAACGCGATAGTCCGCTGCTGGATGATGTCGCCCGACGGATCCCTCAGCACAATATCTGCGGTGAGAACGGCATCGCTCGAAAACGCGTCGATCACGACATCCACGCTGACGGCAGCACGATCACGCTCGGCGGAGATGTCGTACGTGGTGAACTTGACAGCTTCGATCGCCGCAATTGTTTCAACCCGCAGCGTCACTGCTTTCCAGATACCGATCGTCGGCAGCCGCGGACCCCAGTCCCAACCCCAGCCAAACTGCGCCTTACGAATAAAGTTGCGTTTGGTCTCGCCAATAGGATCAGAAATGATCGACCAGACCGGCATGCTCTTGTCGACTATGACAGTCGATGTCGGCGTAAAACTGACGACGAGCCTATTGGATCCCGGTATGACTCTATCGCCGATATCGAACGACCACGCGCGAAACATGTTATCGGTCGAACCGAGAATTTCACCATTCAGCCAGACCGTCGCAAACGTATCGAGGCCTTCAAAGTCCAGGATAAGCCGCTGATTCGATGCCCGGGACGGCGCGTCAAAATCGTTACACCACCACCATTCGCGGTCCTTGACCCAGGCGCACTCGGGCTCCGTGCGATCGCCGAACGGATCGGGCAGACGTCCGGCGGCGTGGAGCGCAACATAGAGATCACCGGGGATGGACACATCGATCCACTCCGCCGTTCCTGTATCGGCTTCTGCGACGCTACGAGCCCCCGCCGCACCAATATCGACATCCTTTACCCGCCACGTACTGAACATGCTGATCCTCAAACGCACCCATGACCGAGGCGCAAGGAACCATCAGCGCCTCAAATATTTGTCACGGTATAGTGACTTATTCAACGACGCAAGCATCATCGCGCTGGCTTCAGCTTGGCCAGTGCATCAGCACCTGCCATCGCAACAGCCGTATAAATTTCGACAATCTCGTTAAGAGTAGTCACTTTTTTACCAAGTGCCTCAACGGCCCCACGTAGGGCGGAGAGATACATCCGAGCCAGCACTTCGGCTCGCGCTTTGGATAATCCGTGCGATTCACGCAGCACGCCCGCCCAGTCTTTTATCGATACCTCGTGAACTTCCCTGGCAATTTCCGGGAACACCGCTTCGTCAGAAAACAGGCGTGACAGCAAAGGCCCGCGCTCGCGCACCAGCTCCAGCCATACGCGGATATTTACGCCGATGCGCTGCCGCAAGTCGGGTCGGCTGGGAAGTACCGCTCGTGCACGATTTCCTGCCTCCTCCATCTCCTGATTCAGCAACGCCCGCAACATTTCTTCGCGATTGGTGAAATAGCGATAGCCGAGGCGTTTGTTGACGCCAGTGCGTGCCGCCACTTCTTCCATCGTTACCGCCGGCAAACCCTGGGTCACGACAATTTCCGCCGCGGCCTTGAGGAACATCGCGCGCCGCTCAGCTGCCGGCAAGCGCGGCTTGGGAGGGGTTTTGCCGCGCTTGACCACTTTGGGCTTGACTACCTTTGGTCTGATCATTTGTTTTCCTGTCATATGTCCGACGCAACCTTAGCGTGCGCACTGGTCCGGTCTCGTCGGGAATCGCCATCAGCGGACCCACTCAACCGCCATCATGCCGCAATGCGAGTTGCGCATCCGCATAAGTCCCGATACCGTGCCCAACAATCCGGCTCGGCTCGACGCGACAATTGAGCCACGCCCCGTTTGTCGTCGCGCATGCCAAATCCACCAAGCGACATCCCTCCCTTATACCGTGCCTGCAACGAAAGCGTGGGCCTTGAGTACAGCACGCATGAATCTAGATAACGAAGGGCAGCTTGGAGAGACGGCAACGGCGCCATTAGCCAACAATCGTCACACCCGCCTTTCCACTGGCCTGCAGTTTGGCTAAGGACTGGGCCAGTT